>Ga0208356_1000432_pt1 | contig 11129 bp, 7 predicted proteins | sample NGESurshal072012_4_FD_184467 | JGI IMG/M metagenome (GOLD analysis project Ga0208356, IMG submission 184467) | Arctic peat soil microbial communities from Barrow, Alaska - NGEE Surface sample 53-1 shallow-072012 (SPAdes) | ecosystem: Environmental > Terrestrial > Soil > Wetlands > Peat ... | reverse complement strand
CGTTGATGCCTCGCGACCTTGCCGCCGAATCGCGGTGCCCGGATTGACGTGGCTGAGTGACTGCGTAGCGGGCGACGAGCAGCATGACGTTCGTGCGCAGCACCGATGAGCGGGCGGTGGTCACGGGCTTGGCGGTCGACCCGGACGACGCGATGCCGCCAACGGACCCGGAGTTCTCATCGACGCTGGGGATCAATCACCATCATCCGGTCCGGTGACTGGGTGGTGGCGCTGGAGGACAGTACCTGGGCGCGGGGAAGGCGCCTAGGCGCTGCGGCCTGCGGGCGTCCCGGCTCCGGGTGGTTCCGGGTCGCCCGCGGCTGCCGGTAGCTGGCGGCGTCCTTACCAGGCTTATTGGGCTTGCTGGGCTTGCGGGCGCGAAACACCAACGTCACTTGCGGCGGGCAGCGACGCGGCAATCTGCTCCATCGTTGCGCGGGCCGTGATCGGGAAGTTGATCCGCAAGCCCTTTTCCTGGCCTGCAACCGCGAGCTCGATCCGGTAGAACAGCAGGTGACGGCCGGACTTAACGACCGCGACGGCCCCCCTGGGCAGGCTGAAAAGGAGCTTGCCCGGACGGCCGAAGGTTGCCTCGCCGTTGAAGAACAGCAGCCGCTGACTGGTGAGAGCGAGGTAGCGCTTGGAGGGGCGCACGGTCGCAGCGACGTGGCCGAGCGTTGCGATTCCGACGACAGCGGCAGTGACGACCTGCCGCTTCACCGAGACCGAGCCGACCGTGGCGAAAGCCCCGACCTCAACGACCTCGCCCGGACCAAGATGCGGTGCGGCCGCCTGAGCGAGCCGGGGGGTGTGCTTACTGCTCACGTAGTCCTTCTGGGAAATCAGAGGTTTAATGGCGGGAATCATCTCTGAGGCGGTACTGGCCTTCAGTGGTCTTGCCCGAATCTGCAGAAAGACTGTTGGAATGTGACGGGCCGGTCACTTGAAGAGACTAGCTAACGATCTTAAGGCGGGGGTTACGGGCTCAGGTGATGGCTGGCTTGCTGGGTATGCCGGAGCCATGAGGTAGCCCGATGGCGACGGGCCGACCCCGGCGGAGCGGGCCTGCCGGGAGCAGGTGCGGCCGGCTGCGACCGAGCCGATCGAGGCCGGGCCAGCGACCGGGAGATCGCAAAGCGGTTCCGGGTGTCGCGGATGCCGGCCAGCCGCTGGCGGCGGGCGCCGGCGGAGCTGCGGCCGGAGATCGTTCCGGGGTGCGCGGCAACCGGCGCTTCCTCGGCCGAGCAGTCTGCTACCTGGCGGCGGAGGCGGGCGTCCGGCAGTTCCTCGACATCGGCACTGGCCTGCCCAGCGCGCACAACACCCACCTCAGGGCGTCCCGGAGCGCCCTGCAAACGACCGCCCGCCTGGCCGCCCTGCCTGGTCCTCCCGTGCGGGGCTTGCGATAGCAGGCGCCAGGCCTTATCGTTTATCGATAATAACGATAAACGATAAGGGGTGTGCCGTGACAGGTTATCGTCGGGTTCCGGCCGACAGCGTGGCGGGTCGGCGCCGGCTGGTGCAGCCGCTTGGCGGCATCGTCTTGTTCGTCGGCGTGCTGGCGTTGCTGGCGTTGCTGTTCTCGGGTATCGGCACGGTTACCGGAAGCGGGATGTCGGCCGTGCTTCCGTTGAGTTACCCGGCTGGCGGCTGGCAACCGGTGTGCGCGGACGCGAGCATCAACGGTATGAGCTTCAACGGGGACGGCCCGACACTGGTCGGCGCGCCCGGGGCGACCTCGGTGAGCGGCCCGTCCAACCCGATGTCGGTGTGCGTCATGCACGCGGCGGGCGGCCAGCGGGCGCTCGCCTACCTGGGCAGCGCGCCGCCAACCTTGTTCAAGCTGGCGATCTTCGTCCTGGTGTCGTGGCTGCTACTCGTCGCGCGCAGGGAGGGGCCGTTCGCGCCGCGGGTCCACCGGATGCTCATGGTTCTCGGCTGGTTCGTCATCGCGGGTTCCGTAGTCGCGTCGGTCGCCCACGGCGTTGGGGGCGCTTACTTCCTCGCGTCGGCGGTGACCGTCCCGGTGCCGGTGAAAGCCGACGTGCTCAGCGCGCTGTACGATGCCGTGCTGGGCGCGCCCGTGCTGGTCGGCTGCGCAGTGCTTACCCTCGCCCGCATCATGCGGGCAGGCTCGCTCATGCGCGACGACCTCGAAGGCACTGTGTAATGCCGTCTAAGCGGGCGACGGACATCGCGGACGACGTCGACAGCGAGCAGGCGATCGAGGTCCACCTGGACACCTTGCTCGCCGAACGCAGTATGACGCTGACGGAACTGTCGGAGCTCGTCGGCATCACCCTCGTGAACCTGTCCGTGCTCAAGAACGGGCACGCCCGCGCCATCCGGTTCAGCACCCTGGCTGCCATCTGCGGCGCCCTTGAGTGCCAGCCAGGTGACGTCCTGACCGCGTCCTGACCTGGCGCGACTCAGCGGCAAGGGCAGAGCTCGGTCGATGGACAGGTCCCGGGTCGCGGTGATGATCGGCGGGCCTGCAAGTCGCCAGCCGAGATCGTATTTTCGCGCAGAACAGGATTCTCGGTTATGTCAGCTCGACCAGGGGAAAGCCGCGATGGCGACGTGGGGGGATGAGGAAATTCTGCCGCCGGGTAGCGGTGAGGAATCGTTCGAGGCCGTTGTCGCTCGGGTCCACCCCGTACTTCTGCTGTAGGTCCAGCGAGGCCTGGTTGACGCGCAGCGTCTTAAAAAAGTCGGCCGACGGCACGAATGCCGTGAATTGGAGTTTGGGCGCGAGGCCGCCGCCGGGGACATCCATGGCGTCGAGTCCCGGCCCGTCCATGCGGAGGTGAACGGGCGTTCCGTCGGCCGCGCGCGACGAGCGCTGGAGGCAGGAAAGGTGCCCCATCCTGCGCTCTCCGCTGTTCGTGCCGATGCCCTGCGCGGTCTGGGCGGCGTACCCCGGCCCGCGGTTGTCGTTCGGGAGGAGGGACGGCCCGCCCCCGTCGGTGAACTGATCGGTGTTGCCGGCGGCGATGTTCGGCGCGTGGAACATGTACTGCACGCGCTCGGTGAATGCGCCGTCCGAACCCGGCGGCGACGCGGGGCTGCCCATATCAAAGAACTGGAGCATGTCGAGTATGACGTGGGACAGATGCTGAATCGAGCCGTTATCGAAGTAGTCGCCCGCATCGGCGGTCGTCAGGCGCGCCGAGGAGTTCCCCGCGAACGTGCAGACGGCGGCCGGCCCTGACCCGCTGACGTGCTGGTCCGCGAAGCCCATCCACATCGGCGACTGGTGCTGGATGAAGTTGGCGAAGGGCAGGCCGTTCTGCCGGGCGAGCGTCTTCGGCAGCCCCATCTGAATGAACATGGTCCTGCTTGAGGTGAACCGGAGGAAGCCATCCCAGGCCGGGGAGGCGACCGTCTGCCCGCTGAGCTTGTCACTCCCGCCGAACCACGCGACCACATCGGCCAGGACGCTCGCGTTGTCGCTGCGCAGCGTGAACAGCACGTCGTTGCCCTCGATGGCCACGTCGACGTTGTAGCGCAGCTTGCTGACGCCTGGATTAGCCGGGCCGACATCGGTCGGGCCGGGCACTGCCTCTTCCAGCGCGTACCGGCTGGAATCGGAGGCAAGCCGCGGCATGTGCGCCGACACGAGCGATCCCGTAAGGCCGCCGGGAAGCCGGCTGAAATACGGCACTCCGTAGGCGACGAACGTGAGCAGCGACGCCGCGCCCCACGGATAGAACTCCTCGATCACCTCTACCGCGCGGCTGACCGCCGACTGCCCCTGCTTCGTCGGGGTCCCGCTGAGCGCCGCGGTAAGGAAGACAGTGTGAACCGGCGGCATCTGGAATTCCACGCCGCTTCCGTAGGTCTGCGGTGGCACCGAAAGGAACGCGGAAATGTCGAACTGGGTGTCAGACGGGCTGGTGGCGGCATTCGCACGCTCGGGAAGGAAGGAGAAAGGACCGACAGCCTCGAGGGCAGCCACAGCCGCAACCAGCGCGCCCCCCCTCTTCAGGACATCGCGGCGAGTTATGTGCCTTTGAGTACCCATCGACGTTTCTCCCTAGCCTGTATGGACTCGACGTTCCGGCGAGGTCATATCCGATCAATGGAAGTGATCGCCCAGCCGCGCCTGGTCCGTGCCATCCCCAGATGCGCGTGGTACGGGCCGTACCTGGCCCGGTGGAGGGTCATCACGACCTCGGACGGAAACCCTCCGATGGAAAAGTTGGTCACCGGCCCGCCCATGCCGTCCAGCATGTGGGCGAGCTGAAGAAACGAGCCCAGCGTCATCCTCCGGCCGTCCGGCCCGATCGCTCCAGGGGCGAGGTAGCCGAACGCCTTCTGGTAGTTCCGGGTGAGGATGGCCCGGTAGTAGCCGGTCACCACCGCCACTACTGATGGCGTGGCGGCCGGTGGCGCCTGAGCCGAGCTGGCGCCGATCGCGGCGGGTGTGACCGCGACCGACGCCGGCCGGGTGTGTGACGGCGGCGTGGCGGCGCTGCCGGTGCACGCGGCAAGCGCCGCGATCAGGCAACTGGACAGCGAGCGCCACGCCGGTCGTTTCATGTCATCCGCTCAGGATCTCGATGCCGTTGACCTGCGCGTTGTCCTTGACGGTGGTGAACTGGATGGTGAACGTCCCGTTGATCGGTGCGACCTCGGTGAACTGCTCCACCACCGCCTTGTACTCCCCGCCGGCGGTGGCGAAGATGTCGAAGTTGGTCAGCACCTGCGTGCCGTCGATGGAGACGTTGAAGGTCCGCGAGCCCGCCGTCGTCCAGTACTCCTCGGCGAAATGCAGCCGGATCGTGTAGCTGGTCCCGGCGGTGAACCCGGGGATCGCGTAGGTGAAGTTGCCGTACCGGTTGTGCTGGTAGACCGACTGCGGAGCCGGGTTGGTCACGCCGGTCGTGCTGATCGCGTTAGCCGTGGCCGAAGTCGCACCGCCGGTGAAGTCCTCATCGGCCACCCAGGTCCCGCTCGCAGGACCACCGGCGCTGATCGCCAGGCTGGACGGCGGAGGCGGCGACGACGACGTCGGCGTCGCGGTCACCTCGCTGGACTTCGCCGACGTGCCTGCGCTGTTGGTCGCGCTGATCTTGTAGTAGTAGGTGGTGCCGTTGGTCAGCCCGGTGTCGGTGAAGCTGGTCGACGTGGATGTGCCAACCGGCGTGGTGCCTTCGCCGCCTGACGTGGTGCCGCGGTAGATGCTGTAGCTGGTGGCACCCGTGCTGGCGGTCCAGGACAGTATCGTCGAGGCGTTGCCGGCGATCGCGGCCAGGCCGGTGGGCGTCGGCGGTGGTGTCGGGGTCGAGGACGACGAGATCTCGATGCCGTTGACCTGGGCGTTGTCCTTGACGCTGACGAACTGGATGGTGATGACGCCGTTGCTCGGGGCGACCTCGCTGAACTGCTCCACCACCGCCTTGTACTCTCCGCCGGCGGCGGCGAAGATGTCGAAGTTGGTCAGCACCTGCGTCCCGTCGATCAGGACGTTGAAGGTCCGCGAGCCCGCCGTCGTCCAGTACTCCTCGGCGAAATGCAATCGGATCGTGTAGGTAGCCCCGGGGACAGACCCGGGGATCGCGTAGGTGAAGTTGCCGTACCGGTTGTGCTGGTAGACCGACTGCGGAGCCGGATTGGTCACGCCGGTCGTGCTGATCGCGTTAGCCGTGGCCGAAGTCGCACCGCCGGTGAAGTCCTCATCGGCCGCCCAGGTCCCGGTTGCAGGACCGCCGGCGCTGATCTGGACGCTGGTCGGCAGCGACGCCGACGGCGTCGCGGACACCTCGCTGGACTGCGCCGACGTGCCGCCACCGTTGGTCGCGCTGACCTTGTAGTAGTACTTGGTGCCGTTGGTCAGCCCGGTGTCGGTATAGCTGGTCGAGGCGGTCGTGGCGACCGGCGTGGTGCCCTCGCCGCCCGAGGTGGTGCCGCGGTAGATGTTGTAGCTGGTGGCACCCGAGCTCGCGGTCCAGGACAGCGCCACCGAGGCATTGCCTGCGGTCGCGGCCAGTCCGGTTGGCGTCGGCGGCGGTGGCGGCGGGCTGCTGCCGAGCAGGCCGAAGATGGCCAGGCCGGCCGGCAGTCCCACGAACACCTCGCCGTTCGCGACGGTCGGCGTCGCGTACTTGACCTCTCCGGGCAGGCCGTCGCGGCTGGAGTTCATGCCGCTGTTCCAGTATTCGACGGCCAGGTTCGTAGGGTTAAGCGCGTGCAGTTCCCCGCCGTAGTCCTGGTCCCAGACGATGCCGGTACCGGCCGTGGTCCCGTTGCTCGAGACGACCGGGTCGCCGCCGTTTCCTGACGAGGAGGAGGTCGCGGCGGTGGACAGCTTCCCGCCGCTAAAGGTGAACGCCCTGGTCGGGCCGTTCGACTGGGTGAAGTACACGTCCTGCTGCCCGGTGGGGCTCGTCCAGAGCGTCGGCGTGCTGAACAGCGACCCGACGGTCCCCGGCGGCAGTTCCTGCTGCACCTTGTCTATCGTCGTGCTGTTTGAATCGGTGCCGCCGCAGACGAGGTTGGGGTCGGGGGTGTACTTGCCCATGCTCGTCGTGCTGACAACGTAGGGACGCCCCTCCTTGCCCGCCGAGATGATCACGTTGGCCGACGGGATCACGAGAGGCCCGCCCGCGCCGAGATCCACGTCGCCTTCGGAGAGGCAGAGCTGGTTATAGGGCGTGAAGTAGTCCTGCACCTGCAGCGAGCCGTTCAGCTTCACCATGCTGTCGCCGTAGTCAGGACCGCCGGTGTTGGCGTCGAAGGTGCCGTTGCCGCTGATGTAGTACACGTCGCCGCTGGGGTCGCCGGCGATGCCTCCGCCGCTGCCGCTCCAGATGCCGCCATCGCTCCCGTTGGGGACATCGTCGTAGGCGTTGGCGAGCGTGAACGCGGTGGTGCTGTAGCTGTAGGCCAGGATCCAGCCTTGGTAGGCCCCGATGTCGCAGAACGAGGAGAAGCCGACATAGACCTTCCCGTTCTCCAGCAGCAGGTTGACCCGCTGGCGGTTCGTCTTGGTGTTGAGGCTGGCGGTGCCGCCTGAACTGCCGACGCCGGTACCCGGCACCGATCCGCTAAGGACGATGGGCGGCCACTTGTCCGCCCCGGTCGTCGCGTTGAGGGCGTGCAGGCGATAGACCTCGTTCCCGCCCTCGGTGTCATAGGAGACGACGAATACCGTGTCCGTGGCAGGGTCGATGACCGGTGTGCCGGTGATGCCGATCTCCGGCGTCAGGTCGCCACAGCCGCTCACGTTGTTGGACACCGCGGTCGCGCCGCTCGGCAGCAGGCTGACCTTCCACAGCGGCGCGATGGCGCTGGTGGCATCCGCGTCGAACGCGTACACGCTGTCGTTCTCGGTGGCGACGAAGACGACGTTGTGCGCGGCGCCGTTGACCGTCAGGTTCGGCAGGTAGAGCGGCTCCCCGTAGACCTGCCCGTCGACCGAGTACTGCACCCGCTTGCCGAACTGCGTCGCGTTGACGTTCGACTCGTTCAGTATGGTCTCGTTGCTGAAATCGCCGTCGCGTTCGACGTCGTTCTTGAACGTGGTGACCGCGGTATTGGCCGGCGCCGCCGCGGCGAGCCGGCCGGCGGCGACCGGCGCCGCGTGGGCCAGCGCCGGTGTCATGTTGAGTGCGAACAGCGTTCCTCCTACCAGGAGCACCGCTGTCCACAGGGCCGGCAGCACGGATCTGAGTCCGCGCCGGGGCTTGCCATGGGGGGATAGCTTTAGCATGTTTGTCCTTTGGCGCGGCCACCGGTGCCACAGGCGAGGTGGCGAGGTTGCAGGTCTGCTGTTACCAGCCGACGGCGACGACCATGCTCTGCCGGTTGGTCACCGAGATATCCGAGGATTGCCCGGCGTAGTCGTCGTAGGGGAGGCCGCACTCCTTGCCGACGCTCCCGCTATGAACAGGAATGCGGAGCGCAAAGCGCCGCGAGAGTGAATCGTCTTGATTTTGTAGGCTTGGGCACCCTCACGACGCCGCCGACAAATTGCCCGGCGCCGTGAGGGTGCTTGCTAGGGGATACCGCGAGCGAGGTATCAGGTGCCGTAGACCTGGAACTCCCAGATTGAGTAGCCGTATCCGGTCGCCCGCGCTGTGCCGTACATGCGGACGTATCGGCCGCTGCCGCTCACCGGGATGGTCTGCGTGCCTCCCGTGCCCGTCGTCGTGGAGTAGATGGTCGTCCAGGTCGTGCCGTCGTTGGACGTCTGGAGCTGGAACGCCGTCGCATAGGCGGCCTCCCAGTCGACGGTCACCTGGCTGATGGTGTGCGTGGCTCCGAGGTCGACCTCCAGCCACTGAGGATCACTGAACGCGCTCGACCACCGGGTCGTGAGGCTCCCGTCGACGGCGTTCGAAGCCGGGTACCCGGCGCCCTGCAGCGACGATGCGGTGGCCGGCTTGCCCTGCGACAGCAGGGTGGCGGTCCCGCCCGATCCGGCCGGCGTGGCGTGCACTTCGGACGAATGCGCCGACGTGCCCGCCGCGTTGCTCGCGGTGATTGTGTAGTAATACGTGGTGCCGTTGGTCAGCCCCGTGTCGGTGAAGCTGTTCGACGTGGACGTGCCGACCGGCGTGGCGCCTTCCGCGCCTGCGGCCGTGCCGCGGTAGATGCTGTAGCTGGTGGCGCCCGCGCTGGCGGTCCAGGCCAGTGCCACCGAGGCGTTGCCTGCGGTCGCGGCCAGGCCGGCCGGGGTCGGCGGCGCGGTGCCGGTGCCGGTGCCGCTGGTACTCGCGCTGTATTCGCTGGAACGAGCGCTCTCAGTCGTTCCGGTCAGTGCGGTGATCTCGTAGTAGTAGGTGGTTCCGCTGGTCACCGCCGAGTCCGTGTAGGACGACGACGTCACGGTGGCCAGCGGGGTGGCGCCTTCGCCGCCCGGGGTGGTGCTGCGGTAGACCCGGTAGCTGGTCGCGTTTTCCTCGTAGGTCCATTGCAGGTTAATCTGACCGGATGCCGGCGTGATCACGACGCCGAAGGGGACGGGCGGCGCGACGACAGCGGCGGTCGGCACGGTGTTCGTCTCGGCCGTTTTCGCCGATGCGCCGGCGGTGTTGCTCGCGGCCACCGTGTAGTAGTACCCGGTGCCGTTGGTCAGTCCGGTGTCGCTGAAGCTGTCCGTCGTGGTGGTGCCGACCGGCGTGGCGCCTTCTGCGCCTGGTGCGGTGCCGCGGTAGACGCTGTAGCTGGTGGCACCCGCGCTGGGGTTCCAGGTCAGGTCGATTTCACTATTGGCTGGGTTTGCCGAGAGTCCGGTGGGCGCAGGCGGGGCGGTGGTGGCGGAGCCCGGGCTCACGGAGACCTCGTTCGTGTCCGGTGACACGCCCACGCTGTTGTTGGCGGCGACGTTGTAGAAGTAAGTCTTCCCGTTGGTTAGCCCGGTGTCGGTGAAGGTCGTGGTCGTGCCGCTCACGGTGCCGACCGGCGTGACGGCCTCGCCGTCCGTGGCGGTGCCGCGGAAGATGCTGTACGAGGTTGGGCTGCCGCTCGTGCTGGCCGTCCAGTGCAGCGTCGCGCCGGTGCTGCCCGGGCTGACGGTCAGGTTGGTCGGCCCGCTCGGGACCGAGGCCGTCGCGGGGGTCACGATGAGCTGGTCGACCCGGGAGACGCCGTGGTCGGTGACCGCGAACAAGGTGACCGAGTTGCGGCCCGCGTGCAGCTGAGCCTGCAGGGACGAGTCCTGGTACACGTCGAAGCTGCCGGTGATCGGGAAGCGCTCGGTGGTCGTGATGACGGTGCCGTTGACCGCGACCCCCATCTGCCGGTTGTTGACGCTAGGGAAGAGGCCGCCCTGGAAGGCGTACCGCCATTCGATCGTGTACAGGCCGCTGGCCGGGACGACGACGTTGTTGAACGTCATGCTGCCGAGGGTGGCGTAGGCCATGTCCACAACCTGCTGGCCGGGGGAATCGGAGCCTGACGAGCCGAGGTTCTGGGGGAACCAGCCGGTGAGCGTCTGGAACCAGTCCTCCCCGCCGAACATGGCGTTTTCGCCGTAGTAAATCTCGCTGCTGCCGGACGCCACGCCCGCCACGCTGCCGCCGGTCGGGGCCGGCGGCGTCGTCTTCGACGCGTCCTCCGCGCTGCGAGCGGATTGGCCGCAGGCGTTCACCGCGGTGAACTCGTAGAAGTAGTCGGTGTTGGCGCTGAGGCCCTTGTCCGTGTAGAGCACACTGGTCGTGTTCGCGACCGGGGTGGCGGCTTCCCCGCCCGACGCGGTGCCCCGGTAGATGTTGTAGCTCGTGGCACCCGCGCTCCCCACCAAGACGATGGTGATCGACCCATCGGGGTTGGCGGACAGCTCGTCGTTCGCAGGCGACACCGGAACCGTGCACGCCGCGTGCGCTCGCATCGGGTTCGCCGCTGACAGCGCGAACCCGAAGGACACCAGGGCGAGGACTGTGATTGCACCCGCCATACGGCGGAGCGTTTTGTTCATGTGAACTCCGATCAGTTTGCCATGGCGCCCGGGCTGCCGAGTGCGCCGACCGTGTACTGCGGGTTGGTGACCGAGATGCCAGAGCACTGCCTCGGATTGTTAGCTGTGGGCCACCGGGCCGGCGGTGCCGCTGGCACCGCCGGCGAGGTGGCGAGGTCTGCTGTTACCAGCCGACGGCGACGACCATGTACTGCGGGTTGGTCACCGAGATGTCCGAGGACTGCCCGGCGTAGTCGTCGTAGGGGAAGCCGTACTGCTTGGCGTTGATGGCGTTCTGGTGCCAGAACTCGGCGTAGTAGTTCGCCGGGGCGGCCTGGTAGAAGTTCGCCGGGTTGGTCTGCTCAGCCGCCGGCAGCTGCGCTACGTGCCGGTTGAGGCCGGCGCACAGCGCCGGATTGGCGGCCAGCGTGCCGCCGCAGCCGAAGATCTGCGCGGTGCTGTCGGAGGCGTCCCCGACCGAGGCCGCGTAGCTGGTGTAGTAGCTCGCGTACGCGCCGCCGGTCTGGAACGCCGGGTCGTTGCCCGGTGACGGGATGCCGTACGGTGCCTGGTCGGTCGCCAGCTCCTTGAACTGGGTCGGCACGAAGTTCTCGAACCGGGTAAAGGTGGCCGAGCGGCTCTCCTGGAAGGTGGCGTAGTTCTCGCCGACCTCCTGGTTGGAGCCGTCGTGGCCGTGCAGCAGCAGGGCGAGCTTCAGGCCGAATCG
>Ga0208356_1000428_pt1 | contig 11257 bp, 4 predicted proteins | sample NGESurshal072012_4_FD_184467 | JGI IMG/M metagenome (GOLD analysis project Ga0208356, IMG submission 184467) | Arctic peat soil microbial communities from Barrow, Alaska - NGEE Surface sample 53-1 shallow-072012 (SPAdes) | ecosystem: Environmental > Terrestrial > Soil > Wetlands > Peat ... | reverse complement strand
TGACGCGCCAGCGGCTGATCGCGCGCGACGCGCCCTCGGAGATCGACAGCACCTTCATCCGCCGCTACCAGGTCCAGTCCACTTTCGGACTTCCCCTCGTTGCGGGCGACCGCCTCCTCGGGCTCGTCTACCTCAACTACCGCTCGCGCGACAAGGCGCCAGACGACTCCCGCCTGGAAGAGCTGGAGCGGCGCGCGTCGGCCGCCGCGGCGGTGGTCCGGTCCGTCCTCGAGGGCGCGGAGCGAACGGCGCTCGAGGGTCTCGCACGCCTCACCGGCCTGCTGACCACGCCGGTGGGAGATTCGAGCACCAACGTCAAGGAGCTGCGCCGGCTGCTTTCCATCGCGCTCGCCGACCTGCTGATGGCCAGCAACCTGGACGGCGCGGCGATCTATCAGTTCGGGTCCCAGCGCACGAGCCTGGAGCTCGTCACCGCGCATCTGCGCGTCGCCGCCCCAGTGCGCATCGACCGGCTCGATCATTCCATCAGCTGGGAGGAGGCCCTGAGCAAGACGGTTGCGACCGCCACCGCGGAGGCTGACCTCCATCCGGTCGCGACCTACGCGCTGGGCCATCCGAGTGAACCCCACGGCTACCTCGTCCTGCTCAGCCGCGACCGGCTCGCGACCGTGCGCCGCGCACCGCCGACCGACATGATGCTGAAGGCGGGAGCCGAGCTGATCGGCGGCGCGCTGGCGAGCCAGCGTCTCATCGCCGACCTCGAGAACAGCAACCGCCTGCTCGGCGCGCTGGGCGACATGACGAGCGCGATGCTGAAGCCGGGCTCCACCCGCCACGAGGTGATCGATGCGGTCGTCGGCCACCTGACGGACGCCGACGTGCCCGAGTTCGACTTCAACTTCGCCACCGTTTATCTCCTCGAAGAGGGTGAGGGCGACGCCCTGGTCATGCGGATGGCCGCCGGGGCGGCGGCCACAGCGGCCATTAACGCCGCCGAGACGTCAAAGCCAGGGGCGGGTTCGCGGCAATCTCACTCCCGCGTCCCACGCTGGGCGCTCGAGGAAGACAGGCCCCTTGCGGGCGACGACGTGCTGGTGCACGTCGCGCGCACCTGGCAGCCGGCGATCGTTGGACCGTTTCCGGCCGGCGAGCGCTCGGACGTCATCACCGGCGTAATCCCTGTGGCGGCAACGTGGGTTGAGGTGCCCGTCGTGCGCGCCGACGGCTCGGTGCTGGGCCACGTGCTGGCATGCATGATTGGCGAGAAAGAGCAAGGGCACAGCGACAGCCCCCCTCCTTTCACGCTGGCCGGCGAGATCTTTGAGCGCGGCGGGCACAGGGACCTGATCCGCATCTTTCTTCCGTTCGGCGCCGACCAGAGCCGGCGAGCGAGCGGCGTGCTGGAGGTTGGTTACCACCGGTCGTTCGAGCGGCGGCCGGACTGGGGCCAGGTGGAGGCGCTACGCGCGGCAGCGGCGCAGATCGCGGTCGCGGTCGAGACGGCCCGCCTGTACGAGGACGCCCAGCGGCACGCCGAACAGCTGGAGCTGGTCGCCGAGATCAGCAAGGCGATCGCGAGCTCGATCGACCTGGACCAGACGTTGAGGCTCGTCGCGCAGAACCTCGCGAGGCTCGTGAACGCGTCGCTGTGCCAGATCGCGCTCCTCGAGGAGGACCGCGAGGGTTGGTACGGCGCCGCGGCCTCGGACCTCGAGGAGCCGTGGCGCCGCCAGCACGCGGAGCGAACGCAGCCGTCGTTCGTGTTCGACGTGCTCGACCGCGGCGAGCCGGTGGTCATCGACGACACCGCGGCGTCGAGCCATGTCGACCCCGCGTACGTGCGGGCGTTCGGTGTGCGATCGCTCGTGGCGCTGCCGCTCGTCGCGGACGGCCAGCCCATCGGGGCCGCCATCCTGGGCGAGCGCGAGCGCCATCGCACTTTCACGCCCGAGGAGGTGCATGGCGCTCAATCGCTCGCGCTCCAGGCGGCGGTCGCGATCAAGAACGCACGCCTCCATGCACTGGCCGAGGAAGAGCGGCACCTGCAGAAAGACTTCGTGCTCATCGGCTTCGGCCAGTGGGGACAGAAGGCGTACCAGCACCTGCTGACGCTCAAGCAGTTCTTCAACTTCCGCACTCACGTCGTAGAGCAGGACGCGCCGGGCGCGCGCGACCGCCTCGGAGTCAAAGAAGAAGAGGTTCGGTCGCACGGCGATTCCTTCTACTGGGACAGCCATGGATCCCCGGCCCACGACCAGCTCGAACGCGAGCTCGAGTCGAGCTCGTACGTCATCACCTACATCGCGACGCCGGCGGCCACGCACCTGCCGATGCTCAAGCTCTTCTACGACCTGAGTGACGTGGTCTTGATCGAAAAGCCGCTGGGCGCCCCGCCCGAGGCGTATCGAGAGTTCCTCGAAACCGCGACGGGCGGAGTCGAGATCGTGGCCGCCGACCACTATTACTTCAAGCTCGAGGTCAGGCTGCTGCAGCTCCTGCTGACCGAGGAGCGGACGCTCCGGAACTTCCTGGACAGCGTGGAAGAGATAAGGATCGAGATCCTCGAGGAGCAGCCGCTGGTGGGCGCCGCGGCGGACATCGGCGTGATCGCGGACCTCATACCGCACGCCTTCGCGATCATCTCTCTGCTGACCGCGATCGACCGGATCAAGCTCGACGATGAGTCACCCCTGATGGTGGGCCGCCACGAAGGTCTAACCGGTCAGCGCGAGAGCTACGCCCGGGTGAACGCGAGCTTCCACCACCAGGGCCGGCCGGTCAAGCTCGTGATCGACGTCGGCAAGGGGGCGGACAACGCCAAGTGGATCAAGCTGAGCGGCGAGCGGCGGGCCGCCGGCCGGAGCCCGAGCTACAAGTTCGACTTCGGCAAGGGCGAGGCGATCGACGCCACGCAGGCGACGGTGCGGGCGGCCGTGCGGAGGATTCGCGAGCCCGGGGTGCCCGACAACGCACACCTGAACATGCTCCGCCACGTGATCGAGAAGCGCCACCCGGCGGTTGGGATTCTTTCGATCCGCGAGGCGATCCGCGCCAACCAGCGGGTGCGCGAGCTGGAGGCCATGGCCGTCGAGCTGCTGGCGCGCGGCGAGTGGACCAGCTACGCGGTGGGCACACGCCCTGCCTTCGAAGCCGGGTCGAAGCAGCCGGCGCAAGCCATCGGAACGACGAGCTGAGCGCAACCGGCCCCACGGAGCGCGTCGTCGTCAAGCACGACCGCTTCTTCGCGGTCTCGGCCGCGGACGGTTCGATGCGCGCCGACGGTCCCGACGGGCATGGGCTCTGGCTGGGCGACACGCGCTTTCTTTCCGAGTACCAGCTGCTCATCGATGGGCACGAGCCAGAGCCGGTGGACGTGCAAGTGGAGGCGGGATGGGTGGTGTTGGAGCTGGCCGCCGGGACCTTGCGGGTCCACCGCGAGCGGTACGTGGACATGGGGCTGCACGAGCGAATCACGATCACCAACTCGGGACCTTCAAAGGCCGTCGCCGACGTTGAGCTCGTTTATGGAGCGGACTTTGCGGCCATGCTCGCCATTCGCGGCATCGTGCCGCTGCCCTTGCCGCCGCCGGCTGCGCGCGCCGAGACCATCCGGGGAATCGAGCTTCGCGATTCGAGCGGCTCATCTCGCGTAACAGAAGTGATCCTCCGGCCGCCCGGCAACCACCACCGGTTGGAGCTCGGGCCGGGCGAAACCTTCGAGCTTGCCGTCGACGTGTTGACTGACGCACGTCTCGAGGTTCCGAGTTTCGAGGTGGGCCTGAATCGGATCCGCCACGTGTACAGCCAGTGGTCGGCAGAGTGCGCCACCTACGAGACCGACAACCCCGCCCTCAACGAATTGCTGCGGCAGAGCCGCGACGACATGCGCATGCTGTGCGACCGATACCCGACAGGAATCTATCCAACCGGTGGGCTGCCCTGGTATGCGGTCCCATTCGGACGCGACGCGCAGTTCACATCCATGTTCGCCCTGCCCATGAACCCGCAGGTCGCCCGCGGGGCGCTTCGCTACCAGGCCGCGCACCAGGGCAAGCAGGTGGACCTCGATACCGAGGAGCAGCCGGGCAAGATCCTGCACGAAGTTCGCACCGGGGACCTCGTCGACCGCGGCCTCTGGCCGGGCATCCTCTACGGCACGGTAGACGCCACGCCGCTTTACCTCTGCGCGCTGGCGGACACGCTCGACTGGACCGGGGATACCGGGCTCTTCGATGAGCTGTGGCCGGCCGCTGAGGCTGCGCTGGAGTGGTGCGTCACCTACGGCGATCCCGACCACGATGGATATGTCGAATACTCGGGCGGCCGCGCGCGCAACCAGGGCTGGAAAGACTCCGACGATGCGCTCACCCATGTCGACGGCACGCCCGCGGCCCTGCCGGCCGCCATCTGCGAGGTTCAGGGTTACCTCTATCAAGCGCTGCTCGCCATGGCCCGCAAGCGACCGGAGCTCAAGGCTGCCGCGGCGGACCTGCGGCGAAAGTTCAACCGCGACTTCTGGATGGCGCGCGAGCGCTTTATCGCTCAAGGCCTCGACGGAAGCAAGCGGCAGGTCGAAGCCCTGACCTCAAATCCCGGGCACTGCCTCTGGACCGGAATCCTCCCGCCGGCTCGCGCGCGCGCAATCGCATCTCGGCTGGTTTCCCCCGAATTCTTCACGGGCTGGGGGATTCGCACGCTCTCGAGCCGCGCCGTCAATTACGACCCTTGCAGCTACCACGACGGTTCCGTATGGCCGCACGATTGCGCGATCGCCGCGGCGGGCCTCCGGCGTTACGGATTGGCTCGAGAGGCCGAGTTGATCGCGCGGTCGATCCTCGAGGCGGGCATGGCCTTCCCAGACCGGCGCATGCCGGAGCTCTGGTGCGGCACGGATAGGGCGCCGGGCGAGATGCCGGACGACTATCGGAACAGCTGCAGCCCCCAGAACTGGGCGGCGGCGTCCAGTTTCTCTTTGGTCACCACTCTGTTGGGGCTCGAAGCAGACGCGACGCGCGGACGCCTGCGGATCGCTCCGATCGAGACTCCCCTGTGGAGGCGGGTCGAGGTGACCGGACTGCACTTCGCGGGCCACCGCATCGACTTCGCGGTGGACGGCACGCAGGTCAAGGTCGGGAGGCTGCCGAAGGGGATTACCGTCAGCACGGGTTAGCAAGCGCCTGAAGACAGGGGCGCCGGCGAAAGTCATGCGGTTATTGGCTTGATTTCCTTCCTGGCCTTTGACACAGTAGAGCGGTTACGAGAGGTGTGTTGAAACACCTCGATCCGGGTGCTTTCTAGGGTGGAGTGGAAGATGGGTAAGGGTGCATTGCGCTGGTTCAGCGCATCTGTTTTGAGCCTCGCGATCGTTGCCGCCGGCGTGGGTCCGGGCCTTGCGGTGGGGGTCCAACCGGCCGGCGGAGGAGACAACCCGACACCTAAGCCGGCGTCTCAGTCCCTCGACAACCAGCTGAGCGACAACACCGAAGCCAACCTGCTGGCGCTTGACCAGGCATACGTCGCGAGCAGGACGGCCGGCGACAACCAGCTCAGCGTCGAGCAGGCCGGAGCACTCCGCTCGGCAGCTGCCGAGGCGGCCAAGGGCCTGAAGAAAGCGCCCGCTCCGGGTCCGACGACCTTCAGCGGCGCCTGGACCGGCATCGGACCAAACCCGATCTTGCAGATCGCACGCAGCGACAACGCCGAGGTCCCCGTCAGCGGCCGCATCGGTGCGCTGGTGATCCGCAAGGACGGAACCTTCATCCTGGGGGCTGCCCAGGGTGGAATCTGGACGTTTGACCCGAACGCCGGAACGTGGACCCCTCGGACGGACACCCTTCCGTCTCTCTCGACCGGAGCCCTCGCCGTGGCTCCTTCCAACGATCTGGTCGTGTACGACGGCACCGGTGAAGGCGCCCTCTCGGGTGACAGCTATTACGGCAACGGCATCCTGAAGTCGACCGATGGCGGTTTCACCTGGTCGCATGTCTCCGGCGACTTCTTCGTCGGGGTGTCGATCTCACGGCTCGCGGTCGATCCCAACGACGCCAACCACCTGTACGCCTCAGTGCTGCGCGGCCGTGGCGGCGCCCGCCGCGTCTCTCCTCCGATCCACTCGACGTACGGCTTGTGGGAGTCGAAGGACGGCGGGGTCAGCTGGACCCTGCTGAAGGCGGCACCTGCGATCTCGCTCGGCGCCACCGACATCAGGCTCGACCCGCAGAGCCCCAAGACCCTGTACGCCTCCTTCTGGGGCGACGCCATCTACAAGAGCACCAACGGAGGCGCCACCTGGGCGCCGATCATGAACGGCCTGCCGGCGGGCGCCAACTACCTCGCCGTCCCAACGCGCTTTTCTCTTGGCCTTTCGCACCCGGCCGGTCAATCGGCTGTTCTCTACACGGGTTTCGACTGGGTAGATGCAGCCGGGAATCACCAGGCGGCCCGAATCTTCAAATCGACAGACCAGGGGGCGAGCTGGACTGTGCTGCCGACGGGCGGCGCAACCCCTGACGACAGCGTGCTCGACTACTGCACCACCCAATGCTTCTACGACAATGTGGTCGAGCCTGACCCGACGAACCCGAACATCCTTTTCGTCGCGGGCTCGTTCGGCTACAGCCTCAGCCCGCCGTCCGGCGGCATCTTCCGATCCGACGACGGCGGACAGACGTGGAAGAACATCGGCTGGGACCTGCACCCCGACTTCCACGCTTTAGCGTTCGACCCCAACAACTCGGCCCACGTCCTCGTTGGAAATGACGGCGGAGTCTGGTTCAGCCCCGACCGCGGGGGACGCCCGAACGCGACTGACCCGCTGAGCGCGGCGGACTTTCAGAATGGCGATCTCAACGGCCGCGGTCTGGACATCACGCAGTTCACCTCCATCGCCACGAATCCAAGTTTTCCCGCCGGTCCGGGCTTTGGCCCCGGCGCACGCATCTGGGGCGGGTCCCAGGACAACGGCACCGAGCGCAAGTCGGCGACGTCGAACACATGGTTTGATCTCGCTTCCGGAGACGGCGGGCAGGTGCTCGTCGACCCGACCAACTTCAATTACGTCTACGGCACCTACTTCGGAATCTCGCCCTACCGCTTCACCGATGGTGGAAGCACCTTCTTCAGCAACCAGTACATCGAGAACGGAATCAATCTCGCCGACCGCTCGGAGTTCTATACCCCGTTCACGATGAACCAACTGAACCCGAACCAGCTGTTCCTGGGCACTTACCGGCTGTACCGCACCGACAACGCCAAGGCGGCCTCGGCAGGTGACGTCCTGTGGAAGGCGATCAGCCCCGACCTGACCACCGGCTGCACCGGAACGGCGCCCAACGGCGCGCGAAACTGCACTCTGTCGGCCATCGGGGTCGGGGGCGGCACGGCTGTCTACACCGGCTCGCTGGACGGCCTCGTTTACTTCAGCCCCGACGCTCAAGTCAGCGCCAACCCAACCTGGACGCAGGTTGGCATCCATGGCACCGCCGGCAACCCCCACTCATTGCCCAACAGGCCGGTGGCCTGGATCGCAGTGGACCGGAGCAACAATCGGACTGCTTACGTCGCATTCAACGGTTACAACGCCGCGACACCCAAGCAGCCCGGTCACGTTTTCAAGACGACGGACGCCGGCAATTCATGGACCGACATCAGCGGCAACCTTCCCGACAACCCGGTCAACTCGATCACGCTCGACCCGTCCTACCCGAACACGCTCTACGCGGCGACCGACGTCGGGCCGTTCGTTACGTACAACGGTGGGGCCAACTGGACCGCGCTCGGCACCGGCTTCCCCGTTGTCGCCGTCGACCAGATCGACCTCGACACAGCCCACCGTGTCCTCGCCGCCGGAACGCACGGTCGCGGCGCTTTCAAGATCAGCGACACGAGTGCACCGGTTCCTGCGTTGGTTATCTCCAAGGCTGACGCGGGCGTGCCGGTCGGCCCTGGCAGCAACATCAACTACACGATCACCGTCCAGAACATCGGCAACGCAGCCGCCACCGGTGTGACCATCACCGACCCCATCCCGGCCGGCACGAGCTTTGTTTCCGCGGACCAAGGCGGCACCCTTGCCAAAGGCGCGGTCACGTGGAGCGGGCTTACGGTGGCCGCCGGTAGCAGCATCTCCGTCCACCTGACAGTTCGAATCAACCCCGCGTTGAAGTCGAAGACGACTTCGATCGTCGACGACGGCTACGGTGTGACTTCAGCCCAGGGCGTATCGGCCAGCGGTTCGCCGGTCACCACCCCCATCGCACCTCCGTACGCTCTGAGCCTGACACCGGCATCGCAGACTGGTGGGGCGCACGCGGGCCAAACCCAGACGTACACGGTGACGATCACGAACCTCGGGTTCACCACCGACAGCTACACGATGACCTCGACCGGCGGCACCTTCCCGGTCAGCTTCTACGACGCGACCTGCACAACGGCACGGACGACGACCCCGACCGTCATCGCAGGCGCGACAACAAATGTGTGCGTCAAGGTTGCCGTCCCCACCGGAGCGACCGATGGGACCTCGAGCACCTCGACGATTACAGCCACCTCGGTCGGCAGTCCGACGGTGAGTGCCTCGGCCACCATTACCACGATCGCGGTAACGGTCGACACGTTGCTCGTCGACGAAGACGGCAACGCTCCCGACGTGAATTCGTTCTACACCACTGCGCTCACCACAGCAGGCGTCTCGTTCGACACGTGGGACCTCAACGCCAACCCCAACCTGCCGGCCAAGTACATCTCCGCGTTCAAGAACGTGGTCTGGTTCACGGGTACGAGTTACCCGGGACCGATCACGCCTTATGAGACCGGTCTGAAGGCGTACCTCGACGGTGGCGGCCACCTCTTCCTCAATGGACAGGACATCCTCGATCAAGGGGCCGGCACCACGACATTCGTTCACGACTATCTCCACGTCACCTGGGACGGCACGGAGCGGCAAAACGACAGGCCCACGGCTACTGTCACCGGGGTGATAGGCAACCCTGTGAGCAACGGCATCGGAGCCGTTCCGCTCGACGCGACCGATGGCGCGCCCTTCATGGACCAGATCACTCCGAATGGCACTGCCTCCGTAGCGTTCATTGACGATGGCAGCCACACGCAGGCGCCCAACACAGGACCGCAGCCCGATGGGTTGACCTACAGCGGAACCTACAAGGTGGTATTCCTGGCCTTCCCATTTGAGGAGTACGGGAACGCGGCCCAGAAGGCCGACCTGATCACGCGGGTGATGACCTTCTTCGGGTCCTAACTCAGCTCAAGCAAACTGTTCGGCGGGGCCGGCACAGCGCTGGCCCCGCTTCTTTTGCGGTCTGATCAGCCAGGCGATCGGTCTACTTCGATTCGCCGGCGGCGGCCTTGCGCCGCCGGGATGACCGCGATGCCCTCGTCACCCGATGCGGGATGTAAGAGCGGTCACCGATCCACTGGGCGGGCGGAATCACGAGCCAGTGCGCCATCTGGTTGAGCGGGCTCGCGTACCTCGAGCGCAGCTCGGCAAACTGCTTCCACCCCGCCTCGGTGTCGCGCATGTGATATCCGGATTTGACCAGCCGATCCACTGCAACCTGGTATTCGGCGCGTTCGACGATCACGTCGTCCGTGCCCTTCAAACGGAAGACCCAGCTCATGTCCTCGACGAGGTGAGTGCCGATCGTGAACATGAGCCGTGCCGGGCCTTCAGAGTCGTCCTCGACAGTGCTGATGATCAGGACCGCCGCGTCCATCACCGCCCCGAAGGAGTTGATCCAGGCTTCGTTGTCGTGACTGGACCGGAAATAGACGAGCAGCGGATACGCGAGGTGGCTTTCCAGCACCATGGCCGACCACCGGCGCCATTCGTCGAACGTCTCCTTGAGCTCCGGGCGCATGCCGTGCTTGGCAGAGGTCTCGAGGATTTGAACGCCGGACGGTGGGGCGCCCGCGAGCGCGTCCAGCGAGACGACCAGCTCCTCGCGTGCTCGAAATGACTCATAGAGCGAGAACAGCAGCGTGATCGCGAGGGCGGCAAGAGCGACGCCGGTCGCGCTCTCCGCGATGATCACCAGGCGGGCCACGCCTCCTTCCGGGACGTAGTCTCCGTACGCCAGGGGCACCAGGGTGCTGGCCGAGATGTAGATCGACGTGATGAAGTCCGGCGGTGGGGGGCGGATCTGTCCGGCCAGCCCGTCCAACAGCAGCCCGTAGCCCAGGATCAGGGCGGCCGCCCAGACCAGGAACAGCGAGAGGAGCGCGATCGGGGCGAATGCCGCGAGGCGTGCCTCGCTGCGCTCGAGGCGTGAGGTGCGCTGGCTCGCCCAACGCCAGATGTGCCACATCGGCCGCACGATTGCCCGGGCCAGCTGCACCTTCCGCACAGCAGGCCGAGGCAGCACGACCGACTGGAAAAGGTCATAGAAGACGACGACGATCAGAATCAGCCCGACTACGAACCAGACGATCTGCACCGCTGTCACATCCGGGATCGTAGGAGAATCAGAGCAATGAGCAATCCAGTCTTCGAAACAGTACGCACCGTACTCGCGGTCCGCGAGTACCAGGACAAGCCCATCCCAGATGACGTGCTGGGGCGCATCGTGGAGGCCGGCCACCTGTCCGCAAGCGCGAGCAACGTCCAGCCATGGCACTTTGTGGTCGTGACAGATCGCACGGGCCTGCGGGAGCTCGGCGGTCTCGTCGCGCACGGTCCGTACATCGCGGGCGCAGGCGCAGCGATCGTGGTCGCCTACGAGAAGGCGAACCACCTGGGCATCTCCGACGTCAGCCGTGCCATTCAGTCGATGATCCTGGTGGCCTGGGGCGACGGGGTCGGATCCAACTGGACGGGCTTCGGCGAGCTCGAAGGCGTACGCAAGAAGGTGGGCCTTCCGGACAAGTACGAGGTGCTGGCGGTCGTCCCGTTCGGCTATCCAAAGCGCGCGATCGGAAAGGGCAAGAAGAAGAGGAAGCCGCTGGCCGAGGTGGCGTCAGCCGAACAGTACGGCACTCCGTTCAAACTGTGATGGAGGCTGAGGGCATGCAAGAACGAAGCGAAGAACAGATCATCAGCCGCCTCTTCGAGCTGGAGAACAGCGGCCAGGCGGAGCGGCGGACCGAGCTGAGCGATGAGCGATACCTATCCCTGATCCACGATCCGGATCGCGCCCGTGCTTACGTCTTCCAGCACGGCACGGACGAAACCGAAGGCGCGGAGGTGCCGGCGGGCACCGAGTTCTGGGAGTACCCCACGCTGGACGAGGCCACTCGGGCCTACGACCAGCAGCTGGCGGAGTCGGGCCGGGCGGGCGAGGTG
>Ga0208356_1000427_pt1 | contig 11259 bp, 10 predicted proteins | sample NGESurshal072012_4_FD_184467 | JGI IMG/M metagenome (GOLD analysis project Ga0208356, IMG submission 184467) | Arctic peat soil microbial communities from Barrow, Alaska - NGEE Surface sample 53-1 shallow-072012 (SPAdes) | ecosystem: Environmental > Terrestrial > Soil > Wetlands > Peat ... | reverse complement strand
CCGGCCGCGAAATTGAGGTTGCATCGTTGGAGGTGGTCGCATGAGCACGCGCATGGTGGAGGTCAGGGCCAAGGTCCTGAAGCAGAACGATCTGCTTGCTCGCGCTCTACGTGAGCGGTTTCGCAAAGAGGGTACTTGTGTCGTAAGCCTGGTCTCGAGCCCTGGGTCGGGAAAGACCGCCTTCCTGGAGAAGCTGCTCGCCGAGTACGCCGCGCTGGTCGAGGCCGGCCAGGACCGGGCGTCGGGCTGGCCGTCCTCGATCAACGTCGTGTCCAAGATCGGGCAGGTCGCCGCCGTCCGGATCATGGCGCGGGACTACCAGGACGAGGCCAGGCGGCGCGGCCTCCTCATCAACGCCGCCTGCCCCGGCCTGGTCGAGACCGAGGCGTCCCGGCCGTGGTTCGACGACATGTCCTCGGCCCAGTCACCCGACGCCGCCGCGGTGGACGTGGCCTGGCTGGCCACCCGGCCGGCCGGCGTCACCGAGCCGTACGGCGAGCTGGTGCAGCACCGCGTCGTGCTCGGCTACGACGCGCGGTGACCGGTCAAGGCTCGGGCCACGGTCCGTTCGACCCACTGCTTGTGAGCTTTTGACTGCTTCTCAGCTGGGTCCCGTGGAGCCCAGCGCCGGCAGGATCGAGGCGACGACGCCGATGAGCGCGCTCGCGCCCGCGATCACCCCGATCAGCAGCCATGGAAGGACGATCGGGGTGAACCCGGCCGCCCGGGCGAGCGCCACCCACAGCCCGCCGAGCACCAAGCCGGAAATGGCGGCCGAGGCGGCGACGGCGGCGAACGTGAGCGCCAGCGACTCGGCCGCGAGGATCCAGGCGACCTGACGGCGGGTCGCGCCGGCCAGCCGAAGCAGCGCCAGCTCGGCCTTGCGGCCGCTGGTCGACATCAGGGACGTGCTGGCGATGCCGATCGCGCTGTAGGCGATCGCGATGCCCAGCAGCAGCTCCAGACCGACCTGATTCTGCTCGTTCTGCTGATCGGAGACGGCGGCGGACCACCGGGACGCGGGCACGACCCGGGCGCCCGCCTGCCGGGCGACGGCCCGCAGCGAGTCGACGGCGGCGTCCGCCGCGCTGGCGGCGCCGCCGCCCAGCCGCACGTAGACCGCGCTCGGCATCGCGCCGCCGGCGTTGGCCGCGTCCACCACCAGGCTGACCCCGGACAGGCTGGGGGCCAGGATGGCGACGACCCGCAGCGAAACCGGGGTGCCGTCGGGCAGCCAGAGGCTCATGGTGGCGCCGAGGCGCTCGTGCCAGGACGAGTCGACGGCGATCGTGTGGTCGCCCAGATCGGCCAGCGAGCCCTGGCGGACCGGGAGGCTCAGCGCCGCGGAGGCCCGGTCGACGCCGATGGCGGCGAACGGGATCGGCATCGGGGCCTCGAGGTGGAACGCCGTGATGGCGGGCTCGTGGGCGAGCAGGCTGGTCTGCGTCACCGCGGTCGCGTCGAGGTCGGCAATGGCATGGATCCGGCCGACCAGGGCCATGGTCAGGCCGGGCGTCCCCGAAGCGGGGAGCACCACGTAGTCGGCCGCGCCGGCCTGCTGGCGCAGGCCGGCCTGGGCGGCCGCGCCGGCGGTGTCGCTGCTGCCCAAGATCGAGACCGCCAGGCCGACTGTGATCAGCACCGGGACGACGGCGGCGGCGGCGCGACCGGGACCGGTGCGGACGCCGGCCCGGATCAGCATCCCGGCCGTGCCCCGCCCGAACGGCCGGGTCAGCGGTTCGATCAGGAACGGGGCAAGCAGCACGGCCCCGCCGACCAGCAGCAGCACGATCGTCGCCTCGGTCTTGGCGTCGCCCGCGGCCGACGGGAACAGCAGCGCCACCGCCGCCAGCGTCCCGATCCCGGCGACCAGGCAGCCGAGGCCGCCGAAGAGCCGCCCCGGGCTGATCCTGGCCGGCTCGACGACCGCCTCGCGCAGCGCCTCGGTCGGCCGGGTCAGGCCGGCCCGGCGCGCCGCGACCAGCACCGACGCGACCGCGACGGCGACCCCGGCCACGAACGCGACGGCCAGGGCGGGCGCCGAGCCGGCCGTGAACTGCACGCTGAACCAGGCGGGGGACAGGCTCCGGCCCGCGATCCAGCGCGCCAGCAGCGGCGCCCAGAGCACGCCGAGCAGGCAGCCGAGCGCCGAGCCCGCCACGCCGACCAGGGCCGCCTCCGTACGGACCATCCGCGCGACCTGCCGCGGCGTCGCCCCGACGGTGCGGAGCAGGGCCAGGTCACGTCGGCGCTGCGCGACGGAGAGCCCGAAGGCGGAGGCGATCACGGCGATCGCGACGAAGGCGGAGATCGCGGCCGCGATGCCGAGGAAGGTCGTCAGGCCGGCCAGTTCGACGCCGTCCTGGACGGCGTCGGGATCGGCCTGATGGCGCGCCGCGCCGGTCAGGACCTGCAGCCCGCCAAGCGCCTGCGCGCGCCTCGCGGTCGCCGGATCGTCGGTCACCAGCGCGTCGACCCCGGGCGACAGCCGGGCCGCCTCCGCGTCGGTGAAGAAGACCGGCTGCTCACCGGTACGCGGCTGGACGGTTCCGACGATCGTGACCGCCAGCGGCCCGCCGGCGGTGAGCACGGTGACGGGCCGGCCGATGACGGCAGGCCCGGCCACGACGATCTCCCCGTCGGTCCTCGGCGGATGTCCGGAAGAGAGCCGGTAGGGGGCGAAGGCCGCGCTCGACCAGCCGTGACCGAGCGGCGGCTGGCCCGCGGGCGCGCCGTCGAGCTGCGCGTAGAAGCTCCGGTCGGCGGTCGCGCCGGGCAGTTGCGCGACCGCCGACGCGGGAACGTCCGGCTGCTCGAGCAGCGGCACCGTGTCGGTGCCGCCGGCGTCGTGCGCGCGCAGCGCGGGGTCGGCCTGGATGACGAACGGCGCGGCCGCGAACCGTTCCGGGCTCCGGTGGCCGCCGTCGTCGGCTGCGGCCAGTACCAGGGTCATGGTGGCGATCACGGACACGCCAAGCGCGAGCGCGGCCAGCGTGCCCGCGAACGCCACCCAGCGGGTCCGCAGGGTGGCCACGGCGACGGTGAGCATCATGCGCTGACCTCCAGCCGGGTCATCCGGGCGGCGACGGACTCGGCGGTGGGGCGGTCGAGGGTGCCGGCCACCCGGCCGTCGGCGAGGAAGACCACCCGGTCGGCCTCCGCGGCGGCGACCGGGTCGTGGGTGACCATGATGATCGTCTGGCCCTGCTCGGCCACCAGCGCCCGCAGCAGTCGGAGCAACTCGCGAGAGGTGCCGGTGTCGAGCGCCCCGGTCGGCTCGTCCGCGAACAGCACCTGCGGCCTGGTGACCAGCGCGCGGGCGATCGCCACCCGTTGCTGCTGGCCGCCCGAGAGCTCGCTGGGCCGGTGCCGCGCCCGGTCGGCCAGGCCGACGGTGGCGAGCGCCGCCTCGATCACCGACGGCTCGGGTTTGCGCCCGGCCAGCCGCAGCGGCAGCTCCACGTTCTGCGCGGCGGTCAGGGACGGCATCAGGTTGAAGGACTGGAAGACAAACCCGACCCGCTCCCGGCGCAGCACGGTCAGCGCGGTCTCGCCGAGGCCGCCGAGCCTGGTCCCGTTGATGCTGACCTCGCCCGAGTCGGGCCGGTCGAGGCCCGCCGCGCACTGCAGCAGGGTGGACTTGCCCGAGCCGGACGGGCCCATCACGGCGGTAAAGGAGCCGGCCGGAAACGCGAGCGTCACCCGGTCGAGGGCGATGACGGTGCCCGACCCGTTTCCGTAGGTCCTGGTCAGCGACTCGATCAGGACGGCATTGGCGTCAGCGTTCATGCCTCTATGCAATCGGCCCGGCCCGGCCGCCGGCATTGCCCCAGAGCCCCCTCCCGAGGTATGGCCAGCCCTACCCCGGCCGGTCTGTTCTGGCCCAACGCCGACGGGCGGCGCCCGCTCTATCCTTGGTCGGGTGGATCCGATCACGGCCATGGGTCGGCGGCCGTTCCTCGTCTCGGCCTGGCCGTGGCGAGCCTGGACCTACCTGGCGACCGCGAGCCTCCCCGGTGCGCTCGGGCTGTCGGTGCTGGCGGCCGACCTGGCCGTCGGCGGCGGCCTGGCCAAGGCGCTGATCGGCCTCCCGATCCTGGGCGCGCTGGCGCTGGCGGGCATCCCGATGGGCCGGCTGGAGCGCTGGCGGCTCCGCCTCATCGATCCGCGGCCGGCCGCCGATCCGCATCGCCGCCCGGCCCGCCGCGGCGCGGGTTGCTGGCTGGCGACCCGGGGACGGGAGGGTGCGACCTGGCGGGAGCTCGGCTACGCGGTGGTCTTCGTGACGCTGCTGTGGCCGATCGACCTGGCCGCGGCCCTCGCGGCGGTCGTGGTTCCGCTGGCCCTGATCACCTCGCCGCTGCCGGTCGCGCTCGGCGCTCACCGGGGGCTCTGGCCGGGGGTGGCGATCAGCACCCCGCTGCAGGCGGCCGCGGCCGTCCCGGCCGGGCTGGTCCTGCTGGTCGGCGGCGCCTACCTGGTGACCGCGCTGGCGGCGGTCCAGGCCGGGCTGGCCCGGCGGCTGCTGACCGCCCCGGCCAACCTCGACGTTCAGCTCGCGGAGGTGACCCGGTCCCGGGCCCGCCTGGTGGGCGCGTTCGAAGCCGAACGGCGGCGCATTGAAAGGGACCTGCACGACGGCGCCCAGCAGCGGCTGGTCGCGCTGTCGATGAGCCTCGGCCTCGCCCGGCTCGACCTGCCGGCCGGGCCGGCCGCCGATCAGGTGGCGCACGCGCACGAGCAGGCGAAGCTGGCCCTGACCGAACTGCGGGAGCTCATCTACGGCATCTACCCGCAGGTACTGACCGACCGGGGGCTGGCGGCCGCCGCCGAGGAGGCGGCCGACCGCTCGCCGGTGCCGGTCGCGCTCGAGTTCCGGCTGGACCGCAGGCCGCCGCAGGCGATCGAGGCGACCGCCTACTTCGTGATCTCGGAGGCGCTGGCCAACATCGCCAAGCACAGCCGGGCGGGCAGCGCCTGGGTCCGCGGCGAGCTGGCGGGCGGCCTGCTGGCGCTGGAGATCGGCGACGACGGCGTCGGCGGGGCCGACGTCAGCCGCGGCAGCGGCCTGTCCGGGCTGGCCGACCGGGTCGCGGTGGTCGGCGGTACGGTCTCGGTGTCAAGCCCGCCCGGCGGGCCGACTTCGCTGCGAGTGGAGCTGCCATGCCCGTGAGCCTTCGGGTGGTGCTGGCCGAGGACGGCGCGCTGATGCGGGTCGGGCTGACCGCGCTGCTGGCCAGGTTCGGGCACCAGGTCGTGGCCGAGGCGACCGACGCCGCGCAGCTGGTCGAGGCGGTGGCCGAGCACCGTCCCGACATCGTGGTGACCGACGTCCGGATGCCGCCCGGCTTCTCCGATGAGGGCCTGCGCGCGGCGGTCGCGCTGCGCCAGGCCCATCCGGGGCTGGCGGTGCTGGTGCTCAGCCAGTACATCGAGAAGACCTACGCAGGCGAGCTGCTGGACTCCGGCGACGGAACCGGGGTCGGCTACCTGCTCAAGGACCGGGTCGGGGACGTGGCCGAGTTCATCGACGCGCTGCAGCGGGTGGCGGCCGGCGGCACCGTGGTCGACCCGGAGGTGGTCCGGCAGCTGCTCCGGCACCGCCGTGACCCGCTGGAACGGCTGAGCCCGCGCGAGCGCGAGGTTCTCGCGCTGATGGCCGAGGGCCGCTCCAACGCCGCCGTCGCCCGTGCCCTGGTCGTCTCGGAGGCGGCGGTCGGCAAGCACATCGGGCACATCCTGATCAAGCTCGACCTGCCGCCCGACGACGACGACCATCGTCGCGTCCTCGCGGTCCTCTCCTACCTGCGAGCCTGACCCGCGTCACCGGAGCCTGACCCGCGTCACGGGCTGCCGCCGAGCTGGCTGATCACCTCGTCGTGGGTGACGCCGTGCTGCGCGCACCAGTTCAGCGCTTCCTCCATGTCGAGCGCGACCGGCAGTTCCTTCTCGGCCTCGTCGGCCACCTCCCGAAATCCGGCCCTGCGCAGGATGTGAACCACGTGATCCCTGGAGACTTCCACCTTGCCGATTGTCGAGTGTGACCGGTGCGCTCCGCAAGCCCCATGGCGGCGCTGTAACATTCGGTACAATCTTGCCAAATTTTCCTATATGGTAACGAAATGCAACAACGGCAGGGGAGGAAACGATGATCGACACACGCGAGCTGCGGGTCGACCTCGGCGAGCACGGCGTGCTGAGCATTCCGTACGTCAACGTCGTCGGGGAAGCGGGCGAAGGCCCGCATCTGACCGTGATCGCCGGCGTGCACGGGACCGAGTACACGTCGATCGCGGCCGCGCGCGAGCTGCTGGCCGAGCTTCGGCCGGCGCAGCTGTCGGGCACGGTCACCGTCGCCCCGCTGATCAACCTGCCCGCGTTCTGGGCGCGCACGCCGTTCGTGGTCCCCCTCGACGGCAACAACCTCAATCGCAGCTTCCCCGGCGACGCCGCCGGCAGCGCGGCCGAGCGGATCGCCGTCGCCGTCACCGAAGAGCTCATCAAGGGCTCCGACTACGTGATCGACCTGCACGCCGGTGACCTGCCGGAGGCGCTGGAGCCGTTCGTCTTCTACGACGCGTCGCCGGTCGAGCGGCATGCCCGCGAGCTCGCCCTGGCCTACGGCCTGGGGCACATGGTGCGTCAGTCGTCCGACGGCCGGACCGTGGCCGGAAGCACCTCGGCGGCCGCGGCCGATCTCGGCATCCCGTCGTTCACGGCCGAGTCGGGGGAGTGCGGCATCCTCGACGCCGACGCCGTCGAGCGGCATCTTCGCGGGCTGCGGAACGTGCTGCGCCAGCTGCGCCTGCTGCCCGGCGACCCGGTCGCGTTCGACCACCCGGTCGAGCACGACGGATGGATCTGGATGCGAACGATCGACGCCGGATGGTGGCAGCCCGCGGTTGCGACCGGCACCTTGGTCGCTGACGGTGACCTGCTGGGAACGGTCTCGCCGATCATCGGCGGCACGCCGACGCCGATCATCGCGCCCGCGGCCGGGGTGCCGCTGTTCATCACCTCAAGCCCGGCCGTCTGCGCCGACGGGCTCCTGCTCGGCCTCGCCCGCCCGGTGAAGACGACTTAACCGGTCAACAATGTATGTTGTAAATGTCACACAACATGAAAAAATATGAGCTCTTGTAACATTTGGTACGAGCGGGCTAGGATTCGGGGATCGCGCCGCAGCGCTGCAGCGCCTGTCCCCTCCCCGCTGGTCGAGTGCCACGGCGTTCACGACAACCGAGGAACCTGATGAAGAATAAATTTCGAATCTCCGTCGCTGCGGCGCTAGCGGCGGTCCCGCTAGTCCTCGCGGGCTGCGGCTCCGCCGCCGGTTCCGGTTCCGGTTCCGGTTCCGGTTCCGGTTCTGGTTCCGTTGCGAACGGCTCGTCAAAGCCGGTCGACGGCGGCAACCTGGTGATCGACCGCTCCAACGACGCCGTCTCCATGAACAAGACCACGACGTTCGACAACAGCTCGATCTTCGTGATGGAGCAGATCATGGAGCCGCTGTTCACCGTCAGCAATGACGGGAAGTCGGTCAAGCCCTGGCTGGCCACCGGCTACACGGTGTCGGCGGACAAGAAGACCTACACCGTCAAGCTGCGCAGCGGCGTCAAGTTCTCCAACGGCCAGCCGATGACCGCGGCCGATGTCAAGTTCTCCATCGACCAGGACACCGCGACCGGGTCCGATGGCTGGGGCTACATCAACGCGGCGATCAAGCAGGTCACCGTCGTCAATACCTCGACGGTGAAGTTCGACCTCAAGTACGCGTGGGCTCCGTTCATCGCTGACCTGTCGCTGTTCAGCAACGGGATCATCCCGAACAACTACGGCGGCCAGAGCGCGGCCGCCTTCTACACCCACCCGATCGGCACCGGGCCGTTCGAGTGGAAGTCGTGGACCAAGGGCCAGTCGATCAAGCTGGTCAAGAACCCGGACTACTGGCAGCCGGGCAAGCCGTACCTGGACAGCGTCGAGTTCGACGTAGTCCCTGATGCGAACACCCGTGAGCTGCAGCTGCAGGGCAACCAGGCCGACGTCGACACCTACCCCGACTGGTCGCAGTTCTCGACGCTGAAGAGCTCGCCGGGCATCGTGGCGACCGCCTTCCCGTCCACCGAGGTCGACTACCTCGCCTTCAACGAGAAGAAGGCGCCGTTCAGCGACGTGCACGTGCGGCAGGCGATCTCGGACGCGATCGACCGCAACGCGCTGGTGAACGCGGTGCTGTTCGGCAACGGAAAGCCGGCCAACTCGCTGCTCATGCCGGGCCTGCCGTACTACGACGGCACCGGCGGCGAGAGCTATGACCTGGCCGCCGCGAAGAAGGCCCTGGCCGAGTCGTCGGTGCCGCACGGATTCACCACGACCATGCTGATCGCGTCCGGTAACGCCAACCAGTCGACGGTGGCGCAGATCGTGCAGTCCGAGCTGAAGCCGCTTGGCATCACGGTGAACATCCAGCAGCTTGACCCCACCGCGGCGCACGCCGCGTCGGAGGGCGACAGCTACGAGATGGACTACTCCGCGTGGACCATGGACATCCCCGACCCGGACGAGTGGACCTCCTTCGCGGTCGACCCGAGCGGCGGCGCCAAGTCGGCCTTCACCAGCTATGACAACGCCTCGGTGATCAGCCTCAACAAGCAGGCCGAGCAGGAGACCGACCCGGCCAAGCGTGCGGACCTGTACGCCCAGCTGCAGCAGCAGACGTCGAAGGACGCCTTCCTGGCCTACCTGTTCTACCCGCCGTACGCCTACGCCACCACGGACAGGGTCCACGGCTTCTTCGTCACGCCGCTCGGCAACTTCCACCTCGAAGACGTCTACAAGTCCAGCTGACGTCTGTTATCTCACCTCGCAACGCGGGGCCGGCGGCCCGGCCGCCGGCCCCGCGGCAAGGAGAAGTACATGCTGCACCGGTTGCGCTTCATTCCGGGCCGGATTCTTCAGGCGATCCCGGTGGCATTGGGCGTGAGCATCCTCGTCTTCCTGATGTCGCACCTACTGCCAGGCAACCCGGCCGTGGCCATCCTCGGCAACCACGCGACTCCGGCCAACGTGGCCACGCTCTCGAAGCATCTCGGGCTCGACAAGCCCCTGTGGGACCAGTACTGGCTGTTTATCTCGCACCTCTTCCAGGGTGACCTCGGCCAGTCGCTGACCTACCAGCAGCCGGTGGTCAGCCTTGTGTTCGCCGCGGTGCCGGTCACCCTCAGCCTGGTGCTCTACGCGCTGGTCCTGTCGCTGATCATCAGCGTCCCGCTGGCCGGTTGGGCGGCGACCAGGCCCGGTCGTGCCCGTGACCTGGCGGTGCGTGCCTACACCCTGCTCGGCCAGGGCATGCCGCAATTCTGGGTCGGCATCATGCTGATCCTGCTCCTGGCGGTGCGGCTGCAGATCTTCCCGGTCGGCGGCTACGGCCAGACCCCGACCGACCATCTGTACTACCTGTTCCTGCCGGCGCTCACCCTTGCCATCTCGATGTGCCCGACGATCATCCGCAGCCTGCGGGCGTCGACCATCCAGGTCCTCGGCTCGGAGTACGTCGGCACGGCCCGATCCAAGGGCATCGCCGGCGCCTCGCTCTTCCGCGTCCATGTGCTGCGCAACGCGGCGATCCCGACCGTGTCCATCGTCGGCGTCAACCTCGGCTACCTGGTCGGCGGATCGCTCGTCATCGAGCACGTGTTCGCGATTCCCGGACTCGGATCGCTGATGATCAATGCGATCTTCGCCCGTGACTTCCCGACCATCCAGGGCGTCGCGCTGTTCGTCGCGCTCTTCGTGGTCATCGTCGGCATCCTCACCGACATCGTGTACACGCTGCTGGATCCGCGCGTCGACCTAGCTAACACGGAGGCAGTCCGATGACGGCCACCCCCGCCCCGACGCTCGCACCGGTCAAGGCCGCCGGCCGCCCCGTTCGCTCTCGTTCCCTGCGCCCCTGGTACCGCAACGGCTCGCTGGTGGCCGGGATGGTGATCGTCGGCGCGCTCATCCTCGTCGCGATCTTCGCCCCGTTGCTGACCTCGTACTCGCCGACCACGCAGAACCTCGAGGCGACGCTCCAGGGACCGAGCGCCGCCCACTGGCTGGGCACCGACCAATTCGGCCGGGACGTGCTCACCCGCCTGCTCTGGTCAACCCGCGTCGACCTGCGCATCGGCTTCATCGCCGTGCTTATCCCGTTCGTCGTCGGAACGATCCTGGGCGCCCTGGCCGGGTACTTCGGCGGATGGCTCGACACGATCGTGATGCGCCTGGTCGACATCTTCTTCGCGTTCCCGTTCTACGTGATGGTCATCGTCCTGGTCTTCGTGCTCGGAGCCGGCGAGACGAGCATCTACCTGGCGATCGCGACCGTGTCGTGGGTGTCCTACGCCAAGATCGTCCGCGGCGAGGTCCTCGTCGCGAAACAGCAGGACTACGTGATGGCCGCGCGGCTCGGCGGCTTCTCGCACCTGAAGGTGCTGGCCCGCCACATCGGCCCCAATGTCCTGTCACAGGCGATCATCTACGCGATGAGCGACATCGTGCAGGACATCATGGCCATCGTCACCCTCGGCTACCTGGGGCTCGGCATCGCTCCGCCCACCGCGGAATGGGGATCGATGATCGCGGACGGGCAGCAGTTCATCACCACGCACTGGGAGCAGGCGACCATTCCCGGCCTCGCTGTCGTCGTCGTCAGCCTCGGGCTGTCGTGGCTCGGCGACGGGCTGTCCGACCTGCTCAGCCCGGACCGGAGGAAGTGATATGAGTGAGACCCCGCTGCTCTCGGTGCGTAACCTGTCGCTTGGCGTGCAGCGCAAGGGCAGGCCGACGACCGTCATCGTCGATGACGTCAGCTTCGACGTCGCCGAGGGCGAACGCTTCGGCATCGTCGGGGAGTCGGGTTCCGGGAAGTCCCTGACGCTCCGGGCTATCGCCAACCTGCTGCCCGCCGGGGTCAGCGTGCTGTCGGGCGCGATCCACTACCGCGGCCAGGATCTGCAGACCATGCCGGCGAAATCCCGCCGGCGCCTGGCCGGCCCGGAGATCGCGATGATCTTCCAGGAACCGATGACCGCGCTCAATCCGGTGATGCGGGTCGGGGACCAGATCGCCGAGTCACCCCGACGCAACCTTGGCCTCAGCAAGTCCGCGGCGATGGACCTCGCCATCGACATGATGCGCAAGACCGGCATCCCGGACCCGGCTCGCCGCGCCCGGTCTTACCCGCACGAGCTCTCGGGCGGACTGCGCCAGCGC
>Ga0208356_1000424_pt1 | contig 11366 bp, 11 predicted proteins | sample NGESurshal072012_4_FD_184467 | JGI IMG/M metagenome (GOLD analysis project Ga0208356, IMG submission 184467) | Arctic peat soil microbial communities from Barrow, Alaska - NGEE Surface sample 53-1 shallow-072012 (SPAdes) | ecosystem: Environmental > Terrestrial > Soil > Wetlands > Peat ... | reverse complement strand
GCCCGCTGAAAAAGGCCGGGTCGACGACGTGGGCGGCAGGGAGGTCACGGCCAGCGTCGCTTGACCCTTCCCTTGGGTCAGGCTGCATGCTCCGGCTGCCGGGCAAAACTGCCCGGTTCAGGAGGAGACCGATGGACCTGATGACGATCGGCGCGTTCGCCGAACGTACCCGGCTGTCCGCCAAGGCGCTGCGCCTGTACGACCAACTCGGGCTGGTACCGCCGGCGCGCATCGACCCGGCCAGCGGCTACCGCTTCTACAGCGAGGACCAGGTGGACGGTGCGCGGCTAGTCGCGCAGCTTCGGCGGCTTGGGATGCCGCTGACGATCATCGCGGACGTCGTGGCGAAGCTCCCGAACGAGGCGGCCGAGGCGATCGGCGGCTACTGGGCGGACATCGAGTCGGTCACCGCCGAGCGGCGGGCCCTTGTCTCCTACATCCAGGCAAGACTCAAGGGAGTCGACATGGCCAGGTATGACATTCAGATCCGGGAGATCCCCGACCGCACGCTCGCGGCTATCACCCGGCACGTGCACGCGGGCCAGACTGACGCCTTCTTCGACGGCGCCTTCGCCCGGCTGCGGGCGGCGGGTCCGGGCATCGAGGGCATCGCCGGCTGCCCGTTTGTCGTCTACTACGGAGAGGTCAGCGACGACAGCGACGGACCGGTGGAACTATGCCGCCCGGTGGCGGCCGATCCCGCTGACCCCGACCTCCAGGCACGGCTGGAGTCCTCCCACGATGAGGTGTTCATTCGGGTCGCGATGAAGGATATCGGCTGGCCCGCGTTGGCCCCGGCCGTCGACGCGCTCGATGCGTGGGTCAGGGAACACCGGCGCGCACCGGCCGGGGCGCTGCGCCAGGTCCTGATCGCAGATCAGCGGACCGCCGATCCCGATACCCCGGTCTGCGACCTCAGCGTTCCGCTCCGGTGAAGGACGGCGGGTCCGAGGTCGGTCAGGTTAGCCGTCCCCGGCCCTTCGGTTGTGTCGTTCGCTTATTAGGAGAATAATGTTCTCCTGTGGCGAACATACGAGTGAACGCTCTCTCTGTCTCTTACGAGGTCATCGGCGACGAGGGCGGCCGGCCGTGGGTGATCACGCCGGGCGGCCGGTTCAGCAAGGACTCGCCGGGGGTGCGCGAGCTCGCGGTGGCGCTGGCCGAGCGCGGCAACCGGGTGCTGATCTGGGACCGGCCGAACTGCGGGGCGTCGGACGTCTGCTTCACCGGGGCGTCGGAGTCGGCGATGCAGGCGGACGTGCTGGCCGGCCTGCTGCGGGAGCTCGGGATGGCGCCCTCCGTGATCGTCGGCGGGTCGGGCGGCGCCCGGGTCTCGCTGCTGACCGCGGCCCGCCACCGCGACGTGGCGTCCGGGTTGGCGATGTGGTGGATCAGCGGCGGCGTGTTCGGGCTGATGGTGCTGGGCGTGCACTACTGCAGCGGGTCGCTCAAGACGGCCTGGAACGGAACGATGGCGGACGTGGCCGCCCTGCCCGAGTGGGCCGAGGTCATCGAGCGGAACCCGGCCAACCGGGAGCTGTTCCTGCGGCAGGACCGGGCCGAGTTCACGGCCACGATGGAGCGCTGGATGGCGGCCTACTGCCCCTGCGGCGGCCAGTTGGTGCCCGGCCTGCCCGACGAGGACGCGCGCTCGTTCGACGTGCCGACGCTGGTGTTCCGCAGCGGCGCGAGCGACTACAACCACACCAGGGCGACCTCGGAGAGCCTGGCCAAGCTGCTGCCGACCGCCCGGCTGGTCGAGCCGCCGTGGGGCGACACCGAGTGGAACGACCGCTCGTCCGCCCGTCCCGGTGCCAGCGGCGAGGGGCTGTTCGTCGGCTGGCCGACGCTGGCGCCGGTGCTGCAGGAGTGGGCGGAGGAGACGCTCGACTAGCCGACTGATACGACAGGCCCGGCTACTGCCTCACGTTGATCTCCCCGGCGGGTCCCGCCACACGACCATCTGGGCCATCCTCGGCCGGCGCGTTCAACTGTGGCCGCTGGGGGGATCGCGGCGACGCCAGGAAGTGGGCGGCTCGGCAGCGCCGCGGTCATGCAGCCACTGCGCAGCTTTAGCGAGGGCGGTTGCTGCTTCCTGCGGGGAGTCGTGGCGGGATGCGGGCCATTCCTCGATGATGTGCATCCCGCAGTCGACGTGCGCGTCGCAGCGGACCGCGATGTTCGCGCTGACCTCCCATGGCGGGCCGCCTTCTCTGCGCGGTTCCGGGCCGAGGACGCCGGATTCGAGTTCGGCGACGAAGGTGACGTCGCGGGTCTCGGCGCAGCCGAAGAGGTCGGTGACACTCGCCAGCTGGTGGAACTCCAGTCCGCTGCCCGTCCAGCCTGGCGTCACCCCGAGGTGGTCCGCGAGCCGCCGCATGTGCGCATCGGCTGCGGACAACGCCTCCATCACCCCCGGCTGGTTGTCGAAATGCGGGAACACCCAGCCGACGTCACCGTCGGCCAGCGCAATCGTCTTCACGGGATCAATTCTGAGCCACAGAGACCGGATGGCGAAACGGCGGGAGCGCTCGCCTTACTGATGCGCAGAACGGCTGGTGCTGGCTGAATCCGCGCCCTGTGCGGGGAGCGGCCCTTGGGCGCCCCGGCTCAACCGATCGCGGACTCGAGAAGTTCGACGGCCGCGCGAGTGCGCGGGTAGCCGGGCAGGTCCAGCCTCGTCCCGCCCGCGGCGCTGTCCGACCCGGGCGCGCCGGGTGATTCGACGGCGTCGGCGAGGCGGTCCAGGCGGTCGAGCAGGGCTCGGGCGGCGGACGGCGGCGGCGCGGGGCGATCGAACGGCACGCCGAGGGCGAGCATCGCCAGTTCCTCGGTGGCCAGCGTGACTTGATCCGTTGGCGAGCGACGGGTGATTTCGTCGGCCAGGGCGTCGTCGGACACCGCTCGCAGTCGGGTCAGCGAATCGCGCACCCGGTGCCTGGCCTCCACCACGGCGGGAGCGATCACCGCTGGGCCGGCCGCGTCGACGGGAGGGAGCCCGGCCTGGCCGGGCGCACCGCCGCCGGCGATTGCCGACGGACTTATCGCACCAACGGGAGGTTCGAGCCAGCGTTGGCCGAAGACGGCTGCTGAGGCGCGGAGCGTCTCCGCTTGGATGAGCGGCAGCCGGGCTCTCGTCGCCTGGGGCCAGAGGACGAGACGGAGGATGATGACCAGCACCACGCCGATGAGGGTGTCGAGGAGCCGCGCGCCGATGGCCGAGCCGATGCCTGCTGTTGGGGACGCGAGGTCGAAGATCGACAGGGCCAGCACGGTGATGAAGGCGGTGGCCAGTCCGTAGATCACGCGGATGAACGCCTCGGCGAAGAACTGCGCGACGATCGCCACCACGGCGACCGCCGCGGCCCCCGGGTGCTGGGCGAACAACGCCCAGGCGAGAACGACTCCGGCGACGGTCCCGGCGAGCCGGTGGGCGGAGCGGCGGACCACGAAGCTGAAGTTGGTCGCCTGCAGGGCGGACGCGGCGGTCAGCCCGACCCAGTACGAGTGGTCGAGCCCGAGCAGTCGCCCGAGGCCGGCGCCGACGGCGACTGCCACCCCGATCCTGAGCGCGGCGGGGACGATGACGCTGTTGGGGCGGAGGGCTTCGCGCAGGCGTACCGCCACGCCGGGCTCGGCGGCGCCCTCCCCCGTTGTTGTGGCTAGGAGCCGGCGAGCGGCGGACGCGGCTTCGGGCGCGACGGCGGTCTGCCACATCGGGTCGTTGCGCGGCGATGCCCGTGGACCGGTGCGGGAGTGCGCGTCTATCGAGAGCGAGAGCGCAGAGGCCAGGACGATGTCGGCGGCCGCCAGTGACCGGAGCCTCGGGTCGTTCGCGCGGAGGCGGGCCTGCCGCATGGTTTCATGGGCATGCCCAATGGTGGCCACGGCCGTGCTCCTGGCGCGTGCGGCTTCAGCGGTGCCTACTGTCGCGAGCACGTGGCGCACTGCGGTCCAGGCCGACGCGACCGCCTGGGCTGGCAGCCGGTCCGGCCTGCCGAGCATCGCCGGGGCCAAGGTGACCAGGACGCCGAGGGCCGCGCCGGCCGCGACCAGCGCGCACTCGCGCGCCGCGGCTCCCGAGTCGGCCGGGATCGCGGTGCCGGCCAGCGTCGCGAGGATGATCAGGTACTCTCGTGGCGGCGGTACCCGCAGAGCCGTGCAGGCGAAGTTCGCGGCCGCCGAGACGACGGCGGCAAAGAGCACGGCCAGCCAGCCGCGCGATGAGCACAGACTGGCGACCGGAAACACGATCGCCAGCGCGATGCCGATGGTCGCCGTGAGCTTGAAACGGTGCCGGTACGGGGTGGCGGGGCCGTAGAACCCGGCGAAGCCGCCGAGGGAGGCCACGGCGCCCCAGCTCGCCCGGCCGGCGACGACGCCGGCCAGCAGCGGGATACCGACGTACAGGGCGGCGCGGAGCCCGGTCTGCCACCGGGAGCGCAACGCGTCGGCGAGCTCTCGGATCATTGACGCACATGTTATCGGTGAGGCCGGCTAAGGCCGGGATCACCAGGGGCGATGAGGCCCTAGTCGAGCAGCTGGTAGACGGCGGTCACTGGGGGCGGGTCCATTTGGAGGACGTCGCTGCGCTCGATCTCGCCCGATGTCGAGCGGGCGCGGAGTTCCCTGATCGGGTCGGTCAGGTCGTCGGCGTCCAGGTCGTAGATGGCGAGGTAGGGCCTTGCCTCCCCGTTGGCCGGGTTCAGCGCCTTGTAGCGGTGCGCGCCGGTGATGCCGGGGACCGCGCAGATCTGCGGGATGTGGGTGTTGGCGTACCAGTCGTTGTACTCGTCCTCCCGCGCGGGGTCGGACGGGCCGGACTGGACGAGCATGATGCCCTTGGGCACGTTGTCTCCCTCACGTAAGTGGCAGCCTTGGCTTAACGGCAGCGGAGCGCGGCGACCAGCCCGCCGTCGACGAGCAGGTCGATGCCGTTGACGAAGCTGGCCTGATCGGACAGGAGGAACGCGGTGACGGCGGCGGCCTCTTCGGCCACGCCGCGACGGCCGAGTGGGGTCTGGGCCACGAATCCTTCCATCGACGCGTGGGCGGCGGCTTCCTGGCGGCCCTGGGGGGTGTCGATGATGCCGGGCGAGACCGAGCAGATGCGCGCGCCGCGGCGGCCGAACCAGACCGCCTCCCGCTGCGCGAACCGCTGGACGCCGCGCTTGGCCCAGGTGTAGGCCATGCCCGGGTTCTCGAGGGTCTCGCCGAGGGCATCGTGGAGCCGGTCCAGCAGCAGCGGGTCGAGCGGCTCGTCGAGGGCGGCGTCGGCGGCCGGGTCGGCCACGCCCGCCAGCAGCGGCGCCATTGACGCGTAGCAGACCATCGCGGTGCCGTCGGTGACCAGCGGCCGCAGCGCCTCGAGGAGCAGTGCGGTGCCGACCAGGTCGACGGTCAGCACGCGGCGCCAGTCGGCCATCGTCGGCGATATGCCGGCCGCGTGCGCGACCGCTCGGAGCGTGCCGATCTCCGCGACCCGGGTCGCGAGCGCCTCCAGCGCGGACGCGTCGGCGACGTCGGCGGCGAACGGCTCGACCAGCGCGCACCGGTCCGCTAGTTCCCTGGCCGTCGTTGCCGCCGCCTCGGCGTCGAGGTCGACGAGGACGAGGGCGTCGACCATGCCGCTCAGCGCGGCCGCGCACGCCTTGCCCATGCCGCGACCGGCGCCGGTCGCGATTGCGACAGTCGTCATCTGCTTGAATCGCCTCCACCGGGGCTCGTCCAAAAGATCTAATGGGGTTTGCCGGGTCGTCGTGTGGGAGGCTCGGACCTGTAGCCGCCGGCTGGTGAGCACTCTAAAGATCTGGACTTCGAGTCCTTTCCAAGACAGTGCCCCATCGGGTGACCGGGAGGCCCTGAATCGCTGCTGGGATGTCGTGCCCGCTTTGCGTGAGCACTGCTCATTAGGTCGCTGATGGTCCTCCTGACGGCTGCTGACGATTCGACTTTCAGGACGGGGACCGGATGCGGCTGTTCGTGGGGGATGACTGGGCTGAGGATCATCACGATGTGGAGCTGATGGACGCGGCGGGGCGGGTGCTGGCCAGGCGGCGGCTGCCGGAGGGCGTGGCGGGTATGGCCCGGCTGCACGAGCTGATCGGGGAGCAGCTGGGCGATGACCTGGGCGCGGAGGTGGTCATCGGGATCGAGACAGACCGCGGCCCGTGGGTCGCGGCGCTGGTCGCGGCGGGGTACACGGTGTTCGGGGTGAACCCGCTGCTGGCGTCGCGGTTCCGGGAGCGGCACGGGGTGTCGGGGGCCAAGAGCGACGCCGCAGACGCGCACATGCTGGCGGACATGGTCCGGACCGACTCCCACCAGCTGCGGGCGGTCGCGGGGGACAGCGCGGGCGCGGAGGCCCTGAAGCTGCTGGCCCGCACGCACAAGACGATGATCTGGGAGCGGACCCGGCAGGTGCAGCGGGCGCGGCACCTGCTGCGGGAGTACTTCCCCGCCGCCCTGGAGGCCTTCGACGACCTGGACGCCCCCGACGCCCTGGAGCTGCTGGGCAGGGCGCCGGACCCGGCCCGGGCCGCGAGGCTGACCCGGGCGCAGGTCAGCGCCGCGCTCAGGCGCGCCGGCCGCTACCGCATCGCGGACCGGGCGGAAGCGATCACGGCCGCGCTGCGCAGCGAGCAGCTGGGCCAGCCGCCCGCCCTGACCGCCGCCTACGCCGCCGCGCTGCGGGCCCTGATCGCGGTCATCATCACCCTGAACGAGCAGGTCATGATCCTCCAGGAGCAGGTGGAGGCGGATTTTGGCCGGCACCCGGACGCTGAGATCTACCGGTCCCAGCCCGGCATGGGCGCCATCCTCGGCGCCCGGGCGCTCGGCGAGTTCGGCGACGACCCTAACCGCTACGCCACCGGCAAGGCCCGCAAGAACTACGCCGCCACCAGCCCGCTGACCCGCGCGTCGGGCAAGAAGAAGACGGTGATCGCCCGGTTCATCCGCAACGAGCGGCTCACCGACGCCCTGCGGGCCCAGGCCTTCGCCGCCCTGACCGGCTCACCCGGCGCCCGCGCCCTCTACGACGCCGAGCGCGCCCGCGGCACCGACCACAACGCCGCCCTCCGCAAGCTCGCCAACCGCCTCGTCGGCATCCTCCACGGCTGCCTCAAGACCCGCACCCTCTACGACGAGGCAACCGCCTGGCCCAACCACGGAAAAACACCCCAAACCCGCTTCGCCGCTTGACACCAAAACCCCTGGGATGTCTTGGAAACTATTTTCCTGGCGGACGATAAACTCCCGTATGAGATGCATTTCTTCCATGATCCTTTCCTTCCTACGGGCCGAGGGGGAATGCGTAGTAGACGGCTGACGTCGGCCCCGTTTTCTGCTCCGCGATAAGCGAGCGGCCGGCCGGCCGCAGCGAAATCTGATTGTCTTGGCCGGCCGACGTGCCGAGGGTCAAGGTCTGCACGAGCTGGAAATCGCTGACCCGGTAGATTCTTATCAGGTCCGATTGCGACTGCCGGGCAACGGCGACGGCGAGCACGCTGTCGTTATCCGCGAACGTCACCGCCGCTATCGTGGTCTGCTGGTTGTTCAAGACGAAATCCGGCAGCAGCATCTGCCTTACCATCCGGCGCTGTTTTACGTTCCACAACGTCAGCGCGTCGGCCGGGGCGCTAATGCAGGCGAACAGCTGCCCGTCGCCGGCTAGGGCCTCGTCGTCCTGGCATTGCGCGTCGGTCTCGACCGGCGCGGAGCCGGGCTTCCACGCCACGAAGCCATTTTGCGCGCTTGACGCGATCGCAAAGGTACCGTCCGCCTGGTCGTACTCGGTATCGAGCGGCACCAGGTTGGGCGGCTGCGGCTCTTGCTTGCCGTTCGGCTCGGTCGTCGGCGCCGACGGCGGTGACGGCGACGACGCGATCAGCCGCGAATGCTGCAGGTCGTCCCAGATGAGACCGGGAATGCCGTGGCACGCGCCCGAGGAAAGGCCGGGGCAGGTCTCGGTGAAGTTCGGGATGACCAGCATGTGCGAAAGTGTCGGGTCTACCCACGCCCAGTCGGCAAAGACGCTGAAATGGCTGCCTTTCCCCGGCTGGTTCACCTCCCACAGTTCCAGTTCCTGGTGCCCGCTTATGACGCTGCCCACCTGCATGGCCAGCATGTTCCCGGCACCGGTGAGCCAGATCTGCTCCGTTTGCTGTGGCGGCGTCGAGAGCAGCCTTCTGCGCTGCGGGACGCCCCAGACGACGACGTGGCCGTCGCCGTACTCCAGCGCGATCCGGCTGCCGTCAGGCGTCACCGAGAGATCGGTGACGGCCGTGGCCGCGGCGGGTCCCGTCTGCGCGGTCGAAACGGCGGACCCGGCCCGCAGCAGGCTTCGCAGCGAGGGAGTCACCAGGTCCGGAGCGGCCGGACTCCCGCAGCCGGCCAGCAGGCCGAGCATTCCCGCAAGCAGCAGCATCCGGCGGACATAGATCATGCTGGAATTCCAATCGCGATATGCCATAACATCGCATACTAAGCATCAAGGAAGCCATAATGGGCGGGGGCGTAACGCCTAGGGTATTGAGAGCCGAGGTGTTGCCGTGCCAGACGAACCCGCAGAATCAGAAGCGCCCGACAATGAACAGAAACCGCCGTCGGATGACAAGAAACCGTCAGCTGACAAAAAGCAAGGCTGGCGGGCGCGGCTGTGGTCGGTGCAGGGAGCGCTCGCGTCCCTTGTCGTGGGCGGGGTGATCTCGGCCGCGTGCGCATATTATCTGCCCGGACTGTTCAGCGAGGCGTCGGCTTCGGCGCCGCCGATCATGCTGACCGTCCTGGACAATACCAGCCCGCCATTCACGATGGTCGTACCGCAGGCGCATTCCGCGGGCACCTCGCCCGGCGCGGCCTGCGGCAACTTCCGGACCTGGGGAATCTCCACCGGCGGGGAGGACGCGGGCAGCACCAGCCTGGACCTGGTGGTGCAGGGCAACACGGACGCGCCCGTCTACATTTACGGCATCCGCGCCGAGGTACTGGCGAGGAGCAGTCCCGCGAAAGGCGCTGTCGTCTACTGCCCGACCGCAGGCGAAGTCACCCAGCGCCCCGTTGCCATCGACCTGGACACGTCCGGCGACGGGCGCTATATAACCAAGGCGCCGAACTCGCCCTTTGGCTTCACGGTGTCAAAGTCCGATCTGGAAGTCTTCTCGATTGCCGCGACAACAACCCAATGCAATTGCAAGTGGGAACTGCAGGTAGAGGCCGTTGTGGCCGGCCAGGCCGAGCAGTTCGTGGTCACCGATCACGGCCAGCCGTTCGAGACCTCGGCCTATAATCCGGCCGCGCTCAAATACCAGTGGAATTTCAGCAACGCCTGGGACCTGCTGCTCGGCCGACGGCAGGTCGGCCAGCTGGCGGCGGGCAAACCGCTGGCGGCGGCGCCGTGAGCGGCCGGTCCCGCGCCAGGGAAGGCGGCGACGGTCAGCCGGCCGCGCTCGCGTCCGAGCGGACGCCGATCTCGTCGAGGCGCGACAGCATCTCGGCCGGGTCGGCGTAGACGCGGTAGGCGCCGGCCCGTTCCAGTTCCTCCCGACCGTACCCGCCCGATTGCAGGCCGATGCCGAGCGAGCCGGCCCGCCGCGCGGCCAGCAGGTCCCAGACGCTGTCGCCGACCACCATGGCGTACTGCGGCTCCACCCCGAGCAGGGCGGCGGCGGCCAGGAACAGGTCGGGATCGGGCTTGGCGTGCCGGACCAGGTCCCTGGTCACCATCGGGGTGTCCTCGGGCAGCCCGAGGAGCTCGAGCGCGGGCCGCGCGGTGAGGGCGTACCCGGACGTGGCGATCGCCCACTGCACCCCCGCGTCGGTCAGCGCGGTCAGCAGCTCGCGCGCGCCCGGCAGCGCGGTGACCGATCCGAGCTGCTTGCGGTACTCGACCGCGTGCGCCTGCTGGAGCTGCGCGATGTCGTCGGCCGACAGGGACCGGCCGGTCTCCCGCAGCAGCGCCTGCACGAACAGGCCGCCGCTCATCCCGATCCGCCGGTGAATCCGCCAGACCGACAGATCGATGCCGATGTCTTCGAGCGCTGCCTTCCACGCGATCACGTGCTGGTAGACGCTGTCGATCAGCGTCCCGTCGAGGTCGAACAGGAAGGATGGCACGGGTGCCTGCCGATATTCCACACCAGGAATTCTCGCACGGCCTCCTCGCGGCGACGGCCGCCACCGACCCGAAGTCCGGTATGCCCTGCTACGTCCATAAGCCCGTGGGGGCCGGGGTATCTCACGGGCGCGAAGGGAAGGACCCGAGCGGGAGCCTGGAAGCAGGCGATGACGCCTGCCCGTCACCGAGTCAGGAGATTCACCAGCGATGACCACCGTCCACCACCAGCCGGGCCAGGCCGTCTTCAGGTCGATCCTGCCGCAGGACGTCAACTTCCAGCCGTTCGCGGCGTTCCCGCCCGGGGTCCTGCTCGCCGTCGTGGTGGGTGACACGGCCAAGCCCGGTCCGTTCACGATCCGGGTCAAGGCGTCGGCCGGGGCGAAGCTGCCGCCGCACCGGCACCACGAGGACCGGGTCTACACGGTCATCTCCGGTGTCTTCTACATCGGCCAGGGCGAGGACTTCGACCCGGACAAGCTGCAGGCGTACCCGCCCGGCGCGGTCGTCGTCCTGCCCGGCGACACCCCGCATTTCCACTGGGCCAAGTCCGGCGAGTACATCACCCAGATCACCGCGCTCGGGCCGATCAGCCTCGACTACGTCCACCCGGGCGACGACCCCAGGCACTGAGCCGTTCCCGGAGCGTGAACGCGGGGGGAACCGCCTAGCGCGCAGCCCGCCCCGCAGCCCGCCCCGCCGACACCACGATGGCCAGGCAGGCGGCCAGGCCCGCGACGCCCTCGGCCAGCCAGACGTGGTGGAAGGCGGCGACCGGGTGCACGGCGGCGGTGCCGAGGGTGACCACCACCACCGCGACCCCGATCGCGCTGCCGACCTGGCGGGCCATCGTCAGCACGGCGCTGCCGGTGGTGGCCCGGTTCGGCGGCAGGGTGCCTGCCGCCGCGTACAGCGGCGCCTGCACCAGCCCGGCCGAGATCCCGCCCGCGAACAGCCCGGGCAGGATCTCGGCCGGGTAGTCCGGCGCCGCCCCGGTGAACAGCGCCCAGTACCCGGCCGCGACCATCATGAACAACGCCCCGGCGACCGCCGGGGCGGTCCGGCCGAACCGCGCCCTGATCCGCCCGGCGCTGACCGCGAACACGGCGGCGGTGGCGGGCCCTGGCGCGATCGCGAGCCCGGCCTTGACCGCGCTGTAGTGCCACTCGCCCTGCAGGAAGAGCACCACGCTGAGCAGGAACATCGCGAACCCGACGAAGTACAGCAGCAGCGCCACCGACGCCCCGGAGAA
>Ga0208356_1000422_pt1 | contig 11389 bp, 11 predicted proteins | sample NGESurshal072012_4_FD_184467 | JGI IMG/M metagenome (GOLD analysis project Ga0208356, IMG submission 184467) | Arctic peat soil microbial communities from Barrow, Alaska - NGEE Surface sample 53-1 shallow-072012 (SPAdes) | ecosystem: Environmental > Terrestrial > Soil > Wetlands > Peat ... | reverse complement strand
CCGCGACGGGGGGCCCGGGTTTTTCATGCTTGGTACGGGCCTGGACACCCGCCGAGGAGAACCAGCCCAGCCATGAGTCATGACGGGGATCCCGATATCCGCACGGTGACGTCCAGCGTGATCTACGAGGATTCGTGGATCACGCTGCGCGGCGACGAGATCGAACGCCGGGACGGCAGCCGCGGCTTCTACGCAGTGGTCGATAAACCCCATTTCGCCCTGGTCATCCCGGCGGATGCGGAGCGGTTCTGCCTGGTCGAGGAGTACCGCTACCCGGTTCGCCGCCGGGCCTGGGCCTTTCCGCAGGGTGGCTGGCCCGGCGGGCGCACCGGCGACCCGGAGGACCTGGCCCGGCTCGAACTGGCCCAGGAGACCGGGCTGCGCGCCCGCGAGCTGACCCTGCTCGGCTTCCTGCACAGCTCGCACGGCACCTCGAGCCAGGGCTTCCACGTGTACCTGGCCACCGGGCTGACTGAGGGCGATCCCGACCGGGAGCCCGAGGAGCAGGACATGCAGCAACGCTGGGTGCCGCGAGGCGAATTCAAGAACATGATCCGCAACGGGTCCATCACGGACGACTCGACTGTCGCCGCGTACTCACTCTTGTTGCTGCACGAGGAGTCTTCCCGCAATCCCTCATGAACGGCCCCGTGTGGTCCGCTGACGCGCTGCGGCCAGTCAGGCGAGGCGAAGTGCACGCTCCGGGCTGACCGAACCCAGGAGGCGTTCCAGCGCCACTTCCACATCCTCGCGCCAGGAGACCGCGGTCTTCAGTTCCAGCCGCAGCCGCGGGTAGTGCAGGTGCGGCCGGACCGTCTTGAACCCGACCGCCAGCAGGTAGTCGGCGGGCAGCACACAGGACAGGCCTTCCGAGCGCAGGTCACCGAACGCCTCGATCGCCTTGACCCCGCGCCGGGTGAGATCCTTGGCGACCGACTGGACCAGCATCCGGCCGAGCCCGCCGCCGCTGAACTCACTGAGGATATTCGCCGTCATCAGCAGCACCGCGTCCGCGCTGACCGGGCTCGTGGGGAACGCGACCGACCGCGGCACGTACTGCGGCGGCGCGAAGAGCACATAGGCGGCCGGGACTCCGTCGACGTAGAGGATTTTCCCGCAACTGCCCCATTCGAGCAGCACCGAGGAGATCCAAGACTCCTTTTCCAGTGCTGGGTCATTGGCCTCGGCACGGGACTTGCTCACCGGATCGAGTTCCCAGAAGACACAGGAACGGCAACTCAGCGGAAGATCTCCGAGATTATCCAGCGTGATGTTGACAAGTCGACGCGACATCCCGTTCTGTTCCCCGATCAGGTCAGCGTGATCTAGCCACTATTTTGGCATGGTACCCCGCTCACGGCAGGGAATGCTGTGACGACTGATCTTTAGTTATGCACTTGGAGGAACCGCGATGACCGGCCAGGCAGCACGTAAGAGTTTTGGCAGCGACAACCATGCCGGCACCCACCCCGAGGTCATGCGCGCCATCGTCGAGGCCAACGTACGCGATGCCAGCGCCTACGGCGCCGACCCGTGGACCGAGCAGGCCGTCGGCGAGCTCAGACGACTCTCCGGCACCGACGGCGAGGCCTACCTGGTCCTCAACGGCAGCGGGGCCAACGTCCTCGGCCTCGGCCTCCTCCTCGGCCGGCACGAGGCGGTCATCTGCGCGGAGACCGCGCACATCAACACCGACGAGTGCGGGGCGGCCGAGCGGATCCTGGGCACCAAGCTGCTGACGGTTCCGTCGCCCGACGGGAAGATCACCCCGGAGCTGATCGCGGGTCGCCTCTCCGGGCGCGGCGACGAGCACTTCGCCCAGCCGGGCGTGGTCGCCATCACTCAGTCGACCGAGCTGGGCACCTGCTACTCGCTCGACGAGCTACGGTCGATCAAGGAGTTCTGCGACGCCAACCAGTTGCGCGTCTACCTGGACGGCGCCCGGCTCGCCAACGCGGCCGCGTTCCTCGGCTGCTCCATTTCCTCGATCGCCTCCTGCGCGGACGTGCTCAGCTTCGGCGGCACGAAGAACGGCGCGATGGGCGTCGAGGCCGTCATCGTGATGCACCAGGCGGACGCGGTCAACACCAAGTACCTCCGCAAGCAGCACATGCAGCTCTCGTCCAAGATGCGCTTCCTCGCCGCTCAGTTCAGCGCGCTGCTCGCCGACGACCTGTGGCTCCGCAACGCGGCGCACGCCAACGCGATGGCCGCCCGGCTGGCGTCCGGCCTCGCGGGCATCCCTGGCGTCGAGGTGGTTTACCCGGTCGAGGCGGACGCCGTGTTCGCGCGGCTTGACCCCGGCCACGTCGCCTCGTTGCAGCGGGACTGGGTGTTCCACGTCTGGGATGAGCCAACCTCCACCGTGCGCTGGATGACGGCCTTCGACACCGAGGAGAGCGACGTTGACGCGTTCCTCGCCGACGTCGCCGCCGTCACCGGGGTCGTCCCGGTCTAGCGTCGGCCGGTTCCCGACCGCGCTGGTTTCACGTGAAACGTCCCCCGACGCCGAGCCGCGTCGTTGGTTTCACGTGAAACCAGCGTCCGTGAAGCCGCTCAAACGACCGCCGCTTGGCATTACATTGGACTGACGGCCACCACTCAGGCCACCCTTCGACTGACCCGGGGCCGTCTCCGCGGCTACACGAGCACGTACACAGGAGAAACAGTGGCGCAGCAACGGCGAGGCCTCGGCAGGGGCCTCGGAGCACTCATCCCGGAAGCTCAGCGCGCGGAGCAGGGCGCCGTCGGATCGGTCGGCACCACCCAGGGCGCGGTCGGCCTCATCAACTCCGAGCGCCCGGGAGGCTTTGCCGGGGGGCAGCCCTCGGCCGACGCCGACAACGGGCTTCGCCAGATTGACGGCGCCTACTTCGAAGAAGTGCCGATCAACGCGATCACGCCCAACCCCCGTCAGCCGCGCCTGACGTTCGACGAAGACGCGCTCGAGGAGCTCGCCGCCTCCATTGCCGAGGTCGGGCTTCTGCAGCCGGTAGTGGTGCGCAAGCTCGGCCCCGGCCGCTACGAGCTCGTCATGGGCGAGCGCCGGATGCGCGCGTCCCAGCGAGCCGGACTCGAGTACATCCCCGCCATCGTCCGCGAGACGTCCGACAACGACATGCTTCGCGACGCGCTGATCGAGAACCTCCACCGGGCGCAACTCGACCCGCTGGAAGAGGCCGCGGCCTACAAGCAACTGCTCGACGACTTCGGCGCCACCCACGAACAGCTCGCGCAGCGCATCGGCCGCTCCCGCCCCCACATCAGCAACACCCTCCGCCTGCTCAACCTGCCACCCGCGGTGCAGAAGCGGGTCGCGGCGGGCGTCATCAGCGCCGGCCATGCCCGCGCTCTTCTCGGGCTCGACTCGCCGCTCGCCCAGGAGCGCCTGGCTCAGCGGATCGTCTCGGAAGGACTCTCGGTCCGCACAGTCGAGGAGATCGTCACCCTCAACGAGGACCAGTCAGAAAAGGCCGCCCGGCGACCGGCCACGGCCAAGCCAGTCGCCCCGGCGCTGCGTCACCTCTCCGACCGACTCTCGGATCTGTTCGAGACCCGGGTCAAGGTTGAGATGGGCCGCAACAAGGGCAAGATCACCGTTGAGTTCGCCACCATCGACGACCTCGAGCGCATCGTCAAGGCGATGTCCCCAGAAGTGGACGGCTCTGAGTCCTGAGGATCCTCGAGATCTACGGGTCTTAAAGGTCAAAGTCAAAAACTGACGCGGCGGCGGGGCTGGCGGCGAGGGTAAATTTCTGCGGACGCTCCTTCGGAAGGTCCGCAGAAATTTCCCTGCGCCCCCTCCCTCGCCCGCTGGAGGACCCCCGATCCAGCTGTCTGCTGCCGGGCACAGGTGTCTGCTCCGGGGTCTGGGCGCAGGCCCGGTTCGCACCGCGTCTTCAACTCGGCGTGGACGCGAATGCGCCTGCGAGTCCGGCAAAAACGAAATAATGACTCACATGGCTTGCGCCCTGGCGCAAGGGCTTGACCCCACAGGTAGCCGCGATCCGACGCGCACCCCTGACCACCCGGGCACGCGGTTGCATCGTCGGCGACAGCGCCGGGATTCTGTCGATGGCGTAGGTGACAGGAAGCGTGTCCTGTCACCTACGCCATCGACCGGCCCTATTGGTGTCTGTGGCGTAGCCGACAGGTTCCGTTTCGGGTCGATGGCGTAGCCGACAGGTTCCGTTTCGGGTCGATGGCGTAGCCGACAGGGGACCCCGAATCGACCCCACCGGTGAGAGGCTCCGGAACCGGCCACAGACGGTACGGACGGGGATCCTGAAATCTTCTCTGACCCACAGGCCCCACGGTTCAGGCTTGGATTTTGACTTTAAGCCTTTGAACCTGAGGTCAAGCAGTAACAGCCCTGTACGCCAGCTCGCGAGCTGCTTCGGTGTAGGCGACAGCGCCTGACGACGAGGGGTCGTAGGTGATGACGGACTGACCGTAGCTGGGGGCTTCCGAGACCCGGACCGAGCGGGGGATGATCGTGTGCAGGACGACCTCGGTGAAGTGCTCGCGGACGTCGTCGGCTACCTGGGTGGCGAGGCGGGTGCGGCCGTCGTACATGGTGAGCAGGATGGTGGAGATCTTCAGCTTCGAGTTCAGGTGCGCGCGGACCAGCTCGACGGTCCGCATCAGCTGCTCCAGGCCCTCGAGCGCGTAGTACTCGCACTGGATCGGGATCAGCACTTCCTCGGCCGCCACCAGCGCGTTGACCGTGAGCAGGCCGAGCGACGGCGGGCAGTCGATCAGCACGTAGTCGAATTGCGAGGTGTCGAGCTTATCGATCGCGCGGGACAGCCGACCCTCGCGCGCCACCATCGGGACCAGCTCGATCTCCGCGCCGGCCAGGTCGATGGTGGCGGGCGCGCAGAAGAGATTGGGCATCTCCGGCACCTCGGCGATGATCTCGCCCATCGGACGCTCGTCGACGAGCGCGTTGTAGATCGACGCGCGGCCCACGTGGTGATCCACGTTCAGCGCGGTCGAGGCATTGCCCTGCGGGTCCAGGTCGACCACCAGCACCCGGACGCCGTGCTGGGACAGGCTGGCGGCCAGGTTGACGGCGGTGGTGGTCTTGCCCACGCCGCCCTTCTGGTTGGCCACGGTCATGATCCGGCATCGGCTCGGGCGCGGCCAGTCTTCCTTGCCCGCGCCGCGGACCCCGACGGCCGCCTCAGCCGCCCGGCCGATCGGCGTGTCCCCAGTGGTCGTCAACGGCGCTTCCGGCACGACTACCTGCGATTCTCCTGCTGAGGTTTGCGGCGGCATCTGCTCTCCATCACTGCTGGGGGCACCGTCGACGGCGCCGACGGTTATCACAGCACCGGGGGTTCCACGTGAAACCGCCGCCGCCAGCGCGTTCCGAACCCGGTCCGACCCGGGAACGCCCCGCTCGGTCGAGACCTGCTTAGAGGATTCGGAAAATACGCCGGCCAGCCGCATCCGCGGCCAGCCGAGCCCGGGCACGCCTGCTGCCAGGGCCGTTCCCCCGTCAGGCCACCCCACGCCGACTGCGCTGAGCACCTGCTCGCTCCTCTCGGCCGTGTCCTCCGATAACGACACGGACAATCGTTGTCGCAGATACGACCCTACCGTGACCGGCTTGCAGAACCTCCGCACTCTGCACGCCAAGTCGAGACAGGACCGGCTCCGCCGCCTCGAGTTCGGCCGCCGCCGACTGCCCCTTGATCGCGAGCAGCTGGCCGCCGGGGCGCAGCAGGCCGGCCGCCCAGCCCACGAGCCGATCCAGCGGCGCCACCGCGCGCGCCGTGGCCACGTTGGCCCGGATGCCGGAGGCCGCCTTGTCCTCGGCCCGGGCGCGGACCACGGTCGCGTTGGGCAGGTCGAGAGCGCTCACGCACTCCTCGAGAAAGACCGAGCGACGCAGCAGCGGCTCAAGCAGCACCACGTGCAGCCGGGGCCTGAGCATCGCCAGCACGATCCCCGGCAGCCCGGCGCCGGAGCCGATGTCGACCAGCTCGCCCAGCTCCGGCACCAGCTCAGCCGCCAGCGCGCAGTTCAGCAGGTGGCGGTCCCACAGCCGTGAGGTCTCCCTGGGCCCGATGAGCCCGCGGGTGACCCCGTCGGTGGCCAGCAACTCGACGTAACGCTCCGCCTTGGCCAGCGAGTCACCGAACTCGGCGACCGCCTCGGCCGAGGGCAGCGGGAAATCGGGTTGATCAGCGGTCAAGTGCAGTCCTCAGCCAGCGGGGAAGACCACCACGCGCCGGTTCGGCTCTTCGCCCTCGGACTCGCTCCGGAGTCCGGCGACCGCAACCGCGTCGTGGATGATCTTCCGCTCAAACGGGGACATCGCACGCAGCTTCTTGGGCTCCCCGGTGCGCGTCACCTCGTCCGCGACCGAACGGCCGAGGTCCGCGAGCTCGGCCCGGCGCCGCACGCGGAAGCCGCCCACGTCCAGCATCAGCCTCGCCCGGGTGCCGGTCTTCCTGTGCACGGCCAGCCGGGTGAGCTCCTGCAGCGCCTCGAGCACCTCGCCGTCGTCGCCGACGAGCTCGTCGAGGGTGGCGCCGACGACGGAGACGACCGCCCGGTCGCCCTCCACGTCCATGTCGATGTCGCCGTCGAGGTCGGCGATGTCAAGCAGCCCTTCGATGTAGTCGGCGGCGATGTCGCCCTCATCTTCGAGGGAGTTCAGATCATCTTCTTCGCCATCTTCATCGTCTTCGTCAGCCTCGTCGGCGACGTCTTCGTCCGCGCCTTCGACTTCGCCCGTCTCGTCAGCGAGGTCATCGTCGGAGTCCTCGACCTCGACCAGGTCTTCATCCTCGCCAAGGAGGTCGTTGCCATTGATCACGCTGTCCAGCTCCTGATCTTCCGGGCCTGCGGCGGGCGCCACCGCTTCCTCGCGACCTACCACCGTGCCGAACCCCTCACCGAGACTATCCCCCACAGTCGCTCACCTCTTGCCCGAAGTACCAGAACCACCAGAGCTACCGGGACTGCCAGAGCGCTTGCTGCGCGCCTGCCGCACCGGCTGCTGCCGGACGACCTTGGTCTCGGGAACCACGGGAGCCGGCTCCGGCTCCTGCTTGCCCTTGCCGAACCCGAGCAGCCCGCGGCCGCCGGTCCCCGACTTCGAGGAGCTGACCATACCGCTGTTTGCCGTACCGTTGGCGGTTGATTTGGCCGGCGAGGCCGCAGACGCCGCCGGCTTCGCGGCCGGGACCTTCGCCTTGCCCGCAGTGCCGTTGGCGGCCGAGGTCCCGGTCTTGGTCGCGGTGCCGGGCTTGCCTGCCGCCTTGGCGGCCCCGTTCGCCTTGGCAGTGGCCAGGCTGCTCTTGATCGGCGCGCTCCGAACGACCCCGCCGTTGCTCCCGGATGTGGCCGAGGCAACGCCTGTGCTGCCCACGACGGGAAGGTTGCGGAACAGGATGTGCTGCTGCCCCAGTGTCCAGACGTTGGTGGTCACCCAGTAGATGACCAGGCCGTACTGCCAGTACAGACCGGTCAGGGCGAAGAACGGGGCGATGTACATCATGTTCTTGGACATGCTCTGGGCCATCGCGGCACCGGGCTGGTCCGGGTCGGGCATCTGCTGGTTCATCATGCCGCGCTTGGAGCTCTGCCGCATGGTCAGGAACGTCGTGGTGGCGCTGATCGCCACCGAGATCAGGATCACGGCCCGCACGGTCCACGACTCGCCTGTGGCCGCCCACAGGAACTTGTCGGACAGCAGGACGCCGAAGATGTGCGCGTGACGAGCGCTCGTCACAGTTGCGACCGACAGCCCGTACTGGGGAACGTTCACATGGCCGTTGGTCACCGGCGTCCAGTCGGCGATGGCCTTGAGCACGTTGAACAGCGACCAGAAGACCGGCAGTTGGGCGACGAGCGGCAGGCAGCCGCCCAGCGGGTTGATGCCGTTCTCTTTGTAGAACTTCATCGTCTCTTCGTTGAGACGGGTCTTGTCGTTCTTGTACTTCTTGCGGATCTCCTGCAGCGCCGGCATGTGCGACTGCATCTTCCGCTGCGACTTCACCTGCTTGACGAAGAGCGGCACCATGACGAGCCGCATCAGGCACACCAGGAGCACGATCGACAGACCCCAGGACCAGCCGCTGCCCGCTCCGAACGGCACCGAGAGCGCATCATGGATGCGGCTAATCACCCACGCAACCGCGTAGAAGAGCGGGTTGAGGATGCTCACTGGGTAACTCCTTGGGGCCGGGGAGGCACGGGATCGTATCCGCCAGGATTGAAGGGGTGGCAGCGGGCGAGCCGACGAACGGTCAGCCACAGTCCCCGCGCCGCGCCGTGACGCCGGAGCGCCTCAAGGGCGTACTCGCTGCAAGAAGGGGCGAACCGGCATGATGGGGGAAGCAGCGGGCTGACGAATCGGCGATAGCCGATAACCGGCACGATCAGAAACCGTGCCGCCAACGTCGGCCCGTTACCTTCTGTAAACGCCATATCCGATGCGCTCATTCCTGGCGCAGCGCCCCTACCTGCCGCCGGAGCAGTCGTCCGAGAACCAGGTCAAGATCGGCGACCAGATCTGCCTGGCGTGCGCCTGCAGCTGCCGGATGAGCACGCAACACGAGCAGGCAACCCCCAGGAAGCGAGGCGATCCGCCTGCGCATGAGTTCCCGGAGCCGTCGCTTTACCCGGTTGCGAACCACCGCCGAGCCAACTGCACGGCTAACAACAAAGCCTACCTTCGGACCGGTATCGCTTGGAACCGGCCCGGCGGGTATTAGCAGCGCTCCGGAGACGACGGAACCACCGGCCCGGCGGCCCGAGCGCAGCGTGCGCCGGAACTCGTCCGGGCTCCTCATCCGCGTCTGCTGGGGCAGCACCACACCTCCTGCGCAGCCTTGGCTGCCCGCCCGGTTAGCCCGCTGGCGAGCCGGGTCAGACGGAGATCTGCTCGCGGCCCTTGCGGCGGCGGGCGGCGAGCACGGCGCGGCCGGCCCGGGTGCGCATGCGCAGGCGGAAGCCGTGGACCTTGGCCCGCCGACGGTTATTCGGCTGGAACGTACGCTTGCTCACTGGAACTCCAGACAGACTCGATGCGATGTAAGGGGCCGGACATGCCGTGCGTCGCGGTCAGATCCTGGCCCGACCTCGGCCAGGCAGCCCCTACAGACGCGACAGGGGTCAGCCTGTTAACGGTAAAGGCGATCGGTGCGCAGGTCAAACCGAGCCGCGCGCAGCGCCCGGTCCTGCTCGTCCGCCCGGCTACCATCATGGAACACCGCGATTTCCACAGCGCATGCGCCGCCGGCGACTTAGGCTGTGGAAAATCAACGTCCGCAGGCCGACCCGGTGGGAGCTAGCTGCCGCCAGGGAGCCGGGAAAGCGCGGTACAGCGCACGTACACACCTTGTGGACGGACCTGTGGACAACGAGTTGCGGCCAGCGGTTGGCGTGACCGTGATTCGGGCGTTGCGGTGAGGTGAGGGGAGCGCATCGGTGGGCGATTTGGATCTGGCGCAGGTATGGGCACGATCCCTTAAGGGGCTCGCCGAGATGCACGTCGGGCCGAGCCAGCTCGCCTGGCTCAAGCCCGAGCTCACCCGGCCGCTCGGCCTGGTCGAGGATACCGTGCTGATCGCGACGCCGAATGCCTTCGTGAAGGAGCAGCTGGAAACCCGGCTGCGCCCGCTCGTCATCCACGCGCTCTCACGCGAGCTCGGCCGGCCGATCCAGCTCGCGGTCACCGTGGACCCGCGGCCGACGTCCCCCCAGGACCAGCCGTCCGGCCCGCCGAGCTCGCCGCTGTCGGTGATGGACCAGCCAGGGGGGCACCTGCCGGCGATGTCGCCGCCGATGCCGATGCCCCCGGGCATGTCGCAGGACGCCCCCCAGGGGGAATGGGGGGCGGGAGCCCCCCATTCGGGAGATCAGCAGCAACCGCAGGCGCAGCCTCAGCAGCTCGAGCCGTACCTCTACGAGTCGACCGGGTGGCCGTCGCAGGGGGCCCAGGAGCTGCAGCCCGAGCAGCTGTCCTACAACCGCCCCTCCCACCCTGCCCCGCCGTCATCGCCGCACCAGCACGAGTCGTCCGGCCTCAGCGGCATGTCATCGCCCGATCAGCAGTCGCGGCAGCAGCCCCAGCACGGACAGCACGGACATCAGGGTCGCCCGGGGCAATCGGGACAGCAACACGAGCAGCCGCTCCGCCCGGCCTCCGCGCGCCTCAACTCCAAGTACACGTTCGAGACGTTCGTCATCGGCAGCAGCAACCGGTTCGCGCACGCGGCCGCCGTGGCCGTCGCCGAGGCCCCCGCCAAGGCCTACAACCCGCTGTTCATCTACGGCGACTCGGGCCTGGGGAAGACGCACCTGCTGCACGCGATCGGCCACTACGCGCAGACGCTCTACAACGGCATCAAGGTGCGCTACGTGAGCTCGGAGGAGTTCACCAACGACTTCATCAACATGATCCGCGACGGCAAGCAGGACGGGTTCCGCCGCAGGTACCGCGACGTCGACGTGCTCCTGGTCGACGACATCCAGTTCCTGGAGAACAAGGAAGGAACCCAGGAGGAGTTTTTCCACACCTTCAACACCCTGCACAACGCGAGCAAGCAGATCGTGATCTCCTCCGACCGGGCGCCCAAGCGGCTGGTCACCCTGGAGGACCGGCTGCGCAGCCGGTTCGAGTGGGGGCTGCTGACCGACGTTCAGCCGCCCGAGCTCGAGACCCGGATCGCGATCCTCCGCAAGAAGGCGATCCAGGAGGGGCTGAACGCGCCCGCGGACGTGCTCTCGTACATCGCCAGCCGGATCTCCACCAACATCCGCGAACTCGAGGGCGCGCTCATCCGCGTCACCGCCTTCGCCAGCCTCAACCGCCAGAGCGTCGACATCAGCCTGGCCGAGATCGTGCTCAAGGACCTGATACCCGAGACCCAGGGCGGCGGGCCGCAGATCACGGCCGCGACCATCATGGGCCAGACTGCGGCCTACTTCGGGCTGACGATCGAGGACCTGTGCGGCACCAGCCGGTCGCGGGTCCTGGTGACCGCCCGGCACATCGCCATGTACCTGTGCCGTGAGCTGACCGACATGTCGCTGCCCAAGATCGGCCAGCAGTTCGGCGGCCGCGACCACACCACCGTCATCAACGCGGACCGCAAGATCCGCTCGCTGATGGCCGAACGCCGGTCGATCTACACCCAGGTCACCGAGCTCACCAACCGCATCAAGCAGCAGGCTCGGGCAAGCTAGTGCCAACAACCCGGATTTCTTGCGATCCGCAACAGCTTTCCAAGATCCACTCACAGGTTACCCACACGAGTTATCCAGGTCTGTGGATAAGCGGTGTGGATAACCTTGTGGACCAGCGGGGGATAACCAGGGGACAGCTGGTGGACAACTGGGGGAAACCTGGGCAGCGTCCACACCACCC
>Ga0208356_1000420_pt1 | contig 11408 bp, 9 predicted proteins | sample NGESurshal072012_4_FD_184467 | JGI IMG/M metagenome (GOLD analysis project Ga0208356, IMG submission 184467) | Arctic peat soil microbial communities from Barrow, Alaska - NGEE Surface sample 53-1 shallow-072012 (SPAdes) | ecosystem: Environmental > Terrestrial > Soil > Wetlands > Peat ... | reverse complement strand
GCACGGCGCGGTGATTATAGCACATCGCCGTTCAACTAAAACGTGGCGTTTTGATGGAAATGTCGAAGTAATTCGCGGTTTCAAGACGTTGAACGCAGAAAACGGGGGAAAACCCAAAACCCTGAAAAGTTCCTTGAAGGACCTCGTTAGATGCGCGTCGGATGGGTGCATGGAGAATCAGACATGCGCGGATCGGTAATCCTTCAGGCCGCTTCCTCGGCAACAAGTATAGCTTCCGCAAGGGACCCCATGCGGTCCACTCAAGGCTATCGAGAATGATTGGATGCTGCTTCGCAAAGTGCCGCCACCTAGGCATGTCTGGCTGTTGGTTCCTGGAACCAGTGACGTGGGTGGCCGCGAGCTGAAGCGTGAGACGTGTCATAAACGTGCAAACTCGCTATGCAAGGAATTGTTGTACGCATTGCTGCTCTGTCCGAAGGCGGTCTCACTGTGGCGCCGAATGGGCAGGAAATCAGGCGAAGCGCCGGCCCGTTCTGCTTCCGCCGGTAGGCGACATCCGAGACGAGCCCGCCATCTGACAAAACTGAAAAGGCCGCAGAGCACTTCGTCCTGCGGCATCGGATCAAAATGGATGCTTGAAAGCTGGATTATGCCTGAGTCAGGTAGAGGCGCGAAGCAACTATGCTCTTCGTCAGGCGATCGATCGCGGCTTTTGCGTCATCCACAGCAGCATCCGGATTAGGCCATGCCAAGCCAACGTTGAGCGTTGAAAACATCACGCCATCAATAACGACAGGCTGTTTGTCGGCTCGCCCAAACCTTGCGTGCCAAAGGCCCCTGCCAAGCTCGAACGGTTCGATCTCAAAATCTTGATAATCGCAGTGCATTGGGGTGCCTCTCCGCTGCTAACCGGTCTGGAACAATGCTGGCCGCTAAGTTGGCGCTCGCAATTCGCCTTCTAGCCAGCGTCCCGTTTCTGTGGATTTCATCGGATCAATGAGACTCACCACGATCTGATGAATCGTGTGGCACGCGGTGCATTCAAATGTCCGGATGTCGAAGCCTGATGGGCCAGGGGTGATGCGTGCCAGCATCGTTCTGGTTTGGCATGCGGGGCAAGGTGGTCGCAGGATAATCATTGGTGCTTCGCCTCGGTCAGGCGGGAGCGCAACACTCTCAGTCACCGGTGGATGCCAATAGGGGCGGTGATGCAATCACCATGCTCTCCCGAGTTTCGAAGTTGCTGGTCAATACAGCTCACTTCAAGGAACAATTCACAGATAATTAATGAATTGGGACACTGGCAGATTCAAATTAGGATAACTGCCCTCCAAATACGGCCGCCTCTGAACGCGCACCGGCAGCGCCACCGGGCGGCGCGGGCATCTTCAACCCCGGTCTCTCTTCAGCTTCCGCTTGCCCGCAATGATGATCCTTACGATCCGGATTGAACACCCGCTCAACGTGCCGGTTCAAGGCTCTCATAACCCCGATCCGCGCGAACATCGTCGGGCCGCCTAGCGTTGCCACCAGTATCAGGGCCTCCATCGCGGCCTGCCATTCCGCGGCTGAGTGGACAGCCTTCGGAAGCTTGGTGATGTAGTCGGCGGGCAGCCCGATCTGCGCCGCCCCCGGTTCTCAGAACCGTCGCGTCAATGGAGAATCATGGCCGCCGATGCGCTTGTAAGAACGATGACGCTTACGATGGCTGTCGCGATAAAAGCCAGGTCAACATTCGTCATGAGGCCAACCCTTTAAGCTGAGCATCGCATGCAACGATGCGGCGGTTGATAGGCCAACGGTCCGGCTTTTGTCATTGAGTTGTGGCGACCCAAAGGCTTCAATGTGGCACGGGTAGCGCTAAAAGGCGCGGCGGTTGCGGATAACTAGCTTAGTTGGGTTTGACGCGAGAGGGGCGGGAAGGGCGCTGATCGGCCTCTCCAACAATATGAATGGATATGGAGCAGAACGCGCGGGTTTCAGAACGAAGGTATTCAGGGCCCTCAGGAACCACGCAATCCTAGACCAAGTGACTTTCAACCCCGCCTTGAGGCTTGATCCCCTCATCAAGCGGGGGTTCTCTAATCGAGGGGTGTCCCGTTACGGATGTGACGCTTGTGACGAGAGATTCAACAATGCGACTGACGTTCCTTACAACCCTCTGCATGATAATGCTCTACAACGGGTTTCCGGGCGCTGCGCGCGCTCAGGAATATCCGTGGTGTGTGGGGGCCGCCGAAGGTCGAGTCGACTGTAGCTTTTCCACGTACGAGCAATGTCAGGCGACCGCGTCCGGCATCGGTCGCTGCTTTCAAAATCCACGCGCAACGAGGAGGTGATGGGGCAACGTTACGCTCCGTTCCAGAAGTTCGCAGGTCCGCGAACTTTGGCACAGACTGTCTTTCACGGAACGTTCCATGCACATCACGGAAGCTTGGGATATGGAAACCAATTTTAGGTTTTCGGCGCCAGCCCACGGTTCCGCCTCGCCGGCGGCCGCCCTAATTTGATTTTTTAGGACTTGAACTCGGCATCGCTTTTAATAATTTAGGGCCGCGACTTTCACACCCACACCCTGCCTTTAGGACATCCAGGGAGCGACCCATGCGTAAGATCACGATTGAAGAGAAGTGGCATCAGCAATCGGAAGCGGCCAAGATCGAGGCCGACAAGCTTCCCTACGGTAAGGAGCGGGACGCTCTCGTAAGGAAGGCACGGCAGTTACAGACTGCCTCCCAAATCAATCAATGGCTGTCATCGCCAGAGCTCAAGCCACCAAAGTAGGCGGCCTCGGCGATCCACGGGAACCGCCGAGAAAATTCTGAATCCTCGCGAGACAATCAATCCATAGATGATGGCGAGAATGATGAGCGCAGCAAAAACAAAGTATCCCATGGTTGTCCCCCTGAAGAGACGAAGAGTGGGGATGAGATTGTAAGATTTCTTATTCCGGCGCTTACCCGATGCTTACCTAAGGGAAGATCGTGAGACGCTAAAACGGCTTAAGTGTTTGAAATAATTGGCGCACCCGACACGATTCGAACGTGTGACCTTTGCCTTCGGAGGGCAACGCTCTATCCAGCTGAGCTACGGGTGCGTTGAGGTTCATTTAGCCGATTGGCCCGGCCTCGGCAACGGCAGTCGGAGGCGGGTGCAGACGGAACGCCGGAAAAACGGCGGCCCTGAAGCCCCCGGAAGTTTGAGCCGTTTTGAGCGAAATGGGTACCGGTTTCAATCAGAACGGAACAGCCTGTCAGGCCGGCACGATCACCTTGCCGATCGGCCACAGCGCGATGCCAGCCAGTTTTACATGCGCCCAGGCGAAGGGGAGGCCGATGATGGTGACGGCCAGCGCGATCGCGGTCGCGATGTGCCCGAGTGCGAGCCACCAGCCCGCCAGAACCAGCCAGATCAGATTGCCGATCAGGCCGAGCGGCCCGGTACCGATGTCGGGCTGGCCGGTGAGGCTGTCGCGCCGCACCGCCCGCTGGCCGAACGGCAACAGGGTATAGGCGGCGATGTTGAACGCGGCCCGCGCCCAGGGCAGGCCGACGATCGTAATCGCCATGATCACGGCCGCGACGATCCAGGCGATGGCCATCCACAGGCCGCCGAACAGGATCCAGAGCACGTTCAAAAGGATGGATACGGCAGGCATGTGGTCTCGTTGAAATCGCACCCAAGGCGCGCCGAACAATTCTTCAGAGGTGTTTATAAACCGCCTGCCGCCGAGGCGATAGTAAGCCGGCCAGGAAAAAGCGGCAGGACGGCGGCAGAATCGGGCGTCTCAGCGGCGATGGCGCTCGCCGCGGAAAACGACCGGGCGGGCCTGCTGGACCGGGCGGCTCGATGAAATGACCCGCGTCTCGCTGAAAATCCGCGTCGCCGGCTTGAGTTCTTCAAGAAAAATCGGCCGGGCGAAATAATAGCCCTGCGCATAGCGGATTTTGGTGGCGGCCTGCAGATAGGCCAGTTCCTCGAAGGATTCGATGCCCTCCGCGATCACCGTCATGCCGAGCGCTTCGCCGAGCGATTCGATCGCCCGCAAAATGCCCTGGCTGCGCGGGCGCTTGTGAATGTCGACAATGAACGAGCGGTCGATCTTGATTTCATCCGCGGTGATGTCAGCCAGCGCCGACAATGACGAATAGCCGATGCCGAAATCGTCGATCGAAATCCCGACGCCGAGCTTCCGGAAGATCGGCAGGATCTCGCTCTGGAAATGGGTCTTGGCGATGAAGGCGTCTTCCGTCACTTCGATCATGAAGCGCTCGGGATAGCCGGTCGCCTCGAGCGCCTGCGCGAGCGAACGCATGAATTCCGGGTTGCCGGCCTGTTTCGCCGCGACGTTCATGCTGATGCTGGTGTCCGCGCCGAACGTGTCGTTGATGAGGTCGATCGATTTCACGATTTCGGCCAGCACCAGATGCGTCAGCTCGTCGATCAGCCCAAGCTCGACCGCGAGATCGATGAATGTGCCGGGAGCCTGGATCACTCCCGCGTCGTCGCGCAGCCGAACCAGGGCCTCGATGCCCTTGATCGCCTCGGTCCTGATGTCGACCTTGGCCTGGAAGGCGCAGCAAAAGCGTTTTTCCAGGATGGCCTGCCGCAGCGACTGCTCGATCTTCATCCGCGCCAGCGCTTCACGCTCCATGCCGGCGTCGAAGAAGGCCGCCGCGCCCTTGCCGCCGCTCTTGACGCGGTACATCGCAATATCGGCGTTCTGACGCAACTGCTCGTAGCTGCGGCCGTGTTCGGGATAAAGGCTGACCCCGATCGACGTCGACGCGAACATTTCCGATCCATCGATGAAGAACGGCGCCTTCAGCCGTTGCAGCGTGACGTCGATATATTCCGCCACCTGCTGCTCGCCCTCGATCGGATGCAGCAGAAGCAGGAATTCGTCGCCGCTGATCCGCGACAGCATGTCGGATTCGCGCAAGTCCAGTCCAAGACGCTTCGCGATCTCGACCAGCAGCGCGTCGCCCGCCGCATGGCCGTAATAGTCGTTGATGTGCTTGAAATTGTCGATGTCGAGAAAGGCCAGTGCGAAGCTGGCCGGCGTGTCGCGGTGCTGCAGCAGCGTGTTGGCCCGATGCTCGATCACCCGCCGGGTCGGCAGGTCGGTCAGTTCGTCGTAATAGGCCGAGCGGAACAACTGGTCCTCGAAGGCCTTTTGGGCACTGATGTCGGCAGAACTCGACAGCAGCAGGTTGCGCTCGGCGATGCGAACCGGCCGATGGGTGGTGAGAAACGTCTGCTTGCCCCGGCCGCTGGCGATGCATTCTTCGGTAACGGCGGTCTGGCCGGCGCGGAGCAATTCGAGCCCGGCCGCCCGCCGGCGGTCCAGTTCCTGTGACGGCGCCAGCGCCTGCTGCGCGGCAGCCATCCGCAATTGCGCGGCGGCGGCGTCGTTCACCAGCAGGAAGCGGCCCTGCTCGTCCTGGACCGTGACGCCGTGGGGCAGCATCCTGAACACGTCGTTGAGGAGGCCCGGCTCGGTATCGGCAATGATCTCGGGCTCGCCTTCAATCGCGGCGGCGGACAGGAAGAGATGACGGCTTTGCATGGAGGCCGACTCTGTCGAACTCCCTTGTAGTTTTGGTTAAGACGAAACCCCGAAAACGATGCAACCCCGTCACACGCGGGTTCCGAATCGGCGTTGCCCCGATCGTCATTAACAGACGGTCAACGCCCGACCATACCGTGACCGCAGACGTCGCTGCGGGATGGCTTAGCTGGCGGGCAGGCGGCATTGCATCGTGCAGTGAACGCCGGTTTTGAGGAACGAACTCTCGGTCTTGCCATCGAACGGCAGCAACGCCGATTTCAAGAGCCGGGTGCCGAAGCCCGGTTGCCCGATCGCACCGACGACCGGACCTTCGGTTTCGTCCCACACGATATTGAGGCGGCCGTCCGAAACCGTCCACGACACCTGCAATAGCCCGCGCGCAGACGAAAACGCGCCGTATTTTCCGGCATTGGTGGCAAGTTCGTGGAACATCAGGGCGAGGCTGACAGCCAGTTTGGCGGGCAGGAACAGCGGGCCGCCGTTCAAGGTAAATCGGACATGCCCGTATGGCCCGAGTTCGGACAATAGCAAGTCCTTGATGTCGCAGCCGGTGCCGTCAACCCTTGCGATCAGATCGTCGGTCGCCGACAGCGCCCGGATCCGCTGGTCGATGCTGCCCCAGACTTTCGGCTGGTCCTGCAGCACCTGGTGCAGAACGGCATGAATGGTCGACGATTTATTTTTCAGGCGGTGCTGCAATTCGTCGACCACGAGCCTGCGGTATTCTTCCTCTTCGATCAGGCGCTTTGATATCCGCCGCTGCTGGGCCGCGACCGAGCGAAAATGCTCGACGCCCCAGATCATCAGACCGCACACCAGGAGATAGATCGCCGCCAGCGCCAGTCGGGCAAAATCGGCCGACATGTCGCTGAAATTGACGGTCACCCCCAATGCGCCCCCGGCCAGGGCCGTCGCAATCCCGATCCGGAAGCCGCCAAACGCGGTGGCAAAGAACACGGCCGGGATATAGGGCGTGAAAAATACGTCGGGCCGGATCAGCGAAAGGCCCCACCGGGCCGCCGTCGACAAAGCGAGGCAGCATGTCACAAATCCAACGACAAATAACCGTGACGGTTGAGATATTCCTTGCCAGCCGCGGCGAAACTCGTCGATCAATTTGGTCATGTGTTACATCAACCGATCAGCAAATCCGAAATAAGGCCGAGCATAAGGCAAAAACCGCAGCCGGAGTCGGCAGAGCAGGTGTTTCGGCATCACGCCCTCCATGTCAGGCGGCAAGCATGGCTTGCGTTGCGCCGCCAAGCCGGGAATATAGCGACAGGATGGTCTGGAGAGGGGCGCGACATGGGACGGCTCGACGGCAAGGTTGCGGTGATCACCGGTGCGACGAGCGGAATCGGGCTGCGGACCGCGGAAGTTTTCGTCGCGGAAGGGGCGAAAGTCGTCATCGCCGGCCGCCGCGTGCCGGAGGGCGAGGCGCTGGCGAGAAGACTCGGCGCCCATTGCATCTTTCGCCAGACTGACGTCACGCTCGAAGAGCAGATGCGCGCCCTGATCGGCGAGGCCGTGGAGAAGTTCGGCGGAATCGATTGCCTGTTCAACAATGCCGGCGGCCCGGCACAGACCGGCGGCATCGAAGGCCTCGAGGTGGCGCGCTTCGATAGCGCGATGGCGACGCTGGTGCGCAGCGTGATGCTCGGCATGAAGCACGCCGCCCCCCATATGCGCCGCCAGAGATCCGGCAGCATCATCAACAATGGCAGCATCGCCGGAAGGCTCGCCGGCTTCTCGTCGTCGGTGGTCTACGGCGCCGCCAAGGCTGCCGTCATTCACCTCACCAGATGCGTGGCGATGGAACTCGGCGAGGCCGGTATCCGCGTCAACAGCATTTCGCCGGGCGCGATCGCCACCGGCATCTTCGGCAAGGCGCTCGGCCTTTCGGTCGAGGCGGCGGAGAAGACACCCGATGTGATGCGCGAGGTCTACAAGACCGCGCAGCCGATACCGCGCGCCGGACTGCCCGAGGATATCGCGCAGGCCGCGGTGTTTCTCGCCAGCGACGAATCCAGCTTCATCAACGGCCACGATCTGGTGGTCGATGGCGCCATCACCGGCGGCCGCAACTGGACTCAGCAGCAGCAGGGCTATGTCGCGCTCCGCAAGGCGTTCGATCAGGGAGCCGGATAGCCGCATCGGGAGGCATCGATGGTCACAACCCAGACTTTGTCGCCGGTGCGGGCTGAATTCCGGCCGTTCTGTTGGGCGGTGGTCGGCGGTCTCGCCTGTGCGCTGCTGATCGGGAAGGCATTGCCGGTCACGATGGACGCCATCGAGAATGTGGTCGCGCCGCTATGTGCGGTCGGCGATTCCGCGGGATCCGCGCTTGATACCGTCGAGCCGATCGCCTCCTATGCGCTGCCGAACGTGCCGGGCAAGCGTGTAACGATCGTGCGTGTATTCTACGGTCCGGGTGGATTTACCCGCGAGCATCGCCATGCCGGTTCGGTCACCGCCTACATCGCCAAGGGCGAAATCCGCTCGCAGTTGGGTGGCGGTCCCGTCGAGACGTTCAAGGTGGGGCAGTCGTTTTTTGAGCCGCCGGGCGCGACGCATCTGATCTCGGCGAACGCCAGCAATACCGAACCTGCGGAACTGATCGCGGTATTCGTCGCCGACGAGGGTGCGCAGCTCACCACGTTCCTCGAATAGCAACCGCATCATCACACGGGCCGCTATCACGCGGGGCCTCGTGGTTCGAGATGCGCGGCGTTGCCGCGCTCCTCACCATGAGGGTCTAACAGACCTCATCCTGAGGAGGCGCGAAGCGCCGTCTCGAAGGATGAAGCGAGAGCTCGAACTCGCCTCAGACTGGCGACAGCATCACGCGCAATCCGTCGCGCGGTTTCGGGATCGGCCACATCTGCCAGTCCGGCGCGGTGCCCGGCTGCAGCGTGACGCCGAGATTCTGCAGGAAATGCCGCGCAAAGCACTTGGCCTGCATATGGGCGAAGTGCAGCCCGAGGCACATATGCGCGCCGCCGCCGAACGGCACGAAGGCAAAGCGGTGGCGGGTGCGCAGCGCCTCGTCGCTGAAGCGCATCGGATCGAAGATCTCGGGATCGGGCCATATCTCCGGCATGTGATGCGTGAACAGCGGGTTGATGCCGACCATGGTGCCGGCCGGGATCGCATAGCCCTTGAAGCTGAAATCGCGGGTCGCACGCCGGGGAATCGAGGGCACCGGCGGCTTCATCCGCATGGTCTCCTTGAAGGCCATTTCCGTCAGCGGCATTGCCGCGAGGTTGTCCAGGGTGGTCGGCTCGCTGGCGGCCACGCCCAGCGCCGTCACCTCGTTGCGCAGCCGGTCCTGCCAGTGCGGATTGGCCGCGAGCGCGGCCACGAACGAGGTCAGCGACGAGGTCAGCGTGTCGTGCGCGGCCATCATCAGAAAGCTCATGTGGTCGACGATGTCTTCGGTCGACAGCAGTGCCCCGTCCTCGTGCGTTGCCCGGCATAGCTGCGAGAACAGGTCCTGGCCCTCCTTGCCGCGGCGGATCGGAATCTGCTGCGAGAAATAGGCGACGATACGCCTGCGGCCCTTGACCCCGCGCGCCATCTGGGTGCCGGGCCAGGGCTGGCGGATCGGCGCGATCGATGCCGCGACCATATCGACAAAGGCACGGGTGATTTCGTCGACCTCGGGACCGATGTCGGCGCCCAGAAAGGAAGTTGCGGCCAGATCGAGGGTAAGCTGCTTCATCGCGGGATAGAACAGCATTGGCCCCGGCTGCGCCTTCCATCGCGCGACCCGCGCTGCAATGCCGGCATCGAGCTGCGCAAGATAGGATTTCATCGGTTCGGACTTGAAGGCGACTGAAAGCGCGCGGCGATGCAGGCGATGCTCCTCGAAATCGAGCAGCATCAGGCCGCGCGGGAACAGCAGGCCCAGGATCGGACCCCAGCCATGGGTGGAGGAGAACAGCTTGCTCTGGTCGAACAGCAGGAGTTCGTTGGCCTCCGGCCCCAGCACGCTGATGCTGGTTTCGCCAAGGACACGGCTGCGATAGATCAGGCCGTGTTTCGCGGCCATCCGCTCGACCTCGCCCTTGGGGTCGGCGAGCACCGCCAGCGTCCGGCCGATCACCGGCCAGCCCTCGTCACCCGGGATATGCGCCAAGAGGTTCCGGTTCGGCGGAGTCAGAATGGCCGCCGTGGAACGGGCCACACTTTGCATCGACATGGCAGTTGCTCCGGTCGGCCGATTTTACCCGCCCGCGACCTCAATGTCCCGAACTTTAGGCCTTTCGCTTCGCGGCTTCCATCTGCAGGTCCGGCGCATTCACCGTCGGGATCGCCACCCGGCCCGGGCCGGTGAGGGGAAGCGCCGCAGCGGCTTTCTCGTTCTCCATGATTTTCGCCATCACCGCCTGGCCCGCTCGCTCGAATACCGCGCGGTTCTCGATCACGAATTTCTGCGACTGGCGCAGGCTCCTGGTATAACCGTTGATCTCGGGAATCACATAGCGCGCCACCATATCCCAGCTGCGGCGGGTGTTTTCCGGGTTGGCCCAATCGTGCACAAAGCCGACAATGGTGCCGACGCCGCCGCTGACGTCGAGCAGACTCTTGATGGTCCTGACCAGATCGTCGGGGGTGCCGATGGTGGACGCGGCGCTTTCGCCGCCGGCGGTTTTCTCCACGGCATCCTCGGGCGAGGTGAATGGCTGCAGGCCCGGCCGCTGCAGGGTGCCGACATTGTATTCGTTGTGCCACCGCATCAGCCCGGCGCCGGCTTCGCGTTGCGCCTGTTCACGGCTCTCGGCAATGTGCCAGCTCAGCAGCACGCGCCAGTCGGAGCGGCTTACTGTGGTGCCGTGCTTTCTGGCGGCATCCTCGGCAAAGCCCCATTGCGTCGGCAGCGCCATCAGGCCCTGGGTCGACATCGAGCCGAGCGAAATGATGCCGATGCCGTATTTGCCGGCCAGCGTCATGCCCGAAGGCGAAATCTGCGACGCCACCACAAAAGGCATCTCCTCCTGCAGGGGAAGGATCTGCAGGGCCGCGTCGTTCATGGTGAACCAGTCGCCCTTCGCCGTGACCCGCTCGCCCTTGAACAGCCGGCGAATGATCGTGATCGCCTCATCCTGACGGTCGCGTTGCGTCATCGGGTCGATCCCGAGCGTATGCGCGTCGGAGGCAAGTGCGCCCGGGCCGGAGCCGAAGATGGCGCGGCCTCCCGTCATATGGTCGAGCTGCACCATGCGCTGCGCGACATTGAAGGGATGGTGGTAGGGCAGCGAGATCACGCCGGTGCCGAGCCGGATGCGCTTGGTGCGCTCGCCGGCGGCGGCCAGAAACATCTCCGGCGAGGCGATCATCTCCCAGCCGGAGGAATGATGCTCGCCGCACCAGAACTCGTCGTAGCCGAGCGCGTCGAGTTGCGCGACAAAGTCGAGGTCGCGGCGGAATTGCAGCATCGGATGCTCGCCGATCGGGTGATGCGGGGCGAGGAAGGCTCCGAATTTCAGGCGCGCCATGAGGTGTTCTCTCCGGACGTTATCGTTAGACCTGTTTTTCCTGGGCGGCTCGGCCCAAACTAGGGGGTGCGGAGTCTCAAGGCAATCGCCCAAGACCCCCCCGCCGCTGCAGGCCGGTCGGGTGTTTGCTCCACTGGCGCTGACCTTCGTGATGGCCTCGCGGCACAGCCGAGTGCGGGGGGCGGGGATGTATTGCCGCGTTGACGTTGTCCGTCGCATTTCTGACATCGATGCGGCGCGCCGCCGCCGGATGACAGCCTTAGTTGGTGTTTCCCACAGGACTGACAGTACACGGCCCTTTTATTTTGCAGTGCAGCAACTATCTGCTTTAGATGGAGTTATGAAAACTCCCATCGATGGAGCAGCCGGTGTCTCTT
>Ga0208356_1000416_pt1 | contig 11456 bp, 10 predicted proteins | sample NGESurshal072012_4_FD_184467 | JGI IMG/M metagenome (GOLD analysis project Ga0208356, IMG submission 184467) | Arctic peat soil microbial communities from Barrow, Alaska - NGEE Surface sample 53-1 shallow-072012 (SPAdes) | ecosystem: Environmental > Terrestrial > Soil > Wetlands > Peat ... | reverse complement strand
CTCAAGCCGCTGCTCCGGGTCGATGGTCTCCAGCAGCTGATGGCGCTGCTCGAGGGAGAGATAGGTCGCGTATCCGGCGCTGTCGGCCAGCGCGGAGGGATCCGTTATCCGCTGGAGGGCGTCGACGACCTGCCAGGCCCCGCGCTTCTGCAGGATCGTGGCGGCCATGGTGCGGTACTCGCGGGCCAGTTCCTGGGCGCGCTCGGTGGCGGCAGGCTCGGAAATGACCGTGCCTTCCACCCACAGGGCCGCACCGGGCCCCACGGTCCCGGAGCCGATCCGCACGCGGGAGACGCCGCGGATGACCGCCGCGGGCTCGCCGCTGGGCAGCCTGCCGACCTGCTCGACGTAGCCGAGCGTGCCGACGGGGGAGTACTTGCCGTTCAGCCGCGGGACTAGCAGCAGCTGGGGCTTTGTTTCTGAGTTATCGGGCGCCGACGCGGCGTGCCGCGCCGCCTCGATGGCCGCGCGGACCTCCGTGCCGGAGGTGTCCAGCGGGACGACCATGGTGGGCAGCACGATGGTGTCGTCCAGCGGCAGCACCGGCAGCGAGAGTGTCTCGGGCATCGCGCTCACTTCCTGTGAGACTGTTACTTGATTACACAGGTACAAGAAAGTTGAGCCCTCATTTGTTCCAGCTGCCGTTCGCGCTCAGCTGATGGCAGAAGTACCAGTTTAAACGGTAAAATAGACCCTCAGTTCGATAACGCCAACCTCGCTGACTTCGCCGGGTGCCCGGCGAGCCGCCCGGCGGCGACTCCCCGGGGGCCAGCTCGGCGCGGCGGCTAGCCCATCGGGTAGCGGCGCATGCCGACGGCGTACTCGCAGCCGGCGGCCAGGCCGGTGAACCCGGCCATGTTGCGGAGGAACTCGTCGGGGTCGAAGTCCCCGCCCAGGCCCTCGAGGTAGGCGCGGTGCTCGCGCAGCGAGGCGACGCCCGCGTCCATGGTCGCGGTGACGTCGACAAAGTGGGTGGGATCGGCCGTTGCGCAGACGTAGGCGTCGCGGATGGTGCGGCAGGGGGGACCGGCGTCGGGGAAGACCCACTCGTTGGCCGCATCCCGGCACGCGTCCAGCACGGCCAGGCCCACGGCCCGGTGGTCGGCGTGATTGACCGGCCCTTCCTCGCCCCAGGTGAGGTCAAAGCTCATGGCGATGACCACCTCGGGCGCCAGCCGCCGGAAGGCGGCCGCCAGGTCGCGGCGCAGCGCCAGGCCGTACTCGATCACGCCGTCGGCATGGTCGAGGAATTCCACGTCGGTGACGCCGACGATGGCGGCACCGCGCAGTTCCTCCTGCACCCGCAGCGGTCCCACGGTGGCCGGGTCCATCCCCGTGATACCGGCCTCGCCCCGGCTGGCCAGGACGTAGGCGACCGTCTTGCCCTGGCCGGTCCAGCGAGCTACCGCGGCGGCGGCACCGTACTCCAGGTCATCGGGGTGAGCGACGACCGCGACGGCCCGTCCCCAGTCCTCGGGCATGGGCTGCACGATCACCTCCGGCCGGGCACGCGCCGGGCAGTGACCCCGGCGCTGAGCATGACTGCAGCGTAGCGGCGGCCCCGCCTGCCGCGATGCCTGCTTGCTGTGCTGGCCTGCTTGCCGCGCCGGCCTGCTCGCCGGGACCTGGCCGGCCGGCCAGGCGGGACCTGGCCGGCCGGTCCGGCGTAGGCTGCGGCCCGTGCCCCTCCCTGCTGGCCAGGCGCCGCTGGACACGCTGCCCCGGGTCGCCGCGACCAGGTACGTCACGCCGCTGCGCGAGGGCGGCTCGCTGCCGGCGCTGATGGAGACCGACGACCTGGGCACCTACGTGGTCAAGTTCCGGGGCGCCGGGCAGGGTCCCAAGGCGCTGGTCGCGGAGGTGATCAGCGGGCAGCTGGCGCGCGGCTGCGGGCTGGCGGTGCCGGACCTGGTGACCGTGGAGGTGGACCCGGCGCTGGCGCCCGGCGAGCCGGACCCGGAGATCCAGGACCTGCTGCGGGCCAGCGGCGGACTGAACCTGGGCGTCGATTTCCTGCCCGGATCGCTCGACTTCGACGCTGCGCGGGCCGGCGTGGACCGCTGGCTGGCCGGCCAGATCCTGTGGTTTGACGCGCTGGTCGGCAACGCCGACCGGTCCTGGCGCAACCCGAACATGCTGTTCTGGCACGGCGGCCTCTACCTTATCGATCACGGCGCCACGCTGACCTTCCAGCATCGGTGGGCGTCGGCGGCCGCGGCGATCGACCGGCCCTACGACGCCGCCGACCATGCCCTGATCGGCTGTGATCCCTGGATCGACGAGGCTGATCGCGAGCTGGCCGGCCGGGTCACGGCCGACCTGGTGCAGGCGGCGGTCGCGGCCGTCCCGGCGGAGTGGCTGGACACCGAGCCCGGCTTCGAGACGGCGCAGGCGCTGCGGGGTGCCTACGTCCGGCAGCTGCTGGCCCGGCTGGAGGCGCGGCCGCACTGGCTGCCCGGGCTCCGGGAGGCGGCGGCGCGGGGGGCCGGGTCATGACCGGGGAGCCGCAGGTCTTCGAGTACGCCGTGCTGCGAGTCGTGCCCCGGGTGGACCGCGGGGAGATCATGAACGCCGGCATTCTGCTGTACTGCCGGCCGCTGCGGTACCTGGGCGCGCGGGTAGCGCTCGACGCCGACCGGCTGCTCGCCCTGGATCCGGAGGCGGACCTGCCCGGAATCGCCCGGGCCCTCGCCGCCGCCGCCCAGGTGTGCGGCCCGGACGTGGCCGGCCCGGGCCTGGCCGGCACGGGCCTGGCCAGCACGGGGGCAGCGGGCCGGCAGGAGATCGGCCGCAGGTTCCGCTGGCTGACCGCGCCGCGGAGCACCGTGGTGCAGCCGGGCCCGGTGCACACCGGGCTGACCACCGACCCGGACACCGAGATCGACCGCTTGCTGCAGGCGCTGGTCCTGCGGCCTCGGTAAGCTGTGACACCTTAGGGGCCTCAGGCCGCCAGCGGCCCACCTGGCCGACGGCGACTCCTCGGCGGATGAGCTCGGGGCTGGACACATCGGGTAGGCACCGGGCGAGCGGAAGCGGGCTGAGTTGTGCGGACGACCGGAGATCGGGCGACGCTGAAGGTGGCCCTGCTGGGCTGCGGGTCAGTAGGATCGGCCGTCTACCGCCTGCTGGCCGAGCAGTCGGCCGACCTGGCCGCCCGGGCGGGAGCGGGGCTCGAGGTGGTCGGCGTCGCGGTACGCGATGTCGGCCGGGTCCGCTCGGTCCCGGTGGACCCGGACCTGCTGACCGTCGACGCCGCGGCCCTGGTCACCCGGCCCGATGTCGACATCGTGATCGAGCTGATCGGCGGCATCGAGCCCGCCCGGTCACTGCTGCTGGCCGCGCTCAACTCCGGCAAGTCGGTGGTCACGGCCAACAAGGCCCTGCTGGCGACCGACCGGGCGATCCTGCACGAGGCGGCCCGGCTGGGCGGTGCCGACATCTACTACGAGGCCGCGGTCGCCGGGGCGATCCCGCTGCTGCGGCCGTTGCGCGAGTCGCTGGCCGGCGACGAGGTCCGCCGGGTGCTCGGCATCGTCAACGGGACCACCAACTACATCCTCGACCAGATGGACACCTCGGGCGCGGATTTCGGCACCGCGCTGGCCGAGGCCCAGGCCCTCGGCTACGCCGAGGAAGATCCCACGGCGGACATCGCCGGCTACGACGCGGCGGCCAAGGCCGCGATCCTGGCCAGCATCGCGTTCCACACCCAGGTCACCGTCAGCGACGTGTACCGCGAGGGCATCACCGAGGTCACCGCGGCGGACATCGCCAACGCGAAGGCGCTGGGCTGCGTGGTCAAGCTGCTGGCCATCTGCGAACGGTCCAGCGGGGGCGTGTCCGCGCGCGTCCATCCGGCCATGATCCCGCGGGTGCACCCGCTGGCCGCCGTGCGAGAGGCCTATAACGCGGTGTTCGTCGAGGCCGAGTCGGCCGGACGGCTGATGTTCTACGGCGCCGGCGCGGGCGGCCAGCCGACCGCCAGCGCCGTGCTCGGAGACCTGGTCGCCGTCGTCCGCAACCGGCTCGCCGGCCTGCGCGGCCCAGACGCGTCGACCTACGCGGGGCTGCCGCTGGTCCCGATCGGCGACGCGCTCACCCGGTATTACATGCAGCTCGACGTGGCGGACCGGCCCGGCGTGCTGGCCCCGATCGCCGATACGTTCGCCCAGCAGGGCGTGTCGATCAAGGCGATGCGCCAGGAGGGCCGCGGCGACGACGCCAACCTCATGATCGTCACCCATACGGCCCGCGAAGACGCCCTGGCCAAGACGGTGGCCGACCTGAGCGCCATGACGGCCGTGCGCGCGGTGGCGAGCGTCATGCGCGTCGAAGGCGAGGATGGCGAATGAGCCCAGCGACCACGGCGCCGGACCCGGCTACCCGGCCCTGGCGCGGCGTTATCACCGAGTACCGGGCCCGGCTGCCGGTGACCGATAGCACGCCGGTGATCTCCCTGCAGGAGGGCGGCACGCCACTGCTGCGCGCCCCCGAGCTGTCCGCCCAGACCGGCTGCGAGGTCTACCTCAAGATCGAGGGCGCCAACCCGACCGGGTCGTTCAAGGACCGCGGGATGACCGTCGCGGTCAGCCTGGCCGCCGGGCGCGGGGCCAAGACGGTCATCTGCGGCTCGACCGGCAACACCAGCGCCAGCGCCGCCGCCTACGCGGCCCGCGCCGGGCTCGGCTGCGCGGTTCTCGTCCCGCGCGGCAACATCGCGCTGGGCAAGCTGGCCCAGGCGCTGGCCCACGGGGCCAAGCTGCTGCAGATCGACGGCAACTTCGACGACTGCCTGGAGCTGGTGCGCAAGCTGGCCGCCGATTATCCGGTCGCGCTGGTCAACTCGGTGAACACCGAGCGCCTGCAGGGCCAGAAGACGGCCGCCTTCGAGATCGTGGACGAGCTGGGCGACGCCCCGGACGTGCACTGCCTGCCAGTCGGCAACGCCGGCAACATCGCCGCGTACTGGCTGGGGTACCAGGAGTACCTGGCCAGCGCGCAGTCAACCAGGGCGCCGCGGATGCTCGGCTTCCAGGCCAGCGGGGCCGCCCCCATCGTCCTCGGGCGCCCGGTCCCGAGTCCGTCCACGGTCGCGACCGCCATCCGGATCGGCAATCCGGCCTCCTGGCGGCTGGCCGAGGCCGCCCGGGATGAGTCCGGCGGCCTGATCGACTCCGTGACCGACGAGCAGATCCTGGCCGCCTACCGGCTGCTGGCCCGCGAGGAGGGGGTGTTCGGCGAGCCCGCCTCGGCGGCCGGTGTGGCCGGCCTGCTGCAGGCGCGGGCAAACGAGCAGGTCGCCGCCGGTTCCGTGGTTGTCTGCACGATCACCGGCAACGGCCTCAAGGACCCCGACACCGCGGTCTCCGGGTTCCCGCCGCCGATCGTCGTTCCGGTGGACGCGGCCGCCGCGGCCCGCGCCCTCGGCCTGGCGTGACCATAGTGGCTGGCGTGATTGCGGGCCTGGCGTGAGCTGGCCGGGCGTGAGCTGGCCGGGCGTGAGCTGGCCGGGCGTGAGCTGGCCGGGGGGTCCGGCGTGAGCTGGCCGGGCGGCCCGGTGACGGTCCGGGTCCCGGCGACCAGCGCCAACCTGGGCCCGGGCTTCGACTCGTTCGGCCTGGCCCTCAGCCTGTTCGACGTGGTGACGGCGCGCGTGACGCCAGACGGAGTCACCATCGAGGTGACCGGGACGGGAACGGCCGCCGCGAGCGCGGGCGGGCAGCACCTGGTCATCCGGGCCATGCGGACCGCCTTCGCCGCGACCGGCGCCCAGCCGCCGGGAATCGCGCTGTCCAGCGTGAACGCGATTCCGCAGGGCTTCGGCCTGGGCTCGTCGGCCGGCGCCATCGTCGCCGGGATCCTGGCCGCCCGGGCCCTGGCGGGAGATGCCGGGGCGGCCGCGCTGCCCGATGACGCCGTGCTCCGGATGGCCACCCGCCTGGAGGGCCATCCGGACAACGTGGCCGCGTGCCTGGCCGGCGGCCTGACGATTGCCTGGGACCCCGGAGCGGGCACGGGAGCCCGGGTCGCCCGACTGGCCCCCCTGCCCCAGATCGCTCCGGTGCTGTGCGTGCCTGACCAGCCGCTGGCCACCGTTACCGCGCGAAAGGTGCTGCCGGCGGAGATCCCGCTCGCGGCCGCCGCCGCCAACTCAGCCCGGACCGCGCTGCTGGTCGCCGCGCTGACCAGCCAGCCTGACCTGCTCATGGCCGGCACCGAGGACTTCCTGCACCAGCGCTACCGCGCGGCCGCGATGCCGGCCACCGCGAGCCTGATCGCGCGCCTGCGGGCTGCGGGCATACCCGCGGTCGTCTCCGGAGCCGGCCCGTCGGTGCTGGCGTTCGCCCTCGACGGCACGGGGGCGGGGGACGCCGGGGTGGCGGCCGTCGCGGCGGCCGACGGTGCCGCCTGGCAGGTCCTGCCGCTGCGTGTCGACACCTGCGGCGCCACTGTCCAGGCGCGATAGCGCGGTCGGCTGCGCCCGTCAAGAGCACAAAGCCCCGTACGTCATTTAACGGACATGAAGAATGCACGTTTGGAAATGCAATTGGCCCCGGCCGGGGAAGCGGCCCTGTTAGCAGGCCTGCCAGGATCGGCGCTGGCTCCCTGTGTGGTTACTACTGCGTAACGCAACTTCAATGAGGACCGAACCCAGCTGGAATAGGCCACCGTCGAGACCGGCGACCAGATTCAGGCAATATTTTTAGTCTTATCTTGGCCTATATGGATTGAATGTTAGGCTCCACGCGACCGTTTGGCTGTCGGCTGCGCAGCCCGTTGCCGGGGGCAGCGGTGCGGTCCTGCCCGCCGGATGATTCAGGCTTTGTCATCCGCCCCGCCTCTTCGGGAGATCCGCCATGCCCTTCAGGAAAGGCGCTATGGCCGCCCGCCCAGCGCGTACCCGGCCGGTGCGGCTGACGCTGTTCGGCCTGCTCGTCGTCCCCGTCGTCTCGCTGGTGGCGCTGTGGGGCGTCGCCGCGGGCAGCACGCTCGGCAGCGCCGTCACCGAGCATCAGTACAACACGGTGACCCGGATCATCGGCGCCCCCACCCAGGCTCTGTCGGCCCAGCTGTCCCAGGAGCAGGCCCAGACCTTCGTCTGGCTGAACACCGGCCGCAGGTCCCCGGTTGCGCCGCTGGATGCCGCGCGGCGGAGCACCGACGCCGTCGTCGCGGCGGACCGCAACGCGCTGGAGTCAATTCGCGGCTATGTAGCCGGCGCCCCGGCTGCGCGTCCCCTGGCCGCGCTCCTGGCCAGGCTGGGACAGCTCGGCAGCCTCCGGAACACGGTCGACTCCGGGTTCATCGCCCCGGTGGCGGCGTTTCAGGCCTACAGCCGCATCATCGATACCGAATTCAACTTCTTCGAGCGCGCCGTCCGGGTCCAGGACGCCTCCTTGTTTCAGCAGTCCATCGGGACGCTCGATGCCTCTCGGGCGCTGGTGATGGTCGGGCGAGAGGCAGCCCTGGTCGGCGGGGCACTGGCCGCCCGCGGCCAGATGAGCACCGCTGACCGTGAACTGTTCGCGAACACGGTGACCAGCCAGCGCCTCCTGATGGACGACGCGCAGGTGCTGCTCGACCCCGGCATCCGGGCCCAGTACGCGCGGGCGTACAGCTCACCGACCTATCACCGGTTCGCGGCGATGGAGAACCAGATCGCCGCCAGCGTCGGCCGCCTCGGGCCGATCCCGGTGAATCCCCTGGCCTGGGTCCTGGTGTCCGGGACGTTCCTGGCCGACACGCAGAAGGTGGAGAGCCACAACACCGTGTTCCTGGCTGATCTGGCGAATCGGCTCAGCAGCCGGCTCGTGACCGACGCCATCCTCGCCGGTGGCCTGGGCCTGATCGCGATCGTGGTGTCGATCTTGCTGATGCTGCGGTTCGGCCGCCGGCTGTCCGGTGAGCTCACCGGCCTGCACAAGAGCGCCCAGAGCATGGCCGACGACCGGCTGCCCAGCGTCGTCGAAAGGCTGCGCCGCGGCGACGAGGTGGACGTCGTCGCCGAGTCGCCGGCGCCTGCCCCAGGCAAGATCACCGAGATCGACAAGGTGGCGGAATCCTTCGCCACGGTGCAGCGAACGGCGGTCGAGGCCGCTGTCGGCCAGGCCAACCTGCGCAAGGGCGTCAACCAGGTCTTCCTGAACCTCTCCCTGCGCAACCAGTCGCTGCTGCACCGTCAGCTGGCCATGCTCGACACGATGGAGCGGGCCGCCAGCGATCCCGCGGCGCTGGCTGACCTTTTCCGCCTGGACCACCTGACCACCCGGATGCGCCGGCACGCGGAGGGCCTGATCATCTTGTCCGGGGCCACGCCGGGACGCGGCTGGCGCGAGCCGGTGCCCGCCGTCGACGTGCTGCGCGCCGCCATCGCGGAGGTCGAGGACTACGTCCGAGTCGAGGTCATCAGCGACTCGCGTGACGCCGTCGTCGGTGCCGCGGTGAACGACGTGATTCACCTGATCGCTGAGCTGGTCGAGAACGCCACCGCGTTCTCCCCGCCGACTACCCCGGTCGAGATCAAGGCCCAGGGCGTCAGCAACGGCTTCGCCGTCGAGGTCGAGGACCGCGGGCTGGGCCTGTCAGCCGATGACATGACCGCGATCAACGAGCGGCTGGCTAGCCCGCCGGAATTCGACCTGGCCAACAGCGACCAGCTCGGGCTGTTCGTGGTCGGGCAGCTAGCCGCCCGGCACGGGATCAAGGTCGCGCTGCGCGACTCTCCCTACGGCGGAACCAGGGCCATCGTCCTGCTGCCGCGCAGCATCATCGTGCGGGAAGACGACAAGGGTGAGCTGGCCGGGCCAGACGGATGGGCCGGACTGTTCGGACCAGCCGGACTGTTCGGCAGCGGCCAGCCCGCTGCCGTCGACGCGCCGACGGGGCCGCTCGCGCTTCCCGAGCCGGACACAGCGGCCGGCAGCAGGCAGCGGTCGGCGGTCTTCAGCCTCACCGGCCGGCACCGGCTTGCGGCGCCCCCGGACGACGACGCCATCCCCGGCCTCGCGCCCGCGGTGGCCCCGTCACCGGCGGTGGCCCCGTCACCGGCGGAGGGCCGCATCATCGGCAGCCTGTGGCAGGGCGCGCCCGCGGAGGCCTTGCCGCCTGCGCCGGAGGCGTTGCCGCCTGCGCCGGAGGCGTTGCCGCCTGCGCCGGAGGCGTTGCCGCCCGCTCCCGAGCGCCAGGACCTCCGGCGCGCGACGTCGTGGGAGCAGGGGCCCTGGGAGGAGCGGGTGCCCTGGGAGCAGTCGCCGTGGAGCCCTGCTGTCTCGCCGCCGAGCCCGTGGTCGGAGAGCCCGTGGCCGGAGAGCGGGCAGCCGGAGAGCCCGCAGCCCGGCCAGGCGGCGGCCGGGACGCACCTGGGCCTGCCCATCCGCGTTCGCCAGGCAAACCTGGCCCCGCAGCTGCGGACTGGCCCGGAGCCCGGTGCGCTGGCCCCGCCAGCGGCCCCGGGCGGCCGGTCTCCCGAGCAGGCGCGCAACCTGATGGCGGCCCTGCAGAGGGGCTGGGAGCACGGGCGGACCGACGACCTGGATAACCCGGTCGCCAGCCCTGGGGACTGGCCGGGTGAGCCCGCGGCCGGTGCTGGCGCTGCTGCGGGTTTCCCGGACACGGAGTCCCCGAGCAGCGAGTTCGTCGGCGCGGAGTCCCCGGGCACGGAGTCCCCGGGCACGGAGCCCCCGGGCACGGAGACCCCGGGCACGGAGACCTCCCGCACGGAGATCTCCAGCACGGAGGTCTCCAGCACGGGGCCGGATTCTAGCGACGAGGAGGCCCGCTAATGCCAGATGCGCACACCGTGGGAGAGCTGAGCTGGCTACTGGACAATCTCGTCGCGAGCGTCGAGCCGGTCCGCCAGGCGGTGGTGCTGTCCCGTGATGGCCTGGTCGTGGCGGCGTCGAAGGACCTGAGCCGGGAGGACGGAGAGCATCTCTCGGCTCTGGCCGCCGGGGTCCAGAGCCTGGCCCGCGGGGCTGGCCGGCATTTCGGCGGCGGGGCGGTCCGGCAGACGATCATCGAGATGGACTCCGCGTTCTTGTTCATCACGGCTGCCGGAGAAGGAGCCTCCCTGGCGGTGCTCAGTTCCGGGCAGGCCGACGTTGCTGTCGTCGCCTATGAGATGGCCATGCTCATCAGGCGAATGGGCAAGTTCCTGGCTGCTCCCCCCAGATTTGCCGACCGCGAACCAGCCGCGGGGTGACCGGCCATGATTGCTCCCCGGGATAGCTGGCTCGACCGGGCCGCGGGACCGATTGTCCGGCCCTATGCCGTGACCAGGGGGCGGACGCTGCCCAGTGACGGGATATCCGTCGACCTGATCGACGTCGTCGTCGCGGTCGAGCTGCGGCCGCCTGAAGGCTTCCGGCTCAGCCCGGAGCACCGGCAGATCCTGAACGTGGCCCGTCACCCCGTGACCGTCGTGGACCTCGCGTCAGACGTCGAGCTGCCGGTGGGGGTGGTCCGCGTGCTGCTGGGCGACCTGACCGATCACGGGATGCTCAAGGTCCTCCCCGCGCGCCGCGGGCCGGAAACAGACGTGCGACTGCTGAGGGACGTACTTGATGGACTCCAGGCACTCTGACCGGGATACCGACCGTGGCGGCCTGCCGGTCACCACCAAGATCCTCATTGCCGGGGGATTCGGCGTCGGCAAGACGACGCTCGTCGCGACGATCAGTGAGATCCGGCCGCTGCGGACCGAGGAAGATCTCAGCGACCGCAGCATCGGTGTCGACGACACGACCGGCGTGGAGCGCAAGACGACGACTACGGTCGCCATGGACTTCGGCCGCATCAGCTTCCGGAGCGACCTGGTCCTGTACCTGTTCGGCACGCCAGGCCAGGAACGCTTCTGGTTCATGTGGGACGAGCTGGCCTACGGCGCGCTCGGTGCCGTGATCCTGGCTGATACGCGGCGCCTGGCCGACTGCTTTGCCGCCATCGACTACTTCGAGCGGCGTCAGACCCTGTTCATGGTCGCGGTCAACTGCTTCGACGGAGCCCCGCAGTACCATCCTGACGACATCCGGATCGCCCTGGCGCTCGATCCCGACGTGCCCATTGTCCTGTGCGACGCGCGGCAGCGGGACTCCGTGAAGCGGGTGCTGATGACGCTGGTCAAGCGCGTGCTCGACCAGGCCACCAGAGGCGAGGAGCGCCAGGACAGCACCGTGTCAGCGCGCTGACGTGAGTCGCTAGCCAGCGCCCGGCCGCCGGCCCGGTGGCCGGGGCAGGCAGCAGTCGGCGCACAGGCGGCCGCCGGGCAGCCGGTAGAACAGGCAGCAGGACCGGCGCCGGAACCCGAGCCCGGCGCCGCTGACGTCGAGCTCGCCCGTGTCCCTCAGCTCGCCCGTGTCCCTCAGCTCGCCCGTGCCCCTCAGCAGGCCCGTGTCGAGCAGCGCGCTCGCCACCTCCGCCGCTTGCTCGCGCAGGTCGGGACGGGCTGCGGTCAGGAC
>Ga0208356_1000415_pt1 | contig 11478 bp, 12 predicted proteins | sample NGESurshal072012_4_FD_184467 | JGI IMG/M metagenome (GOLD analysis project Ga0208356, IMG submission 184467) | Arctic peat soil microbial communities from Barrow, Alaska - NGEE Surface sample 53-1 shallow-072012 (SPAdes) | ecosystem: Environmental > Terrestrial > Soil > Wetlands > Peat ... | reverse complement strand
CGAAAAGCCGACAACCCACCGGATGACACGTTAACGACCCCCGACACACCGCAAAACCACCTTAATTTGGAACGTTGCCTATACGACCCGAACGGCACACAATGACACCCATGTCCGGTTGGACGGGTGCGCGTGGTGACGGTGGGGACGTTGTCACCGATGCACCCGGCCGCCGAACCCGCAGGCCCTCCCTCATCCAAGATCACCGGCCCCGCCCCAACCGCCACCTGTCACCTACGCCAGCGACCCCGATAGACGATGTCGATGGCGTACCCGACAGCATCCGGAACCTGTCGATGGCGTACCCGACAGGCCCTGGCAGGCCCTGGCAGGCCGCGGGAGGCGCGCGGCGGCGTGGTGGACCGCCCCTAGGCGCTGACCGCTGAGACGATCGAGGCCGCCGCGTCGGAGGAGACCGCTGCGACGTCGGCGGCGAACAGGTGACAGCCCTCGGGATCCAGCCGCAGCCCCACCTCGTCCCCCCGGCTGGCCCGGTGCCGGGCGAAGACGCCGGTCAGCCGGCCGAGGCCGGGCAGGTCGATGGCGTACTCGTACCCCCGGCCGCGGAACGCCACGTCGGCCACCCGCCCGGTCAGATGCCGCTCGTCGGCCTCGGCGTGCGCGAGGAAGACGCCGGTCGGCCGGATCGCCAGCAGCGCCTCGTCCCCCGGCCGCAGCGTCCGCCGCCCGCCCCCGCCGGACTCGCCGGACTCGCCGGACTCGCCGCCGTCGCCCGCCCCAGTCGCGCCGCCGCCCGTCCCAGTCGCGCCGCCGGTTGGCCGCATCACCGGCAGCCGCCCGACAGCGCCGTTGGCCGCCGCGATCTCCAGAGCGCCGTCGCCGGCAGACGAAGTCACCCGAACCCGCAACTCCCCGGCCAGCCCGGTGAACCGCGCCACGAACGGGGTCGCCGGATGGTTGTAGACGTCCTCGGGCGTGCCCGCCTGCACCAGCACGCCCTGCTCGAGTACCCCGATGTGGTCCGCCAGCGCGAACGCCTCCGCCTGGTCGTGGGTGATGTAGACGGTGGTCGCCCCGGCCTCGCGCACGAGCGAGGAGATCTCCACCCGCATCCGCTCGCGCAGGTCGGCGTCGAGGTTGGAGAGCGGCTCGTCGCACAGGATCAGCCCGGTGTCCGCGATCAGCGCCCGGGCCAGCGCCACCCGCTGCTGCTGCCCGCCCGACAGCTCGTTCGGATACCGCCGCACGAAATCCGAGAGCCCCACTCGCGAGAGCATCTCCGCGGCCCGCTCCCGGCAGGAGGCACGCGGCAGCCGCCGCCGTCTCAGCGCGAAGGCCACGTTGTCGAGCGCGGTCAGGTGCGGCCAGAGCGCGTAGTCCTGGAACACCATCGACAGGTCGCGCTGCTCGGGCGGCACGTGCGCCCGCCCGTCGGCCACCACCTGCCCGCCAATGCCGACGGACCCGCTGTCGATCCGCTCGATGCCGGCCAGGCAGCGCAGCAGCGTCGTCTTGCCCGACCCGGACGGTCCCAGCAGGACCAGGAAGGAGCCGGGGGCGACGTCGAGCGAGACCGACTTCAAGGCCGCCACGGCTGAACCCGGGTACGTCTTAGTGAGCGAAGCGATCGAGATAGGCGAAGCCACGGTCCGTTCCTCCAATACCGAAAAAGCCGAAGCCGAAGCCAAAGCCAAAGCTAGACGCGATCCCAGCCACGGACCGTCCCCCCGATCCGGCGCCAGCCGGCCGGCGCCAGCAGCCGGTACCCGCCGAGCACGACGCCGACGACGGAGAAGGCGATAAGAACGGCCAGCACCGCCTGGGCCATGCCGACCCCGAAGTGGTAGTTGGACAGGTTGTCCTCGATCGCGATCGAGGCCGGCGGCGAGCCCGGCGCGTACAGCAGCTGGGACAGCGGCAGCTCGAGGAAGACCCCGCAGAACGTGTACAGCCAGGCCATCATGATCGGCCGCGAGACCACCGGCAGCACTCCGCGCGCCCAGGCCGAGACCGCGCCCGCCCCGTGCGTCCGGGCGGCGTCCCGCAGCGAGGACTGGATCTGCGAGACCGAGCCGACCAGCACCCGCGCGTTGGTCGGCAGCGACGACGCGATGTAGGCGATGACGAGCAGCTGCACGGTCTGGTAGAGGTCGATGTGCAGGGTGGACATGATCGGCAGGTTGTAGGCGAAGATGTAGCCCGCCCCGAACACCACCCCCGGCAGCGCGACCGACGCCAGCAGCAGGTAATCCATCGCCCCGGTGCTGCGAGTCCGCCGGGCCGAGGACAGCATCCGGGCGGCGATGAACCCGAGGAAGACGGTGACCGTCGCCGCGATCGCGCCGTAGAGCATCGACCGTTCGAGCGGGCCGAGGAGGCCGGGCTGCTGGAACAGCGCCTGGTAGTTGCTCAGCGTCAGCGTGAAGGAGCTGCCGAAGTCGCCCAGCAGCGACCCCGACACCGCGCCGAACCCGGGGATGCCCAAAATGACGAGAAAGAACAACGCCAAAAAGGAACCAGCCGCAATCGACTCGAAACGCGAAAGGCGCCGCCGCACCGCCTGTCGCGTCCGTCCGGACAAGATCGCGTAGGACCGGCCGCGCAGGGCTCGCGCCTGCAGGAACAGCGGGACCGCGACGGCCGCCACCAGCAGCCAGGACATGGCCGCCGCGAGCGGGAAGGACGGCGGGAAGTTGCCGATCGCCGCGTAGAGGGCGTAGGTGGCGAGGGAGAAGTTCGAGTTGTAGGCCAGCGTCGCGGCCACGCCGAAGTCCGAGATCGACTCGGCGAACCCGATCGCGAGCGCCGACATGATGGCCGGGGCGAGGATCGGCACGATCAACCGCAGCGCCGCCCACCGGGACGCGCCGTGCACCCGGGCGGCGTCCTCGAACTCCTGCCCGAGCCCGTTCAGCGAGGCCGAGATCGCCAGGTACGAGAACGGCACGCAGCGCAGCCCGAGCAGCAGCACCACCCCGAACGGTCCCATGATCAGGTGCGTGACCCACGGCCAGTCCAGGCCGAGCCGGTACATCACCCCGTCCTGCTGCACTAGCCGCTCCCAGCCGATGGCGGGCAGCCAGGACGGCAGCAGCAGCGCCAGCCACATGCCGCCGCTGACCCAGCGGCGGCCCGGCATGGTGGTGCGCGCGGCCAGCCACGCCAGCGGAAAACCGCACAAAAGCCCGATCGCCGCGGCCGCGGCCGAGACCCAGAGCGAGTTGACCACGGCGACCGCGGTGGACCCGGTCAGCGCCTGCTGCAGGTACGTCAGCGTGAACCACTGCGACCCCTGATCGAACGTCCGCGGCGAGACCGCGAGCAGCAGGAAGCAGGCGCACGGGACGAGGATGATCGCGCACAGGATGAGCCAGAACACCGGCATCCCGAGCCGCCCGACGCGCAGCCAGGACCGCAACGAAGACAACCGGGCCAGCCCGCGACCGAAATGACGGTCGCGGGCTGACGCCTCAGGCGGTGGCGGTGGGATGACAGTTATCAACGGACCACGTTGGAGTCGAACCAGGTGTTGACGGCCGCCTCCTGCGGGCCCCAGGTGTACGGGTTGATCGTCTGGGTCTTGACCGAGGCCAGCGACGGCAGCGACGGCAGCGGGCTGACGCCGCTGACCACCGGGTAGTACAGCGAGTCGCCGGTCGGGTCACCGGACTGCATGACCTTCTGGCCGGCCGGGGACAGCACGAACGAGATGAACTTCTCCGCCTCGGACTGCTCGGCGGCGGGCGCCTTGGCGTCGATGCCGAGCGCCGACGGCAGCAGCGTGGCCGGGTCCAGGTACGAGATGCCGATGTTCTTGTCGGTGAACGTCGCGCCGATCGCGGCCGACGACTGCACCAGCGCCAGGTTGATCTGCCCGCTGGTCAGCGCCTGCAGCGTGGGGCCGTTGGTCGGGTGGATGACCAGCCCGTTGGACTTCAGGGTGGAGAAGTACTTCTCGCCCGCGGAGACCCCGCCGAGGTAGCTCATGACCCCGGCGATCAGCGGGAAGGTCGGCCCGGACTGGGACGGGTCGTTCATGCCGACCTGGCCCTTCCACGTCGACGACTCAAGCGCCTGCCAGGTCGTCGGAGGGTGCGGAACCTTCGTCTTGTTGTAGGCGATGATGCCCATCACGGTGGCGCCGGTCGGCACGTACGACTTGTCGGTCGGCACCGACGCCTGGCCGAGGGAGTTCCACGACACGGTCGGCTCGTACCCCTTCAGCAGCAGGCCCTGGGTGTCGAGGCCGGCGAACGCGGTCGCGCCGTCGACCCACAGCAGCCCCCACTTGGGGTTGTTCTTGGACGCCTCGATCTGGGTCAGCAGCGGGCCGGTCGAGTTATCGTCGAGCGAGACCGGGATGCCGGTCGCCTTGGTGAAGGCCTTGCTCATGGCCGAGTCGTAGCCCTGGGCCGAGTAGAGCACGAGCGGCACCGTGGCGGCCGACGAGGCCGCAGAGGAAGAAGCGGAGGAGGTCGCCGCCGCCGCCGACGCGGCCGCAGGCGAAGAAGACGACGAGGACGACGAGCAGCCGGCCACGGTCAGGACGGACAGTGCGACAGCACCGGATACGCCGGCGAGCAGGCGGAGCCGAGTGCGCTGGTGCGTACGGTTCATGGTTCCGAGTGTGCGGAGCCGAGGCAACTCGCAAGTGGACGGAAGTTAGCCGTAAAATGAACCGATTGTCACAACCTGGAATTAACGACGGTTTCGACTTCAATCTAACGACTGTTACAATCGATCCGTGTCACTGACCCTCGGCCTCCTCGGCGTACACCCGCGCGGCGTACGCTTCGAGCGACTGCTCGCACGTCTCGAGCGCCCGCTCGGTGGCCGGACGCCGGTCGGCCAGGAAGACGTCGCGGTCGACGATCTTGGCGAACCAGTTCCTCAGCTTAACCAGGTCCTCCTCGTTCTCCTCGAGCTCGGCGTAAGTGAAGTGGTTCTCGTCGTACTCCTTCTGGACCTGTCGCAGGAAGTCCTCGCACTTGTCGATGATCTCCGCGTACTCCTCGTTCCGCGCGGTCACGAACAGGCCGCGCACCTCCGCCTCCCCGGCCAGCGCGCCCGCCGCGAGCAGGATGGCGGTCCCGGACATGTCCACGATCTCCCGCCTGAGCTTGCGCAGCGACCGCTCGTTGGCCGGGCTGGCCGGCAGCGCCGCCACCGAGTTCTGCAGGTAGATCGCGCCCAGCGACTTAATACGGCGCCACACGGTCGACCGCAGCCGGGTCGGCTCGGGCGGAACCCGGTAGATCAGCAGCAGCCAGCCAGGCCCGGCGCTGTCGACGACGGCCGGGGTCTCAGTGGGGTCTTGATCACTCGTCACCCGAACATTCTCTCTGACCAAGCTGTCTGACCAAGCCGAGGAGATTACTTGAATGCCCTCCCGCTGATCCTCACCGTCTTCATCGCCTGCGTGGTGGAGGCGGTGGAGGCGCTCACGATCGTGCTCGCGACCGGCATCACCCGCGAGTGGCGGTCCACCTTCCAGGGCATGGCCGCCGCCCTGATCGCGCTCGCGGTGATCACCGCCGCGGTCGGCCCGGCGATCAACCAGCTGCCGCTGGTCGCGCTCCGGGTCGTCGTCGGGGCGCTGCTGGCGATCTTCGGCCTGCAGTGGCTGCGCAAGGCGGTGCTCCGCGCGACCGGCTACAAGGCGCTGCACGACGAAGCCAGCGCCTACCTGCGCGAGGTCACCGCCGCGCAACAAGCCCGCAAGGAGACCAGAGGCCGCGTGAGCGACTGGTACTCCTTCACCCTCGCGTTCAAGGGCGTGCTGCTCGAGGGCCTTGAGGTCGTGTTCATCGTGGTCACCTTCGGCGCCAACCAGAAGAACTACGGCGCCGCCGTGATCGGCGCGGCCGCCGCCATCGTCCTCGTGACGATCGTCGGCATCGCGGTCCGGGCCCCGCTGACCAAGGTCCCCGAGAACTGGATGAAGCTCTCGGTCGGGGTGATGCTCACCTCGTTCGGCACCTTCTGGGGGGCCGAGGGCGCGGGCGTGCGCTGGCCCGGCAACGACGCCGCCCTGCTGGTGGTGATCCCGGTCGTCGCGGTCGTCGCGGCGGCCAGCATCCTGTGGCTGAACTCGCGCAAGGCAGCCGTCACCGTGTCCGCACCGCAATCGGAGGTCGTCGGCTCATGAAGCAGCTCAAGTCGTTCGGCGCGTTCTGGTACGACTTCATCGTCGGCGACGACTGGCACGTCGCCGCCCTGGTCGTGGCCGGCCTCGCGCTCACCGCCATCGTCACTCACGCGGCCAAGGTCAACGCCTGGTGGCTGCTGCCGGTGTTCGTGGTGGCCGCGCTCGTCTGGTCGCTGCACCGGGCCACCGCGAGCCGGAAGTAAGAAGCCAGAAGATCAACATCGGATAGTTTCGAACGGACCCTGACTCCGCCTTCCCCGTCAACCGCCCCTGGTCGGCGGGGAAGGCGGAGTCATGATGGCTACGCCCCCAGGAAGCGGACCGGGAGCTCCGTCTCGACCGCGCCGCCGTCCCCGTCCGGCTCGACCCGGTAGCCGGCCCCGCCCGCGCGGTCGGAGACCATTTCCGCCAGGTCGTCGTCGACGAAGTGGGCGCCGACGCCGTCGTCGCAGGCGAGCCCGCCCGGCAGGGCGCCGTCGGCTACCAGCCGGTGGTACAGCGGCCGCCGCTCCGCCTCGGAGTGGTAGTGCGGGCAGAAGCTCCCGGCCAGCATCCCCAGCCCGTCGCTGAACGGCCGCAGCCGGGGGCCGAACGAGTCCGTCGTTCCCCCGGTGAACCAGCAGATGCCGCCGGCCGAGGAGCCGGCCAGCACGATCCCCGCGCCCCAGGCCTTGCGCATGATCTCGTCGATCCCGTGCACCCGCCAGACCGCGAGCATGTTGGCGACGCTGCCGCCGCCGACGAAGATGATGTCCTGCGACATCAGCAGGTCCTCGGGGTCGGACACGTTCGGCATCGGGAACAGCGACAGGTGGCGGACCTCGACCGGGGCCCCCGCCAGCCGGTCGTAGAACCGCAGGTACGTGTTCGGGTCGTCGCCGACGGCCTGGTTGAGCACGCACAGCCGGGGCCGCGCCCGCCCGCTCAACTCGGTCGCGTACTGCACATGAAGGGGGATCGCGTCGCGGGGCATGAGCATGCCACCGCCGATCGCGAGCACGTGTCGCTGTCCGTCTGCCGCCATGCGGTGAACGTATCGACGATCGCGGAGCACTGCAAACGCAGGTCACGGGGGTGGCGATAACCGCCTTTCCCAAGCCGCCCGCAAAGACGTACTATCGTGTTCAGCAGAGGTGCGGCGTGGCATGGACGGGCGGCGACGGCATGGCTGAGTGGTGGTCGATCGAGGTCTTCTCCGGCGACAGGCTCCCGGCGAGCGGGTGGCGGTACGCCTACGAGGACGAGCTCACCGAGGCGGCCATCACCCACGGCGCGATGTACTACGAGTGGCACGACACCGAGTACGGCGTGATCTTCGAGGTGCTGTTTCGCGACGACGCGCAGTGGGAGGCGTTCCGCGCGCTGCCGGCCGTCCAGGCCGCCCTCGACGGAGTCCCCGACCCGGTCGACGGGCTGATCATTTATCGCGGCCGGGGCGGCGCGGCCGGCAGCCGCACCCCCCGCAAGCCCAAGCCCGCCCCCGGCGCGGCCGCGCTCGAGCTCGAGGAGCCGAAGGAAGAGCGACGGCTCAAGTTCCCGCGCCGGCTCAGGTACCGGGGCGGCGGCGCCAACTGGAACGACGCCGACTGGGACGAAGTGCGCCGTGAGCTCGGCATCGGGGCGCCCGGCGAGGACGGCCCCGGCACCGACGCGCCGGGCACCGGCGCCCCCGGCACCGAGGTGCCCGGCGCTGAGCCGATATCGCGCGATATCGCCGCCGTTGACCGTTCCCGCGACTAGGCCCACGCGGGTTTAGATAGCCCAAGGGGTGAACCACGCCGCCGGACAGTGCAGGATGGAGTAATGACGGAAACCCGAGTCATGACCGAAGACCTGCGAGTCGCGATCGAACGCAGCGGCTACTACCCGGGCCTGGTGACCGACGCGGTCACCTTCGCCCTGGGGGCGGAGCCGGTCACCGCCTTCTTCGTGCACCACGACGCGATATTCGACCCGGGCATGGAGGTGCGCAGGCACATGACCGTGCTCGCGCTGACCGAGACCCGGCTGGTCTTCTCCCACACCGACGAGCATCCCCCCGAGGAGCCGCAGGACCGGCCGCGGGCCGAGACCTCGAGCGAGTCGATCAAGTTCGCCCGGGTGTCGTCGGTGTCGCTGACCCGCGTGGTGCCCGACCCGGCGGCCTACCTGCCCGGCGTGACGATGCCATCGGAAGTGATCTTGACGATCGGCTGGAACGTGCTCAGCCACGTCGAGCTCGAGCCGGCCCACTGCGGCGACGAGACCTGCGAGGCCGACCACGGCTACCTCGGCACGATCACCGCCGACGACCTGACGCTGCGGATCAGCGAGGCCGCCGACGGCGAGGACGCGATCGCGTCGGTGCTGACGTTCGCCAGCGCCCTCAACAACGCCGTCGCGCGCGCCGGGAGCTGACGGATGGCGCGGGAGCCGAGAACAAGCCCCATCCTGCCCTCGTACGGCGAGTCCAGCCTGGCCGACCTCTCCTCCTCCGTGCTCGCCTCGCTGACCGGCGACCAGGCCGGGAACGTGCTCGGCCTGCCGGAAACCGGGCGGGCCTGCCTGCTGATCATCGACGGGCTCGGCCTCGAGCTACTGCGCGCGCACCAGGCGGCGGCGCCGTTCCTGGCCGAGCTGGCGTTCAACTCCCGGCCGCTGACGGCCGGGTTCCCGTCGACGACGGTGACCAGCCTGGGCTCGCTCGGCACGGGCCTGCCGCCGTCCGTCCACGGGATGCTCGGCTACCAGGTCGCGATCCCCGGCACCGGCCGGCTGCTGAACGGCCTGAACTGGCCCAAGGACGTCGACCCGGTCGGCTGGCAGCCCCGGCCGACGATCTTCGACCGGGCCTTCGCGGCCGGGGTGAGCGCGACCTACGTCGCCCCCCGCGGCTACGAGAAGAGCGGGCTGAGCATGGCCGCGCTGCGCGGCCCGCAGTTCAAGGGCGCCGACTCGCTCGGCACGCTGGCCGCGATGACGGCCGAGGCGCTGGCCGAGTCCGACGCCGCGCTGGTGGCGGCCTACCACGGCGACCTCGACTCGACCGGGCACGTGTACGGGGTGTCCTCGCAGGCCTGGGTGTTCCAGCTGTCGCACGTGAACCGGCTGGTGGAGCAGCTCGCGTCGGCGCTGCCGACCGGAACCGCGCTCTACGTCACCGCCGACCACGGCATGGTCAACGTCGGGCCCGACGACAAGATCGACACCGACGACGGCCCGGCCGCCGTCCTGCGCGAGGGCGTGGCGCTGCTCGGCGGCGAGCCGCGCGCCCGGCACGTCTACGCCGCGCCCGGCGCCGCCGCCGACGTCCTCGCCACCTGGCGGGAGGTGCTCGGCGAGCACGCCTGGGTCGCGTCCCGCGAGGAGGCGGTCAAGGACGGCTGGTTCGGGCCGCCCGGCGTGATCGACGAGGCGATGGCGGCCCGGATCGGCGACGTCGTGGCCGCCTGCGCGGGCACCTCGGCCGTGATCGCGTCCAAGGCCGAGCCGCTGCAGTCGTCGCTGTTCGGCATGCACGGCTCGCTGACCGCAGCCGAGCAGCTGGTCCCCATGCTCGCCTTCGCGGCCCAGTAAGCCACTCGCGACACCCTCCCCACCCACCCCGCCTGTCACCGACGCGAGGATCCCGACCCCACCCCACCCCACCTCCACTCCGGCCCTGTCACCTACGCCAGCGACCCCAATAGGCGATGTCGATGGCGTAGCCGACAGGTTCGGAATCCTGTCGATGGCGTAGCCGACAGGTCCCACTCGGCCTCCCTGCCCGACCCACCAGCCGCACCCGCACCATCCGCCCCGCCCATTCGACCCCGAGGATGATCACCATGCAGATTTCTGGAATCTCGGCCCTCATCACCGGCGGGGCCTCCGGCCTGGGACTCGGAACCGCCCGCGAGTTGGTCGCCCGTGGCGCCAAGGTCGTGCTGCTCGACCTGCCGAGCTCGCCCGGCGACGACGCCGCCAAGGAGCTGGGCGACGCCGCGACGTTCGTGGCGGCCGACGTCGCCGACACCGGCGGAGTCGAGGCGGCCTTGGACGCGGCCGAGGCGAACGGCCCGCTCCGCGCGGTCGTGCACTGCGCGGGCCGCGGCGGCGACCGGCTCCGGATCATCGACAAGGAGCGGAACCCGGGCTCGCTCGACTCCTTCAACGAGGTGCTCCGGGTCAACCTGACCGGCACCTACAACGTGCTCCGGCTGGCCGCCGCCCGGATGAGCGGCAACGAGATCGCCGACGGCGAGCGCGGCACGGTCGTGCTGACCGCCTCGGTCGCCGCGTTCGAGGGCCAGATCGGCCAGACCTCGTACGCCGCCTCCAAGGCGGGCGTCCGCGGCATCACCATCGTCGCCGCCCGCGACCTGGCCAGCTGGGGGATCCGGGTCAACACGATCGCACCCGGCACGATGGACACCCCGATGCTGGCGCGGCTGCGCTCCGACATCCGCGACGGCCTGGCTGCCTCGGTCCCGCACCCCAAGCGTCTCGGCACGGCCGAGGACTACGCCCGCCTGACCACCGCCATCATCGAGAACGAATACCTCAACGGCGAGGTCATCCGCCTAGACGGCGCCATCCGCATGGCCCCCCGATAACGCCGTGCCTCAGGTCGGAGCCGCCGCTGGCAGACCCAAAGCCTGCGCTGAGTCGAATAGGCGCTTGTCGTAGCAGACGAAGGCGGTCAGCTCGGTACGGAGCTGGTGAGCGGTGGCCAAGTGGATGGCATCGAGGCCGCGAAGCACGCTGTCCCCGATGACCTCAGCTATCGGTGCAACCTCATCCATGCTCAGCAGGGCGATCGCGGACAGGACGATGTTGGCCCGGCTCGCCCGGTGCGGTGCGTTCCTGGCGACGGCACGCAGCATCTCAATCCGAAGCAGCCGGGAGGAGACGCGCGGGACTCCCGCGTGCTCTGCGATCCAGAGCTCTAGGCCCGCCGTCTCTGATTCAGGCAGGACCAGCTTGAGCGCCGCCGAGGTGTCCAGGTAGATCATCAGTAGCGCTCGTCGTCTCGCATCTGGAGTAGCGAAGAGCTCAGCGACACACCCTCGTCGCGGTCATCGCGTGCGGGTGTGGGCGGGATCGGTCCTGGACTCGATGCGGGGATCGCTCTCCCCTGAGCGATCAGGCGATCGAGCAGTGGAACTCCGGTCGTAGGCGTAGCAGGCATGATCCGCGCCACGGGGCTCCCGTACTCGCTGATCTCCAGGGACTCGCCCGCTTTGACTCGTTCGAGTACCTTGGCGGTCTGCCGGTTCAGCTCGCTCACCGTTACGGTATCCATAGAGTCATGGTACTACTAAGTACTAACTCCTGCGATGGCTGTCCACCCTGCCCCGACCCGTAGCTAGTCTGTACGCCTGCCAGCCGGCTGTCCGACTCCTCGAGAA
>Ga0208356_1000409_pt1 | contig 11543 bp, 10 predicted proteins | sample NGESurshal072012_4_FD_184467 | JGI IMG/M metagenome (GOLD analysis project Ga0208356, IMG submission 184467) | Arctic peat soil microbial communities from Barrow, Alaska - NGEE Surface sample 53-1 shallow-072012 (SPAdes) | ecosystem: Environmental > Terrestrial > Soil > Wetlands > Peat ... | reverse complement strand
AGGGAGGTGGAAGGTGCGGTTTTTCAGAACACTCTTTCAGCGGTCCGTGCTCGGAGTTCTTGTCGCAGCAATGCTGGGAGTCTTCGCTGTGAGCCCAGCGCAGGCTTATGGGGGGCCAGAAAACTGGCAGACAGCCTTCGCCGGCACCGGGGTTAACCCGGGCATAGGCGTCGGCTTCGGCTTCTGGGGATGGTGCGCCTTCGGTGGGGGCGTCACCTCCGGCACCACCGGCGACTGCCAAGTCACGCAGTACTTTCACTCACCAACCTTCAGGGTGAACTGCGAACAAAGCCTGAATGTCACGTCATGGGACGGAAGTGGCGGAACCTTCGTTCTTCTGTCAGGGACTGCCACTACACATCCGGCCAGGGCGGCATCTCTTTGCGGGGTTGCAGGCGGTCTACCGCCCAGCTTCAACAGCCCGTTCAATACGGGGATTCCGGCCGCGGCAGGTCACTACAATCTGACCTCCAGCTTCTTGTTTCCTGGAAGCGTCGGCGAGCTCCAGATCCAGGTGACACAAATACCGTAAGGACCGAGGATAACCGCGCACCTGACCCTCGGCAGTAGTGCCGGGGGTCAGGCTTTCCATGGGTCTGCTAAGTGGCGGTCACCCAGGCTATCCCAATGCGCAGCCCGCTCGTCCAGACAGCCTCCCAATGCTTACAGTCCCGGCCGTGCGTGGCGCACTTCCGAATTTCCAGGCGATGCGGACCTGCTCCATAGCTGTCACCACCAGGCGTCTAGACGCGCGTCAAACCGTCGATCCCGCCAAACGGGCCTTCCGAAACGCCTGTTTGGGTCCAGGAGCCCACCACCTTCAGTCGCTCCTAGCTCGGCCGGATCGACTTTTGCCCTCCCACAACCACTGCCGCACACGTCAAGGCGCGGCCGCGCACCTCGGGGCCCGTTGAGTCCGTACACCTTAAGAAAATACGGGGCAGGCGGCGGCGACCTGGCTCAGCACGGTTGGGACCGGATTGATCAGTGCTGTGATTTGTTCGCGGATGGCGTTCCGGCAACGGGGTGGGGAGGAGGCATGGACTGCCGCTGATGGACTTTTCCGAACCCCACACGACCATACTCGGGCTGGTCGAAGTTGTAGTGCCGGCGTCGTGCTGACGCCCAGCTCGAAACAGTCAAGGATCGTTAGAGGGTTCGTTAAGTACGCTGCGCGAATCGGAGGACGGCAAGATGAAAAGGGAGGTTGGCGAGATGGAGCGGAGCAACTTGATGCAGCCCGGGGCCGGGCACCCGATCGGCGGCGGCACGGGCGGCATCGTGCTTAAGGTGGGCGTGGACGACTCCAACCACATGTCCGTTTTCGAGATAACGGTGGCGCCGGGGTTCGATGTCGGCGCCCATGTCCACACCGCGATCGAGGAAAGTTTCTATGTCCTCGAGGGCTCCCTCAACCTGCAGGTCGGCGACGAGACCGGCAATGGGATAGGGCCAGGCAGCTTCATGTTCGTGCCGAAGGGGGCAGCCCATCGCTTCTGGAACGACACCGACAAGCCAGCCAGGATTTTGTTCATCAGTTCTCCGCCGGGCCACGAGCGCTACTTCGAAGAGCTGGCCGAGATTTTGCGACGTCCCGGCCCGCCCGATGTGGACGCGATCCGTTCACTGCGAGCCCGATACGACACTCAGCAGGTCTCCCCCCTAGTACGGTAGGGAAACCTGCGCGGCGCGGCGGACGGAGTCTCCTTGGGCCGCCGTGGATGCAGACCCGGTACGGGCCTCCGGGACCGCCGGTTACTTAGTCAGCGCAGGCTCCAACGTGGCCAGGGCCTGCGGCAGCTCCGATCGCGAAGCGATGCCGAGCTTTGGATACACGCGGTACAGGTGCGTGCCGACCGTGCGGTGCGACAGGAACAACCGATCTGCGATCTCACGGTTGGAAAGTCCGGACGCGGCCATGTGCGCGATCTGGAGCTCCTGGGGCGACAGGGGTTGGCGAGGCGCCCTCGGGGGCTCAGAAATCCTTTCGCCCGAAGCCCGCAGCTCCGCGCGCGCCTTGTCCGCCCAGGGCTGCACTCCGAGCGCATTGAACATGTCCCGGGCCGCCCTCAGGTGCGGCCTCGACTCGGTGATGCGGCGCTGCCTTCGTAACCAGCTGCCGTACGACATCTCCAGGCGGGCGAAGTCGAACGGCCATTTCGGCTCAGCGTTGAGGGCGGACTCATATAGGTCTTGCACCTCCGACTCGTCCGCGAGTAACGGACGTGCGAACCGCAAACCGATATGAACGAGGGCTGCCGGCGTGCGCTTGCCAAGCGCCTCGAGCAGCGTCATCATGCGGCGCGCTTCGTCGTTCCGTCCCGCTCGCACCGCGCATTCGATGACGTAGGGCGCGGCCTCAAGTGCCACCGCCTCGTGGTGGGCCGGTCCATGAGGATCGAACATGCGCACGAAGTGGTCGAAGGCATCGGAGTGACGTCCGGCAGTCAGGTGTGTGATGCCACGCGCAAACTCCGCTTGAGCGAGAACGATCGAAAGGCGCAGGGACGCCAGCGGTTCGGTCGCCTCGGTGACGAGCTGTTCGGCGGTGCGCTCCTCACCCTGGAGGCCTGACAAGACTGCACGTCCCATAGTGCTCATCGCGGTCCAGATCGGCTGGCTGGTCTCGATCGCGAGCTGCTTGCCTTCCTCCATAGAGCGAATCGCGTCGCTGAGTTGGCCGGTGTTGATTCCGGCCCACGCGCGCACAATCAGCAGTTGAGCGAGCAGCCCGAGGCGTCCCTGGGCACGCAACATGGGGGCGGCGCGATCCATGAGCTCGATCGATTCGCCAAGGTCCCCTGCCGAATGCGCGGCGAACGCCAGGAGTTGCGTGCGAGACGGGTCGGCGTCGTCGACATTGGCAGCCTCACGAACCCTCGTTGCGATTCGTGCCGCCGCGTCGACCGGCGCGGCGAGCGCAAGGATTTCGAGAGCCCGTGGATCCAGCACGTCGTCGGCGACTTCCTCAACCGCTTCGATGACCAGATTCTTAGCTGCGGCACCGGGGTCGGCCCACCAGCAGCGAAGTGCGGCGCCTTGCAGCAGGTTCAGCGCAAGATTTCGGTCTCCTCCAGCGGCGGCTTCGCGCGCGACGCCGACCAACCTTGCGATGGCGTTGAGGTCGCCTGGCGCGCCGTCGTGGAAGATTTTTTCGCGCAGCCAGGTCATTCGCGCGACGTCACGAGATGAAAGCTCCAACCTGGCGGCCGAGTCGAGAAGCCGAGCCACGGCTGGTGGATCCCCGAGTTGAAATGCCAGCTCCGCTGCTGCCAGCAGCCGCCGGGCCCTGTCCGGACCGTGAGGTGTCAGCGAGGCGGCAAGCTCCAGAGCGGCGAGCGCTGTCGCAGGCGCACCACGATCCTGTGCCCGTCCGGCGGTGATCTCGAGGTCGGCGGCGGCGCCCTCGTCTTCGCCGAGCACCGCCTTGGCGCGGTGCCAGGCTCGGCGGTCCGGGTCCGCGATGACCGCGGCGAAAGCGAGGTGGGCATTCCGTCGCTGTCCCGCCGTCGCCGCCTGATCCAGCGCTGAGCGTATCAGCGGGTGACGAAAGCGAACTGACGAGCCCGCGACGGATATCAAGCCCGCGTCGAGGGCCGGTTGTAGAACGTCGAGGGTGACCTCTTCGCCCACCTGCTTGCGCGTTGCACCGAGCACGTCGCTCACGCTAGGGTCCTTGTCGAGCGCGATGAGCAACAGCGCGGCTTGAGTGAGCTTCGGAAGCTGCCCGGCTTGCGCCGAGAAGGTCCGCTCCAGCCGATCGGTCAACGGAATGCTTCTCAGTGCGCCCTCGCGCCCGTCGGTGCCCTGCAGCCTGAAGGCACGTGGAAGCTCGAGGAGCGCCAGTGGGTTGCCCAACGCCTCGTCCAGTATCAGCCGGCGGGTCTGAAGGTCCAGGTCTGGTGCGACGGATACCAGCAGATCCGCCGACGACGTGTCGCTCAGAGGTTCGACATGGATCTCCGGGAGCTGCCCGGACCGAAGCGCGGTCTGGAAGGTCTCTCGCAGGCCGACGATGAGGAGGATGTGGGTCGATTCGAGCCGGCGACCGACAAAGCTCAGGACGGAGGAGGTCGCACTGTCGAGCCATTGAAAGTCGTCCGCAACCACGACCAGAGGCCTTTCGTCCGCGAGCTCGTCGATGAGGCTGAGCGTCGCCAGGCCGACAAGAAACACTTCGGGCGGCGCACCGGCGCGCATTCCCAATGCGGTGAGCAACGCGTTTTTCTGGGGGCCGGGAAGCGCGCCGGCCGACGGAAGAACGGGCTGCAGAAGCTGGTGCAGCCCCGCGAATGGAAGGTCAGCCTCGCTTTCAAGCCCTGTGACCGTGAGCACCTTGTAGCCGCGGCTGCGGGCGTCGCTGGTGGCGACGTCCAGAAGGGACGTCTTGCCGATGCCGGCTGCTCCTGTGACGAGCAGCGCGCCGCCGTGTTCCGTCGCCTCGGCGAGAGCCTTGTCGAGCTGAGCCAGCTCAGCATCCCGGCCGACCAACCTGGAAGCATTCATCCCTTGCTGATTTTGCCCCTGGCGCACGTTTAGAAAACACCCCGGGCACCTAAGTCATTTCGGCTCGGCCGCTAAGTCATCGGGCCGGCTTCGGGCCGGTAAAAACAGTCGCCCGCCAGAAGCGGGGCCATGGCCGGCCCTCCTAACTTGCCGGACATGAGCACAACAAACACGACGGCAGAGGCACTTCCCGATTACGCGCCGGTCCCCAGGTCCGCCCTTGGCCCCGCCCTCAACGAGCAGGGGTACTACGTCGGACGCGTCGAGCGAAACCTCTATTGGGTCACCGACGCCACATATCAGTCAGCGTTCCTGACGACCAAAGATGGCGTCGTCCTGTTCGACGCGCCGCCTACCATCGGTAACAACATTCAGCGGGCGGTCGACGAGATCGCCAAGGCCAATGGAGTGAGCAACAAGGTGACGCACCTTGTCTACTCGCACCATCACGCGGATCACGCAGGCGCATCCTCGCTGTTCGCCAAGGACGTCGTCCGGATCGGTCACGAGGAGACGCGCCGGCTCCTGGCGCGGGACAACGACCCCGCCAGGCCGGTGCCAGAGGAGACCTTCAGCGACCGCCGCACGCTGAAGATCGGCGGCGAGCGCATCGAGCTCGCTTGGCACGGCTCGAACCACTCGCCAGACAACATCTTCATTCACTTCCCCGATCACGACACCCTGATGCTCATCGACATCGTCAACCCGGGATGGGCACCGGTATACATCTCCAATCTCACCGAAGACGTACCCGGCTACGTCGCGGCGCCCGCCACCGCACTGAACTACCCGTGGAAGCACTACATCGGAGGCCACCTCGGGAGGCTCGGCACTCGCGATGACGTGGTCCTGCACCAGCAGTACATGGCCGACATCGACGCCAGCGTGAGGGCAACGCTGCCCAAGGTCGATCCGACGCCTTTCTTCCAGAAATACGGCGAAAACTCCTGGGCCGCGGTAAAAGGCTACCTCGACGCCTGCACCGACGCCGCGGCGGCGCCAGTCGTCGAGAAGTATCGCGACGTGCTGGCGGCAGCGGACGTCTTCACTGCGAGCACCACGTTCTGGGTCATGGAGTCGATCCGCCTGGATCTGGGGTTTGCCTCATACGTCCACCCATAGGGGGCGGGTGGGTCTCAAATGGTCACTGAACGGCAAAGAAATCCCTGGTTGATCCTGCTGGTGCTCTGCTTCGGGTTCTTCATGATCCTGCTCGACACCACGATCGTGAACATCGCGATCCCGAGCATCATCGACGGGCTCAAGGCGTCGCTCGATCAAATCCTCTGGGTCGTGAACGCCTACATCCTCGTCTACGCAGTCCTGCTGATTACGGCCGGACGCCTGGGCGACTTCTTCGGCCAACGCAACCTATTCGCCGCCGGCCTGGTGATCTTCACCGCCGCCAGCGCTGCTTGTGGCCTCGCCCAGGACCCGAATCAGCTGATTGCATTCCGCGTCGTCCAGGGCGTGGGTGGCGCGCTGATTTGGCCGCAGACCCTGGCCATCATCACCACCATCTTCCCGCGCGAGCAGCGGGGCGCCGCATTTGGCGTCTGGGGGGCGGTGGCCGGCCTGGCTGCCACCGCGGGCCCGACCGTGGGCGGCTGGCTCACGACCGATTTCACCTGGCGCGCGATCTTCTATCTCAACGTCCCCATCGGCATCGCCGTCCTGATCGCGGCCTTTTTTATCGTCCCCGACCTCCGGCAGGGCCAGCGACACCGCCTCGACCTGGTCGGCGTACTGCTGTCCAGCGCCGGCCTCTTCGGGATCGTCTACGGCCTCATCGAGGGCCAGCCCAAGAATTGGGGCGCGGTGCTCGGTCCGATCACGATCTGGGAGACCATCGCGGCCGGCGTGGTCGTGCTCGGTGCCTTCCTGTTCTGGGAGAGCCGCCAGAAGGAGCCGCTGCTCCCGCTGTCTCTGTTCACCGAGAACCGCAACTTCAGCCTCATGAACATTGTCGCCGCCGCGATGTCGTTCGGATTGCTCGGACTCCTCCTGCCCTTCATCATCTACCTGCAGTCGGTCCTCGGCATGACCGCCTTGCAGGCCGGGCTCACCATCGCGCCGTGGTCGCTGGTCTCGATGATCGTCGCGCCGAATGCGGGCCGGCTGGCTGACAGGATCGGCGGCAAGTTCATCCTGACCGGCGGGCTTGCCCTCTTCGCCCTCGGCCTAGGACTCATCATCTGGACCGTCGGCATCAGCTCCAAGTGGTACAACTTCCTGCCGGCCGTCATCACCGCAGGGCTTGGCATGGGCATGGTCTTCGTGGCCATGACGCAGGTGGCGATGCGCGAGATCCGACCGCAGCTGGCCGGCGCGGCCTCTGGCGTGCTCAACACCAATCAGCAGATGGGTGCGGTCATCGGCTCGGCGGCCGTCGGCGCCCTGCTGCAGTCGAGCCTCGCGAGCGACCTCAAGACGGAGGCCGTGAATCGCTCGGCCGCACTGCCTCCACAGTTCCGCCAGCAGTTCATCGACGGCTTTTCGCACGCGGCGTCAACCGGCCTTCAGGTCGGCCGGGGCCAGACCGGAGCCGCGACGAACTTGCCACCGGGCGTGCCGACGCAGGTGGCGCAGCTGCTCTCACAGATTTCACACGACGTGTTCGTCAACGCCTTCCTGGGGGCGATGAAGTCGACGCTCTACCTGCCCGTGGCGGTGGTGCTGCTGGCTGCCGTCGTGACACTGCTCGTGCGGCGGCAAGCCGCCATGCCTACGGCAGCGCGGGGAGAGGCCGGCTCAACAGCGGACAAAGCGGTCGCCTGAACGTCAACCAATTAGCAATTTAGGAGGATGGCACTGGCTTGGCCCGCATCTTCATTACCGGTTCGGCTGATGGACTCGGCCAGCTGGCCGCCCGGAACTTGGTCGCGGTCGGCCACGAGGTCGTCCTGCATGGGCGCAATCAGGATCGGGCCCAACACGCCATGCGCGCCGTCCCCGGCGCCCGAACGGCGCTCGAGGGCGATCTGGCCAGCATCGAAGCGACGCGCGCGCTTGCTCGACAGGTCAACGAGGCCGGACCATTCCAGGCCGTCATCCACAACGCCGGCGTCTACCGTCCGGGTGCGCGTCACGAGACGGTTGACGGGCTCGATGACGTCTTCGCCATCAACGCCCTCGCGCCATACCTGTTGACCGCGCTCATCGAGGGACCTCAGCGGTTGATCTATCTGACGTCGGGCTTGCACCAGGGCGGCGATCCGGACCTGAGTGACCCGCAGTGGCGCCGGCGGCGCTGGACCGGATCGCAGGCCTACGCGAACTCAAAGCTGTTCGATGTCGTGTTGGCCTTCGCCGTCGCCCGCCTCTTGCCTCACGTCCTATCGAACGCGGTCGATCCTGGATGGGTGCCAACGAAGATGGGTGGCCCGTCCGCGCCCGACGACCCGGAGCAAGGCGTCGCGACCCAAGTGTGGCTGGCGGTCAGCGATGAGCGTGGCGCGAAGGTGACCGGCCGGTACTTCTACCACATGCGAACTCAAGCCGCTCATCGGGCAGCATCCGACGTCACCGTCCAGAATGCGTTTCTGGCCACGTGCGAACAGTTGACCGGTGTACGGCTCGCACCGGCGGTCACGAAGTGACGATCGACTCCTGGATCGCGGCAACGCTGCTCAAGATCGATCCCACCCCGTTCTTTCAGAAGTACGGCGAAAACGCCTGGGCCCGGGTGAAGGGCTACCTCGACGCCTGCACCGACGCCGCGGCGGCGCTAGTCATCGAGAAGTATCGGGACGTGCTGGCCGTAGCGGACGTCTTCACTGCGAGCACCACGTTCTGGGTCATGGAGTCGAACCGCCTGGACCTGGCTATGCCTCGTACATTCACCCATAGAGGAGGGAACCCAATGGCAACCACCGCTACTGTTTCCACCGCGATTCGTGATCGGTTTGGTGGCTCGAGGCGAGGGAGCGAGGTGCTGTCTGTGGAGGACATCGGAAACATGAACGAAAGGAGTTCGACATGAGCGACTGGAACGCGAAGACCATCGCGGAGTTCCGAGCGAACGAGGGCAAGGTTGGCGGGTACTTCGAGGGCGCTCCAATGGTCTTGGTGCATCACCGCGGTCGCAAAAGCGGGCGCGAGTACGTCACTCCGATGCAGTCCCTCCCGCACGACACGGAGCCAGACATCATCTACGTCTTCGCAACCAAGGCAGGAGCGCCCACCAACCCCGACTGGTACCACAACCTGACCGCCGCCGGTGACGTCAGTGTCGAACGCGGAACCGAGACCTATAAGGTGACCGTCCGCGAATTGACCGGTGCTGAACGCGACCGCATCTACGCCGAACAAGCGCGGCGCTACCCAGGCTTTGCCGAGTACGAACGCCAAACCGCTGGAGTCCGCATCATTCCTGTGCTCGAACTTACGCGGGCCTAGCCCACGTCCCTAAGACCGAGGGTAGTGCCATTCCTAAACGGAGCGGGCCGTCAAATCGGGACTGTCCGAAACTTTGCCGCGAAAGGCTGTGGGCGGTGGCTACGCCGAAGTTGCGCTTCACGACGGTCGGTCCGCGATCGACACCGCCGTAGATGTAGACCCGCTTGTGGAGAGCGGCGCCGTACCGGCTCTCTTCGGAATAAAGAGGTGTAGCTGTCTTCATAGGGCTCAACCAAGACATGAGGAACGGGACATGTCTTGGTGACCCGCCCACTGGGCCGCGACCCAATTCGTACACCTTAAGGAAATACAGGGCATGCGGCAGTGACCTGGCTCAGCACGGTCGGGATCGGATCGATCAGGGTGCGGCGATTTGCTCGCGGATGGCGTCCCTGCAACGGGGGTTGGGATGAGGTCGGGCGCCGCTGATGAACTTTGTGAACTCCACAGGATGCGGAGTAGCGCGGACGAGAGGAGCAGCCGTGGCACGTTACGAGTTGGATCAGCGGCAGCGCCTTCTTGTCGACCAACACGGCTCCGCTGCCGAACTCAGCCCCGCGACTGTTATGCAGTCTGCCAACGCACGGTCCCTGACGGTCGCCAAAGGCACCGAGCCGGTCCTCGCGACGAACTCGGTCCTCACGGAGCATTGTCGAATCGTGCTCACCGAAAGCTGCCGAACGGTGTGCAAATAGCTCTGCCGTCCACAGGGCTTACCCGGAGTGGCGGTAGCTAGCCGCTGTCGGGCGAGAGGAGCGACCCGCGCCTGGGGGGTCAGCCGCCTGGCGATGTTCCTGGGTTGACCACGAACAAGATGAACTCGGTGAACACGTCTCCGTCCACCTGAAGCCCAAAGCATCCAGGGCTGTCGGTGCTGAGCAGTCCGTACCAGGCTCTCCAGAAGGAAGTCGGCGCCACCGCGCCCAAATACAAGCCGCCTCCCGTCGTGTGGAGTGCGGGAACCACGGTCACCCCATGCTCCTGCTTAATCACGGGTAGCCCTGTTGACGGATCAGGCGAGGGAAAATCCGCGAGGGTGACCGTCGATTTCCCGTTACCCCCCAACCGAAACGCCCGCACCAGCAGGGGTCCCGAGTATTTGGAGTCCACCATGAGGATGGTCACCTGCGCGACCACGCTGGCGTACCAGCTGTCCTGGCCCGACAGGTAGGCGGGCCCGACACCCGCCCCGTAGTTCGGCGCCAGCGATCCTAGCGGGTTCACCTCACTTCTTGAATCAACCATCGAGGAAGCCGTACAGGTCTCATTTGGTGCCAGGGTGGGCGGCCCATCTGGTGCCAGGGTGGGCGGCCTCATCGGCCTCTGCTGCAGTCCAGTCATGGCATCGACCCCGGCAGGCAGCGGTGAGGCGGGTTCAGTCGGGAAGGACTGCGTATGAGCTGGCCGGAGCGCGGCCGGGTATTCGCCGACCACTTCTCCGCAACCAGCCAGGCCGGCGGCCAGGCTGACCAGAGCCACGAAGTGCGTCACGCTGCGCGTCACAGGCATCGCCCGTAGATACAACGGTTAACAGGCCGGTCGAGTTACTCCGTGTGCGCAGGAGAATTCCTCATTGATTGGTACTCGAGTCGGCAGCCGGCCCCTGATAACGCCCCGGCGCCGGCGCTGGGAACCTAGTCCTGCCTAACGCGGTGGAACGTCCTACGTGCCGCTGTTGTCGTCAACCCACCAACTGGTGACCTTGCCGTTCTGACAGACATAGTGAACGTATCGCCCGTCTTCAAGAGGCCCCATGGACCCGGAGCTCTGATAACGGTTGCACGTCAGCGTCAGGCCGGAAGGCAACGGACTCGAGTGGGCTTGGGCGGCGGGAGTCGAGCTCGTCGTGTCGGAGCAAGCACCGACCAGAAAAGTGATCACCAGCGCGGCGATGAGGGCACGTCGGCGCATGCTCGTTGAAAACGATGATAGGGGCGAACAGAGTACGCAAAGCAAGATGCGTTCGGTCGCCGCTCTCAGGCGCTCGATCGGAGCACCGTCGTCAGGGTCGGAGGGGGCCTGTTTCATCGTTGGGCTCGCATAGCAAGGTAGAGGAGATGAGCGCCGAGGACCGTCGGGATGGCGGTCGTGAACGGGCCGACTCCGCCTCGAGTTCGATCATCGGGCTCTCCCGGCCAGCCTGGCCGGCAAGCTGCGGGATCGTTCAAGGATGGTCGGGGAGGCGGAAACGTGAATCTCTTCCTGGCTGGCGTCCGTACACCTTAAGGAAATACGGGGCACGCTGGAGGCTTCTGGTTCGAGTCCTCTGTGGCCCAGCAGAGTTTTGAAGTTCGCGCCAAAGAGTAGCCTCAAGACTCGGTGAGACGGTTCCCCGTAACGATCAATCGGGCCGTAACGATTGGCGGAGTTTTGTGGTCAGCCTCAATCGTGTTCTTTGTGAGTCAGGCGATCGTGCAAGCGGCGTCTGTGAGTTCGTACAGCATTGCGACCAACCTCATCAGCGACCTCGGCAACACAGCATGCGGGCGAGAGATCTGCTCCCCATGGCACACTTTCATGAACGCGACTTTCGTCTTTGTCGGCTTGTGCCACTGCTTCGGCTCCATCGCGACTCGACAATCATGGCCGCATACATCCGGCACGTTCGGCGTTGGCGTTCTCGCACTGGCTGGGGCGGG
>Ga0208356_1000408_pt1 | contig 11544 bp, 7 predicted proteins | sample NGESurshal072012_4_FD_184467 | JGI IMG/M metagenome (GOLD analysis project Ga0208356, IMG submission 184467) | Arctic peat soil microbial communities from Barrow, Alaska - NGEE Surface sample 53-1 shallow-072012 (SPAdes) | ecosystem: Environmental > Terrestrial > Soil > Wetlands > Peat ... | reverse complement strand
TATATCGTGCCGCGGACACCCGCTAGAGCTCGGAACCGTCCCCGGTTATCGCGCTGAGGGCATCCACGATGAGGGCGACGAGCTCGTCGCGAGGCACCGATCCGATGTCCTCGAACCACCCCAATGAGCGCCCGAGGCTGACGCCGACCAGCGCGGAGACCGCGACCTGAGCCCGCAACTGGGGGCGATCGACGCCGCGGGCACTCATGGTTGCGACCAGAGGGCCTGCCAGGCGCCGGGCCACGTGGTCCAGGGCGGCGTGGCGGATCTCGGCCGAGGTATCGGAACGGGCGATTGCCTGCAGGATCGGGCCCGGGCCGCGCTGGTCGGCCTGGGTCACCATCACGTCAGCTATCTGTTCCAGCCCTGCGTACTCGACGGGGGTCCCGTCCGCGCCCTCGGCCGCCACCGCGGCGATGTAGAGGTCGGCCTTGCTGCCGAAGTAGCGGGCGATGAGGGCGGCGTCGACCCCGGCCCGCTCGCCGATCTCCCGGATCGTGGTGCCTTCGAACCCCTGCTGGCCGAAGAGAGTCTGAGCCGCCTGGAGCAGGGCGTCCTTGCTGGCCGCGGCGTCCCGGGGTCGGCCGGCCCGGGTGCCTCGTGGGCCCCCCGTCGTCGCGTCGCTCATACTCACGGCCGGTCCTCCCCCGATCCCGATGCTAGCGGTTCCTCGACTGCGGCCAAGCCTGTGGCGGACAGCTCGGCCTGGTCCTGCATCAGGACCTCGAGGTCCTCCTCCTCGCTGCCGGTGAGGGCGCGGGCGGGCGACGACGGTCGTCCTGGCAGCACGAAGCTGACCACCGCGGTAGCCAGGCACAGGGCGGCCGCGATGATCAGGGCCGCCTTGAAGCCGCCCACGTCGAGCAGCGGGCGGGCGGTAGCCGGGAACGCCGCCTGTGCCTCGCGTAGCCACCGGTCGACGCGGCGGCGGCGGCCGGCCGCCTGGTCCCGTAGCTCCGCCATGATCAGCATCGTCTCGACCACCGGGGCCGCCGCCGGGCTGAACCGGATGCGGGCCACGTCGTCGGCGGTGAAGTTACATGGCCGACGCGATCGGGGTGATGTACCTCGGCAAGCTGGTCGAGACCGGGCCCGCCGACGCCGTGTACTCCGCTCCCGCGCACCCGTACACGAAGGGGCTGATCGACACGGTCCCGGTCGCCGACCCGCCGCCGAGCGCGCCAAGGAGCATCAGGGAGTCATCGGCGAGCTCCCCTCGGCGATCGCGCCGCCGAGCGGCTGCCGGTTCCGCACCCGGTGCCCCCGCGCCAAGGAGCTGTGCGCCACCAGCGAACCGCCACTGCGCCCCTTCACCAGCGCCGCGCACCAGGCCGCCTGCCACTTCCCGCTCCGCGAGCCGAAGCCGGGCCTGGTGTCGGCGGCCGAATCGGCCGCGCCCTGACTTTTATCGGTCTTAACCTAACTACGCGTTAGCTTTACCTTTCACGCCTGTAGGCTGTGACCAGGGGAAACTCAGAGGCGGGGGCGTCCTGGGGGTCGAGAAACGGGGACAGATGAACAGCGTGCTGCGGTTTTCTGTTGGGGTTGTCGGCGCGTGCGGGCTGCTGGCTGCTGGCGCGCTGCCCGCGATGACGTCGGCGGCCGCAGCGACGGCGCAGCGCCCGGCGGCGAGCGCGAACGCGGCGCGCACGCTCCAGGCAACTGTGAGCTCCGAGCGGGCCACGGTGACCTCCGAGCGGGCGCGGGAGCGGTCGGAGCGGGTCGTCGTGACCCGGATGCAGGCCACGACCGCGAAGCAGGAGGGCTACATCACGGTCTACTCGGATCCGGGCGGAAGCCAGCCGATCGGCATCACCGAGGGATCCGATGGCGCTGTGTGGTACGTGAAACACACCAATCCCGTGATCGGGCGGATCACGGCCGGAGGGGTGATCACGCACTACTCGGTCGTCGGCCTGCGGAGTCCCTTCGGGATAGCCTCCGGGTCAGACCGGGCGCTCTGGTTCGTCAACGGGGACGACCCGGGGTCGATCGGGCGGATCACGACCGCCGGGGCGGTGACGTTCTTCACCGGCGGCCGCATCAGCGTTCCCGACTGGATCGCGGCCGGGCCGGATGGCGCGCTCTGGTTCACCAACGACGCGGGCGGCGGCTACACCACCCCGTCCATCGAGCGGCTCGCCACCGACGGCACGCTGACGACCTACACCGACCCCAGCATCGACGCGCCGACCGGCATCGCGGCCGGGCCTGACGGCGCCCTCTGGTTCGTGAACAGCACCTCTACGGCCAACATCAACGCCGGGTCGATCGGGCGGATCACCACGTCGGGGACGGTGACGAACTACACCTACCCGAACAGCTTCGCGCCGCACGGGATCGCCGCCGGCCCGGGCAACACGGTCTGGTTCACCAACGGCGACGGCGGCGGCGACGGCATCCCGTGGTCGGTCGAGAAGATGACGACGAGCGGCGCCGTCACCGACTACGCGAACCGCGATCTCGGCGCGGTGGGGGGCGCCGATCTCGGCGGCGGGGGCGGGATCGTGAAGGGCCCGGACGGCGCGATGTGGCTCACCGACAACGACGCCCCCACCACGATCATCGGACGGATGACGGCCACCGGCACGCTCACCGGGTACGGTACCCCCGGTTTTGACGTCCCCGCGGACGAGATCGCGTCCGGGCCCGGCAACGCGCTGTGGTTCACGATGGGCGAGGACGGCATCGGGCGGCTGCCCACCCTCGTGTTCACCTCCGGCCCCAGGCTGACCAGCCCCACCCGCGTCGGCACGGCCGACACCTGCTCGTTCGGCAGCCTGAACGCGACCAGGGTCGCAGTCAGCTGGCTGGTCAACGGGACGGTGCAGAAGGGCGCCACCGCCCGCACCTTCACGCCCGCTGCGGCGGACCTGGGCAAGGCGCTGTCGTGCTCGGTCGCGCTGGCCAACGCCGGCGGCACGCTGACGAGGAAGTCGGCGGCTGTGAAGGTGGCCCTGGGGGCTCCGCTCAAGGTCGAGAGGAAGCCGATGCTCTCCGGCCCGCACAAGGCGGGCCACGCGGAATCGGTGAGCGCCGGCACCTGGTCGCCGACCGCCTCGTCCTACAGCTACCAGTGGTACCTCGGCAGCGGCAAGATCGCCCACGCCACGGCCGCCCGGTACACACCCCCGGACCGGGACAAGGGCGCGAAGCTGCACTGCGTGATCCACGCCAGCAAGGCTGGCTACGCCAACGGGAGTTACGCCACAGCCGCGGTCACCTTGTCCTAAGTCGCCCGCCCTGACGGGAGGAGGGAGCCGCGATTTATCCGGCCTGACAGGCCCAGTTCCAGCCGCCAGGCTTTTTCGACAAAAACGGCATTTGTTTACGGCGCTGCCCGGTTTGGCCGGCGCCTGACCTTGGCAGACTGCCCAGCATGGTCTCCAAGCTCCTCGTCGCCAACCGCGGCGAAATCGCCATCCGCGCCTTCCGCGCGGCGTACGAACTCGGCATCGCGACGGTGGCGGTTTTCCCCTACGAGGACCGCAACTCCGAGCACCGGCTCAAGGCCGACGAGGCGTACCAGATCGGCGAGCCGGGGCATCCGGTCCGGGCCTACCTCGACCCCGGCCTGATCGTCGAGGCCGCGGTGAAGGCCGGCGCCGACGCCGTCTACCCGGGCTACGGTTTCCTCTCCGAGAACCCCGCCCTGGCCGAGGCGTGCGCGGCCGCGGGCATCACGTTCGTCGGACCGGATGCCAGGGTCCTCACGCTGACCGGCAACAAGTCTCGCGCGATCGGCGCCGCCCGGGCCGCTGGCGTCCCGACCCTGAGAAGCGTCGCCCCCGGTACCGACGTCGCCACGCTGACGCAGGAAGCTGCGGCGCTCCCGTTTCCCGTCTTCGTGAAGGCCGTGGCGGGCGGGGGCGGCCGCGGCATGCGCCGGGTCGAAGAGCCGGGCGCGCTGGCGGAGGCGATCGAGACCTGCATGCGCGAGGCGGAGGCCGCGTTCGGGAACCCGACCGTCTTCATCGAGCAGGCCGTCATCGACCCCCGCCACATTGAGGTGCAGATCCTGGCCGACGCGCAAGGCGGCGTGATCCACCTGTACGAGCGCGACTGCTCGGTGCAGCGCCGCCACCAGAAGGTCGTCGAGATCGCTCCTGCGCCGCATCTCGACGCGGACCTGCGCGCGCGGATCTGCGCCGACGCGGTGCGGTTCGCGACCCAGATCGGGTACGTCAACGCGGGCACGGTCGAGTTCCTGGTCGACCCGTCAGGCGATTACGTCTTCATCGAGATGAACCCGCGCATTCAGGTCGAGCACACCGTGACCGAGGAAATCACCGACGTGGACCTGGTGCAGTCACAGCTGCGCATCGCATCCGGCCAGACCCTGTCCGACCTCGGGCTCTCGCAGGACGGGATCCGGATCAGGGGCGCCGCACTGCAGTGCCGGATTACCACCGAGGACCCGGCTAACGGCTTCCGCCCGGACACCGGCGTGATCACGACGTACCGCTCGCCGGGCGGGGCCGGCATCCGCCTCGACGGCGGCACCACCTACACCGGGGCCGAGGTCTCCGCCCACTTCGACTCCATGCTGGCCAAGCTCACCTGCCGCGGCCGGACATTCGAGGCAGCCGTCGACCGCGCCCGCCGCGCCCTGGCCGAGTTCCGCATCCGCGGCGTCGCCACCAACATCTCGTTCCTGCAGGCCCTCCTCGACGACCCCGACTTCCGGGCCGGGCGTCTCAGCACCAGCTTCATCGAGACCCACCCGCAGCTGCTGACGGCCCGCTCGTCGGCCGACCGCGGCACCAAGCTGCTCACCTACCTGGCCGACGTGACCATCAACCAGCCCTACGGCGCCCGGCCGGTCAGCACCGACCCCGTCAGCAAGCTGCCGCAGACCGATCTGCGCCAGCCGCCCCCGGCCGGGTCACGCCAGCGCCTGCTGGAACTCGGGCCGGCCGGATTCGCGCGCCGGTTGCGCGCCCAGACTCCGGTCGCCGTCACCGACACGACCTTCCGCGACGCGCACCAGTCGCTGCTGGCGACCCGGGTACGCACCCGCGACCTGCTCAACGTGGCCGGCCACGTCGCCCGCACGACGCCCGAGCTGCTGTCGCTTGAGGCGTGGGGCGGCGCCACCTACGACGTGGCGCTCCGCTTCCTGGCGGAAGACCCGTGGCAGCGGCTGGCCGACCTCCGGGCCGCCGTCCCCAACATCTGCCTGCAGATGCTGCTGCGCGGCCGCAACACCGTCGGCTACACCCCCTACCCGGCCGCGGTGACCCGGGCGTTCGTCGAGGAGGCGGCGGCCACCGGCATCGACATCTTCCGCATTTTCGACGCGCTCAACGACGTCAGCCAGATGCGGCCGGCCATCGACGCGGTCCTCGCCACCGGAACCGCCGTGGCCGAGGTCGCGCTCTGCTACACCGGCGATCTGTCCGACCCGGGCGAGACGCTCTACACCCTCGACTACTACCTGCGGCTGGCCGAGCGGATCGTCGACGCCGGCGCTCACGTCCTGGCGATCAAGGACATGGCCGGCCTGCTGCGCGCCCCGGCCGCCAGAACGCTCGTCACCGCGCTCCGCGACCGATTCGACCTGCCGGTCCACCTGCACACCCACGACACCCCCGGCGGCCAGCTGGCGACCCTGATCACCGCCATCGACGCCGGCGTGGACGCGGTCGACGCCGCCAACGCGGCCATGTCCGGCACCACCAGCCAGCCGTCCCTGTCGTCGCTGGTGGCGGCGACCGACTACTCGGCCAGGGAGACGGGCCTGTCGCTGCGGGCGGTGTGCGACCTCGAGCCCTACTGGGAGGCCGTGCGCCGCCTCTACGCGCCGTTCGAGTCCGGCCTGCCCGCGCCGACCGGCCGCGTCTACCGCCACGAGATCCCCGGCGGCCAGCTCTCCAACCTGCGTCAGCAGGCGATCGCGCTCGGCCTGGGCGAGAAGTTCGAGCAGATCGAGGACATGTACGCCGCCGCCAACGGCATCCTCGGGAACATCGTCAAGGTGACCCCGAGCAGCAAGGTCGTGGGCGACCTGGCGCTGCATCTGGTCGCCGTCGGCGCCGACCCGCAGGACTTCGCCGACGACCCCGGGAAGTACGACATCCCCGACTCCGTCATCGGCTTCCTGTCCGGCGAGCTCGGCGACCCGCCCGGCGGCTGGCCCGAGCCGTTCCGGACCAAGGTGCTGGCCGGCCGCACCGCCCGCGTGCTCGACACCGAGCTCACCGGCCCGCAGGAAGACGGCCTGCGCACGGACCGCCGCCGGACCCTCGACCGGCTCCTGTTCCCCGGCCCGACCAGGAAGTTCGAGGAATCGCGGGCGACCTACGGTGACCTGTCGGTCCTCGGCACCGCCGAGTACCTCTACGGGCTTCACCCCGGGCAGGAGCATCACGTCGCCCTCGAAGAAGGCAAGACGCTGCTGTTCGGCCTCCAGTCGATCGGCGAGCCCGACCAGCGCGGCATCCGCACCGTCATGTGCACGATCAACGGCCAGCTCCGCCCGATCCCGATCCGCGACCGCTCGGTCGAGCCCGACGCGCCCGCCGCCGAGAAGGCCGACCCGGCCAGGCCCGGGCACGTCGCCGCCCCCTTCGGCGGCAGCGTGACCCCGGTGGTGTCGGTCGGCGCCCAGGTCGCGGCCGGGGACACCGTCGCCAAGATCGAGGCGATGAAGATGGAGGCCTCCATCACCACCCCGGTGGCCGGCACCGTCACCCGGCTGGCGCTGATCGGCACCGCGCAGGTCGACGGCGGCGACCTGATCGTGGTGATCGACTGAGTGGCCTAGCTGGCTGCGGTCAGCAGGTCGGTGGAGAGCTGCCAGAGCCGGGCGGCGTTATCGGGGTCGAGGGCGTAGCCGGCGACTCCCCGGCGGACACCGGGCTGGTGGGGTCCGGCCTCGTTGCAGTCCTCGAAGTAGCGTCCGGTCACGCCCGCGACCAGCGGCGAGGCGGCCAGCAGGACCGAGGTGGCGGCGCCCTGGGCGGTGTCTTTGACCGAGACGCCGGTGCTTCCCGTGGGGTCGAAACTGACTGGCGCCGCCGTCATGTGCCGCCCGAGACCGGTGTCGCTGATCCGGCCTGGGTTGAGCGCGTTGACGGCGATGCGGTCGGCCGCCCAGCGCTTGGCCGCCTCGACCGCGAACAGCACGTTCGCGGTCTTGGACTGGCTATAGGCCGCCCACGGGTCGTAGGGATGACGCACGAAGTTGGGGTCGTCGAACAGGATCCCGCCGTTGATGTGACCGACCGAGCTGACCACGACGACACGGGCGTTGCCGGAGGCGGCCAGGGCGTGGAGCAGGCCGGTGGTCAGCGCGAAGTGACCGAGGTGGTTGGTGGCGAACTGCAGCTCCCAGCCCTGCGCGGTCCGCCGTTCCGGCGTGGCCATGACGCCCGCGTTGTTGACGAGAATGTCCAGCGGCTTGGTCCAGCGGGACGCGAACTCGCGGACGGAGCCCACGTCGGCGAGGTCGAGCCTGGCGACGAGGACTTGGTCCTTGCCGGTTGTGGCGGTGATGCCCGCGGCGGTGCGGCGCCCGGCGTCCACGTCGCGGACCGCGAGCGTCACCTCGGCTCCGGCTGACGCCAGCGCACGGGCGGTTTCGACCCCGATCCCCGACGAGCCGCCGGTGACGATGGCGCGCCGGCCGGCCAGGTCGACCCCGGCGATCACCTCGGCGGCGGTGGACGTGGCCCCGAACGGGGTGGTGATGAGGGTGCTGCTCATAGTCCTTGATCTCCCTTAGACTGCCGATAAGCGGAGCCGGGTCCGTTAAGCTTCACTGTAAGCGGAGTCGGGTCCGGTTACAAATGCCGGGGAGGGCCATGCCAGCCGTAGAGACACGGGCGCTGCGAGCTGACGCGCAGGTCAACCACGACCGGGTCCTCGAAGCGGCCGGCCGGGCGTTCGCGCGCGACGGGGAGGACGCGTCGCTCAAGGCGATCGCGAAGGACGCCGGGGTCGGCATCGGGACGCTCTATCGCCGCTTTCCGACCCGCGAGCTCCTGGTCGAGGCCACCTACCGGAGCGAGAGCGCGAAGTTGTGCTCGGCGGCGCCGGCGCTGCTGGAGACGATGCCCGCGGCTGATGCGACCCGGCGGTGGATGGACGGCTTCCTCGACTACCTGGCGGCCAAGCGCGGCATGGCCGGCGCGCTGCACGCGGTCCTCACCGACGACGACGACCTGCGGATGAAGACGCGCGGCCTGCTCTTCGACGCCATGGCCACCCTGTTGTCGGCCGGCCTGGCCGAGGGAACGATCCGCCCCGACGTCAACGCGAAGGTCGTCGTGATGGCCCTGGGCGGGGTGGCGCTGATCGCCGGCCAGCCCGACCAACGCGACCTCGCCCGCGACCTGCTCGACCTGCTGATGGACGGGCTCAGATACGGCGCCCGGCCGGAAAGCGCTCACGACCGCGACTAAGTTAGTCGGCCCGAGCGGTAACACTCTGTTCTCAGGACTTATTTAACGCCCCAGTCGCATCTCTCGATTACGTCTGTCGGTGGAGTCAACTTTCTCGCAATTGGCGGCAGGCCTTGTTTAGGCGGTGCTGAGTGGGGAAGCGCAGGATCCGGTTATTCGCGCGAGAAAGATTTGATCCGGGTAAACGACGCAATGGAGCATAGGAGGTAACTCGGTGAGGGCGACTTTTATGCGGTCACTGCGATTCGGGCGATTCGCCACCGTCACGCTGGCGGCGGTAACAGCGGCAGCAGCAGGGATGACAATGGCAGCGGCCGGGGCCGCCGCCGCGCCGTCGGCGAGCGCAAGCCCGCCGTACCCGTGCGCCGCCACCGGCGGCCCCAACGCGGATGCCGCCGCGATCGGCTGGCTCGGCAACGCCCAGGGCGCGACTGCCTGCCTCGGCGGAAGCTTCTACGTGCCCAACGGCATCAACACCGAATACGGCTTCGGCGTCTACGACTACACCCGGACCACGTGGACGAACTCCGGCGGCTACCTGCCCGCCCTGGTCACCAGCTTCGCCGATGACGGCGCGAGGGTCTCCATCACGAACTTCGGCGACGAGGTAACCATCGGCGGTCACCGGTACGTCGCGATCTACAGCCGCGTCGCGGTGCAGAACCCGGCCGGCCGGCCGGTCACGATCGACCCGCAGCCGACTCCCGGCCTGGTCCCGCTGAACAGCGCTTCCGACCAGGTCGCGCCAGGCGCGACGGTGAACCACGACTACGTGACGGCTGGAGACAGGTTCGGCGGAACGTACGCGTGGCCCACGGCGTCACAGCTCGCGGCCGCCGGTGGCTACGATGGCCACTTCGCCCACATGAAAGCGTTCTGGGACGGTCAGCTCGCACAGATCGCCCAGCTCACGCTGCCCGACAAGCAGGTCGCCGACGCGTGGAAGGCCGGCTTCGCCTACACCCAGATCGACCGCAGCGGCAACGCCCTGGACACCGGCACCAACGGGTACCACCAGGAGTACGAGCACGACGTAGTCGGCATCCTGGCCAACCTCTTCAACGAGGGCTACTTCACCGGCGCGCACGCGCTGCTCGACGAGGCCGACCGCGTGGTCGGCACGAACACCCAGTACTCCGACGGCACCTGGGTGTACCCGTGGCTGTGGGCCGTGTACGTCGAGAAGACCGGCGACGCCAAGTTCCTCGCCAGCCGCTTCGCCAGGCCGGGCCCGCTCGGGGGCACCAGCCAGCCGAGCATCGAGACGGCTGCGCACGAGATCGCCGCCGCCCGCACCGGGCCGGGCGGGATCATCGGCGAGACCAACGACATCGATGCCAACGGCTACTGGACGTCCGACAACTACGAGGCTCTGCTCGGCCTGGCCGGTTACGAGTACCTCGCCAAGGCCGTCGGCGACAAGACCGAGGCCAGCTGGGCGACCGCCGAGTACGACAGCCTGCTCAAGGCCGTGAACACCACCTTGTCGGCCACCATCACGGCCAACCACCTCAACTACATCCCCTGCTCGATGGTCAAGCCGAACACGGCCAACCGGTGCACCAACCCGGAAGACGCCAACTGGGCCGCTCCCGGCGTCTACTTCAACTGGGCATGGAACGCCGCCCAGCTCGGCGCCCCGGTCACCTCTCCAGTCAGCGGGACGATGGCGGACTTGATCGACAAGACGCTCTCCTACGGGTTCGGCCGGGCGGCCGGCCTGCTGCCGCCCGGCACCTTCGGCGGCTACCCAGGAGAGGGCTTCTACTCGACCGCCTACAACGCCGCGTACGGTGCCTGGGGTCTCGCCAGCGGCGCCTACCGTGACGAGGGGATCCTCGCTTACGAGTTTCTGATCGCCCATGACCAGAGCGGCCCGAACGCCTGGTGGGAGGGCTCGACTTCGCCGAGCTCGACGACGCCGTGGGTCGGCGACCACCCGTCGTCCGGCGGCGGCTCGTCACCGCACTCCTGGGGCATCGCGATGGGCGATCTCGGCCTGCTCGACTCGCTGGTGTCCCAGCGGGCCGACGGCGCGCTGGTCGTCGGCCGCGGAGTCCCCGGCGGCTGGCTCGCCTCCGGGCGCCCGATCGCCGTGTCCGACTTCCCGGCCGCCGACGGCCGCCGGGTCGGCGTGACGATCACCGGGCACCGCAAGACGGTCACGCTCAGCGTGACCGGCGCCCCGCCCGGCCCGGTGATCTTCGACCTTCCGGCCTTCGTCGGCAACATCGCTGCCGCCTCAGCCGGCACGGTCAGCGACCCAATCGGCACCGTCACCATCCCCGCCAGCGCCCACTCGGTCACAGTCACGCTCGATCGCGCCCCGTAGGATGCCGCGGAAATCGGATCTACCATCGTGTGGCCTAGCCCCCGACCAACACGACCTAGCCCGTGACGTACTCGACCTGCTGATGGACGGACTCAGATACCGCGCCCCGTAGCTCCTCGTTTGTTCAGCTAGCCAGACGGATTAGCCAGCCAGTCGTAGATTGCCGCGAGGTCCTGGCCGTCTAGGACATGGCCGCCGCCGAGTTCTCGGCGCTGGGCGCCGGGGGTGGCCGATAGCAGGTACTCGTGATGGTCGCGGGACACGAGAACATCGGCAGCTCCGTACCAAACGCTGGCAGGCATCGTGAGCTCCGACAACTCGAAGCCCCATGGCTGGGTCAGGGCGATGCAATCCTCGACCCAGCCCTCGACGCCTTGACGGTAGGTCTGGCTCATGCGCTCTCGGTAGCCACCCTCCTCGTGCCGTGCCGCGAGCGCACGACGGTCGACCTCGGGGAGCTGGTAGCTGCCGGCGACTTGAATGCCGCCCGCCTCGATGCTGGCCATAGCATCTGCAGCGAGACCCTCGACGAGGGGGCGATAGGCGTGCTCTCCCCGCGCCGCGGCCCGGAATTCCTCGACATTCCCTGCCGACATCCCGGCGTACCAGTCCAACCCGGCCGCATCATAAGGAGCCAGGCCGACCACGCTCGCGCAGGCGGTCACTCGGCCCGGCAGGCGGGCCGCGATCGCCAGGGCATGCGGCGCCCCGCCCGAGCCGCCCCAGACCGCGAACCTATCCCAGCCCACGACTTCCAGGACCGCGCGCGTGTCATCGACCACGTCCGCGATTCGCCGGTCCGGCCTC
>Ga0208356_1000405_pt1 | contig 11603 bp, 8 predicted proteins | sample NGESurshal072012_4_FD_184467 | JGI IMG/M metagenome (GOLD analysis project Ga0208356, IMG submission 184467) | Arctic peat soil microbial communities from Barrow, Alaska - NGEE Surface sample 53-1 shallow-072012 (SPAdes) | ecosystem: Environmental > Terrestrial > Soil > Wetlands > Peat ... | reverse complement strand
AACCTATTACCCGGCCCTGGCCGCCTCGCCCGCCGCCTGCCGGGTCATGGCGTGCGCGGCGCCGCGCAGCGCGTTGACGATCACCGCCACCGACGGGCGGCCGACCGACGCGGTGCGCGCGACCGCGAACACGTCCCTCGACAGGTCGAGGCCGGCCGGCAGGTCGCGCACCACCACCTGGCTCTCGTAGGCGCCCACGGCCAGCCTCGGCATGATCGCGATGCCGAGGCCGCGGGCGACCAGGTTGGCAACGGTGCCGAGTCCCTCGAACTCGGACGGGACCGGCGGGGTCAGCCCGACCGCCGCCAGCAGCCGGTCCGTCGCCTGCCTGGACGGCTCACCGGACGGGGCGGCCAGCCACGACTCGTTCCGCAGGGCGCGCAGGTCGACCGGGCTGCTGAAGTCGGCGGCCGGATGCTCGCTCCCCACCACCAGCACCAGCGGGTCGCGGACGAGGTGGTAGTAGCTGAGCACGCGGTGGTTGGCGTCGACCGACTCCAGGTCGGCCGACATCCGGCCGGTCCAGTCGTCCACGATCGCCACCTCGACCTCGCCCGACCGGGCCAGCTTCAGCCCCTCGACCGGGTCGGCCTCGCGCAGCAGCAGGGTGAGCTGCGGATGCTCCCGCAGGGAGTTGGCCAGGGCGGGGGCGAACGCCACCGCCGCCGACGGGAACGCGGTCACCACCACCCGCCCGCTCGGCTGCGCGGCCTGGGCCGACAGCTCGGACTCGGCCTGCTCCACCATCGCCAGGATGAGCTCCGCGTGCACGGCCAGCCGCCTGCCCGCGTCGGTCAGCCCGGCGCTGCGGGCGGTCCGGTCCAGGAGCGCGGTGCCCGCTTCCTTCTCAAGCACCGCGAGCTGCTGCGAGACCGCGCTCGGGGTATAGCCGAGGGCCTCAGCGGTCCGCGCGATAGAGCCTCGGGCCGCGAATTCGTGCAGCATGCGAAGCCTGCGGATGTCAAGCATTACAAAATCTTATCCTGAGGCGGAACGCGTTAGGGTTGGCTCTTACGCTCGGAACGAAACTACCGCAGCGCCGTGTACAGGCTGGTGGCGGCCAGGATGAGCATGATCACGGCCGCCCCTCTGGTCACCCACCGCATCGGGATCAGCTTGAGCAGCCGCCAGCCGGCCAGCACCGCGATCGCGGCGGCCGTCCACAGCGCCAGCGTCGCGCCCGCCCCGACCGCGATCGGATCGTGGAACCGGGCGGCCAGGCTGACGGTCATGAACTGGGTCAGGTCGCCGAACTCGGCCAGGAACACCACCGCGAACGAGGTGCCGAACACCGGCCAGAAGCCCGCCCGCACGCCGTCCTGGCCGCCCTCCTCGTCGGCGTCCGGGTTCTCTTCCTCCTTGTGCCGCCAGAGGAAGAACGCGCTGACCGCGAACACCGCGGCGGCCGCCCCCGCCACCGGCCGGTGCGGGAGCAGGCTGATCGCGCCGCCGGCCGCGACCGCGATCGTCACCTGGGCCAGGAAGGCGGCGGCGGCGCCGGTGAACACGTACCAGGGCCGGTACCGGCTGGACAGGATCAGCGCGGCCAGGATCGTCTTGTCGGGGAGCTCGGCCGGGAGGACGGCCAGGAAGGTGGCCGCCGCCGTGCTCAGACTCGGGGTCATTGCCAGGGGGCTCCGTCGATCGGGCCGCACCGGCTCTCAGCGACTGGCCCGAGGCTCCGGCGCGGCAGCATGGCGTACAGACATGACTGTCGGCCGAAAGTCTCGCTCAGGTCGCGTGCGACCCCCGGGCACCGGATTCAGCTGGCCGGGCGATGAGCCACCAGGCCACCGAACCGCGATTGTCGGCGTTCCGGCGAGGGAGCTACTCCCCTTCGTTGTCTCTATCCTAGCCCGAAAAAGGGAAGAGCGACCGGTAACCACCCCTGGCCGGTCGCTCCAGACGCCCCTCCGCAGAAGCATCTCCGGCACCGACCCTAGCGGGCGTTATGCTGCGACATTCCGTACCACTAGGGGTTCTGGGCGGCTTCTTCAGAGAACCTGAGCATCCCAAGGGCGTCCATGTCCCTGACCTCGGTCGCGCCATACCTGGTGGCGATGATGCCGAGCAGGCGGAACTCCTTCAGCACGCGCTCGGTGGTGGACACCGCCACCCCCGCCAGCTGGCCGAGCTCGGATTGGGTGATCGGGATCCGGACCACGCCGTCGGCCCCCGCCACCCCGTGCTCGGCCGCGAGCGCGTACAGCTCCTGGGCCAGCCGCTCCCGCGCGCCCCAGAACCGGTCGGCCGCGCGGCGCGCGGTGGTCGCCCGCATCTTCCCGAGCACGTACTTGAAGACCTGGTCCTTCGCCTCGGGGAAGGCGCCGGAGAAGTCGGCGAAGTCGGCCCGGCTGATCCGCCGGGCGGTGACCCGGCCGATCGCGCGGGCGGTGGCCGTCCTCGGCTTGGCGTCGAGCAGCGCGAACTCGCCCACCAGATCCCCCCGCGACCTGATCGCCAGCATCGTCTCGGCCCCGCTCTCGGCGGCGACGATCACCTTGACCTTGCCCTCGGTCAGCACGTAGAGGAAGTCACCGACGTCGCCCTGGAGCACCAGGACCTCGTCGTCGCCGAACCGGACGATGGCGCCGGATCGCAGCAGGGCCACCCGCTCGGCATCCGGCAGCGTCGCGATGAAGCTGTCCGGCGCCCACCGGTCGGGGCCGGCCGTCGCCAGGGCCAGGCTGCGGAGCGACGCGGGCGCCGCCGAGGGTGGCGACGCAGGGACCGCCGGGGCGGCCGGAGGGATTCGCGGGACGCTCATAGGGTGAATTTTGCCAGATGTCGCCGCCGAGGGCCGCTATCTACGGCGACAACCCGGCTACGCTTTGTCGAACCTGGGAAGGTGGGAAATGCGCGACGGCGAGGCAGGCCTGCGGCTGCGCATGGCGTTCGTCCTCGACGTGGCCGGCTACGGCGCGCGCACGGTCTCGCGGCAGCAGGAGGTCCAGCGGCGGCTGCGGCGGCTGGTGGAGGCGACCCTCGCCGGGTGCGGGCTAAGGCTCGACCCGGAGATCGTCGAGCACCAGTGGACCGGTGACGGCATCAACGCGGTGCTGCCCGCCGACATCGACCCGACTGCGGCCCTGCCGCTCCTCATCCGGTCGCTGACGGCCGCCCTGGGGGCCGACAACGCGCGGTCCTCCGATCGGATCCGGCTCCGGATGGCGGTCAGCGCCGGGCTGATCAGGCGGAGCGTGGCCGGCTTCAGCGGGCAGCTGATCCTGGACATCAGCCGGCTGGTGGACAGCTCGGCCCTGCACGAGGCGCTGACCGCCGCCCCCGCCGCCGACCTCGCCGTCGCCATCTCCGACCACGTCTACGCCATGGTCGTCCGGCCCGGCTACCAGGGCATCCCCGACGGGCAGTTCAGCCGGGTGCACGTGGTCGCGAAGGAGTTCTCGGCCGCCGCCTGGCTGTGGCTGTCGGCCCGGCAGTGGAGCGAGCCCGCCTACCTTCCGCTGACCCCGGCCGACCCGGCCTCCGCGGGCGGCTATCGCGTCTTCGCCCGGCTCGGCGGCGGCCCGGCCGGGCAGGTGTACCTCGGCGGCGCCGTCGGCCACGATGGCGAGGCCGGGCCTGATGCCGGGCCTGATGCCTACGGCGGGCCTGATCCGGGCGGCGAGTCCGGTCCGGGCGGCGGGCCGGCCGCCGAGTGGGTCGCGGTGAAGGTGTTCGACCAGGCGCTGAGCGCTGACGCCGACGTCCGACGGCGGCTGACGGCGGGCGCGCTGGCCGCCAGCGTGCTGTCCGGCCCGCAGCTGGCGTCCCTCATCGCCTCCGACGCCGCCGCCGTCCGCCCGTGGGCGGTGAGCACGCTGGTCCGCGGCCCGTCGCTGGCGGACGTGGTCACCCAGACCGGTCCGCTGCCGCCGGCCGTCGTCGGGTGGACGGCGCTCGGCCTCGCCCGCGCCGTCGCCACCCTGCACCGGGCCGGGCTCACCCATCGCGCCGTCACCCCGCGCAACGTGCTGCTCGACGGTCACGGGCCGATGCTGACCGACTTCGGCGTCAACCGGGCCGCGCTGGACCTCGGACCCGGCAGCTTCGCCGAGGACGTGTTCCAGTTCGGCTGCACGGTGTGCCACGCGGCGACCGGCCGGCCTGCGTGGATCGACTGGCCGGCCGGCTCGGCCCCGCTCGGCCCGGCCGGTCATTCCGCCGTCGCCGAGCCGCCGGGTGATCCCGACCTGGCCGGCTGCCCGGCCGGGCTGGCGCCGATCGTGGCCGCCTGCCTGGCGGCCGACCCGCGGTCGCGGCCGTCGGCCGACCGGCTGGCCGGCTGGCTCGCCACCGTGGCCGGCCGGCGACCGCGGGCCTGGCTGCCGGACGCGGTCGCGGCGAGGCTGCGCGACTTCCAGGAGCTGCCGCCCTCGGCGCGGCCGCAGCCGGCGTCGTGGCCGAGGTTCCGCCGGCCTCGATAGGCTGTGAACCATGCTGAGCGCTGATCTCATCGACTCCCTGTTCCCGGCCGACCTCCCGGCGCCGTCGCACTGGGAGGAGCGGTACCCGCCGCGGTCGCTTCCGGCCGCGGCCGAGGTGACCCGGTTCGCGCCGTCGCCGACCGGATGGCTGCACATCGGCGCCATCTTCACCGCGGGCGTCAACCGCGACATCGCCACCCACAGCGGCGGGCGGTACCTGCTGCGCATCGAGGACACCGACCAGGCCCGGTTCGAGGAGGGCGCGCTCGAGCAGTTCGAGGCCGGGTTCGCGTACTTCGGCATCCAGGCCGACGAGTCCGACCCGGCCTTCGGCGCGGCCGGCGGGTACGGGCCGTACCGGCAGTCGGCCCGGGCGGAGATCTACCTCAGCTACGTGCGCGAGCTGATGCGGGCGGGCAAGGCGTACCCGTGCTTCGCCACCCGGGAGGAGCTGACGGCGATCGCCGAGCGGCAGAAGGCGCTCGGCGCGCTGCCGGGCTACTACGGCGACTGGGCGATCTGGCGGGACGCGCCCGAGGACCAGGTCCGGGCGCGGCTCGACGCGGGCGACCCGTACGTGGTCAGGTTCAGGTCGCCGGGGGTCGGCGGCCGCCGGGTCAGCTACACCGACGCGATCCGCGGCGAGCTCAGCTTCGACGACAACCGCAACGACGTGGTCATCCTGAAGAGCGGCGACCAGGCGCTGCGGCTGCCCACCTACCACCTGGCGCACGCCGTCGACGACCACCTGATGCGGGTCACGCTGGTGATCCGCTCGGAGGAGTGGCTCTCCTCGGTGCCGCTGCACCACCAGCTGTTCGACGCGCTCGGCTTCCCGCGGGTCCGCTACGCGCACGTCGCGCCGCTGATGAAGCAGGACGGCACCAGCCGTCGCAAGCTCTCCAAGCGCAGGGACCCCGAGGCGAGCGTCAACTACTACATCGACGCCGGCCTCCCGGCCGAGGCGGTCCAGTACTACCTGCGCGGCCTCGCCAACGCGCGGCTGGCCGAGCTGCCGCTGCCGGAGGCGGCGGCCGAGCCGCTCCGGCTGGCCGAGTTCGGCGTGGCCGGGCCGCTGCTCGACATGGCCAAGCTGGACGACGTCAGCGGGGACTTCGTGGCCACCCGCTCCGGCGAGCAGATCCTCGAGCGGGTGCTGCCGTGGGCCGACGCGTACGACAAGGACCTGGCGTCGGTGCTGCGGTCGGCCAGGGACCTGGCGCTGCGGGCGCTGAGGATCGAGCGGGTCGACACCGACAACCCGCGCAAGGACCTCCGCAAGTGGTCGGAGTTCAGGCGGGTGTACGGGTTCTTCTTCCCGTCGATCTTCGAGCTCGTCACCGACCCGGCCGACGAGCGGTTCGGCGGCCTGCCGCCGGACCTGGTGCGCTCGCTGGCGGCCGGCTTTGCGGCCGGCTACCTGGCGCCGGGGCCGGACGTGGCCTGGTTCGACCAGATCCGCACCCTGGCCGGGTCGCTCGGGTTCGCGCTGAAGCAGAAGGACTACAAGAAGAACCCGGAGGCCTACCCGGGCTCGATCGCCGACGCCGCGGCGGTCATCCGGGTGCTGCTGACCGGGACCCGGCAGTCGCCGGACCTGGCGCAGGTCGCGGAGGCGCTCGGCCGCGACGAGGTGCTCCGCCGGGTCAGCGCGCTGGGCTGACCCGGCCGAGCGTTCGCTACCGCTGCCAGCCGGCCAGGTAGTCGTCCGCCTTGCCCGGCTTCAGCGGCCCGCCCCGGTCGGGCCGGTCCGGCCGGTCCGCGGCCAGCTCCGCCAGGTCGACCAGGCGCCTGGCGCTGACCGCGCTGGTGAACTTCGCGGCGAAGGCGCCCGCGGTCGCGCTGCGCTCCGCCCGGTTGGCGAGCACCACCTCGATCCTGGCCAGCCACTGCGCGGCGGGTGTGCCCGACTCGACCAGGGAGCGGTTGTCCGGGGTCGCCTCGGGAACCCCGCCGATGGCGCCCGCCAGCACCGGGACGGCGAGGGCCTGGTACTCGAGCGCGGCCACGCAGAACGTCTCGATGAACCCGGGGATGACCCGGGTCGGGAACACGCCGACGGCGGTGACCGCGCGCAGGGACTGGGCGTCGCGGGAGCTGATGTTGGGCGTCACGGTCAGGTTGGGCAGCGCCTCGGCCTGGGCGAGGAGCCGCTCCGCGAGCGAGCCGGTGCCCGCGATGACGAACTCGTAGCCCAGGCGACGCTCCAGCGACTGCTCGGCCATCGCCACGATCGTGTCGAGGCCCTTCTCCTCCTCCAGGCGGCCGATGGTCGAGATCAGCGCCGATTCCCGGCTGAGCCCGGTCCGCTGCCGGAACTCGGCCATGGTCTCGGCCGACGGCTGCGCGAACGCGGCCGGCGGCAGCCCCGGGTAGCGCAGCGCGATCATCGCCGCCAGCGAGTCCGCCAGCCTCGCCCCGCCGATCGCCTCGGCCCCGGCCAGGAATTCCCGCGCGGTGTAGTGCGAGACCGTGCACAGCACGTCGGCCCGCAGGACGTCGCCGAACAGCACCGCGGCGGAGCCGTCGCCGAGGTGCTCGCACACCGAATCGAGGACGTCGCTGCCCTCAATGCTGTGGATAACTATTGGCCGCCTCCCAAGCAGCCCGAGGGCGTCGGCGGCCCTATTCGCGAGCGTCGCATGCGGGTCGATGTAATAGGTGTTTATGACATCGATGCGGTTATCGAGGCCGACCCGATAAAGCTCGGCGGCGACCGCGTGCAGCAGATGCCCGTCGGGCACCCGGCGATTTCCGCGGACCTCTTTGACGTGATGGACCTGGACCCCAGGGCCGGCGTTGTCCTCCGGGTCAGCGGAGGCCCCACAGTAGGTGACCTGGTGCTGTTCCGCGCCAGTGAGCGCAGCGAGCGCCGTGTTGTTCCACAGTGCCTGCTTTGCGTGCCCCGATCGATAGGGCGGGTACTTGCTCAGCGTGGCAAATCGGAGTTGCTTATTCATGGACGACATCCGGATGCTAATTAATGGCCTGGAATGGTCGGTCTGGCAGAAGCGGGAGACCCCATGATGCGGCACGCGCGACCCCCTGTCAATGGGCACGGCACCCCGTCCGCAACGCCACGCCGGGCGCTTCATCCAGTGTTTACTTGCGACGCGAATTGCGTACACGCAGACGTCCCGCCCCCGGCTCGGGCCGGGGGCGGGACGTCTGCGGAATGCTCACTCCCGGTAGCGGCTGGCGCTCGGCCAGATCGGCTCCCGGATAGCGGGTTACTGGTTGCTCGTCAGACAGCGGTGACAGACGGAACCGTCCACTTCTGGCCGACGGCGCCATGGCAGGCGGCGACGTGCAGGGAGCCGCTGTCGATCGTCCCCGAGGACGGGGCGGTGAGGCATCCGTTGCCGTCGGCGTTGGACAGCGTGCCCGCGCCGCTGGAGTGCTGAGGGTGCCAGACCTGGCCCGAGTTGTTCGCCGGGCTCGCGACGCAACTCTCGATCATCACCGCGCCGCCGGTGTCGGTCAGGCAGTCGCCGTTGTGCGCGAACTGGCCGTCACCGAGGTGGATCCACTGATCCGCCAGGTCGCTCAGGCACTGGTAGGCCTGGATGGAGGTGCCGGCGTTGCCGTTGCCGGTGTCGTCAGCGCAGACCTCGGCGTGCGCGCCGGCGCTGTCGGACGGGTAGTTCGCGTAGACCGCGCCGGGCGTGCCGGCGTCTGCCGTCGCGGCGGCGCCCACGGTGACCTCACTGAGGCCGAGCGCGCCAAGGGTAAGCGCGAGCGTCGTTGTCGCGGTCAGGTCCGAAACCGTGCACTGGCTCGGGTTGGGCGACCCCACCGCCGCCTGAAGGTCGATCACATCGGACGCGGACTGCGAGGTGGTGGTGACCGTGTACGTACCGGGCACGCTGACCGGGCTTCCGTTCACGACGCAGGACAGCGTCCACGTCGCCTTCTCCCCCAGGCCGGGGATGACATTGAGCAGCGCGCCGAGGGAAGTCGTGTTCAGCGTGATGGTGATCGAGGTCGGGTTGTCGATCGTGCTGTCCCCGGCCGTGCAGTTCGGCAGCAATCCGAGGGCGAGTGTACCCAGCGTGGCGCTACAGGCCGTGACTGGCTGGGCCGTGCTGGCGAGGGCGGAACCCCCGCCTCCAGCGACGGCGCCGAAGGCGAGCAGGCCAACCGCCACCGTTGAGGTGGCAGCCTTCTTGAGAATTCGCATACAGAGTCCCCTTTTCTGTTCAACTGCCATGCGTGCGAGGGGTTTCCCGCGTGACAGTATCAAACATGAACACTCGGCATTCGATAATTAGCGACGCGTCAAAAACACGAGAGAACAATGTCGTACCAAATCCGGCAGAATGCAATTTAATAGCGCCGCTGAATGACGGCGAACGCGCGGCCTCGGCAACCGGGGTCGACGGCCGTCCGCGACCCCGCCCCGCTCAGCCGCAGCGTCCCAGGCAGTCGCCGGGACAAGGCACCATAGAAGTCGCCATGACGACGCTGACCGATCTCCTGCCCCCGCCGGCGAACGACGCCCCGCCGGACCCCGACGCGATCTACAACGCGTTCGCGGGCTGGGCGACCGAGCAGGGCCTCTCCCTCTACCCGCATCAGGAAGAGGCGCTGATCGAGGTCGCGACGGGGTCGAACGTGATCCTGTCCACCCCCACCGGCTCGGGGAAGTCCCTGGTCGCGGCGGGCGCGCACTTCGCCGCGCTCGCCAACGGGCAGCGCAGCTACTACACCGCGCCGATCAAGGCGCTGGTGAGCGAGAAGTTCTTCGCCCTGATCGACATCTTCGGCGCGGCCAACGTCGGCATGATGACCGGCGACGCCAGCGTCAACGCGAAGGCGCCGATCATCTGCTGCACGGCCGAGATCCTGGCCTCGATCGCGCTGCGGGACGGCCCCGACGCCGACGTCGGCCAGGTCGTGATGGACGAATTCCACTATTACGCGGACCCCGACCGGGGCTGGGCCTGGCAGGTGCCGCTGATCGAGCTGCCCAAGGTTCAGTTCATCCTGATGTCCGCCACCCTCGGCGACGTCACCCGGTTCCAGGAGGACCTGACTAAAAGGACGGGCTGGCCCACCGCGGTCGTCAAGAACGCCGAGCGCCCGGTTCCGCTGGTTTTCGCCTTCAGCCTCCAGCCGCTGCATGAGGCCCTGGCCGAACTGCTCACCACTAACCAGGCCCCCGCCTATATTGTGCATTTCACCCAGGCGGCCGCGCTCGAGCAGGCCCAGGCGCTGATGTCGACGAATATGTGCACGCGCCAGGAGAAGGACAAAATTGCGGAGCTAATCGGTGATTTCCGATTCGCGTCGGGATTCGGAAAGACGCTTTCGCGACTGGTCAGGCACGGCATCGGCGTCCATCACGCCGGCATGCTGCCGAAGTACCGCCGGCTGGTCGAGCAGCTCGCCCAGGCCGGCCTGCTCAAGGTCATCTGCGGCACCGACACCCTCGGCGTCGGCATCAACGTGCCGATCCGCACGGTCGTGTTCACCGCGCTGGCCAAGTACGACGGCAAGAAGACCAGGCTGCTGCAGGTCCGCGAGTTCCACCAGATCGCGGGGCGGGCCGGCCGGGCCGGCTTCGACACCTCAGGCCGCGTCGTCGTCCAGGCGCCCGAGCACGTTATCGACAACGAGCGGTCCTTCGTCAAGGCCCTGGCCAAAACCGGCGGCGACGAGGCCGTCGCGCGTCGGCGGGTGGTCAAGAAGAAGCCGCCCGAGGGGTCGATCTCCTGGGGCAAGCCGACCTTCGAGCGCCTCGTCAACTCCGAGCCTGAGCCGCTCACCTCCAGCTTCACCGTCACCCACGCGATGGTGCTCAACGTCATCGACCGCCCCGGCAACGCCTATGGGGCGATGAAGCACCTGCTGCGCGACAACCACGAGGACCGGGCCAAGCAGCGCAAGCACATCCACCGCGCGATCGAGATCTACCGCGCGCTGCTTGCGGGCGGCGTGGTCGAGCGCCTCGACGAGCCGGACGAGAAGGGCCGCTACGTCAGGCTCACCGTCGACCTGCAGTACGACTTCGCGCTCAACCAGCCGCTCTCCCCGTTCGCGCTGGCCGCGATCGAGCTGCTCGACCGCGAGTCGGAGACCTACGCCCTCGACGTGCTGTCGGTGATCGAGTCCACCCTCGACGACCCGCGGCAGATCCTGTCGGCCCAGCAGTTCCGCGCCCGCGGCGAGGCCGTCGCCGCGATGAAGTCCGAGGGCATCGAGTACGAGGAGCGGATGGAGCTGCTCGACTCCGTCACCTGGCCCAAGCCGCTCGAGGACGTCCTCGAGGCCGGCTACGACATCTACCGGCGCGGCCACCCCTGGGTGGGCGACTACCACGTCTCCCCCAAGACCGTCGTGCGCGACATGTTCGAGCGGGCGATGACGTTCGGCGAGTACGTGCAGTTCTACAGCCTGTCCCGGTCCGAGGGCATCGTGCTGCGGTACCTGGCCGACGCCTACAAGGCCCTCCGGCAGACCGTTCCCGACGAGGCCAAGGGCGAGGAGCTGACCGACCTCATCGAATGGCTGGGCGAGCTGATTCGCCAGGTCGACTCGAGCCTCATCGACGAGTGGGAGAAGCTCAGCCACCCGGACCCCGACGGCTCCGACTCCGCGCCGGTCCGGGCGCAGCCCAAGGGCGTCACGAGGAACGCGCGCGCGTTCAAGATCCTCGTCCGCAACGCGCTCTTCCGCCGGGTCACCCTGGCCGCCCTGCGCCGGGACGACGTCCTCGGCGACCTCGACGCGCACGACGGCTGGAACGCCGCCGCCTGGGCGGAGGCGCTGGCGGGCTACTACGAGCTCTACGACGAGCTCGGCACCGGCCCCGACGCGCGCGGCCCGGCGATGCTGGTGATCGAGGAGGGCAAGACCGCCTGGACGGTCCGCCAGATCTTCGACGACCCGGCCGGCGACCACGACTGGGGCATCTCCGCCACGGTCGACCTCGCCGCCTCCGACGAGGAGGGGGCCGCCGTCATCCACGTCACCGACGTCGGCCAGCTCTAGCCGCTTCAACGTGTGTCACCTCCCCATGGCAGGAGAGCCTCCGCTGGCCGCGCGGACCGACGGCCCGCGCCGCCCGGCCAGGGCGGTGTAGAAAGAGAGCATGACGGGCGACAGCGCGCGGCGGCCGGAGGACCTGCGGTTCATCTCGGGCGTGATTCTGGTATCTGAGCGGCCAGCAGAACT
>Ga0208356_1000396_pt1 | contig 11759 bp, 12 predicted proteins | sample NGESurshal072012_4_FD_184467 | JGI IMG/M metagenome (GOLD analysis project Ga0208356, IMG submission 184467) | Arctic peat soil microbial communities from Barrow, Alaska - NGEE Surface sample 53-1 shallow-072012 (SPAdes) | ecosystem: Environmental > Terrestrial > Soil > Wetlands > Peat ... | reverse complement strand
ACCGCCCGGGCAGCCGCCAGGGAGCGGACCGTCGCCGCCACCGGGCCGGCCACCACGGCGCCCGCCGACGAGCGGATGCTGAGCAGGATCCGCGCGCTGCTGGCCAAGGCCGAATCGACCGAGTTCGCCGAGGAAGCGGAGGCGCTCTCGGGCCGCGCGCAGGAGCTGATGGCCAAGTACAGCATCGACCACGCACTGCTGGCGGCCGCGACCGGGCAGGCGGAGACGCCGGGCGGTCGGCGCATCGCGGTCGACAATCCCTACGAGGCGCCGAAGGCGACCCTGCTGCAGATCGTGGCGCAGGCCAACCGCTGCCGCGTCGTCTGGTCCAGGGAGCTCGGCCTGGTCACGGTCATCGGCTTCCCGGCTGACCTGGACGCGGTCGAGCTGCTGTTCACCTCGCTGCTCGTCCAGGCCGACACCGCGATGCTGCGGACCGGCGGCAAGCGGGACGGCGCCGGGCGGTCCAGGACCCGGGCCTTCCGCCAGTCGTTCCTGCTCGCCTACGCGGTCCGGGTCGGCGAGCGGCTGTCCGGGGCGGCCGACCAGGCCGAGCAGGCGGCGGTGGAGGAGCAGCGGGCCGCGGCGGCCGGCCCGGCCGGCGACGGCGCCAGAAACGACGTCGCCGCGAGGCAGGGCACCGACCTGGTGCCCTTCCTCGCGGCGCGCCACCAGGCGGTCGACGACGCGGTGGACGAGATGTTCGGTTCCGCCCTCACCAGGAGCCGGTCGGTCCGGGCGACCGACGCGGAGGGCTGGACGTCCGGCCGCGCCGCCGCCGACCTGGCCAGCCTGCATAACCAGGCCCAGGTCGTCCGCTAGGCGAAGCCGCGGTCAGCTTCTGGGCGGCTCGCCCACGTGCGAGCGCTTGCGCAGGCCGGGGACGATGTGGCGGGGGAGCTGGGTCGGCACGGTCCCCGTGCTGCTGGAAGTGATCCTGATCGCGATGATCGCGGCGTCGTACGCCAGCTGGTTGGTGCCGTAGGCGTAGCAGACCTCGGTCAGGACCGTGTTGGCCGGCACGGTGACGTCGGCGGTCTCGGCCGCCTGCAGGTAGTTGCTGCCGGAGCCGCCGCCCCAGTTGGTCGGGGCGCCGTTGATCCGGCAGTAGATCGGGCTCGTCCCGCCCGCGTAGAGCATCGCGGTGGCCGAGACGTAGTAGGTCCCGGCCGCGAGCTCGCCGGTGGCGGCGACCTCGGTCGTGACCTGCGTGGGGAGCGGGATGTCGACCGCCGGGGCGGTGAGCCCGACCCCGCCGGTCGCCTGCAGTTGCTTGGCGCTCTGGCCGCCCACGTACTGCGCGTTGAGGCGGTTGACCTGGAGGGTGCTGTTGACCGAGAGCGGTGACTTGCCGGACGGCGCGTTCAGCGACAGCGGTATCCCGGTGGTGTCGGTCAGGACCGAGGTCGCGTTGTCGGTGTTGGTCCTCCCGAGCAGGAAGGTCCCGCCGGTCGCCGCGTCGGCGAACCCGGCCGCGCCGATAATCAGCGCGAGGGTCACCGCGACGGTGGCCGGGCCGAGGGACCTGATCGCCCGCCCGCCCCGGCGGAGGACACCCGCGACGACGTGTGCCATATTCTGCTCCTTATGCGGCTGCGCTAATAGGTCGGATGGGGTTCGTTACGCACACCCCAAGTTGCTCGCTAGAAACAGTAAGTCAGCAGGTCATCCGCCGTCCGTCGAATAATCGGAATACATTCCGCCGCCGTTATCGCGGTGCATTATCAACGCCGCATTTGATGTTCTATAACCGGCTATTTCTCAACCCGAACAACCTCACCTCGTAGCCCCATCCGGCCCGTAACCCCACGCCGCCCACGCCCGACCCACACCACTCGTGCACCACCAACACCAATGGCCACGCGATCCGGCCTCCACCGAGCCCTCCAGCCATGAGCGTGTGCCGTTCGGGTCGCGGGGTGCCCTTGGGCGCCGGGGATCGTCGGAAACGCCCGCCCTTTCAGCACACATTGGTCGTCCTCGCCCATGGCGCGTGATCAGGGAGCAGCCGCGCCGTCGTCGGCCGTCGGCCTGCTCCGGGGTCAGCCAGAGATGCTGCAACATCGTGCGGCCGGTCTCGTCGCCGGCGCAAACGCTGACGACGGGCGGGAGCGCGGGAATCGGCTACGGTTTCCCCGCGCCGGGGGCGGGGGCCGGGAACACGACGACCCGCCCGGTCGGCTCGGCCGCCTGCGGTCCGCCCCATTGCTGGCCGACCACGTACAGCCGGGGCTGGTCGCCGCGGCTGAGCGTGCAGGAGAAGGCGCCCCGGTCAAGTTCGACCGCCGTCAGCACCTGGCCGCCCTCGCGCACCCGGACGCAGCGCCCGGTCGCCACGTCGGCGTACCAGATCGCGCCCTCGTCATCGACGCAGATCCCGTCCGGGTGGTCGCCGGCGGTGTCGGCCCACACCCGGCGGCGGTCAAGGCCGCCGTCGGGCCCGATGTCGAAGGCCGTCAGCCGGCTGGCGTGGGACTCCGCGACGACCAGCGTGCCGCCGTCGGCCGTGATCGCCATCCCGTTCGGGAACGCGAGGTCCCCGGCGACCATGCGGACGGCGCCGGCCGCAGTGACCAGCACCACGCTGCCGGGCGCGGGCTCGCCGCCGGGGAAGTCGTAGCCGGTGTTGTTGACGTAGGCGTTGCCGTCGGCGTCGACCACGACCTCGTTCCACGGCTTGAGCGAGAAGGGGGCCAGGTCGGCGTGGGTGACCATCGACCCGTCGGGTTCGCGCCGCAGCAGCCGCCGCCGGGCCGAGTCCACCACCAGCAGCCGGCCGTCGGGCAGGAAGTCGATGCACATCGGGAACGACGGCACGCTGACGATCACCTCGGAGCGGCCGTCGGGATCGAGCGCGATCACCTGGTGGGCGCCCCAGTCGGAGAACCAGACCCAGCCGTCGTGCCAGCGCGGCGACTCGCCGAACACGATCCCTTCCATTAGCACCGTCATACTCAGGCAGACTGCCCGTGCCGCCGGGACTCATCGGTGCGCCGCGCGGGCCGCCTGGCGGCGGCCGCCGTCAGTACCGGTCGGCCTTGGCGTAGCCGAAGAACCCGCGGCGCTTGATGAGCTCGGCCACCGCGGGCGGGACCATGGCCTCCCAGGAGTCGTCGGCCGCGGCGATCCGCCGCAGCACGTCGCGGCTGAAGATCGACAGGAACTCGGGCCGGTAGTTGTCGAGGTGGACGAAGCTGCCCCGTCCGGCCAGGTAGTCGTAGAGCGGCTGGAGCTCCGGCCCGACCTCGATGTCGTCCACGGTCTTCAGCTCCGCTGCGGGCGAGGGCTGCAGCGGGTAGACGTAGAGCTTGAGGTCGTTCTTGAACAGCCGCCCGAAGCTCTCCAGGATCCCGCCCGGCAGCTGGACGTGGTTCTTCTCGTCGAACAGGTCGATCAGGCTCGGCACCCCCATCACGATGCCGATCCGCTCGCTGGTCCGCTCGGCGATGTAGGCGGCCAGCCGGAAGTAGTCGAAGTAGTTGGTGATCAGCACGGTCATCCCGCACGCGGCGAGCAGTTCCGCGCGGGCGAGGAAGTCGCGCCGGTCGACGTCGGTGGCCCCGCCCGAGAGCAGGTTGCGCATCGTGATCTCGGTCAGCGCCAGCACCGGCTTTCCCGCGACTGCGGGATCTTCCGAGAACCGGGCCTTGGCCGTCTCCAGCATGTCGACGTTCACGTGGGTGGGCGGGCGGAAGCTGCCCCGCTCGACCAGCACCGCCTTCTTGCGCAGCGCCTCGCTCGGCTGCAGCACCTCGCGATCGGGGCCGAACATCGCCACCCCGCTGAGCCCGACCTGCACGAGCTTCAGCGCCATCAGCCGGTTGTCGACCTTCCGGAACTCGATGCCGCGGAACTGGATCATGTCGATCTCGATCCGACCGGTGGTCAGCCGGTCGAGCAGGCTCTCGATCAGCTTGTCCGGCTCGTGATGCTGGAAGAAGGCGCCGTAGAGGAGGTTCACCCCGACGATCCCGAGCGCCTCCTGCTGCGCGAACGCCTCGACGTCGAGCATCCGCACGTGCATGACGATCTGGCTGGGCTCGTCGTGCGGCTGGGCCTGGAACTTCACCCCCATCCAGCCGTGGCACTCGTTGCCGCCGCGGAAGCTGCGCGCCACCACCGTGTCGGCGAACGCGAAAAAGCAGTTCTCGTCGCCGCGCTCGTCGTCGAGCCGGTCGACGTTGAGCTGGAATTCGTGGTCGAGCATGCCCTGCAGCCGCCCGGCCGAGACGTACCGGTCCACCTTGCCGTAGACGGCGTCGCTGACCGCCATGTCGTAGGCGGAGATCGACTTCGCGACGGTGCCGGCCGCGCCGCCCACCCGGAAGAACCAGCGGACGACCTCCTGGCCCGCCCCGATCTCGGCCACCGTTCCGTACCAGCGCGGATCGAGGTTGATCCGCAGCGCCTTCTGGTGCGTGTCGGACTCATGAGTGCCGGCGATGAGCTCGGTCATCCGTCTCCCCCGTCTGTCCCTGCCGCCCATTGGCGGCGGTGCGGGCGCCAGCGACCGACGCCGAAATTGTACTAATCACGGTGCATAAGCCGCCAGACCTGGACGAATAGTAATCGCCTGGTGGCCCCGCGTGATGACAGAAGGCGCGCTGGGTTAGCCTGTCGAAGATAACGGTGCGGTATCACCGGGTCGACAACAACGGAGGCGGCGCATGGGCACGATCACCACGAACGACGGCACCGAGATCTACTACAAGGACTGGGGCTCGGGGCAGCCGCTGGTGTTCAGCCACGGGTGGCCGCTGTCGGCCGACGACTGGGACACCGCGATGATGTTCTTCCTGCTGCACGGCTACCGGGTCATCGCCCACGACCGCCGCGGCCACGGCCGGTCCACTCAGACCAACGACGGGCATGACATGGACCACTACGCCGACGACCTGCTGGCGGTCGTGGAGCATCTCGACCTGCACGACTGCGTCCATATCGGGCACTCCACCGGCGGCGGCGAGGTCACCCGCTACATTGGCAGGCACGGCGAGCGCCGGGTGGCGCGGGCGGTGCTGATCAGCTCGGTGCCGCCGATCATGGTCAAGACCGCCGCCAACCCGGGCGGCACGCCCAGGGAGGTCTTCGACGGACTCCAGGCGCAGCTCGCGGCTAACCGGACCCAGTTCTACAGTGACCTGCCCGAGGGCCCGTTCTACGGCTACAACCGTCCCGGCGCGAAGCGCTCGCAGCCAATCATCGACAACTGGTGGCGGCAGGGCATGATGGGCGGGGCCAAGGCCCACTACGACGGCGTCGTCGCGTTCTCCCAGACCGACTTCACCGAGGACCTCAAGAAGATCTCCGTCCCCGTCCTGGTCATGCACGGCGACGACGACCAGATCGTCCCCTACGCCGACGCCGGGCCCCTGTCGGCCAAGCTCGTCCAGAACGGGACGCTGAAGACCTACAAGGGGTTCCCGCACGGCATGCCCACCACCGAGGCGCCGACGATCAACGGCGACCTGCTCGCCTGGCTGAAGTCCTGACCGAATAACTGCTGGCTGCGCACCGGTCCCGCGGCTAGGCTCGCCGGGTGAAACTCGCCTTCGACGATGCCGGCCGCGGCGACTGCGTGGTCCTGATCCACGGCCACCCGTTCGACCGCACCCTGTGGGCGCCGCAACTCGCGGCCCTGCGCGGCCAGTTCCGGGTCATCGCGCCCGACCTGCGCGGCTTCGGCCGCAGCCCGGTCACGCCGGGCCTGGTGACGATGCGCGAGTACGCCGCCGACGTCGAGGAGCTGCTCGACGGCCTCGGGATCGATCGCGCCGCGGTCGTCGGGCTGAGCATGGGCGGCCTGGTCACAATGGAACTGGCGGCCTTCAGGCCGGAGCGCTACTGGGCGATCGGCCTGGTCGCCACCACCATGCAACCGCCGTCGCCCCAGGACCGGGCGACCCGGCTCGAGCGAGCCGAGGCGATCGAGCGCGACGGCCTGGCCGTTCTGGTGGACTACATGCATACCGGCCTCTACGGCCCGGCCTGCCCGCCGGCCGTCCGCGAGCGCGTCGACGCCATGATGGACGCGGCCCCGCCCGCCGGCGCGGCGGCGGCGCTCCGCGGCCGGGCCGGACGACCCGACTACCGGCCCCTGCTGGCCGGGCTCGACATCCCCGTGCTGGTCTGCGCGGGCTCGGCCGACCCGTGGTCCGACGACGCGGTGACGGCCGAGATCATCGCCTCGCTCAAGCGCCCGGAGACGCTCATCATCGACGGCGTCGGCCACCTGCCCAACCTGGAAGCGGAGACCGAGTTCAACGATGCCCTGGGCGCTTTCCTCCGGGCTCACGCCCGCGACTAAGCCCGCCCGCCGGAAGCCCGCTGGCCGGCGATCTCGCCCGTCTCATCTTCCAGGTACGTGCGCAGCAACAGCGTGGTCCAGGTCCGATACGGCGCCCAGTTGGCGCTGATTCGCGCGAGCTCGCCCGCCGCCGGCGGCCCCGGCAGGTCATAGGCGAGGGCGACCGAACGGGCGAGCCGGGACTCGTGGCGGGGGATCTCATCGGGGACCCCCGCACCGCGCAGCAGCACCAGCTCGGCCGAGAAGTCCCCGATGCCGGGCAGTTCCTTGAGCTCCGCCAGGGCCTCCGGCGCGGGCAGGGCGCGCAGCCGGGCGGCGTCGAGACGGCCGTCAAGGGCGGCGACGGCGAGCGAGCGGAGCCACTCCGGCTTGCGGCCGGCCAGCCCGGGAAACCCGTCCAGGGAGGCGAGCCGCTGCGGCGCCGGGAACGCCGACAGCGTTCGGCCGCCGAAGGCAACCGCCTCGCCGAGCTCCCTGGCCATCCGCGCCTTGATCCCGGCCGCCTGCCGGATCCCGATCCGAGCGCAGATGATGGCCCAGGCGGCGGCCTCATACGGCGACCAGAACAGGACCGGGCGCAGACCCGGGTAGCGACGCTGCAGCCCACCCACGACCGGATCACGCTCGCCCACGGCGGGGAACCCGGCCCCGTCCACGTCCAGCGACAGGATCCGCGCCACTTGGTCGCGCACGGCCCCGAGCAGTTCCGCCCCGGCCGCGGCCGGGCTGACGATCTCGCCTTCCACCCCGTCGCCGTGCTCGCGCACCCGCACGCCGACCGTCTGCCAGACCCCGTCCACCGGGAATGCCAGCTCCAGCGGCCGACCAGCCGCTCCGTCGAACGCGGCCGGCCCGAAGCCCTCAAGGAACCGGGCGCTGGCTGCCAGCGAGAACGGCCCCCGCGCCGGCAGGACGAACCTGCTCACCCCGCCTCAGCCCTGGCGGGCGATGAACAGCGCAGCGGAGTCATCGTGCAGGTGGCCGCCGACGTGGCGGAGCACGTCGTCATAGAGCCGATCAAGCGCCGTCGTCGGATCCGGGCCGTCAAGCAGCCGTCCGCACTGGTCGACCTGGTAGAACGCACCCGACGTGTCCCTGGCCTCGCTGATGCCGTCGGTGTAGAACAGAATCCGGTCGGCCGGGCCGAACGGGGCGGTGTGCTCCTTCCGCACGCCGGGGTCGAGGTCGCCCAGCCCCAGCGGCAGGCTGGCCTCCAACGGCTCCGCGAACATCGCCTTGTCCCCGCTGAGCAGCAACGGCGCGGGATGGCCGCAGTTCAGCAGGCGGATTTCGGTGCCGTTGGCGGGTATCTCGGCCATGATCGCGGTCACGAACCGGCCGCCCTGCGCCTGGTGCTCAAGGCTCCGTTCGATGTGCGAGGCAATCGCGGCCAGATCCGGCTCGTCATAGACCGATTCGCGGAACGCCGCCAGCACCACGGCCGCCGTCTGGACGGCGGCCAGGCCCTTGCCCTGCACGTCGGCGACGATCAGCCGGGCGGTTCCGGCCACCGCGACGACGTCGTAGAGGTCGCCGCCGATCCGCGCCGCCGCGGCGGCCGAGATGTAGCGGACGGCGATCCGGAGTCGGCCGACCTCGCGCGGCACCCGGTGCAGGAGCACGCGCTGGGCGACGTCAGCGACGGCCCGCACGTCGACCAGCTCCCTCTCCTTGCGCTGGCGGGCGGCGCTGGCGATCACGCCCGCCACCGTGACGCCCGCGATCGTGGCGCAGGACTCGAGGGCGTGGGTCGAGAACGCGATCCCGCCCAGGGCGGCGACCAGGAAGCTCAGGACAATGGCCACGCCGCCGGTCAGCATGGTCCGCACCGGCCCCAGGGAGACCGGGGCGAGCGCCGGCCCGAGCGACAGCAGCGACAGGAACCCGACCTGGGTCCCGACCACCAGGTCGAAGCAGAAGACCACGGCCATGACGCAGAACGGGACGGCCGTGGCCAGCGAGTTCGGGCTGACCCGGATGGTTACGTCCTGTCTGCGCATTCCAGTCTCCTGCCAAGGCGGGGGGCGGTCGCGAGTCGTCTCGTTTATTTTATTGTGCCGTACCACCACTTAATGCACTCTGCGCAGTGGCCTGTTGCCGCACCGTGCGCGGCCGCGCTCCTCAGCGGTCCCGCTGCCAGACCGAGACGTGGCTGGTGCTGTCGCTGGTGTAGGGGGCGCGGTGCCAGTCGGCCCAGCGCTCGCGCAGCGTCATCCCGGCCAGCTGCGCCATCAGGTCCAGCTCGGCCGGCCAGAGGTAGCGGTGCGGGGTGGAGCGGGACTCGTACTGGCCGTCCGACATCCAGTAGTAGTTCTCGATCACGAAGCAGCCACCCGGCGTCAGGTGCGCCGCCGCGTTCCTGAAGCACGCGACCTGCTCTTCCTGGGCGGTCACGTTCGTGATCGTGTTGCGCACCAGGTAGACGAGCGAGAAGGCCCCGCGCACCCGGGTCGTCGCGAAGTCGCCGATCGCGACGGCGACGTCGGCCGCGCCCGGCGCCGCCCGCAGCCGCGCGACCATCGCCGGGGCCAGGTCGATGCGCTGAACCCGGACGCCTCGGCGGCTGAGCGGCAGCGCGATCCGGCCGGATCGAACAGCTCCGGCCACTTGGCCTCGTACGTCTGCGCTATCCGCTCGCCGAAGTAGTCCTGAGGCACGCCCACTGTGCGCGCACGCTCCGGACGGCCGCCACTCATTTACCGGCGGCGGCGCCGCGGCTCATCATCAGCACGGCCTCGCGACGGCTCAGGGCGGCCGTCGGCGCGCCGCCGGATGGGTCGGCGCTGCCGTAGATCCAGGTCGGCCCGTCGGCCAGGTGGCTCAGCGCCTCCTCGGCGACGTCGGCGGGGTCGGCCAGCGTGCCGTAGGGCTCGCCCTTCGCGTCCATCACCCGGCGCAGTGACGGGGTGTCGGTCCGGCCGAGCACGAGAGCGAGCACGTCCACCCCGCTGCCGCGCCATTCCGCCCACAGGCCTTCCGCCAGGATCAGGTCGAACGCCTTGGTGGCGCCGTAGGCGGCCAGGGTGGCGCCGCCGGCCCAGGCCGCGCCCGACGTCACCAGCACCAGGCCGCCGCGCCCGCGGGCTACCATCGGGGCGCCGAATCGGTGCGCCGCCTCGAGCACGCTGACGCAGTTGCGGCTGACAAGTTCCAGGTGCTCCGCCAGGTCCTTCTCGAGGAAGGCGGCGCTGCGGTCGTCGCCGCCGGCGTTGTACACGAACAGCCCGACCTCCAGGCCCGACGTCGCCTCCGCGAGTTTTGCCATCGCGTCCGGGGCGCTGAGGTCGAGCCCGACGATGCGCACCTCGACCCCGTGCCGCGCCCGGATGCCGGCCGCGGACGCCTCGAGGACCGGAACACGGCGCGCGACCAGCACGACGTTCATCCCCCGGGCGGCCATGCCGTCCGCGAAGGCGGCGCCGACGCCGTCGGACCCTCCGGCGACGATGCCCCACGGTCCGTACGTGCTTGTCAGGCTACTGGTCATCCTGTGCTTCCTTTCTGTGCGGGTTAGCCGCGGCGGTCGGGCGGAGCACCTTCTCCTCGACCGCGTCCGACGACAAGACGGTCCCGATGATCCCGAGGTCGGCGCCCGCCCGCTGCGCGACCTCCCGCACCACGGCGACGTCCTTGCGCATCAGGTCGGCCAGGCGGTCCGCGACCGCGTCGACCGATCCGCCGCGGGCGACGACGCCCAAAGCGCGGCTGGCGCCGCTGCCGTGCTGCAGGGCGGCCAGGATCGCCTGCTCCTCGATCTCCAGCGATCCCGCCAGCCGGACCGCGTCGATGGCGAGCCCGACCTGGGCCACGAACAGCGCGTTGTTCACCAGCTTGACCCGCTGGCCGTTGCCGAGCGGCCCGACCGGCATGATCGGCGACGCGTACGCCCCGAGGACGGGGCGCAGCCGCATCAGCAGGGCTTCATCGCCCCCCACCCAGAGCGTCAGCGTGCCCGCGGCGATGTCGTGCGGTCCGCCCGACAGCGCGGCGTCGAGCACCCCGATGCCGCGTTCGGCGGCCCGGTCGGCGATCAGCTGCGGGGTCGCCGGATCGCAGGTGGTGTGCTGGACGATGGCCGCACCCGGCCGCATCGCGGCGATCGCTCCGCCGGCGTCCAGGCAGACGGACCGCAGCTGCTCGTCCGTCAGCACCACGGTGACCACCACGTCGGCCTCGCGCACCGTCGCCGCCACGGTATCGACCCAGGTCAGCCCGTCGGCCTCGGCCGCCGCACGGCCCTGCGGCCCGCGGGCCAAGACGCTGACGTCGTGCCCGGCGGCCGCCAGCCGGCCTGCCATCGGACGGCCCATGCGGCCCGCCCCGATGAACCCGATCTTCATTGTTCCTCCACTGGGATGCGAAGCGGCCTGGTCACGCCGGCGGCGCTAGCATCTCGCGGTGCCCGGGCGTGCCGTCAAGGCCCGCGTTGACCCGCTCGGCGACGCGCCAGCCGTGCGGCGTCCGCACCCAGCGCCAGGTGTTGGCCGAGACCCGGTACACCCAGTACCGCCCGGCGCCGGAGTCCCAGCTGCAGGGCGTAGCTGCGGCCGGTCGCCTCGTCGCCGTCGACCACGACGTGCGGCACGGTCAGGACGTGAGCGCAGCCGCCGCCCAGCAGGCTCTGGTGGCCCGCGCCATCGACCATGCCGACGATGTCGCCGCGGCCGCGCATCGTCAGGTGCCCGACCGCGTCGAAGGTGCCGTCGTCGGTCCACAGCGCCGCCGCGGCCGCACCCGATCCGCTGTCCACGGCCGGGCCGTACTGGGCGACCAGTTGCGTGATCTCGGCCTGATCGCCGAGGGCGCGGACCCTCGCCGCCAGCGCCTCGACCGCGGCCCGCAGTTCGTCGATCTCGCTCATCCGGCAAGGTCCCCTTCGGGGTCATTCCCGCATTTCCCTGCGTTCGCAGGCTGGTCACGGCACGACGATGATGCGGGCGGGGCCGTTGGCGTCGCGGGCGGCGTCGAGCGCGGCGGGCACCTCGTCGAGACCGACGGAGCGGCCGAGCATCGGCGTGACGTCGAGGTCGCCCGAGCAGACCGCCTCGAACGCCTCGTTCCAGTGGGCGGGCAGCGGGCCGCCGCCGAACTGGATGTTGAGGCCCTTCCGCTTGGCGGTCAGGGTGTGCAGGTGATCGCCTTCCGGCGGGCCGCCGGCCGAGAAGATCCGGGTGCCGCGCTCGCACCCGGAGATAATCGAGTCGAGGACCCCGGGGACGCCGACGCACTCGAACACCACGCAGCCGGCCCGGCCAGCCATCGCGATCATGTGCTGGGCCGGCCCGGCCGGGAAGCCGGCCGCGTCACGCCACGCCACGCCTGGTAGGGCGAGCTGTCGGCCGGATCAACGGTCACGTCGGCGCCCATGGCCCGGGCGGTGTCGCGCCGGGACGCGACGAAGTCGACCGCCACGATCGGGCCGACCCCCAACACCCTCAGCCGCGCGATCACC
>Ga0208356_1000394_pt1 | contig 11769 bp, 9 predicted proteins | sample NGESurshal072012_4_FD_184467 | JGI IMG/M metagenome (GOLD analysis project Ga0208356, IMG submission 184467) | Arctic peat soil microbial communities from Barrow, Alaska - NGEE Surface sample 53-1 shallow-072012 (SPAdes) | ecosystem: Environmental > Terrestrial > Soil > Wetlands > Peat ... | reverse complement strand
ATAGCGGCTGGCGAACGTGGTTTTCAGTTCTGAGGCAACGCGCTCCTTGAGCCGCTGCGTGCCGGCGGCCCCAAGCTTTTGCAGGAACGGGGTGACCAGCCAGCCGCCGACTCCCCATGCCATGCCGTAATTGCGGTTGAGCTCCATCGGCCCCTGCCCCAGGGCCCCGTAGACGTAGACCTGCTTGTGTACCGGAGAACCATAGCGGCTGTATTGCGTGGCCTTTTTCAACAAGGCCGCCTCCATGCACATCAGAATCTGGCCGGCGAGCTTGCCGCCGCCGATGGCGTCGAAGGCAATGGTCGCGCCGCTGGCGATCAATCCTTCGATGAGATCCTGCACGAACGTGGGTGAGCTCGAATCGCAGACGTGAACCGCGCCCATCGCCTGCAGCAGATCGCCTTGGCCTTGATTGCGGACGATGTTCAGCAGGGCAATCCCGTCCTTGATGCAAATCCGATTGAGCATTTGCCCCAAATTGGAAGCGGCCGCGGTATGCACCAATGCCGTGTGGCCTTCGTTGCGCATGGTCTCGACCATGCCGAGGGCGGTGAGCGGATTGACGAACGACGAAGCGCCATCGGCAGCCGTTGCGCCGGCGGGCAGTACCAGACACTGCTCGAGCGGAACGCAGCGATATTGCGAGTACATCGCGCCGCCGAGCGCGGCCACCGTTTTGCCCAGCAGAGCTTGCGCCGCCGGTGCCGATCCCGCCTCGACGACGACCCCCGCGCCCTCGTTACCGATCGGCATGGACATATCGAAGCGGGCCGCCATGCTCTTCAGCGCCGCGTCCGGAACGTGGGCGGCCACCAGCGGCTCATCCTTGGTACCGCGTTGGCTGGCTTTGGTCATGTCAGCGCCCGCGAACAGAAGCCCGAGATCGGAGGGATTGATGGGCGCCGCCTCGATCCGGATGAGCACCTCGTTGGCCGCCGGAATGGGAATGGGCACCTGGGTCAGGGAGACTTCCAAGTCGCCATTGCTCCTGACGAGCGATCGAAGCTGTAAACCGGTGCGAGCGTCTGATGGTGTCATGGTCTTAAGGGTCGGCGCCTGGTGAGTCGAATGCCGCTCATGCTACGCCGCGGTCCGAGTGGTGGCCAGACGCCAAGGCTCGGCGGCGAGCGACATCCCGCGTTTACGCTGGAGTAGGGCGCTAAAATCCGCGGTATGAATCCGCCGCTGGTCATTTTTGGGTCGGGGCTGCTCGCCGGCGCGATGAACGCCCTCGCCGGCGGCGGCACATTCGTTGCCCGCGGCAACGATCGGAGGCTGCGGCGGCGCTCTGCTGGGTGCTGCTTCGCACCCGGCCAGCGCGTCGCTAAAGCTGCGCTTCGCGAATGACCAGCAGATCGCCACGCCCGTTATCGTCGGCGCCGCGCCGCGGCGTTGCGCGAGTCATCTCGAAGTTAGGATGGGGTTCGCGCACGCAAGCGGCCGAATGGGTCCGAGCGGGGCGGGTTCGAGTCAACGGCCGAGTGGTGCACGACGCGGAATTTCCCACACGCCAAGGCTTGGACCGCATCGACATTGACGGCCGCGAACCCGGGCAGCCGGAGCGAATCGTGCTCATGCTGAACAAACCGCGCGGCTTGGTGACGACGGCGAAGGACGAGCGGGGGCGCGCCACCGTTTACGGCTGTCTCGCCGACGCGGGGCTCCCCTGGCTGGCGCCGATCGGACGACTCGACAAAGCCAGTGAGGGACTGCTGTTGTTCAGCAACGATCCCGCTTGGTCCGCGCGAATCACCGACCCCGCGAGCGGGCCGCCGAAGACCTACCACGTGCAAATCGATCGGCTGCCCGAATCTGCTTTGCTACGCAATCTCGAGCACGGAGCGATGGTGGCCGGCCGGCGCCTGGCGGTTCGCTCCGCGCGCACGCTGCGCACGGGAGAGAAGAATGCTTGGCTGGAAATCATGCTGGATGAGGGGCGCAACCGGCACATCCGCCGACTCCTGGAAGCGTTCGACGTGTCGGTGGTTCGCCTCGTGCGTGTGGCGATAGGCCCGCTGGCGCTCGGGACTCTCGCGAAGGGGCAGTGGCGGATGCTCACACAGAAAGAAATCGATTCGCTGTGCTAGAAAGCCGCCGGGTACGCTCCGCCGTCCAGCAGGACGTTCTGACCGGTGATGTACCCGGCATGGATGCTGCACAAAAAGGCGCAGGTTTGTCCGAACTCGGGCGGAGCGCCGAAGCGCTTCGCTGGAATCTCCGCCATGGCTTGCGCCGCCAGCGCCGATTCCGGCGTCCCGGTTTTCTTGGACGCGGCCGCAAAGCCGCCGCGCAAGCGCTGGGTGTCGAAACTTCCGGGCAGAAGATTGTTGATGGTGACATTCTTGTCGACCACCTTGCGCGCCACCCCCGACGCGAACGCCGTCAGGCCGGCGCGCGCCGCGCTCGACAAGTCCAGTCCTGCGATCGGCATCTTGACGCTGATGGAGGTGATGTTGACGATTCTGCCGAATCCGCGGCTGGCCATGGGGTCGACGACCTTTTGAATGAGCTCGATGGGGGTCACCATGTTCATCGTGACGCCGGTCAGCATGGCCTCGCGATCCAGTTCGCGGAAGTCCCGGTACGGCGGACCACCGTTGTTGTTGATCAGTATGTCCGGCGTCCGGCAGGCCGCCAGCAGCGCCTCTTGCCCTTCCAGAGTCGACACGTCGGCGACCACCGGCGTCACGTCCACCCCGCTGGCTCGGCGGATTTCCTCGGCAGCCCGTTCCAGGAGGGGGCGGTTGCGTCCATTGATGACCAATGAAACTCCGGCCTCGGCGAGTGCTCGGGCACACGCCAGCCCCAGTCCCTGACTCGATGCACAGACGATTGCCGTCCGTCCGCGAATTCCCAAATCCATGACGTTCTCCGGAAGCCGTTGTCAGATTTACAAAGATGTTACGCGCTTGCAATGATCGTGATTCGATCGTATAGCCGTTATACGCTGGCGGCACAAGCAACCCCTGGAGCCACTCATGACGATCAAACGCATCAAAACCGGTCCGCGAATGTCGCAGGCAGTGATACACAACAAGACCGTCTATCTAGCAGGACAAGTTGCCCCGGGCGTCACGGTCGCGATCCAGACGCGCGAAATCCTCGCGGCAATCGACGCTCTGCTGGCGGAGGCAGGCACCGACAAGAGCCGGTTGTTGTCGGCGACCATCTGGCTCACGGACATGGCGACCTTTGCGGAAATGAACAGCGTGTGGCAGTCATGGGTGGTCCAGGGTGAGGCCCCGGCGCGCGCCACGGTCATGAGTGCCCACCTGGCATCGGCGGAATTCAAGATTGAAATCGCCGTCGTCGCCGCGCAGCCGTAGTGCTCGAGCTGCAAAATATCAGCAAGACATTCGAGGGTAGAATCGTCCTCGACGATGTGAACCTGTCGGTTGCCAAGGGCGCTACCCACGCCTTGATCGGTTCGAGCGGCTCCGGAAAGACGACGCTGTTGCGAATCACGCTGGGATTGATTCCTTTCGACAAGGGCTACGTCAAGATCAATGACCAGGCATTGCTGTCGTTCACGCGGGTCGAATGGGCCGACCGGATCGGCTACGTTCCACAAGACGGCGGCCTCTTCCCGCATATCTCGGCCAGAAACAACGTCGCTCTCATCGCGAAGCTGCGCGGCTGGCCTAAATCCAGAATCGACGGCCGAGTGGAAGAATTGCGCAAGGTCGTGGACTTGGATGCCGAGATTCTCACGCACTTTCCCCGCGAAATGAGCGGCGGTCAGAAACAACGCGTCGCCATCATGCGCGCCGCGATGATGGATCCGGCGGTCATGCTGCTCGACGAGCCCATGGCCGCGCTGGATCCGCTCATTCGGCGGACCTTGCAGCAAGAACTGAAATCGATATTCCAAAGGCTGGGCAAAACCGTGCTCTTGGTCACGCACGATCTGGGTGAAGCCGTCTACCTCGCCGAACAACTCACGATGCTGCACGAGGGGAAAATGGTGCAAACCGGAAGCTATCGGGATTTGCTGCTGCATCCGGCCAGTCCGTTCGTGACGCAATTCATCAACGCGCAGCGCACGCTGCCCGACGCGGGCGAGCTGCCATGAAAAAAGGCGGCACGGTGTTCGGCATTTCGCTGGGAATTTTCGCGTGCTGCCGCGCGTTCGCCGCGGATCCCATCGTGATCGGCGGCAAGATCTTTACCGAGAGCTATGTATTGGGAGAGATCGCGGCGCAGTCCATCGAGGCGTCATCGCAGGTGCCGGTCACGCGCAAACTCGGGATGGGAAGCACGGGTATCTTATTCGAGGCATTGAAGAGCGGTGCGATCGACGTATACCCGGACTACACCGGAACTTTGGCGGAGGCCATTCTGAAGCGGCCGGAATTGAGGTCGCTCGATGAGATTCGGCAGGCGCTGTCGGGATTGGGGCTGACCATTTCCGGGTCGCTCGGCTTCAACGATACCTATGCGCTGGCGGTGAAGGAGGAATTCGCCAAACAGCACGACCTGCACTCGATCGGCGACCTGATTCCGATCGAATCCGGGGTCAGGGCGGGATTCAGCTACGAATTCATGGATCGGAAGGACGGCTATCCCGGGCTGGTCGAGAGCTATCATCTGAGCTTCAATCCGCAAAAAATCAGCCGCATGGAACATTCGTTGAGCTATCAAGCCATCGATCAGAATGCCATCGATCTGATCGACGTCTATTCGACGGATGCAAAAATAAAGAAACTCCACCTGCAATTGCTCAAGGACGATCACAATTACTTTCCCGTTTATCAGGCGGTTTGGGTCGCCAGAAAATCGTTCGTGGAGAAACATCCGCGCGAGTGGCAGACGCTTCTGGGGCTCGAAGGGCGGATCAGCGAAGAGGCCATGCTCGATATGAACGCGCAGGCCGATATTCAAAAAATCGCCTTCGACAAGATAGCCGCGCGATTTCTGGGCTCCGAAGCGCCGGCGTCGAAAGGATGGCTGCGCGAGGTGGCACGCCGCACCAGGGAGCATCTGTGGCTGGTCGGCGTGTCGCTGTTGTTCTCGGTCTTGGTCGGCATACCGCTCGGCGTGACGGCGGTGCGCTTCCACGCCGCCGGTCAGGCAATTCTACTGTCGAGCGCGGTCGTTCAGACGGTGCCATCGCTCGCGTTGTTATGTTTTCTCATTCCGGTGTTCGGCGTGGGCAACAAGCCCGCTCTGGCTGCGTTGTGCCTGTACAGCTTGCTGCCGGTGGTTCTCAATACTTTTACCGGTATTCGCGCGGTGAACCCCGTCCATCTGGAGAACGCGCGTGCATTTGGCTTGAACCGCAGGCAAGTCCTCTTCCGGGTAGTGCTGCCGCTGGCGAGCCCGACACTGTTGGCGGGGATCAAGACCGCCACCATCGTCAGCATCGGCACGGCGACGCTCGCGGCTTTGGTGGGGGCGGGAGGCTACGGTGCCCCCATCGTTTCCGGGCTTGCCCTGAACGACATCCGCACGATTCTCACCGGCGCCATTCCCGCCGCCCTGATGGCGCTGGTCGCGCACGGGATCTTTGAACTGCTGGGACTGGTGCTGATACCCGCGGGCCTGCGCAGGCGGCCTTAGTCGCGCCCGCGATCTTGGGTTATGCTGATCGCATCCAAATCATAATCACCGATGGGGGATGCGATCGATGCGACAGCGTACGGCGACGAGTTACCGGCTACTCGGGGTTGCGGCAATTGCTCTCGCGCACCTCTTGGTGCAATCGAGCCTCGCGGATGCAGTTCCTGCCGCGTCTCGAACCGTCGCGCTGAAGGCGGCGCGTTTGTTCGATTCCGTGTCCGGCAAGCTGATCGCGCACGGCGTGGTGATCGTTGCGGGCACCAAAATCCAGGCGGTGGGCAGCGGCCTCAAGATTCCCGACGATGCGCAGGTGATCGATCTCGGCGATGCCACTTTGTTGCCGGGTTTCATCGATGCGCACGTGCATCTGTCGCAAGAGGCCGGCCCAAACTGGTATGGCGATTGGTTCAACAGCATCATGCGGTTCCCCGCCGAGCAGGCGCTGTACGGCGCGCACTATGCCAAGGCGACGCTGGAGGCCGGCGTTACCACCGTGCGCGACCTCGGGTCGACCGACTATCTTGCGCTCGGCCTGCGCAATGCCATCAACGCCGGACAGATTCCGGGCCCGCGCATGCTGGTGGCCAACTATGCGATTGGATCGACGGGCGGGCATGCCGATCAGGACCCGGTGCCGCCGCAACGCATCGCCGTGGCAGGGCCCATCCAGGGCGTGTGCAGCGGCCCCGATCAGTGCCGCGCCGCGGTGCGCTATCAGATCAAGTATGGCGCCAACGTCATCAAGTTCATGCCCTCGGGCGGCGTGCTGTCGCTCTCCGATCCGGTGGATAACGTCCAGCTGACCCAGGAAGAAATGAACGCCATCGTCGCCGAAGCACATGGCTGGGGCCGCAAGGTCGCGGCCCATTGCCATGGCGACCGCGCCGCCAAGATGGCCATCGCCGCGGGCGTGGACTCGATCGAGCACGGCAGCTTCCTCCAGGATGACACGCTGCTCGAAATGAAGAAAAAGCACGTGTACTTGGTGGCGACCCTGTTCGCCGGCGCCTGGGTGGGCCAGCGGCTCGATACATTCCCGCCGGCGATCGCGACGAAGGCGCGCGCGGCCGCGGCGCAGGCCCAGCAGATGTTCCAGCATGCGGTCAAAATCGGCGTGCCGCTGGCCATGGGCACGGATGCCGGAGTCGAGCCGCACGGCTTGAACGCGCGCGAGTTCTCATTGATGACGATGAATGGCTTGAGCGCGGAACAGGCGCTGATGGCGGGTACCGCGAATGGCGCCGACCTGCTCGGGCTGGCCGATCAGACCGGCACGCTTGCGCCCGGAAAATTTGCGGATATCGTGGCCGTCGCCGGCAATCCCCTCACCGACATGCAGGCCACCGAACATCCGGTATTCGTCATGAAGGAAGGAACGATTTACGTGGGCGAGCGCGGCGCCGCCTCGCCCCGCTGATACCCGCGCAGCTGATGCTTCGCCAGACGCCTGGCTGCCGGCGCTGGGCTCTCAACTCGCGCCGGCGCTGCCGAGGGGTAGCGTGCCCAGCAATTCCGCGGCGCCATTCCACAGTACCTGGATCCCGATGCAGAACAACAGGAACGCCGAGAGGCGCACCACGATGGTGGTTCCCGTCACGCCCATCCAGCCCGCAAGGCGCGCCGAGTTTCGATAGAACGCGTATACCAGCAGGGCGAGCAGCGCCACGGCGGCAAGCGTCTCGACGAAGAATTCGAGCGTCGAGGCATGGAAGCCTCGCGGACGATTCGCGCCCAGGGAAATCGCGACCGAGATCGTTCCGGGGCCCGTGGTGAGCGGCATGGTGAGCGGATAAAACGCCAGCCGGCTCGGCGGCACATCGATGGAACGCGGGCTCGGCGTCTCGCTGCGGCGCTGCTCGGTGGCATCGGGCTCGTTCAGCATTCGCCAGCCGGACATCGCGACGACGATTCCGCCGGCAACCCGCAACACCGGGATGGAGATGCCGAAAAAGCTCAACACATACGCCCCGACGTACAGCGACGCAGCGACGATCGAAAATGCGTAAATCGCCACCCAGCGCGACACCTGTGCGCGCACGCGCGGCTCGAGCTCGCGGGTCGCGCCGAAGAAGATGAACGTGCCCGACAGCGGGTTGACGATCGAGAACAGTGCGCCGAAGGCCAGCAGAAACGTGGTGAGTTGCGAGGTCGCGCCCGATGTCATCACGCGCCCCCGCCGTCTTCGGGTTGCGTGTTGGTCTTCTTCGCGGTCATGGTAGGTTCCAGGGTCGTAGGCCGCCGCCATGATCGCAGGTTTGCGACGACGCGGCATTCCCGAATGATCATCCGCAACGCGGCGCTTGCGGTCAACGCGCCGCTCGCGCAAGCTGCGCTCCGTGACGCTCCCGTCGACGACTAATTTGTGATTCAGCCAGCGCTGCCTCTACGGCGAATCCTGGGTCTCGGCTTCGGTCTGGCAATCGTCTTTGGCGGCACCGTCGGAGTCGGCATCCTGCGGCTGCCGGGGACACTGGCCGCCACTCTCGGCGACTCGCGGCTGATCGTGCTGTTTTGGATTTTGGGCGGCGTGTATTCGCTGCTCGGTGCCGTCGCGGTAGCTGAACTTGCGGCGATGTTTCCGGAGGCCGGCGGCTTCTACGTCTATGCGCGGCGCGCCTTGGGCAATGGGCCGGGATTCGTGGTCGGTTGGAGCGACTGGATCAATCTCGTGGCGACGATTGCCTATGCCTCGCTGACCGCGGCGGCATTTCTCGGCGCACTGTGGCCGGCCGCCGCCGCCGCGCCCAGGGCTACCGCCATCGGCATGATCGCCTTGTTTACTGCTCTGCATTGGGGCGGCCTGCGCATCGGAAGCACCCTGACGCGGGCCATCAGTCTCAGCGTCGGACTCATGTTGATGGTGTTGGTGGCCGGGTGCTTTCTCACAGTGCCGGTCGGCGCTTCCGCCGCTCCGCCGGCGGCCAGCTCCGCCGCGTCGCTGCCGCTCCTGTCGTTCGGCATGGTCGCCGCGCTCGTGACCGCCCTGCGCGCCGTGTTTCTCACGTACGACGGTTGGTATTCGGCCATCTACCTGGCCGAAGAGAGCACCCAACCGGCGCTCACGCTGCCGCGCGCCATCATCGGCGGGACGATATTGGTCGCCGCGATGTATGTGATCTTCAATATCGCGATACTGCGAGTCCTGCCGCTGCCGGTGCTCGCCGCATCGGCGCTCCCGGCGGCCGATGCGGCGCGCGTGATACTGCCGCGCGGCGGCGCCGAACTGGTCACCGTGATTTCGCTCACGACCGTGCTGAGCCTCGTCAATGCGACGCTGCTGATGGCGCCGCGAGTGCTCTTGGCCATCGGCCGGGATGGCTTTTTCACTCATAAGGCCACGCTCGTCAGTGCGGGCGGCACGCCGCGGGTCGCTCTCGGCGTCACGAGCGCCGCCGCGGCCGCGCTGATCATGAGCGGTACCTTCGATGAGATCATTGCCATCGCAGTGGTACTGTTCCTACTCAACTATGTATCGGCATACATCGCGCTCATCGTGCTGCGGCGAAATGAGCCCGCGACGCTGCGGCCGTATCGGGCATTCGGCTACCCCTACACGACGGGGATCGTGCTGTTGGGCTGCGTGCTGCTGTGGATAGCGGCCATCATGGAAGACCCGCATTCCGGACTGTTTGCCGGGCTGCTGCTGCTCGCCTGCGCACCGGTCTACGCATGGATCGCACGCCGACGCCGGCTCAAAAACCTGGCGCCTGCCAAACCGGTAGCGCCCTAGCCCTATTTCGTAGCCTGCAGAACGGCTTTCACCAGCCGTTGCGGTGTGTAGCGGGCGCGGGCTGGACGAAGCGGCGAGAATTATCCGAAGATAGCGGATGAACGAAATTCGCAGCCGTCATTGTGCTTGGTTGGCCTGCATCCTCTGCGCTGCGAACGCTGGGGCGGCGCCGGCAAATGCCAAGCCGGCATCGCCCGACGCCGTGTTCGAGCAGCTGGTAGATGACTTCGTGTTGGGCACGCTGGCGCTGTCGCCCACGAATGCGACCGGTTACGGTTACCACACGCATCACGGCACATCGCTCGATGACATACTGGATGACTTCAGCCCGGCCGGCATCGCGGCTTCGCGCAGCTTGCTGCATGACATCGAAGCGCGGATTGCTCGACTGGATACCGGGGCGCTCGACACGCAGCAACGCGCCGACATCGACATCATGCGCGACGCGCTCGGCGCTGCCCGTCTGGAACTCGATGAGATCCAGGGCTACCGTCACAATCCCACCACGTATGTCGAATTGTTGGGCAACGGCCTGTATACCCCGTATGTGCTGCAATATGCACCGCCGGGCGAACGCTACCGCCACATCATCAACCGCTTGAACAAAGTTCCCGAGCTGATCCGGCAGGCCGAATCGAATTTGCAGAGCTCGCCCGAGGTCTGGAACCAGGTCGCGCGCGAGGAGAACCTGGGGAATGTCGCTCTCATCGACACCACCCTGCGCGCCGACTGTCCGCCCGGCGAGCGCATGCGCTACGACCAAGCGGCTGCAAGCGCCATTGCGGCGCTCAACGGTTTCAACCATTGGCTGGAAGACAACCTGGCGGAGAGGCCCAGTGATTGGCGGCTCGGGAAGGAGCGCTATGCGAAGAAATTTCGTCTGGTGCTGGCAACCGGCAAAACTCCCGAGGCGCTGCTGGCGGAAGCGGAGGCGGATCTCGCCAAGACGCGGGCTGAGATCGCGCGGCTGGCGGCACCGAAGACCGTTGAGCAGGCGCTCGCGGACGTGGCGCGCCAGCATGCGACGGCTGCGAATTACATTCCGTCGGCCAAGCAGGCGCTGGCTGCGGCGACAGCCTTCGTCAAATCCAAGGATCTGCTGACGCTGCCGCCGAACGCCAATTTGGAGGTCGTCGAAACGCCGGTGTTTATGCGCGGCCTCTACGGAGTCGGCGGTTTCAATCCGGCGCCGGCGCTGGAGCCCACATTGGGCGCTTTTTTTTGGGTTACGCCGATCCCGAGCACTTGGCCGCAGGCGCGCATCGATTCGAAATTGCGCGAGTACAATTCCTCGGGGATGCAGCATTTGACCGTGCATGAGGCCATGCCGGGTCACTACGTCCAAGGCGAATATGCGAATGAAGTCCAGCCGCGTTCGCGCCGGCTGTTGCGCAATATCTTCGGCAACGGCCCCTACATCGAAGGCTGGGCGGTGTACTCGCAGCAGCTCATGGCGGAACAGGGGTACCTGGGCGATACACCCGGCTATCGTCTCACTTTGCAAAAGCAGCTGCTGCGAGTTCTGGCCAATACGATATTGGATGTACGCCTGCAGACTCTCGGGATGACGGACCAGCAGGCGCTCGATCTTATGACCCAGGGTACGTATCAGGAAACTGAAGAGGCGACCGCCAAGCTCCAGCGCGCCAAGCTCTCGTCCTGCCAGTTGCCGACTTATTACGCCGGCTACAAGGGCTGGCTCGCCGTGCGCGAGCATTCTCAGTCCAAGCACGGATCCGCGTTCAGTCTCAAGGAGTTCCATGAGAGTGCCTTGCGGCAGGGGGCGGTGCCTCTGCCGGTATTGGATGGCCTGCTGCAGTGAGCGGCGGTCCGTTTCCCGGGCCGAGCGCCGCGGGCTATACTTCGCCGCAGCAAGCACTCAGTGAGACGTCCCCATGAACGCGAATCTCAAGTCCGTCCAGACATCCGCCGATGCCGTCGCCCGAGCGCGCATCGATCTCGCAGCCTGCTACCGGCTGGCAGATCGCTTCGGGTTGAATGAAGGCATCGACAATCACCTGACGCTGATGGTGCCGGGGTTTGCCGACCGATTTCTACTCGCGCCTTTCGGCATGCACTGGTCCGAGGTGAAGGCCAGCGATTTCATGGTGGTGGATTTCAATGGCGAGGCCTTGAGCGGGCAAGGAGCGGTGGAGCCGACTGCGCTGTACATTCATCAGCCCGTGCATCGGCTCTCGCCGCAGGGCCGCTGCGTACTGCACACCCATATGCCCTACGCGACCGCACTGTGCATGCTGGAGAATACTCGGCTGGAGATGGCGGTGCAGAGCGCGCTCGGCTTCTACAACGACGTGGCCTATGACGCGACCTACAACGGTCTTGCCTACGATGCGTCCGAGGGCGAGCGATTGGCGCGAGCGCTCGGCGACAAATCGGTGCTCATGATGGGCAATCACGGCGTCTTGGTCGTGGGCACGACGATTCCTCTGGCGTTCGAACGGCTGTATTTTCTGGAACGC
>Ga0208356_1000393_pt1 | contig 11775 bp, 9 predicted proteins | sample NGESurshal072012_4_FD_184467 | JGI IMG/M metagenome (GOLD analysis project Ga0208356, IMG submission 184467) | Arctic peat soil microbial communities from Barrow, Alaska - NGEE Surface sample 53-1 shallow-072012 (SPAdes) | ecosystem: Environmental > Terrestrial > Soil > Wetlands > Peat ... | reverse complement strand
GCCGCCACTGTCGACACGCCTGTGTACGACGGCCCGAGCCCACTGGTCTACAAGGACGCTTACAGCACCACCGACTTCTACAACTACGACCACAGGACGCACGGCGTGCTGCCGCTGAAGAAGGCGATGGGCAACTCGCTGAACATCGCCTCGGTGAAGGTCGAGCTCTCGATCGGAGTGCCCTCGGTGCTGACGTACATGCGGAACCTCGGCGTGATGCCCAGGTACGTCAACCCCGACGGTTCGTACAACGCCACCGCGCCCGCCGATGAGTACGGGCCCTCGCTCACGCTGGGTGGATACCCGATCACTCTGCTCGAGCACGTGAGCGGCATCGCAACCTACGCGGACATGGGCGTGTATCACTCGCCCGAATCCATCCTGAGCGTGTCGGACGCACAGGGCCAGGTCCTCTATACGACGCACCCCGACCAGCGCGCCCGCCAGGCCCTGGACCCCGCGGTCGCCTTCATCATGGCCCAGATCATGTCGGACGACCAGAATCGCTGCCTGATCTTCGGCTGCAACAGCGCGCTGCACTGGAAGGACCGCACGGTCGCGGCCAAGACCGGGACCACGGACAACTTCAAGGACGCCGTGACGATCGCCTTCACGCCGAAGATCGCTGTGGGACTCTGGGTGGGGGACATCCTGGCGGACCTGCCGCAGTACACGATGCTCCAGGGAGCGGACGGTGTTTTCGTGGCCTCGCCCGCGGTTCACTCCTTCATATCGCAGGCGGAGGCCGGCGTGCCGGGCAACCTCTGGTACACACCGCCGCCCGGAGTCGTGGCCGGCGCCAACAACAGCTGGTTCCTGACCGACACCACGAACATCCCGAGGCTTCCGGGTGACAACCCGCCGAGCCCGACCCCCGCGCCGGTCAACTACACGGTCCCGCCCGACCCGGGCACCGGCCCGGTGCTGGCGAACCCTCCTCCGCCGAGCCCGAGCCCTATCGCCAGCCCGACAGCGTGTCCGACGCCACAGGTCGGGCCTCCGTGTCACTAGACGAGATCAACTGAGCCCGACCGCCACGCGTCCGTAGAATCTCGCGCTGATGCCTGACGCTCTCTCCGTCGTTACCGAGCTTTTGCCCAAGAGCCAGGTGGGCATGACCATCGAGATCCCGACCGAGATCGTCGACGCGACCTATGAGCGAGTCCTCAAGCGCCTCGTCTCGCGCGCGAAGATCGAAGGCTTCCGCCCTGGCCGAGCGCCGCGCTCCCTGGTCGAGGCGCGGCTCGGCCCGGCCGCGGTGCGTGAAGAGGTAGTCGAGGCGATGATCCCCGAGGTGATGCGCCAGGCCCTCGCGGAGAAATCCATCGATCCCATCGACAACCCCGACGTCGAGGTGCTCGAGCTCGAGCGGGGGCGGCCGGCGAAGCTCAAGGCGACGATCAGCGTGATGCCCGAGGTGACGCTCGCGGACGTCACGACCCTCCACCCTGACCTGCACGGCCACGAGGTCACAGAGGAGATGCTCGAACGCCGTCTCGAAGAGCTTCGCGAGCCCATGGCTGAGATCACGCCGGTGGAACGCGAGCTCAGGATCGGCGACCTGGCGATCATCGACGTCGAGGTCGATGTGGATGGCGAGATCGTCGCATCGGAGACCCAGAAGGCGATGGAGACGGAGGTCAAGGAAGGCGTACTGCTGCCTGAGCTGCTGGCGGTCCTCCCCGGCACATTCGTCGATGAGACGCGGGAGGCGACGGTCACCTTTCCCGAGACCTACAGCGAACCAAAGCTCGCTGGCAAGGAGGCGACGATCAAGGTCACGCTGCGCGGAGTGAAGGAGAAGATCCTGCCGGTGCTCGACGACCCCCTGGCCAAGACCCTGAGCAATGGCGCGCAGGAAACCTCGCAGGCGTATCGCGACGCGGTCCGCGCTGAGCTCGAGGAGTCAGTGCGAGCGATGGAGAAGATCGAGCGCGAGCAGGAAGTCGTTCGATCCCTGGTCGAAGCGTCGAGCGTCGAGGTCCCGGAGGCGCTGGTCGATCGCGAGCTCACGAGCGAGCTGGAATCGATGGAGCGCAGCCTGAACCGCCAGGGGTTGAGGCTCGAGCGCTACCTCGAGTACCTGGGCAAAACGATGGACCAGTGGGTGGCCGGCCAGAGGCCCGACGCGGAGGCGCGGCTGAAGATCGACCTCGTGCTCGCCGAGTTTGCCAGGCGCGAGAACCTCGAGCCGTCGGACGAGGACGTCGTCAACTTCCTCGAGGATCAGGCCGCCAAGGACGACGAGCTGAAGGACCAGGTGGCGGAACTGAAGAAGAGCCCGAGCGCACGCCGCTACTTCGCTTCGCGGCTTCGCCGGCAGAGAGTCCTGGAGCGCCTCCTCGAGGTAGCAGGTTCAAGGACTTGACGGAACCCGCGGACGGCCTGTCTAGAATGACGTTGTGCGGGACATGAGACAGAGACAGCGGCCGGCCGGGTATCTCGTGCCGATGGTGGTGGAGAACACGGGCCGCGGCGAGCGGGCCTTCGACATTTACTCGAGACTGCTCAAGGAGCGCATCGTCTTCATCGGCACCCCGATCGACGACCAGGTCGCCAACCTCGTGGTGGCGCAACTGCTCTACCTGCAGTCGGAGGATCCGGAAAAGGAGATCTCTCTCTACATCAACAGCCCGGGTGGACATGTGACCGCGGGGCTCGCCATCTACGACACCATGCAGTACATCCGGCCGCCGGTGTCAACGATCTGCATCGGCATGGCGGCTTCGATGGCCGCGGTGCTGCTGGCCGGCGGCGCTCACGGTCTGCGCTATGCGCTGCCGCATGCAAACATCCTCATCCACCAGCCTTGGGGCGGCATGCAGGGGCAGGCCACCGACATCCAGATCCACGCCAAGGAGATCTTGCGTGAGCGCGAGCAGCTGAACCAGATCATCGCGAAGCACACCGGGCAGAAGATCGACAAGGTGACGCTGGACACCGATCGCGATTACTTCCTCACCTCGGAAGCGGCCAAGCAGTACGGGTTGATCGACGACATCATCCTCACCCCGCCCAAGCTCGGCGACAAGGACAGAGAGAAGGACAAGGAAAAGGAAAAGGAAAAGGAGAAGGTCGTCGCGGGATGATCTTCCGACGCAAGAGCACGAGCGGTGAGGTCAAGAGACACCGGCCCAAGTGCTCCTTCTGCGGGAAGTTGCATGGCGAGCGCGGCGTGAGGCTTGTCGCCGGCTCGGGCGTTTTCATCTGCAGCGAGTGCATCAGTCTTGCCAACGAGATTCTCTGGGGCCATAATCCCCCGGCGCCGGCCTCTTCTTAATGGATACTGGGAAGCAATGAACGAACGAGAAGATCGACGCCGCTACACGCGCTGCTCCTTCTGCGGGAAGGGCCAGGACCAGGTGCGCAAGCTGGTAGCGGGCCCTGGCGTCTTCATCTGCGACCAGTGCATCGACCTTTGCCAGGAGGTCCTCGAGGACGACAACCGCTCGGCGGGCACCAAGAAGCAGAAGACGGGCTTCATCCCGAACCCAAAGACCATATGTGCCGCCCTCGACCAGTACGTGATCGGCCAGGACCGCGCGAAGAAGGTCCTTTCCGTCCAGGTGTACAACCACTACAAGCGGATCTCCGCCTCTAAGTCTGTTGGCGACGTCGAGCTGAGCAAGTCGAACGTGCTCCTGGTCGGTCCCACGGGTTGCGGCAAGACCTATCTCGCGCAGACCCTGGCGAAGATCCTCGACGTCCCGTTTGCGATCGCCGACGCGACAAGCCTCACCGAGGCGGGGTACGTGGGCGAGGACGTCGAGAACATTTTGCTACGCCTCATCCAGGCCGCCGACTTCGACATCAGCCGCGCCGAGCGCGGAATCATCTACATCGACGAGATCGACAAGATCGCGCGCAAGTCGGACAACCCATCGATCACGCGCGACGTCAGCGGCGAAGGTGTTCAGCAGGCGCTGCTGAAGATCCTCGAGGGCACCGTCGCCAACGTTCCGCCGCAGGGCGGACGCAAGCACCCGCACCAGGATTTCATCCAGATCAACACCACCAACATCCTGTTCGTCTGTGGCGGCGCGTTCGACGGGCTGGAAAAGGTGGTCGAGCACCGCATCGGCCGGCATGCGATCGGTTTCGGTGCGCCGCACAACAAGATCGAGCGCAAGGCCGTGTCCGAGACTCTCAAGCAGCTGCAGCCCCAGGACCTTTTGAAGTACGGGTTCATCCCGGAGTTCATCGGCCGCCTGCCGATCATCGTCACCCTGCACCACCTGGACCAGCAGGACATCGTGCGTATCCTCACCGAGCCCAAGAACGCACTGGTCAAGCAGTACCAGAAGTTCTTCTCGCTGGACAACGTGGAGCTCGTGTTCCAGAAAGGATCGCTCGATGCGATCGCGGAGCTGGCCTTACTTCGAGGCACAGGTGCGCGCGCTTTGAAGTCGATCATCGAAGAGGCGCTGCTCAACTCGATGTTCGAGATCCCGTCCCGGCCCGACATCAAGCGCTGCCTGATCTCCGAGCGCTCGATCCGTGAGGCTCTCGAGCCGGAGTTCGAGCTGGGCGACGAAGGCGAGAGCCCGGCGCGCCTGGTCGGTGAGTCGGCCTAGATCTAGCCCGCGTTCGCTTCGGGTACGACCAACTGGGCCCGAATGGCGCTATCGATCTCGCGTGATGCGACCATCAGCGCCCGAATGGCGGAATTCAGGTCGTCGGCGGGATACGATCGCCAGGTGGCTGAGCGGCAGCGGAATAACCGCTAAGATTTCAGCCACCATGAGCCGAAACGGGAACGTATCCGTACCCTCGCCGGCTCAGTCGCGCTAAAGCGACCTACGCGCCGGCGCCCCTGATCCACTCCGAGCGATCAAACACGCCCCCATGACCATGAAAGAGACAGAAACCGACAAACCGAGCGAGATGCCGAAGGCGTTCGACCCGCGGGCCATCGAGGCCGGCTGGTACGCGCGCTGGGAGGCCGACGGCCTGTTCGTCGCCGACGCCACGAGCAAGAAGCCGAAGTTCACCATCTGCCTGCCGCCGCCGAACATCACTGGCGGGCTGCATATGGGCCACGCGCTCAACCACACGTTGCAGGACATCTGTGCGCGCTACCGCCGGATGGCCGGCCACGAGGTCCTGTTCCTACCTGGCACCGACCATGCCGCCATCGCGACGCAGAACGTGATCGAGAAGCAGCTGGCGGCCGAAGGCACGACCAAGGAGCAGCTTGGACGCGATGCCTTCACCTCGCGCGTGGACGAGTGGTATCGCGACGTGGGCGAGACCATCGTGAGCCAGGACCGCATCCTGGGCATCTCGCTCGACTGGTCGCGCCTTCGCTTCACTATGGACCCGCGCTACGTGCGCGCGGTCATGACCGCATTCGTGGCGTTTTATGAACGCGGCTGGATCTACCGCGCGCCGCGTATCGTCAACTGGTGCCCGCGCGACCTGTCGGCGATCTCGGATCTCGAGATCGACTGGCAGGAGCACCAGGACGTCCTGTACTACATCAGATACCCACTCGAGGACGGTGGTGAGGTCGTGGTCGCCACGGTGCGCCCTGAGACGATGCTTGCCGACACCGGCGTCGCGGTGAATCCGACGGACGAACGGTATCGATCCGTGATCGGAAAGACCGCGATCCTGCCGCTGGTCGGACGCAAGCTGCCCGTGGTCGGCGACGAGGCGGTCGACAAGGATTTCGGCACAGGAGCGCTCAAGGTCACGCCTGGGCACGATGCGATGGACTACGAGATCGGCCAGCGCCACTCGCTGGAAGTCATCAACGGGATGCATCCGGACGCCCGGATGAACGTGCCTGGTCTTCCGTACGACGGCCTGCCGGCGCTCGAGGCGCGCGAGAAGATCGTCGCCGACCTAAAAGCGCAGGGATTCCTTGTCAAAGAGGAGCCGTACGTGCACGAGGTCGGCCACTGCGATCGCTGCCACGCAGTGATCGAGCCGCTGATCAGCGAGCAGTGGTGGCTGCGCATGGAGACGATGCGCGACAAGGCGGTGGCGGCATCAGCCGCCGGAAAGGTGCAGTGGCATCCCGAGCGGTACGAGCGTACGTACCTCGACTGGCTGCGCGGCTTGCGCGACTGGAATATCGGGCGGCAGCTCTGGCTCGGACACCGCGTGCCGGTGTATTACTGCGAAAACGGTCACACGACCGTGGCCGTCGAGCCCCCACGTGACTGCACCGAGTGCGGGAGCATCAACCTGACGCAGGACCCGGACGTGCTCGACACGTGGTTCTCGTCCGCGCTGTGGCCTTTCGCGACGCTCGGGTGGCCTGAGGAGACCGACGACCTGAAGGCCTTCTATCCCAACAGCATGAACAGCACGGGCCGCGAGATCATCAATCTCTGGGTCAGCCGGATGATCATGACGGGCCTCGAGTTCATGGGCGAGGTTCCATTTCACGATGTCGCGATCCACTGCGTGGTCCAGGCCGGCGACGGCCGCCGGATGTCGAAATCGCTCGGCACCGGTGTGGACCCGCGCGGTCTCATCGACAAGTACGGCACCGACGCGGTCCGAGCGTGGGCTGCATCGGTCGCCATGTCGAGCCAGGACGTCAGGTTCGATGAGAGCCGGGTCGAGGGATACCGGCGGTTCTGCAACAAGCTCTGGAACGCCACCCGCCTCGTGCTGAGCTCGCCGGGGACGCCGCCCTCCGAGGTCCCGGGCGTGTTCGAGGTTCACGAGCACCTGGAGGACCGCTGGATCGTCTCGCGGCTGTCGTACACGTGCGCGGCGGTCACCGCCGGCATCGAAAGTTTCACGTTCCAGGACTCGATGGCGGCGGCCTATGGCTTCGCGTGGAACGAGTTCTGCGACTGGTACCTCGAAGCGGCGAAGGAGCGGCTGCGAGCCGGGGACGCGGCTGCGCAGGACGTCGCGTACTTCTGCCTCGACAACATGTTCCGGTTGCTGCATCCGTTCATGCCCTTCGTGACCGAGGAGCTGTGGTCGCGGACTCCCGGGCACCTCGACTTCCTGATGCGCGCCCCGTGGCCCGAGCTGGACGGCAGGTTTGTCGATCCTGCCGCCGAGGAGTCCTTCGCCCAGGTGATGACGATCGTGGAGGAGGTGCGCGGGCACAGGCAGGCCGTCGGGGCGCCGCCACGTGGGGGCAGGCTCCAGCTGGACCGCCCGATCGACCGCACGGTCGCGTCTCTGGCGGCGCGCCTCGCCTGGGTCGAGCTGGCCAATGAGATCGATGAGATCGACCAGCGCGAGGGAGGCATACCGCTTGCCTCGGTGGCGGGCCGGGCCAGCTTCCCCGCCGGCGCGGGCGGCGTTCGCCAGGCCGAGGCCAAGCGTGATGCGGAGCGGGCGCGGCTGAAGATCGACCTTGCGAAAACCGAGGCCAAGCTCGCCAATCCGGAGTTTCTGGCCAAGGCACCACCGGAGATCGTCAGGAAGCTGGAGGACCGGGCCGCCGAGCTACACGCCGCAATCGACCGCCTAGAGTAGGCAGGCAGTTGGAAGTTGACGACGAGAGATTCGGTGGCCAGGTGGCCGCAGTGCTAGGCGCCGCCGAGCACCGGAACAAAGCGTATTCGTCAATACGCGTCGTGAGGAGCGCAGGCGGCAACAACGCAATGCGGCCGCCTGGGCGCCGAAGATCCGTCGTCAGTCTTCCGACTGACTGCTAGGACTCTATGCCGTCGATCGCACTGCTGGCCCCGGTGCTGCTGCCGCTCATCGCGGCCGGCGTCATCACCGCTTTCGGACTGAGCGGATTCAACCTCGGCCCAATCGCCGTGGGCGCGGGCGCCTGGGCGGCGGTGCTGGCCCTGCTGGTCCTGTGGATCCCGTTGCGGTCCACGCAAGAGCTGAGCCTGGGCCAGCTTGGCTTCGGCACCGGGCTCCAGCTGCGGCTCGATGCGGTCGCTTTCGCGTTCGGCCTGATGGTCCTGGTCCCAGCCGCGTTGGTGCTGACCCTTCAGCGGCGGAACTGGCAAGAGGCGGCGATCGGTGTCCTTGGAGTGGCCGCCGCCATGGGCGCCATCGAAGCCGGCGGCGTCGTCCTGACCGCGCTGGCCGGCGGAACGGCGGCAACCCTGGCGATCGTCCAGCTCGACGCTGAGGACGTCCGTGCGCCGCGGCCGCGGTGGAGCATGCTGCTCGCCGCCTGGCTGGCTTTGAGCTGGGCCGGCGTGATTCTCCAGGTCCGCAGCGGGACCGCCGCCTATGCCGCAGTCCCCGTTTCCGCCCTGACCGCGCCGGTCTTCGCGCTCATCGCTCTGGCGGGCCTGATGGCGTCGGGTCTCGTGCCCTGGCGTTCGTGGCCGGCCGAGGTGTGGTCTAGACCCTCGCTGCGGGCGGCGGGACTGGTCGTCGCCACGCTCTATCCGCTGGGCTTCTACCTGCTCGTTCGCGCCTATGAGATGGGTGATGGCAGGTACCCGCAGGTTGCCTTCCATGCGATTCTCGCCTCGCTGGGCGTGGTGGTCGCGTTGGGCGCGGCCGTCCGCGCTCAATCCGCGACCACACGGCGGGGATTTTTTGCCGAGGTGATCCCCGGCATCGGTGGATTCGCCCTGATGACCGTAGCGCTCGGTACGCCGCTTGGCCTGGTGGCGGGGCTCATCACCCTCGCGTTCGCGGCCGCCATGACAGCGTGCCTCTCGCTCCTGCCCGACCGCGCCGGCCCCGCGTCGCTGGTCACCATCGCCGCGGCGGTTGGCCTTCCACCCGCCCTCGGCTTCGGAGCGCGGGTCGTCGGGGTCGAGTCAACGTTCGAAGCTGGTGATTTCTTTGGATTCATCGGCGTCGGAGGCACGATCGTCTGGGTTCTGTGGATGGTCGCGGGCGCGCGCGCCACGGGCCTTCCGGCCGGCCGCGGTCGCCCCACCGGCGAGACCTTCCCGCGCGTAGCGATGGCTGTTGCGGCGCTGACGCTGGTCGCCGGTCCCGCCATCGGTTTGATCCAGTCGGCGTTCGCCAGCCCGGCGCAGGCTGACGTGATGCCACTCCCGGCGGGCTCGGTCGGTGGCGGGCTCATGTCGATGGTCACGGTGACCACGGTGCTGCCCGTCGTTGCGCTCTTCGTGCCACTGCTGATCATTGGTGTGCTGGCCTATGGCGCCGCAGGCACCAGGCTCATCCGGACCCAGCCTCGACCTCCATTGTTCAATCTCCCGTGGGCCGGCGCAGCCGCTCGCTTGCGACGGGCCGTGGCCTTGGCGTCCATGCCCGAGCAGTACCGATCGATCCTCGACCTCCGCGCGCTCGAGGCCGCCGCGATGGGCGGGAGGCCGCTGATCTGGCTCGCCTCGCTGGTGGCCCTGGCCTTCGCCGTGACCAGGTAGTGGTCGAAGCGGCCTTTGTCGCCTGGGTCGGGGCGGCCCTCGTCGTGCTGGCCGATGGGCGGCGGGGCCTGGCGCTTGGCCTTGTGCTGCTCACGGCCGGCCTCGCGGTTCTCGCCTGGCCGGCGGGAATGGCGTTCGGTGCGGTCGCGATCGCCGCCGGAGGCCTGGTCGCGGCGGGACAGTGCTTGAGGTCGGGACCCGCGAGCTGGGGGATCATGCCCGCGGGCTCTACGCCTCGACTCATCATCTGCATCGCCTCGGGCTTGCTTGCGCTCTGGGTGGCTGCGTCCGTGACCTCAGGAACAGGTGCGCCGCTCCGATTCGCCGTCCTGCTGGTCGTGGGATTGATGGGAGCGCGAATCCTGATCAGCCACGAGCCCGGTGCCGTGCTGGCGGCGATAGCCTCCCTCGCGCTCGCGCTCGGGGTGGCGCCGGGTCTCGCGGCCACATCACCTGGTCCGGTTGCCGCAATCGTCGGTGCGCTGATTGCCGCGGGCGTCGTGTTCGTCCCGGCCGGGCTCGCCCGCCTCGCATCCATACCGCTCGCGGACAAAGATGGAGCCTGAGCTCCTGCTCGCGGCGGCCGCCGCCCTGGGCCTGGCGGTCGTCTTCACTCCGCTCCGCGTCCCCCGCGCGAGCCTGCTCACTTGGGGCCTCTTGGGGCTGGCCGGAATGGCTGCCATCGTCATCGCCCCAAGCCTGGACCTGGTCATCCTGATCCTGCTCGTGCTCGCGGTGCTGCAGGCGCGGCTCACGTCTAATCGAGAATTCGTGACACGGCTCCGTGCGCCGGTCCTGGCCATCGCTCTGCTGGCGCTGGGCCTGGCGTTCGAGCGAATGCAGGGCCCGGTCGTGCTGGACCGTTTCGGCGCGGTCGGCATCGTCGCGGGCCTTGTCGCCGCGATCGGGCTGCTGCCCTATGTCCACGAATTCGACCCCGACGAATCGGTCGTCGCGTCGCCGATCCCATGGATGGCGTTTATCGGCCCCCCTCTCGCCGCGACAGTGCTGTTGCAGGCGAATCAGGTGATTCCCTCTGACGCGGGCGACGCATTTGGCGCGATGCTCATCGGCCTCGGGCTGCTGAACATGATCGGAGGGAGCCTGGGCTCCTGGCGCACGGAGAACGACGCTTCGGCCTGGCGCTACTCGTTCATGGCCGATTGGGGGCTCGCGATGTGTGGATTCGGGCTCGCGATCGCCGACGGACGTTCGGCGGCGCTGCTGATGCTCTTCAGCATCGTCCTCGGCCGCCTGCCCCTGTACCTGTGGTCGCGACAGGCCCTTCGCGAGAAGGTTCCAACCGACCGGCCGATCAACCTCGTGGTGGCCGCAGTGCTCGCGGGCTCGGCCCCGTTCGCCGGATTTCCCGCTCGAGTTCTGCTGCTGCGTGGCGCCACGCAGCTTTACTGGCCGCTGGCACTGGTGCTGGCGGCGGGCATGCTGCTGTGGCTTCCCTCGTCGTTGCGCCTCGGGCGCAGCATGGGAGTGCCCCGGGGACGCCAGGCGGTCGGAGTCGCCATCGTGCTCGCGCTGAACGTCCTGCTTGGCGTGTATCCGCAACCGCTGCTCACGCTGGCCGGGCTGTGATGAGATGACGCAGGTCCTCGCGGCAATCGCGACGCATGCGCTCGCGCTGGTCCTCTATCCGGGACTGGTCACTGGCGCGATGTTCGGTGGGCTGGCGGAGGTCGCCTGGATGAGCGCCACCGCCGGGGGCTGGTCGTGGCCCGAGCTTCCCCGGCGGCGGCCCACCCCCGTGCTCGCGACGGTACTGGTGTGCTCGATCCTCGCTGCAGTGCAGCTGGCCGCTCCATTCAACCCGGTCCCGTCGGAAGAGCGCAGCGTGGTGGTCGCGGCGGTTGCGCTCGCGTTCACGGCCTGGGCCGAGCTCGCGCTGACCGTGGAGCTGGTGGCTGAACCCCGGTTGCTCCTGATCGTGCAGTTCTGCTGGCTCCTGGCGGTGCTCGGACCGGCGGTCCAACCCGAGACCCTTCGACCCCAGGTCCTCGGCAATGTGCTCGTCCCGGCCCTGCTACCGCTGAAGGTGGCGTGCGGGGTCCTGTACCTGCTGTGCCTTCCGGCGCTGCTGCGGCTGTGGCCGTTTGCTCCTCCGGGGGATCGAAGGACCCGCCGGCGGGTTGACGCGGCCCGGGCTCTGTGCTGGTTTCCTTACTGCGGGCTCTTCACGACGTTGTTTTTTTCACCACCCGCCGACGATGGGCTCGGACTCTTGCGCTTCTTCGGGATCACCTTGATCGTAGCGGTGGTGATGATCGGGGTGGGATTTGTGATGCAGCGTCGAGGCGTTGTGCTTGCGCGCGCGGTTTACGTGCGCGCGATCGCGCCTTACGGGTTGGTGGTGCTGGTGGTGGCGGTCGGGACTTCGTTCTTGTTGAGGTAGCGGGGAAAGGGACCGGGAAGGGGGTGGCGGGGGCGGCGCTGGGGTGAAAGAGGCGGGCTTGGGTGGCAGGGCTACGCT
>Ga0208356_1000391_pt1 | contig 11795 bp, 10 predicted proteins | sample NGESurshal072012_4_FD_184467 | JGI IMG/M metagenome (GOLD analysis project Ga0208356, IMG submission 184467) | Arctic peat soil microbial communities from Barrow, Alaska - NGEE Surface sample 53-1 shallow-072012 (SPAdes) | ecosystem: Environmental > Terrestrial > Soil > Wetlands > Peat ... | reverse complement strand
ACTGTGTCCGCACAATGAATAGGATGTGGGTGTCATTGTATGTGCGGGAAAGGCGTAGAGGTGTCCAGCGAAATGCCTTTTAGTTCCGATAGTTAACGCGCGTACACCATAGAAGTGCCGGTTTACATGGGCTTTGCCAAAAGCCAGAAATCGTAATTCGTAATGACGGGGTCACAGGTTCGAATCCTGTTTGCGGCACCAAGGTCAAATTTGTTTAGATTATCTGCCCGCTCTGGCTGACCAGAACGGGCGAAGGAGCGTCACGGCAGCAGGCCTTGCTGCGTTGGAGCCGGATCGGTTTGCCATGCCGCGCGAAGCCGACCTCCGCTTGAAATGCTGCGCCTCACCGTAGCGTGATGTGGCCCACTCGGTGGGCGGGTCTAATCTGAGCGGCTGCGGGCTTTCATTCCAAGGTGGGAGGATTGAAAAAATGAAGACAACGATCATTGCACTTTGTGCCGCCGCTCTCATCGCCGCCGCACCGGCTGTGCTTGCGCAGCATGCGCCTAGCAAAGCCCCGGCTCTGCAGCACAAGGTCGCAAAGAAACATCGTCCGGGCGTCTCCGGCTACCTGCCGCTGCGTGAGGTGCGAACCAGGGGTTCGAAGAGCGGCTATCCGAAAGCGTTCGGTTATGCGCCCGCTGAACCCATCGACAGCGTTATCGAATCATCGAGACAAGCTGGTGGTGGTGGAGGGGGCGGCGGCGGCATGTGATCGATCCGACCTGGCCGATACTACCCCCGGTTCGTTCGGTGCTGTGATGCAGCTCACGCGGCGCGTTATCGCCCGGTCCTATTGCGTTACCGTCTGCACCACGCTGCTGACCGGGCGAGTGGTGGCGACCGGGACTTTGACGTCCTTCAGCATGGCTTCGTCATATTCGGGCAGCGTCTGCACCGGCGCCTTGGCCTTGATCTGCACTACCTTGTAGCCGCCGGCCTTGAGCCGGGCGAGCAGGGTCGGCAGCGCGTCGGCGGTGTGTTTCTGGAAATCATGCATCAGGATGATGCCCTTGCCCTGCTTCTCGAGCTTGGTCATCACCGTCTCCACGACCTTGTCGGGCGTGCTGCTCTTTCGGAAGTCGAAGGAATCGAGGTCGCAGGAGAACATCGCGATATTGCGCGAGCCGAGATAGGCCACCGCCGAGGGGCGATGCTGCAATTCCGGAAACCGGAAGAACGGCGCCGGCGCGGTGCCGAGCGCGAGCTTGACCGCGCTGAAGCCTTTTTCGATCTCGTCTTTGGCCTGCTGGTCGGTCATCTTCTTGCTATTCAGATTGACGTGCGACCAGGTATGGGCGCCGATGGTGTGTCCGGCCGCGGCCACCTCCCGGAGAATCTCCGGATGGTAGGAGGCGTGCTTGCCGATCGAGAAGAACAGGCCCTTGGTGCATTGGTCGGCGAGCGCCTTGAGCACGGCGGGCGTGTTGGCCGGCCATGGACCGTCGTCAAACGTCAGCACCACCTCCTTGTCGGCGAGGAAATCGAGTTGCTTGAAATGCTCGAAGCCGAAACCGGGTCCGCCGGTGGTGTCGATCTCGACCACGCGGCTGACGCCGAGCGCGTCCGGATTGGCACAGCCGGTTTTTTGCGAGCTTGCGGCCGGCGCGGCTTGTATCGAGCCGGTGATCTCGACCGGCGCCTCGGGCGCAGCCGCAGGCTTGGCCGCCGCGATGTGGGCCGGTTCGGCTTTCGCGGCGCTGGCGGTGCTCGGAGAAGGCACATCGGGGCGCGGCGAGAAAGCCCAGAACCACACCCCGGCGATCACCACCGCCGCCACCACACTCGCCAGCATCAGGCCTAACGCGTTACGCATCTTGCTCTTTCCACCTACGCTCACCACCGGGACGCGCGACCGCTGCGCCGGGCCATTCATGCGAGGGAAGTCTTAACGCCGCACCAACATGGCGAGGATTCGCTCATCATTTCCGCCGGATGCGGCTGCGTGACGCTGGTCACGCACCGCCGGCCGCGCCGGATTGATCTCGCCTTGACAAATGCATTGCGGCCCCGATTTGAGCGGCATATCTAGAACGGCCGGGTTCACGCGGGTGAAGGCGGAACAAGATTGGAACAAGATGATCCGTTTTCTTTTTGTCATTGTCCTGGTTCTGGTCGCCTCCCGGGCCTCGGCGCAGCAGGAACACGATGCCTGCGCGCGCGATGTGGTGCGTCATTGCCGCGCCGTGATGAATGACGGCGATTCCGCCGTGCTCGCCTGTCTCAAGCAACACCGTACCCGCATCAGCAAGGCCTGCAACAAGGTGCTGACCGAACACGGGCAATGATTAGATCGGCGCTGTCAGGTCGTGGCTTCATCCTTTGAGACGCGCGCAAGCGCGCTCCTCAGGACGAGGTCTTCTTCCCTGGATGAGGTGCTAGACCCTCATGGTGAGGAGCGTGGCAACGCCGCGCGTCTCGAACCACGAGGCCGGATCGTTCGCCGATGATCACCCCATCCCGGAATGACGCCGCGCATTTTACGTGCTGCTGCCCGCGGCGGTGGCGACCACCGGCAATACCTCGCTGGCGGCGCGGTCGGGGGTGTCTTCCTTCCAGCGCACCGAGCCGAACGGCCGTTCCAGCATGCGGCGGATGCGTACCGGATCGGGGCCGAGATGAAAATCCATCGCGCGCTGATGCAGCGCGCGTTCGGATTGGGTGGAGCGGTTGCGCTGGCGCAGATAATCGAGCCAGGTCGGGCAATGATAGCGCTCGGTCCAGAGTTCCGGATCGGCGATGTCGCGTGCGATCGACCAGCCATAGGCGCCGTTGCGCTGGCGGCTGAGCTGCACATCCTGCATCACATTGTGGAAGGCGCGGGCGTTGTCCTGGTCGACGCGGTATTCGATCTCGACCACCAGCGGCCCGCTGCGCGCGGTCAGCGACAGCTGGACCTCGGGGTCGGCGAGCAGCTCGGCGTCTTCATTGCGGGCGCCGATCCGCGGCATGTGCAGCCACAGGCCGAGCAGCGGCGACAGCATCATCAGTCCAGCCGAGGTCAGCAGCGCGGTTTCGACGCCGGCGGCGTCGGTCAGCCGGCCCCAGCCCCAGCTTCCCACCGCGATGCCGCCGGCGATCGAGGCCTGGAATGCCGCGAGCGACCGGCCTGCGACCCAGCGCGGCGCCGAGAGCTGCACGCCGATGTTGAACAAGGCGACCGCCAGCATCCACGCCGCGCCCGCCACCACCAGCGCGGCCGCGGTCAATACCGGCTCGTGGCTGAGCGCGATCGCCGCAATGGCGCCCCCCATCGATAGCGCGCAGGCGCGCACCGCGGCTTCGCCGGTCATGCGTTTGCGCACCTCGGAGATATTGAGCGCGCCGATCACCGCGCCCATGCCGAAGGCGCCAAGCATGATGCCGTAGGTCTGCGCGCCGCCATGGAGCAGGTCGCGCGCCACCAGCGGCATCAGCGCCGACACCGAACCGCCGATCACGCCGGTCACCAGCGTGCGCGCCAGCACGATCCGGATCGAGGGCGAGTTGGCGATATAGCGCACGCCCGAGACGATGGCGCGGTTGAGCCGCTCGCGTGGCAGCCGCGACGGCTCGCTGACGCGGCGCCACAGAAACAGCACCACCATCAGCGGGATATAGAGCACCGCATTGGCGGCAAACGCCGCGACCGCGCCGGCGGTCGCGACCACGATGCCGCCGATCGCGGGGCCAAAGCTTCGCGCGATGTTGTAGCTGATGCCGTTCAGCGCGACCGCCGACGGCAGCGTTTCGGTCGGCACCTGCTCGCTGACCGAGGATTGCCAGGCCGGCCCGAACAACGCCATGCCGCTGCCGACGACAAAGCAGAACGCCAGCAGGATAGTCGGGGTGATGAGATGCAACCCGGCCAGCAGCGAAAGCGCCGTGGCGCCCGACAGCGAGATCGAGAGCGAAACCAGCGCGACGATGCGCCGGTCATACATGTCGGCGATGGCGCCGGCCGGCATCGAGATCAGCATTACCGGCAGCATCAGGGCGGTCTGCACCAGCGCGACGTCGTCGGCCGAGGTCGCCATCTGGGTCATCGCCCAGGCGGCGCCGACGCCCTGGATCAACAGGCCGAGATTGGAGAGCAGGCTCGCGAACCAGATCCGGCGGAACACCGGATGCCGCAACGGCGCCCGCAGGCCGTCGGCGGCAAAGCTCGGTCGGTTCGGCGGTTCGGTCATGGCCAGCCTTTGATTCCCTGCATATGAAACTGATGCCCGCGAAAGTCCTTGGCTGTCCAGTGCTCAGACGGCTATGAGCAGGGACGTGGCACTATCAAGCCATTGATAAGGCAAGGGGAGGCGGTCAAATGCGCGTATCGCGGCGAACAATCCTGAAGGGGGCCGGTGCCTTGCCGCTGGCCGCCAGCGGCTTGAGCTGGGCCGCCATGGCCCAGAACGCCCCCGTGACGCCCGGCGGCGCTGAAATTCCCCCGATCCTGTTCGTGCATGGCAATGGCGATCAGGCCGCCCTGTGGATGACGACGCTGTGGCGGATGGAATCCAACGGGGCTGCGCCCGACCGGATGTTCGCGATCAACTTCACCGATCCGCTGGCGCGCAGCGACGACACCGTGCCGCAGCCCAATCATTCCTCGACCGAGGACCAGCGCCGCGAACTCGGCGATGCCATCAAGGCGTTGAAAAGCCGCACCGGGGCATCGCGCATTGCGCTGGTCGGCAATTCGCGCGGCGGCTATTCGATCCGCAGCTACATCAAGAACGGCGGCGGCGCCGATGTCAGCCATGCCGTGCTGTGCGGCGTTCCCAATCATGGCGTGTTTGCCTGGGACCAGGGCCTCAACAGTGAATTCAACGGCAAAGGTCCGTTCCTGCGCGGACTCAACGAGGGCGACAGCGAGGTGACGCCGGGGACCGCGTTCCTGACCCTGCGCAGCGACGGCATGGACAAATATGCCCAGGCCGACGGCCGCTTCATCGGCAAGCCGGGCGTGCCGACCGGCGTCACGGCGGAAGGCCCCGCGCTCAAAGGCGCCACCAATCTGGTGCTCGGCGCCGTCGACCATCGCGAGACGGCGTATTCGCCGCGCGCCTTCCGCGAGATCTATAAATTCATCGCCGGCCGCGAACCGGACCGGATCGCGATCGCGCCGCAGGCAGAGGTCAAACTGAGCGGCCTCGTCACCGGCACGCCCGGCGGTATTCAGACCAATCGTCCGGTCGGCGGCGCTTCCGTCGAGGTCTACCGGGTGTCGCCCCATAGTGGCGAACGGATCGGCGCCGCCCTTCACAGCTCACAGACCGGCGCCGATGGCCGCTGGGGCCCGGCGCAGGTCGATCCGGCCTGGTATCTCGAGATGGTGCTGACGGCGGCCGGATCGACCACCACGCATTTCTACCGGTCGCCGTTTCCGCGCTCCTCCGATATCGTGCATCTTCGCGCCGCGCGCGCCTTGGGCCCGGCGGACGACGGCGCCGGTTGCGTCGTCCTGATGTCGCGACCGCGAGGCTATTTTGGCCTGCCCCGCGATATCGTGCTGTTCGACGGCAAGGAGCCGACCGACGTCAAGCCGGGCGTACCGACCGATTCGCTCACCACCTTGCGGCTTTCGGCCGCAGAGACCGGGCGTCCGGTCGCCGGCCTTTTCAACCTGGAGCGGATCGTGGCGCGGGCGTGGCCGGCCTCGGAAAACAGGATTGCGGTTGCCGAACTCACTTATTAGCTGCTCCCTGTCGTGCCCTTCCTTGCGAGGTCCAACCGTGAGCGTAGCCGAAGCCCGGGACACGCCCGCGACACGCCGGCCGCTGGTGCCCCCCAGCCCTCCGCGCGCCGCCGCGGACATGACCGCACTCGGGCGGATGGCGGCGATGCGCCAAAGCGCGATCGCGACCTGGGGACCACGGGCCTATCAGGACGACGTCATCCAGGGCCGCTTCTTTGGGCGCAGCAGCTTCATCCTCAACACGCCGGACGCCATCCGGCATGTGCTGGTCGACAATTACGAGAATTACACCCGCACCCCGCCCAGCATCCGGGTGTTGCGTCCGATGCTCGGCGAGGGGCTTTTGATCTCCGAGGGCCGCGCCTGGAAGCATCAGCGCCGAACCCTGGCGCCGGCCTTCACGCCGCGCGCCGTCGCGCCGCTGGTGCCCCACATGATCGCCGCCATCGACGAGACGATTGCAAAACTTCGAGAGACGAGCACCGAGGCCGTCGACCTGCGCGGGGCGATGCAGCGGATGACGCTCGAGATTGCCGGGCGCACCATGTTTTCGCTCGGCATGGGCCGCCACGGTGCGGCGTTGCGCGACTTCGTGATGGAGTACGGCACCCGGCTGGCCCGGCCGCATTTTCTCGATCTGCTGCTGCCGCTGGCGTGGCCGAGCCCGCAGGACTTCGCCCGCGCCCGTTTCCGCCGGCGATGGACGGCGTTCGTCGCCATGCTGATGGCGGAACGCCGCGCCGCCGGCAAGAAGGAGGGCGCGCCGCCGCGCGACCTGTTCGACCTGATGGACGCCGCACGCGATCCCGAGACCGGCGAATCCTTCACCGACGCGCAGCTTGGCGACCAGGTCGCGACCATGATCCTCGCCGGCCATGAGACCACGGCGACGGCGCTGTTCTGGTCGCTCTATCTGCTCGCACTCGACCCTGAGACCCAGGACCGGGTGGCCGCCGAGGTCGAGAGCGCTTCGGTCGAGGGCGGGCTCGAACTGGAGCGGTTGAAATTCACCCGCGCCGTGATCGACGAAACGATGCGGCTCTATCCGCCCGCCTTCCTGATTGCGCGGGCGGCGACCGCGCCGGATAGTGTCGCCGGCCTTCCGGTCAACAAGAGGGATGTGATCCTGATCGCGCCCTGGCTGCTGCACCGGCATGAAAGGCTGTGGAGCGATCCGGATGCGTTCGTCCCGTCCCGCTTCATGGCGCCGGCGCCCCCGCCCGATCGGTTTGCGTATCTGCCGTTCGGGGTCGGCCCGCGCGTCTGCATCGGCGCGCATTTCGCGCTGGTGGAGGCCACGCTGGCGCTCGCCAGGTTGATCGGCGCGTTCCGGGTCGGGCTTGTCGACCACGAGCCGGTGCTACCGATCGGGGTGGTGACGACGCAGCCCGACCGCTCGCCACAATTCCGCATCACGGCTCGGTGACAAGCCATTGTTTGGAAGCTTTCGCGATCTGATCTAGGTTTCCGCCATGAGAAATGTCCAGGCGCAGTTTTCGGTCTTGAAGCAGACCGCCGATCCGTCGGTGGCCGACGCCATCCTGAACCTGATCGAGAAAGGTCAGGATAGCGAGCTTAACCGGATCAACGTGCTGGATTTCTCGACCCGGACCGGGCTTGACGAAGAGCGGGTGATCTCCGGCTTTCTGCACGCGTCGCGGCTCGGGCTGTTCGACCTTACCTGGAACGTGCTCTGTCCCGGCTGCGGCGGCGTGCTCGATGCCCACAGCACGCTCAAATCGCTGCGCCATGACGACTATCATTGCGGATTATGCGCCTGCGGCTATGAGGCCTCGGTCGACGAACAGGTCGAGGTCGCCTTCACGGTCAACCCGCAAGTGCGGCGGATCGCAGCGCATGACCCCAACACGTTGCCGATCTGGGACTATTTCAAGCAGGTGTTCTGGAGTTCGGGCGTCGATCTCAACGAGGAATCGTTCGATTCGCTCTCCAACGACGTGGTGCTGGATGCGCTGGAATTGCCGCCGAGAGAAAAGGCGGTGCTGTCGCTGCAGTTGCCGCCGAATTTCATTATCGTGTTCGAGCCGGTGACGCATGCCGCCCAGTTCATCGACGTGCAGGGCGAGCCGACCAGGGAATGTCAGCAATTGTCGCTGATCTACAACAGGATTCAGGCGCCGGTCGGAACGATGACGTTGCGTCCGGGGCCGCTGCGGCTGTCGCTCGACAACCAGACCGACGTCCGGGTGCTGCCATCGGTGTTCATCGCCGCCGAGGCGCTCCATCATCTGATAGGCAAGCGCAAGCCGTTCCTCACCGCGAAGCGGATACTGACCAACCAGACCTTCCGCGACGTCTACAAGGCCGACAATCTCAACATCGACCAGCGCCTCAAGATCACCTCGCTGACCTTCCTGTTCACCGACCTCAAGGGCTCCACCGCGCTGTACGAGCGGGTCGGCGACCTCGTCGCCTTCGACCTCGTGCGCGCGCATTTCCACGCGCTGCTGGAAATCATATCTTCGGAGAAGGGCGCGGTCGTGAAGACGATCGGCGATGCCGTGATGGCGACCTTCAATCGCCCCGAGCAGGCGCTGGCGGCGGGGCTGCGGATCCGCGCCGCGATGGAAAAACTCAATGTCGAACGCGGGACCCGGGATCTCGTGGTCAAGATCGGCATCCATGAAGGTTCGTGTCTCGCGGTCATGCTCAACGAGCGGCAGGATTATTTCGGCCAGACCGTCAACATTGCGGCACGGGTGCAGGGCCTGTCGACCTCGCATGCGATCCATGTCACCGGATCGGTGATCGACGCGCCGGCGGTGACCGCCATCCTGGACAAGGAGGCGATCACGCCGATCCAGAAGCAGGCCGCGCTGCGCGGCATCGCCGACAAGATGGTAGTGTACGAGATCCCCTGATCTTGCCAAAAGGTAATGCGGCCCCCGGGAACCGGCACGGATTGCGTCGGTTGATTTCTCGGCCCATATATTCGCCGTGCCGTCGATGCGGCGCCCGACAGGCTCCCACCCATAAGGTAGACTTCGATGCTGGACGGACTACGCCAATTCATTGCCGAGGTCGTTTCTCCCGCCGCGCAGCACGATCGGGCATTTGACGATACCGGCTATCGCCTCGCGGCAACGGCGCTGCTGATTCACGTCATTTCGCTCGACGGCGAACCGTCCGACGTTGAAAAGCGCAAGCTCCACAGCCTGCTCGAATCCAGCTTCCGGCTTGATCCCGGCACCGCCGATCAATTGATCGCATCGGCGACACTGGTCGAGGGCGAGGCGGTCGACCTCTTCCATTTCACCAGCGTCATCATGCGTTCGGTGAACGAGGAAGGCAGACTCCGCATCGTCGAAATGATGTGGGAACTGGTTTATGCCGACGGCGAGGTCAGCGAGTTCGAGGACAATGTGGTGTGGCGCGCGGCCGATCTGCTCGGCGTGTCCTCCCGCGACCGCATCGATCTCAAGCACCGCGTTGCCGGCGCGCTGCCGGCCGCGGTCAAGGGCGATTCGGACATCGCGGACGCGGCAAGCCGACATGCCGATGGCATCGGGACATGAAGAAACTTTAATGTAGTCTGCGATCGGCGCCCCGCCAATTGCGGCCGCCGCGAAATGTTGCTCAATAATTCCGCAGCCCACGGCATTTGAATACGTCATATGATTGCAGAAGGCTTGCGCCCCACCGGAGGCATATGCTCTCGTTGTGGTCCGAGCCGTATTTTTGATCTGCCATTGAACTAAGAGCATCGAATCGTGACCGAGCGTGTGACGCTGATTACCGGTGCCTCGGCTGGCATAGGCGCCGAGCTGGCGCGCGTTTTCGCATCGAACGGCCATCGCGTCGCACTCGTCGCACGGCGGACCGCGCGTCTGACCGCGCTCGCGGCGGAAATTGCCGACGCCGGCGGCGCAGCGCCGATGGTCATTCCATGCGATCTCAGACACGCCGATGCGGGCGAACGGATAGCGGCCGCGCTGGCTGCCGAAGGCGCAGAGGTCGAGTTCGTCGTCAACAATGCGGGCTTCGGCCTGTTCGGCAACGCGATCGAAATGGATCGCGCCGAGCAACTCGACATCATCGCCGTCAACATCCGCGCGTTGACCGATTTGTCGCTGCGGTTCTCCGACAGTCTCATTCGGCATCGCGGCGGCATCCTCAATGTCAGCTCGATCGCCGGTTTTCTGCCCGGCCCGGGGATGGCGGTCTACTACGCCTCCAAGGCCTACGTGCTGTCCTTCACCGAAGCGCTGCGCCGGGAGCTTGCCGGCCGCGGCGTTCGCGTGACCGCGCTCTGTCCTGGTCCGGTGCCGTCGGAATTCCAGGTTCGGGCAGGGTTTACGCCCGGCTATGACTCGGCGATGCTCAATGTCACCGCGGCGGACGTCGCCAAGGCGGGCTACCGCGGCCTGATGGCCAACCAGCGCGCCGTGCTGCCTGGCCTCGGCATCAAGATGGTGCCGCTGCTGCTGCGGCTGTTTCCCCGCGGTTTCATCCTTGGGGCGGTCGGCCGCCTTCAGCTGCGCCGGCGCTGAGCAACCAGCATCGCGGCCGGATTCTGGCCCGCGATTTGCTTTCCATATTCGCGACAAGTGTGCGCGAACTCACATCTCATTAAGGATCAATTGGCTATGATTCCGGCTTCGAGGCCGTAAGCGAAGCAAGGTCGATGTCGTTCAGGTCGAAAAATGGCGCCGCGCGCGTGACGGCTTTCCCCGGCGTAAGGCCAGCGATTGCCGCACGGCCAGGTACGGCCTCCCTGCTGCCGGTCCTGGTCGTCCTGCATCAGGAGAACTCGACTCCGGGCCGGGTCGGTAATGCGCTGCGCGCGCTCGGATACAGGCTGGATATCAGGCGACCGCGGTTTGGCGATGCGCTGCCCAAAACGCTCGATGACCACGCCGGCGCGGTCATTTTTGGCGGTCCGATGAGCGCCAACGACCCGGACGACCATGTCCACCGCGAGATCGACTGGATCGAGATTCCGCTGCGGGAGCAGCGCCCGTTTCTGGGCATTTGCCTGGGCGCGCAAATGCTCGCGAAACAGCTCGGCGCCAGGGTCGCGCCGCATCCACAAGGCCTGACCCAGATCGGCTACTACCCGGTGCGCCCGACCGCAGAGGGATTGGCGCTCTGCCCGGACTGGCCAAGCCATGTTTACCACTGGCATCGCGAAGGGTTCGATTTGCCCGGCGGCACCGAACTGCTCGCGGAAGGCGACGATTTTCCGGTGCAGGCCTTCCGGTCCGGACATGCCTTCGGCTTCCAGTTTCATCCCGATGTGACTTACGCCATGATGCATTGCTGGACCACGCGCGGCCATGACCGCATGGATGCACCGGGTGCGCGTCCGCGCCATCGCCACTTCGCCGACCGCGCGGTCCATGACGTCACCGAGCGCGCCTGGCTGAAGCATTTTCTCGAAGGCTGGCTCGCCCTCATGCCGCGTTCGGTGCTGTCGGAAGCCGCGGAATAGAGCGATAGTTTCGCCTTCCGGACGCGCGTCGGCGATATCCCCGATGTGCTATATCCATGATTGGTTCACACCGGACCGCCGCGGCAGCAAGCCATCAATCAACGACACCTTCTCGTCGTGGACGGCGAGCGCGACCCAAGGGAGACCGCCGTGACCTATCAGCATATTCTCTACGATGTCAGCGACAGGATCGCGACCATTACGCTCAACCGTCCCGATCGCATGAACGCGTGGACGCCGATCATGGAACGCGACGTGCGCCACGCCATGGAAGCGGCGGCGTCCGACGAGGACGTCCGCGTCATCGTGCTCACGGGCGCGGGACGCGCGTTCTGCGCCGGCGCCGACATGGATGCGCTGAAGGGACTTGACCCCAACGACATCAGGCGCGCCGAAAGCGTGCCGGCGTTCGACATGAACCGCAGGCCGGACTGGCAGGCGCGCCATGCCTATTATCCGGCAATTGCAAAACCGGTGATCGGCATGCTGAACGGCGCCACCGCCGGCATCGGCCTCGTCCATGCGCTGTATTGCGACCTGCGTTTCGCCGCGGACAACACCGTGTTCACGACCGCATTCTCACGCCGCGGGCTGATCGCCGAGCACGGCATCAGCTGGATGCTGCCGCGCATTGTCGGTCATGCCAACGCGCTCGACCTGCTGATGTCCGCG
>Ga0208356_1000390_pt1 | contig 11804 bp, 13 predicted proteins | sample NGESurshal072012_4_FD_184467 | JGI IMG/M metagenome (GOLD analysis project Ga0208356, IMG submission 184467) | Arctic peat soil microbial communities from Barrow, Alaska - NGEE Surface sample 53-1 shallow-072012 (SPAdes) | ecosystem: Environmental > Terrestrial > Soil > Wetlands > Peat ... | reverse complement strand
AAGCTCGCCGCCGTGCTCCGCGGCGAGGCCGGGCCCGGCCTGCTCGAGACGTACTCCCAGGAGCGCGCCCCGGTGGCGAAGCAGATCGTGACCCGGGCCAACAAGTCGAGCCGCGAGTTCGGCCAGTTCTTCGAGGTGCTCGGCCTCACCGAGGCGGAGTCCGAGGAGGAGATGCGGGACCAGATCGAGGAGCGCAAGGCGAACACCGCGCGCGGCCGGGCCAAGCGAGAGGCCCTGGTCAGCGCCATGGAGCTGAAGAACTACGAGTTCAACGCGCACGGCGTCGAGCTCGGCCAGTTCTACCAGTCCGCCGCGATCGTCGGCGACGGCACGACCAGGCCCGAGCCCGCCAGGGACCCCGAGCTGTACTACCAGGCCTCGACCGTCCCGGGCTCGCACCTGCCGCACGCCTGGGTCGGCGACGCCGCCAGCAAGGTCTCCACCTTCGACCTCGCCCCCTACGGCGCGTTCACGCTGTTCACCGGCATCGCCGGCGAGGCCTGGGCGGAGGCGGCCGAGAAGGCCGGCCGGGACCTCGGCGTCCCGATCAAGACCGTGATCATCGGCCCCGGCCGCGAGGTCACCGACATCTACTACGACTGGGCCCGAGTCCGCGAGGTCGACGAGGACGGCGCGCTCCTGGTCCGCCCGGACAAGTTCATCGGCTGGCGCTCGATGTCCCTGCCGGGAAACCCGGACCAGGCACTGCGCGACGCCCTCGCCAACCTGCTCAGCCGGTAGCTTCTCCGCCGAGCAGCCCGGCCGGGAGCAGCGCGCGGTGCGCCTCGAGCAGTTCGTCGCACATCGCGACGGTCTGCGTCGTGGTCAGCGTGGCGGCGGTGTTCGGGTCGAGCAGCGCCGCCTGGTAGACGTGCTCACGGGACCCGTCGAGCGCCGCCCGGACGGTCAGCTCCACCACGTTGAGGAACGTCCGGTTCAGCGCCGCGAGCTGCGGCGGCAGCGCGCCGACCGGCATCGGCTTGGCCCCGCCCGCGCCGACCAAGCAGGGCACCTCCACGCAACACTGGTCGGGCAGGCTCGAGATCAGGCCGCCGTTGCGGATGTTCACATGCAGCTCGCGCTCGGTCCCGGTCTCCAGCGAGTGGATGAAAAGCGACGCCAGCTCGTTCTCGGGCTCAAGCTCGAGCGGGGCGTCCGACGCGAGCTGGCGCTCAAGCGAGGCGAGCTCGCGCAGGTTCTCCTCCGACCGCTCCAGGTAGTCGCCCACGAAGATACGGAACTGCTCGATCTGGTCGTCGTGGTGCATGAACCAGGGCACGTACTCGGCCGAGTGCTCGCTTGACTCGGTCGGGAAATAACCGAACCGGCGGTAGATCTCGACCCGCACCCGGTGCAGCAGCTCGGGAGACGACTCGACGATCTCGGCCAGGCGCGGATACAGGGACTCGCCGTCCTGCTCGAAGCGGAGCACGAAGGCCTGGTGGTTGAAGCCCGCGGTGACGAAGCGGACCCGCGCTGGGTCGGCGCCGACCAGGTCGGTGAGGAACGCCTGGGTGTCCCGCACCGAGTGGCACAGCCCGTAGACGCGGTCGAACCCGGCGCCCTCGTAGACCGCCCATGGCAGCATCGCCATCGGGTTGCTGTAGCTGAGCAGGTAGGCATCCGGGCATATTTCGAGCATGTCCCGGCCGAGCCCCACCACCACCGGGATCGTCCGCAGGCCGCGGAAGATCCCGCCGATGCCGAGGGTGTCGCCGATCGTCTGGCGCACCCCGTACTTGGCCGGGATGTCGAAGTCGGCCCGGGTGGCGTCGTAGCCGCCGACCTGCACCTCGTTGATCACGTAGTTGGCGCCCGCGAGCGCCTCGCGCCGGTCCTGGGTCACGGTCACCGTCGCGTCCGCGCCCAGCTGCGCTGATATCCGGCTGACGAGCCGCTGGGCGTGCACCAGCCGCTCCGCGCTGATGTCGTAGAGCGCGAAGTGCACGCCGCCGCGGAACTCTGGATAGCTGCACAGGTCGGTTGCCACGTTGCGAGTGAACTCGACACTGCCTGCACCGATGAACGTCACCTTGATCACAGCTCGGTAGTGTTCCATTCAAGCCCGTTTCGCGCAAGTTCTTGCACCTGGACCCGAAATGTGTGCAGAATACCGATCAATTCATGATCAGTACGAGCATCTGCGAGCGGAGTGCGGGATGACGAAGCATCGTCTGCGGGGCCGCCTGGCAGGACTTCTCACCGCGCTCACGGCGGTCACGGTGGTCCTCGCGGGTTGCGGCACCGATGCTGGCAGCGGGTCGAGCGCCAGCTCAAGCCCGATTGACATCTGGGAAGGGTGGACCGGAGTCGAGGCCACGACCTTCGCCCACCTGGTGTCGGAGTACCAGAGCGAGCACCCGGGCGTGAAGGTGAGCAGCCTGTACGTCAACAACGACGACACGCTGCAGAAGGTGCTGACCGCGGTGCGCGGCGGCAGCACGCCCGACATCGCCTACCTCTACGGCTCGTGGGCGCCCAACGCTGCCCAGATCCCCCAGGTCGTCAACCTCACCCAGGTGGTCAAGCGGCCCGGCGTCAACTGGGATGACTTCTTCACCGGCGAGCGTGACGTGGCCACCGTCAACGGCAAGGTGATCGGCATTCCCGCCCTGGTCGACAACCTGGCCGTGGTCTACAACAAGAAGCTGTTCGCCGCGGCCCATCTGCCGGCGCCCGGCCCGACCTGGACCTGGGCGCAGTTCACGGCCGACGCGAAGGCGCTCACTAACGCGTCGATCAAGCAGTACGGCACCGCGTACGTCACCCCGGGCACTGAGGACACGGTGTGGCGCTGGGAGGCCCTGCTCTGGGAGGCGGGCGGCGCGCTGCTGACCGCGAACAACAAGCAGGCGGCGTTCGACTCGGCCGCAGGGCTGCAGGCGCTTGACACCCTGCGCACCATGTCCGTCACCGACAAGTCGATGTACCTGGACCCCAGCGACTCCGCCTACGCCAACCTGTTCAACTCCGGCAAGATCGGCATGCTGGTCACCGGCCCCTGGGACCTCTCCGGGTTCCCCAACGTGGACTACGGCGTGCAGGTCATGCCGTCCTACCCAGGCGCCGACGGCGGCCATCAGACCATCTCCGGCCCCGACAACTGGGTGGTCTTCAACAACGGCTCGGCCCGGGTGAGCGCGGCCGAGCAGTTCCTGCTCTGGCTCACCGCCCCGGCCCAGGTGAAGTACTGGTCGCTGAAGACCGGCGACCTGCCGACGAGGACGTCGGTGGCCGATCAGTCCAGCGTGACCGCCGCGATGGACGCCGCACTGCCCGGTGACGCCGCCTTCGTCCAGAACCTGGCCGAGGTCAAGCAGGCGCGTCCGCAGATTACCCAGTACCCGAAGATCTCGACGGTCCTCGGCACCATGATCGTCTCCGTGCTGCTCGGCCAGAGCCAGCCGCAGGCGGCGCTGACCGCCGCGGCGGCGCAGGTTAACGCGGACCTGGCGGGCTGAGGTGTCGGTATCAGCCGCCCACGCCTACCAGCGTGGGCGCCCCGGCTGCGGGCGCCCGCGGCCGGGGCGACCGGGGGCGCTGCGCCGGATGGTCTCGTCCGAGCACTTCGCCGGGTGGGCGTTCGTCACCCCCGGGGTAGCGATCATCATCTTGTTCGGCGCGGTGCCGATCGTCTGGTCGGCGGTGATGTCCTTCCAGAAAGACAACCTGCTCTCGCCGAGCACGCCCTTCGTCGGCACCGCGAACTACCGCCAGATGCTGCACGACCCGATCGTGACCCAGGCCATCCAGCACACGCTGATCTACACCGCGCTGTTCGTGCCGGGGACCATGCTCGTCGGCCTGGTCCTCGCCGTCGCGATGAACCGCAAGATCCGCTTCATCTCCTTCTACCGGACCGCCGCCTACGCGACGATGGCGATCTCCACGATCAGCGAGGCGATCGTCTTCATCTGGCTGTTCGACCCGTCCTACGGCATCGTCAACTACTTCTTCAGCTTGATCGGCGTGCCGCAGCAGCAGTTCCTCAACTCGCCGTCGGAAGCGCTTTACGTGATCGTGGCGATGACGATCTGGGGCTGGAGCGGCTTCTCCGTCGTGATCTACCTCGCCGCCCTGCAAGGGGTACCGCAGGTGCTGCTCGAGGCGGCGTCGATCGACGGGGCCGGCCCCTGGCGCAGGTTCCGCCAGATCACGCTGCCGCTGCTCAGCCCGGCCTCGCTGTTCCTCGCCGTCTGGCTGACGATCAACGCACTGCAGCTATTCGACGAGGTGTACCTGAGCACCTCGGGCGGCCCGCTCAACGCGACCACCGTCCTCGTCTACTACCTGTACACCGAGGCCTTCCAGCAGTTCAACTTCGGCTACGCGTCCGCCATCGCCTACTTCCTGTTCCTCGTCATCATCGTGGTCACTGTCATCCAGTTCCGGGTTGGCAAGCGATTCACGTACTACCGGTCATGACGGCCACCTCCGCCCCCGCCCTCAGCGGGACCGACAGCCGCGGTGGGCTGGCAGGCGCGCCGCGCCCCCGGTCCCGGCGGTGGCTGCCGTTCAGCCCCTGGCACCTGGTGCTGCTCCCGGTCACCCTGATCCTGCTGTTCCCGTTCGCGTGGCTGCTCGTCACCTCAGTGGAGACCCCGGCCGAGGCGCTGCGCTTCCCCCCGTTGCTCGACCCGCACGTGATCCGGTTCGCCAACTACTCGGACGCGCTGGCCAGCGCGCCGTTCGTCCGGTTCTTCATCAACAGCGCGATCGTCTCCGTGCTCACCGTGCTGAGCAACCTGGCGCTCTGCGCGCTCGCGGGATACGCCTTCGCCCGGTTCCGCTTCCTCGGCCGGACGGCGCTGTTCGCCGTGCTCATGGCCACGCTCATGGTGCCGTTCCAGGTCACGATGATCCCGCAGTTCATCATCACCAAGTGGCTTGGCGTGCATGTCCTGGCGGCGGTCGGCATCAACCACATCGGCGCGCTCATCCTGCCGAACGCCGCCACCGCGTTCGGCATCTTCTTCCTGCGGCAGTTCTTCAAGACGCTGCCGCTCGAGTACGAGGAGTCCGCGCGGGTCGACGGGGCGAGCAGGCTGACCGTGCTGGTGCGGATCGTGCTGCCGCTCGCCACTCCGGCCCTGGCCACGCTGGCGGCGCTGACGTTCATCGACTCCTGGAACAACTTCCTCTGGCCGCTGATCGTCACCAGCTCGACCAACGAGATGACGCTGCCGCTCGGCCTGGCCACGTTCCAGGGGGCGCACTCGACTCAGTGGACGCTGCTGATGGCGGGCAACGTGATGAGCCTGGTTCCCATGCTGATCGTCTTTTTCGTGGCCCAGCGTTATTTCATCCAGTCGGTCGCCGCCACCGGGCTCGCCGGGACGTGAGCCTAGACACGAGCCGGGCGCCCCAGAAACCGACCAGACCGCCGCAGCTGCTGTCGCCATGTGCGCCGACGGCATGAAGAAACAAGAGGGGAAATCACTCATGGGCACCGAAGCCCCAACGATGTACGAGGACATGTGCGCAGGCGAGCGCACGGAGCGGGAGATCGCCTCGCAGCCGGCCTGCTGGCGGCGCGCGGGCCTGCTGGCCGTCGACGTGGCGCACGTGCTGCCCGCCCGCGGTGAGCGCGTCGCGGTCGTTGGCTGCGGTACGTCATGGTTCATCGCGCAGTCGTACGCGGCGGCCAGGGAGCAGGCCGGGCTCGGCGAGACCGACACGTTCACCGCGTCGGAGATGCCCCTCGGGCGGCATTATGACCGCGTCCTCGTCCTGTCGAGGTCGGGAACCACGACGGAGATCCTGCAGCTGCTCGGCCGGCTGCGCGGCACCGTCCCGACGGTGGCGATCACCGCGGTCACGCAGGCGCCGATCGGACAGCTCGCCGATGACGTCATCGACCTGGGCTTCGTCGACGAGGAATCCGTCGTGCAGACCCGGTTCGCAACGACAGAGCTCGCGCTGCTCCGCGCGCACCTGGGCATCGATCCCGGCCCGGCGGCCGACGCGGCCGAGCGGGTACTGGCCGAGCCGCTCCCGGCTGACCTGCTGGCGGCGCGGCAGCTCACGTTCCTCGGCACCGGCTGGACCTACGGCCTTGCCAACGAGGCCGCGCTCAAGCTGCGCGAGGCAGCCGGGATGTGGACCGAGTCCTACCCGGCGATGGAGTTCCGGCACGGCCCGGTCGCGGTGACCGGCGAGGGCAGCGTCGTATGGGTGTTCGGCCCGCCGCCCGACGGCCTGGCCGAGGAGATCGCGGCGGCCGGCGGCACCGCCTGGTTCGGCCGCGAGGACCCGATGGCGGAGCTGGTACGCGTGCACCAGCTCGCGCTCGCGCTGGCGCGGGCCCGTGGTCTCAACCCGGACCGGCCGCGCAACCTGGCCCGCTCGGTCATCCTCGCACCCCGCTGAACGGGCGGCGCATCGTGATCGTCGTTGTCTGCCTCAATCCGGCGCTTGACATCACCCACCGGGTGACGACCGTGAACTGGGGCGGGGTGAATCGCCCGGCCGCAGTGCACGCCCGGCCCGGCGGCAAGGGGGTGAACGTTGCCCGCACGCTGCAAGCGCTCGGCGCGGACCCGTTGCTCACCGGGCTCGCGGGCGGCGTCACCGGGGCCGGGATCGAGGCCGCGCTCGGCCGGCTAGGAGTGCCGACCGCCTTCATCCCGATCGGCGCCGAGACCAGGCGCACGTTCACCGTGGTCGACGGCGAGGGCACCGTCACCGCGTTCAACGAGGCTGGCCCCGAGGTCAGCGAGCGGGAGTTCACGGAGTTTCGCGGGCAGTACGGCGAGGCCCTGGCCGGCGCCTCGGCCGTCGTCCTGTCCGGCAGCCTGCCGCCGGGGCTGGCAGCCGGGACGTATGCCGCGTTGATCGAGACGGCGACGGCGAGGGGCGTGCCGGTCGTGCTCGACACGCACGGGGAGGCGCTGCTGCGGGGCGCCGCCGCCGGCCCCGCCATCGTCAAACCCAACCTGGAGGAGCTCGCGAACCTGACCGGGCGGCGGCTGTCCACTCCGGACGGCCCGGACCTGACCGCCGTGACCGCCGCGGCCGACCAGCTTCGGGCATCCGGCGCGCGGGCGGTCGTCGCCTCGCTCGGATCGGCCGGGCTGCTGGCGACGACCGGCGATGGCCGCTGGCTGGCGCGACCGGCGGCGGTGGCAGGCAACCCGACCGGCGCGGGCGACGCGGTGGTCGCGGCCCTGGCGCACGGGCTGGTCCTCGGCCGGCCATGGGATGAGCGGCTGCGCCATGCGGCCGCCCTCGGCGCGGCCACGGTCGCGGCTCCGGTCGCCGGAGAGTTCAGCGACGCCGACTACGCCGGCGCGCTGAGCGCAACGGCGCTGCACCGGGATGAGGTCGGCTGATGCCGCTTGTCACCATGACCGAGATCATCGGCCCGGCCCGGGCCGCAGGTCGCGGTGTCGGCGCGTTCAACGTCATCGGCATCGAGCATGCGGAGGGAATCGTCGCCGGGGCCGAGATCGCCGGCGCCCCGGCCGTCCTCCAGATCAGCGAGAACTGCGTCGCGTATCACGGCGCGCTAGCGCCCATCGCCGACGCCTGCCTCGCGCTCGCGCGCTCGGCTGGGACCCCTGTCGCGCTGCACCTTGATCATGCGGTCAGCGCGGAGCTGGTGCGCGCGGCGGCTGACCTCGGCATCGGCTCCGTCATGTTCGACGCGTCCGGCCTGCCGGACCAGGACAACGTCCGGGCTACCGCTGACGTCACAGGCTGGTGCCATAGCAGGGGAATCTGGGTCGAGGCGGAGCTCGGCGAGATCGGCGGGAAGAACGGCGTGCACTCGCCGCTGGCTCGCACCGACCCCGGTGAGGCCGCCCGGTACGTGGCGGCCACCGGGGTGGACGCGCTGGCGGTCGCGATCGGCAGCTCGCACGCTATGCTGACCCGCGATGCCGTTCTCGACCTAGCCCTCCTCGCCAGCATCCGTGGTGCCGTCAGCGTTCCGCTCGTCCTGCACGGCTCGTCTGGCGTGCCGGACCGGGACCTGGCGGCTGCCGTCGGGGCCGGGATGACGAAGATCAACATCGCGACTCAGCTCAACAAGGTCTTCACCCTCGCCGTTAGGGATTACCTGTCGGCCGAGCCTGCGGCGGTTGATCCAAGGCGTTACGGCAAGGTTGGGCGCGATGCGGTCGCTTCGGAGGTAGCACGGCTGCTTGACCTGCTGGGCTCCGAGAGCGTAGTTCAAGAAGAGGCTGTCGGGCCGGGCGAGCGGGCGGCCGGCACGGACGCGATGGCGGGAGGCGCCGGTGAGTCGTTATCGCCGGTGGAATGACCTGCTTGAGTTGCTGGCCACGGCGGGGCAGCTCCAGGTTGAGGATGCGGCCAAGGCGCTGAACGTGTCGCCGGCGACAGTCCGCCGCGACTTCGACGAACTGGCCGAGCAGCAGATGCTCACCAGGATCCGCGGCGGCGCGATCGCCCAAGGGGTGAACTACGATCTGCCGCTTCGCTATAAGACAGAGCGCCACCCGTCGGAGAAGCAGCGCATCGGGAGGTTGGCCGCGAGCATGGTCCGCGCTGGCGAGGTCGTCGGCCTTAACGGCGGCACCACCACCACCGAGGTGGCCAGGGCGCTGGCCACCCGTCCCGACCTGAGCTCGGGAGTGCCCGCGCCGGCGGTCACCGTGGTCACCAACGCGCTTAACATCGCGACTGAGCTCGCCGTCAGGCAGCACATCAAGATCGTGACAACCGGCGGCGTGGCCAGACCGCAGTCGTATGAGCTCACCGGGCCGCTCGCCACCGGAGTGCTGGAACAGGTCACGCTTGATGTGGCGATCCTGGGCGTAGACGGGATTGACTCGGCGACGGGGGCGACCGCGCATCACGAGGGAGAGGCGAGCATCAACCGGCTGATGGGCCGGCAGGCCCGCAGGGTCGTTATCGTCGCGGACAGCTCCAAGGTCGGCAGGCGCGCGTTCGCCCGGATCTGCGGCCTGGCCGATATCGAGGTTCTGGTCACCGATGCCGGCATATCCGCCGAGGAAACGGCCCTTCTTGAACACGCCGGGGTTGACGTTGTCATCGCCTGACACCGGGCCAGCGGACCTGGTGGTCGTCGGCGGATCCGCCAGAGCCCGGAAGCGATGGTTTATCGACGCTTCAGGAACAGGAAATAGCCCGCCGCGAACACCACGACAATCCCGATGTTCACGAACAGCCGCGGCCAGAACTGGTGCCTGAGGAACAGCACGTCCACGCCGACGATGAGTACCACCATCACCACGACGCAAAAAGCGACGACAACGCGACTTCCCATGATCTCTTTCTACTGTGCGGGCCCTTGTCGAGCAAGATGACCCCGCCGCCGGACCCGCATCCGCGAGGCCCAGCCACCCCGCCTTGTCGGCGCAAGCCGACATCGGGGGTCTGGGGGTCGTCCCCCAGAAGATACAAAGGTGACGGGAAGTTGAGCCCAGTTCAACAAACATGGCTATGCGAGCCGCCTTGGGGAATCGAACCCCAGACCTACGCATTACGAGTGCGTCGCTCTTCCGTCTGAGCTAAGGCGGCGTGCGGGTCCTTGCGGACCGCGCCCCACAAGTGTACCGGTTCGGCCGGGTGCGTTGCGGCGCTGCGAGCGCACCCGGCCGGGATCTGGGTGTCCTGCCCGGACGGGTTGGTGACGGGGTAGGCGGGGCCGGCCAGCGCGGCCACCGTCATTGTGTTCCGTTGGCGTCACGCCGGCGCGGCCGCGGGGCTGATCGTGTTCCGTTGGGGGCGCCATACGACTCGTATGGCACACAATGAGCCCAATGTCCGATTGGGTTGGTGCACGTGGTAACCGTGGGGACACCGACTCCGATGTGCCCGGCCCGGCCGAGAGCTAGGCGGGATCGATCGCCTGGAACTGCGGCATCTCGCTGACCGCCTTGGCGACCGGGATCTTGGCGAAGTAGCCGAGGCCGCAGGCGATGCACAAGATCGTGTACCAGGCGCCCTCGGTGTCGTTCAGCCGGGCCAGGCCGAAGTCGGACAGGGCCTTCTTGGCCGAGACCTTGGCGAAGTAGTTGGCGCCGTAGGCGAGGCAGCCGAGCAGGTACCAGAACCTCCCGGCCGAGGTGAGGCCCTGGCCGCTGGCGACGAACGGGGGCGTCTCGCTGATGGCCTTGGCCACCGGGAGCTTGGCGAAGTAGCCGGCCCCGAACAGGATGCACAAGATCGTGTACCAGGTCTTCTCGGCGCTGGTCATCTCGGCCAGGCCGAACTCCGACAGCGCCTTCTTGGCCGGGACCTTCCTGAGGTACATGGCGCCGAGCGCGATGTTGCCGAGGATGTACCAGAACTTCTCGGCCGAAGTGAAGCCGGTCTTGGCCGTCGCCCCGGCCTGCGGCGCAGGCTGGAAGCCCTTCGGGTCGTACTGCTGCGGGACCTGGGGCTGGGCGTCGGGGGGCGACCACTGCTGCGGGACCTGGGACTGGTCGGCCGGCGCCCACGGCTGCGGTGCCTGAGGCTGGGTGCGGGCCGCGGCCCGCGCCTCAGGGTCCTGCTGCTGAGGCGATTGCTGCTGCTGGTCAGGGGCGCTGAGCCCGGACTCCTGCGGTTGCGATTCGGACATTGCGATCTCCCCTACGTTCGGTGACGCTAACAGGAGGCTGCGATGACCCACTTTGAACTACATGACTCTCTGTGGTGGTTGTGACACATTAAGTGGTCGTACTGTCTTCAAGGTTTGCTCGGTATTGTCTGAACCTAAACTTCAGATCTGTCCATTCATGTGCGTTAGTGTTCTGTTCGCGTACCACCGCACCGCCCCGGCACGGCATGCCAGGTGGAACAATCGGGGGGTGCGATTGACCGATGAAGAGGCGCGGACCCGGCTGGCCGGCGCGCGAGTTGCGCGGCTGGCCACGGCGGGCGCCGACGGGCAGCCGTATCTGGTGCCCGTCACGTTCGCCGTCGATGACGACCTGATCTACATCACCGTCGATCACAAGCCGAAGACGACCACCAAGCTGAAGCGCCTGCGCAACATCAGGGAGAACCCCCGGGTCGCGCTGCTGGCCGACCACTACGCCGATGACTGGGACCAGCTGTGGTGGGTCCGGGTCGACGGCTGGGCGAGCATCGTCGAAGACGAGCGCGCGGTCGCGCACCCGATCGACGCGCTCGCCGAACGGTACGAGCAGTACCGGGAGGTCCGCCCGGCCGGGCCGGTGATCGTCATCCAGGCCGACAACTGGAGCGGCTGGTCGAGCACCTGACCAGCGCCGGCCAGGCCGGCGTGACCGTCAGCCCTCGGCCCGCCAGCGGCGGTAGAGGTCGGTCAGGTCGGTGCGCATGCCGGGCGTCAGGTCCTCGGCGGTGACCCGGCCGGCCAGCCGGATCGTCTCCCGCATCTGGGCCAGGTACTCGGTGCAGTGCGGGCAGCCCGCCAGGTGCCGCTCGAACCGCTTCCGGTCGGCCGCCGACAGCGCGTCCTCCAGGTAGTTGGTCACCAGCTCCACCACCTGCTGGCAGACCAGTTCGGGCTGGCGCGAGCGGGCGCGCAGCCGCGGGAACCAGATCCTCATCGCGGTGCACCTCCCAGTTCGGTCTCAAGCGCCTGTCGTAGTTTCGCGCGGCCCCGGTGCAGCAGCACCCGCTGGTTGGCCTCGCTGATCGCGAGCACCTGGCAGACGTCGGCGCTGGTCAGCTCCTCCACGTCGCGCAGCAGCACCACCTCGCGCTGCCGTTCGGGCAGCGTGTCGAGCACTATCCGGAGCAGCTCGCTGAGCTTGACCGCATCGATCCGGCTCTCCGCTTCCTCGATCCAGTGCTCGGGCGGCGCCGCCCAGGCGCCATCGGGCCCGAAGCGGGAGGCGTCCACCACC
>Ga0208356_1000387_pt1 | contig 11817 bp, 8 predicted proteins | sample NGESurshal072012_4_FD_184467 | JGI IMG/M metagenome (GOLD analysis project Ga0208356, IMG submission 184467) | Arctic peat soil microbial communities from Barrow, Alaska - NGEE Surface sample 53-1 shallow-072012 (SPAdes) | ecosystem: Environmental > Terrestrial > Soil > Wetlands > Peat ... | reverse complement strand
TGGAGCGGAAGACCTTCCGCTCCAGCCCCCGGGCGCGCAACGTGCCCAGCGCGGTCGGGCCTCCCGCCGCGGCCAATGCGGCCGGGGAAATCTGGGATGCTCGGGCGTATGCATAGGGCGCCGTGCCGGACATCCCGACCCCGACGAATGCGGTGAATGGCCCCTACCGCGGGCTTCACCGCGGTGGCCGTGACCGTGTGCCTCGCCGCCGGCATTGCCGCCCTGGTCGGCGGCGGCGTGGCGAGGCTGCTCGCGGTCGTTATCTGCTGCCTTGGCCTCGTGCTTCGGCTCGAGTTCGGCTAACCGGCGTTACCCTCTGCCTCATTCACCCCGCTTCTCACACCCCTGGCGGCGAGTCGTCAGCGCAGGTCCGGCGGGACCTGGAAGCTGCTGGTGGCGCGGGCGGTGGCGAAGCCGGGCTTGATGACCGTGTTGATCAGCTGCAGCCGCTCGCCGAACGGGGCGAACGCGCTCTTCATCGCGTTCAGCGTCAGCCACTCGATGTCCGACCAGCCGTAGCCGAACTCGCGCACGCCGAGCTCGAACTCCGAGCTGAGCGAGACCTGGCTCATCAGCCGGTTGTCGGTGTTGACGGTCACCCGGAACTGCAGCTGGCGCAGCAGCCGCAGCGGGTGCCGCGCGATGGACGGGGCCGCGCCGGTCTGCACGTTGGACGACGGGCACATCTCTAGCGGGATGCGGCGGTCGCGGATGTAGCCGGCCAGGCGGCCGAGGGTCACGTCGCCGTCGGGGGAGATCTCGATGTCCTCGGTGATCCGCACCCCGTGCCCGAGCCGCTCGGTGCCGCAGTACTGCACCGCCTCCCAGATCGACGGCAGCCCGAATCCCTCGCCCGCGTGGATGGTGATGTGGAAGTTCTCCCGGTGGATGTACTGGAAGGCGTCCAGGTGGCGGCTCGGCGGCCAGCCCGCCTCGGCCCCGGCGATGTCGAACCCGACCACGCCGTTGTCCCGGTGCCGGACCGCCAGCTCCGCGATCTCCAGCGACCGGGCCGCCGTCCGCATGGCCGTGAGCAGCGCGTACACCCGGATCGGGCGGTTCGCGCTGCCCTCGGCGAAGCCGGCCAGCACCGCCCGCACCACCTCGTCGAGGGTCAGGCCGCGCTCGGTGTGCAGCTCGGGGGCGAACCGGACCTCGGCGTAGACGATCCCGTCGGCGGCCAGGTCCTCGGCGCACTCCCGCGCGACCCGGCGCAGGGCGTCGGCCGTCTGCAGCACGCCGACCGTGTGCCGGAAGGCGTCCAGGTACAGGTTGAGGTGACCTCGGTGGGCGCCCGCGGTGAGGATCTTGGTCAGCTCGTCCGGGTCGTGGGTCGGAAGATCGGGGTAGCCGGTCTCCTCGGCCAGTTCGATGACGGTCGACGGGCGCAGGCCGCCGTCCAGGTGATCGTGCAGCAGCACCTTGGGCACGGCGCGGATCTGGTCAAGGGTCGGGCTCACGCTGGCTCACACTCCAACCTGGTCGACGATCAGTGCCGCCCGGGCGGGCGGCTCGCTGCCGATCGTCACCGCGCCCTCGACTGCCTCGAGCGCGGCGGCGAACCGGCCGGGGTCGTCGGCGTGCAGCTCGAGCACGGGCTGCCCGGCCGCGACGTGGTCTCCCGGCTTGGCGAGACAGCGTACGCCCGCGGTGTGGCTGACGGAATCCTCCTTGCGCGCCCGGCCGGCCCCCAGCCGCCACGCCGCGACGCCGACCGCCCGCGCGTCCAGCCGGGTGACCCAGCCGTCGGTCGCGGCCGGGAGCGCCGCGCGCTGGTGCAAGGCCCGCGGCAGCGGCGCGTCCGGGTCGCCGCCCTGCGCCTTGATCATCTTCCGGAACGTCTCCAGCGCCCGCCCGCTGGCGATCGCCTGCCGCGGGTCGGCCTCCAGGCCGGCCAGCTCCAGCATCTGCGCCGCCAGCGCGAACGTGACCTCCATGAGGTCCTCCGGCCCCTCGCCGCGCAGCGCCTCGATCGCCTCGGCGACCTCGAGGGCGTTGCCGACGGCGAAGCCGAGCGGGGTGTCCATCCGGGTGACCAGCGCCCGGGTGCGGACCCCGTGCTCCTCCCCGAGCGCCACCATCGTGCGGGCGAGGTCAAGCGCCCGCTCCCGCTCCTGCATGAACGCGCCCGACCCGGTCTTGACGTCGAGCACCAGGGCGCCGGTTCCCTCCGCGATCTTCTTGGACATGATCGAGCTGGCGATCAGCGGGATCGACTCGACCGTCCCGGTCACGTCGCGCAGCGCGTACAGCCTCCGGTCGGCCGGGGCGAGGCCGTCGCCGGCGGCGGCGATCACCGCCCCGACGTCGGCCAGCGCGGCGGTCAGCTCGTCGTTGCCGAGGGTGGCGCGCCAGCCCGGGATCGACTCGAGCTTGTCCAGGGTGCCGCCGGTGTGCCCGAGGCCGCGCCCGGACAGCATCGGCACCACCGCGCCGCAGCTCGCCACCAGCGGCGCCAGCACCAGCGAGACCTTGTCGCCGACGCCGCCGGTGGAGTGCTTGTCCACCGACGGCCGCGACCGCCAACCGGAACCGGAACCGGAGCCGGAGCCGGAACCGGAACCGACGTCGGCGCCCGTCAGGTGAAGCCGCTCGCCCGAGGCGATCATCTCCCCGGTCCAGGCCCGCAGCTCGGCGCCGTCGAGCCCGTTGAAGTAGATCGCCATCAGCAGCGCCGCCATCTGCTCGTCGGCCACCTCGCCCGAGGCGTAGGCGGCGAACAGCCAGCCGATCTCGGCCTCGGTCAGCGGGCGGCTGTCATCGCGCTTGACATGGATCAGCGATACGACGTCAGGCATTGCGCTCCCCAGACTCCCAAGACTCCCCGGCCTCTCCAGACCAGACTCCCCAGCCTCTCCAAGCCGGACTCCCGGACTCGTCAGAAACTACGACGGCTCGTCAGAAACTACGACGGCGCCCTCTCGTCGGCCGCCCGCCGCGCCGACAGGTCCGCCCCGCCGAACGCGGCCGGCAGCAGCTCGGCCAGCGGGACCGGCCCTGCGTCGGTGTCGACCAGCAGCGTCGGTCCGCCCGCCTCGAGCAGCAGCTGACGGCACCGGCCGCAGGGCAGCAGCGGGTCGCCGTCCCCGGCGACGACGGCCACCGCGACCAGGCCGGGCCCGGAGCCGGAACCGGAACCAGAACCGGGGGAGTCGCCGTCCGTCGAGCGCGGCGGGCGCGGCGGGCGCGGCGGGGTCGCGTGCAACGCGGACACCAGCCCGCATTCGGCGCACAGGGTGACGCCGAACGAGGCGTTCTCCACGTTGCAGCCCACCACGACCTGCCCGTCGGCGGTCAGCCCGGCCGCGCCGACCCGCAGTCGCGAGTACGGCGCGTAGGCGCGCCCGGCCACGTCGACGGCGGCGGCCCGAAGCTGGGGCCAATCGATGTTCATCTAGCAAACAGTGCCCTGGTTTTCACATCGATGTCCAGCCGTCGATGCTTTCTGGTCCCGATTCGGCAACGAGGCGGCTTCAGTCCTATAAGCCTCGGGTCGTCGGAATGCTAACGACATAAACCTCGGTCAGTGTGGCTCAGGGGCGCCCGTCATGCCTGGGCGATGGCAACTGGCTCAGTGGAGGAAATGGTGAGACACACCGCGTTGATTACCGCGGCTGCGGCGGGGGCAGCGACCCTGCTGCTGGCTGCGTGCGGCAGCAGCACGTCAAGCGTCAGCTCAAGCGGCACGCCGGCGGCGAGCGCGTCGACCTCGGCGAGCGCGAGCGCGTCGAGCACCGCCGGCGCGTCGACAAGCGCCAAGCTCCTCGGATGCATGGTCACCGACACCGGCGGCATCAACGACAAGTCGTTCAACCAGTCGGCCTGGCAGGGCATGCAGGAGGCGGCCGCCGCCAACCCGAGCATCACCGTCAAGTACCTGCAGTCCACCACGCAGAGCGACTACGTGCCGAACATCAACACGTTCCTCGGCGAGAAGTGCGGGATCATCGTCACCGTCGGCTTCCTGATGGCGGCGGCGACGGAGAGCGCGGCCAAGTCGAACCCGACCCAGAACTTCGCGATCGTCGACTGCTCGTACGCCTCGCAGTGCCTGACCGGCGCCAAGGAACCGAACATCGACCAGTTGACGTTCAACACCGTGCAGGACGGCTTCCTCGGCGGCTACCTGGCGGCCGGGATGACCAAGTCCGGCAAGGTCGCCACGTTCGGCGGTGAGGACTTCGGCACCGTGACGATCTACATGGACGGCTACTGGGACGGCGTCCAGTACTACAACAAGCAGCACCACACCAACGTCCAGGTCCTCGGCTGGGACGAGCAGACCCAGAAGGGCGAGTTCACCGGCGACTTCACCAACGAGACCAAGGGCCAGACCGTCACCCAGACGTTCATCAGCGAGGGCGCCGACGTCATCTTCCCGGTGGCGGGCAACGTCGGCCTCGGCGCGGCCAAGGCGGTCCAGAACGCGGACGGCCAGGGCGGTCACGTCAACATGCTGTGGGTCGACACCGACGGCTGCGTCAGCGCCGCCCAGTACTGCAAGTACATGATCAGCAGCGTCACCAAGGGCATCCAGTCCGCGGTGAAGACCGCGGTCACGTCGGCGGCGGGGGGCACGTTCAAGGGCGGCACCTACGTCGGCACGCTGGCCAACGGCGGCGCCGTGCTCTCGCCGTTCCACGACTTCTCCGGCACGGTCCCGGCCGCGCTGCAGTCCGAGCTGAAGACGATCGAGGCCGGCATCGAGAGCGGCTCCATCCAGACGCCGACCAAGAGCCCGGTCTAGGAGCGGTCGACAACACGTGGAACTTGAGCTCAGGGGCATTACCAAGCGGTTCGGCCCCCTCGTCGCCAACGACGGGATCAGCCTTTCCGTTGCCCCTGGGCAGGTTCACGCCCTGCTCGGCGAGAACGGAGCAGGGAAGACCACCCTGATGAACGTCCTGTTCGGGCTGACCAGGCCCGACCAGGGCGCGATACATATAGATGGCAAGGCGGCGAGCTTCCGCTCGCCGAAGGACGCGATCGCGGCCGGCATCGGCATGGTGCACCAGCACTTCATGCTGGTGCCGGTGTTCACGGTCGCGGAGAACGTCACGCTCGGCATCGAGCAGGCCGGCCCGGCCGGCCTGCTCGACCGGCGGAAGACCCGGGCCGAGGTGCGCGAGCTCTCCCACCGCTACGGCCTCGACGTCGACCCGGACGCGCTGATCGAGGACCTGCCGGTCGGCATCCAGCAGCGGGTCGAGATCGTCAAGGCGCTCGTCCGGCAGGCCAACGTGCTGATCCTGGACGAGCCGACGGCGGTGCTCACCCCGGCCGAGACCGAGGAGCTGTTCCGCATCATCCGCCAGCTCAGGGACGGCGGCACGTCGATCATCTTCATCTCGCACAAGCTCAAGGAAGTCCAGGCGATCGCCGACACGATCACCGTCCTGCGCCGGGGCAAGGTCGTCGGCCAGCGTCAGCCGCCCGCCACCGAGGACGACCTGGCCTCGCTGATGGTCGGGCGTGACGTGCAGCTGCGGGTCAGCAAGGAGCCGGCCGAGCCGGGCGACGTCGTGCTCGACGTCGCCGGCCTCACCGTCGCCAGCGAGCACGGGCTGCCCGTGAACGGGCTCTCCTTCCAGGTCCGGGCGGGCGAGATCCTGGGGATCGCGGGCGTCCAGGGCAACGGGCAGACCGAACTGTGCGAGGCGCTGATGGGCCTACGGCCCGCCGCGGCCGGCGCGGTCACCCTGAACGGCCGCGACCTCACCCGCGCGTCGCCGCGGGCACGGCTGCGCGCGGGCGTCGCCTACGTGCCGGAAGACCGCAGGGAGGACGGGCTCGTGGGCACGTTCTCGGTCGCAGAGAACCTCATCCTCGACACCTACAACCGCCCGCCCTTCGCCTCCGGCGTCAACCTCCAGCTTCCCGCGATCCGCGCCAACGCGACCGCGCTGATCGACGAGTTCGACGTCCGCACCGGATCCCCCGCCACCCCGGCGGGCACGCTCTCGGGCGGCAACCAGCAGAAGGTCATCCTGGCCAGGGAGGTCGGGCGCGAGCACAAGGTGCTGATCGCGAGCCAGCCGACCCGCGGCCTCGACGTCGGGTCGATCGAGTTCGTGCACCGCCGGATCGTGGAGCAGCGCGACCACGGCGTCGCGGTGGTCATCGTCTCCTCCGAGCTCGATGAGATCTACGCGCTGGCGGACCGGATCGCGGTCATGTACGAGGGCCGGATCACCGGCTTCCGCGACCCCGACGTGCCCGCCGCCGAGCTCGGGCGGCTGATGGCCGGCGGCGCCGACGGCGGCCACGCGCTCGAGTTCGGCCCGCTGCCGGAAATGGACGACAGCGCGGCACCGGACAGCGCGGCACCCGACAGCGCGACAACCGCGGCCGCCCCAGAAACCACTGAAGCCCCAGAAACAACAGAAGCCCCAGAAGGCCCGGCCGACACGGACGCCACCGACTCGCAGGAGGAGTCATGACCACCCCGCCGCCCGCGACCGAGCCCGCGGCGACGCCGCCGCCCGAGGCGGAGCCGGACGGGCAGCCGGGCAGCCACCGCTCGTTCGGGGACATCATCCGGCTGGCGATCCAGGAGAACACGGTCACGATCACGGTGCTCGCGCTGGTGACGGCCACCGTCCTCGGCGGGCTGCTGACCGCGTTCACCAACTCCGCCGTGCTCACCGCGTGGGGCCACTTCTTCTCCGCCCCCGGCAACGCGGTCGGGTCGGCCTGGGACGCGGCGTTCGGCACCTACTGGGCGCTGTTCGAAGGATCGGTGTTCAACCCGCACACGGTCGCGGCGCTGTTCCAGCAGGCGTCGTTCTCGGCCGCGATCCACGACGGGTTCCTGTCGGCCGTGTTCAACCCGTTGTCGGAGACCGCCGTCCAGGCGACGCCGCTGATCCTGACCGGGCTCGCGGTCGCGCTGCCGTACCGGGCCGGCCTGTTCAACATCGGCGGGCAGAGCCAGTTCATCGGCGGCGCGATCATGGCCGCGTGGCTCGGCTACGCCTACAACATGCCGTTCTTCGTGCACGTGGTCGTCTGCTGCGTCGGCGCGTTCGTCGGCGGGGCCGCCCTCGGCTGGCTGGCGGGCGAGATCAAGGCGCGGACCGGGGCGCACGAGGTCATCGTCACGATCATGCTCAACTACGTGATGCTGTACTTCCTGGCCTATCTGCTCTCCTCGCACTCGCTGATGGAAGCGCCCGGCGGGTCGAACGCGATCACCCTGCCGATCACGTCCAACGCCCACCTGCCGCTGCTGGCCGGGACCCACCTGCGGATCAACGCGGGCTTCCTGATCGCGCTGGTGGCCGCGCTCGCGGTCTGGTGGCTGCTCAACCGGACGACGACCGGGTTCGAGTTCCGCAGCATCGGCGCCAACACCCGGGCCTCCCGGGTCGCCGGAATGAACGTGGAACGGAACTGGACGCTGGTGATGACGATCTCGGGCGGGCTGGCCGGGCTGGCCGCGGCCTCGGTCATCCTCGGCACCGACTTCACCCTCAACCCGCAGAGCTACGGCACCTACGGGATCGACGCGATCACGGTGGCGCTGCTCGGGCTCGGCCGGCCGGGCGGCGTGGTCGCGGCCGGGCTGCTGTTCGGCGCGCTGCACGCGGGCTCGCCCGGCATGCAGGTCTCGACCGGCACCCCGGTCCAGATCGTGCAGGTCATCCAGGCGCTGATTGTGCTCTTGGTGGCCGCGCCGCCGCTGATCCGGGCCATGTACCGGCTCCGCGCGGCCCGAGCAGGCGGGGTCAGCACCACGATGTCCAAGGGGTGGAACTCGTGACGACGCCAGCCTCGGCCGAGCGCTTGCCGGTCCTGCTTCCACCGGGCCCGCGGGCCGGCGACGCCGCCGCCCGGTTCGGCGGCCGGTTCGCCGCCCCGATCACCTACGCGGTCTTCGGGCTGCTCAACATCCTCGTCTTCGGCCTGCACGCGCACGGGGACGCGACGCTGTCGTTCACCCCCGAGTTCGCCAAGGTCTCGGTGCCGAACCTGACCCTCGCGGCCGCCGCCACCTGCTACGTGTGCGGAGTGGTCTCGATCGCGCTGGCCGTGGTCCGGCTGCTCGACGTGCTCGGCACCATCCACCTGGGGCGGGTCTGGCGGCGGGTGATCGTCGGGGTCGTGCTCTTCCTGTTCATCATCGCGCTGCTGGCCTGGGCCGACGGCGGGCAGACGATCCCGTTCAACATCGTGAACCTGCTCTCGGGCACGCTGAGCGACTCCATCCCGATCATGCTCGGCGCGCTGACCGGCGTGATCTGCTCCACCTCGGGCGTGATCAACATCGCGATCGAGGGCCAGCTGCTGCTCGGCGCGTTCTGCGCGGCGATCGCCACGTCGGCGACCGGGTCGCTGTGGCTGGGGCTGCTGTGCGGCGCGCTGGCCGGGTCGCTGGTCGGCATCCTGCTGGCCCTGTTCGCGATCGCCTACCGGGTCGACCAGATCGTGCTCGGCGTCGTGCTCAACACGCTGGTGCTCGGGCTCACCGGCTACCTGTACAACGCGCTGCTGACCGGGACCTACAGCAACACGCTGAACAACCCGAACACCTTCAACCAGCTCAAGATCCCGCTGCTTGGCGACATCCCGATCATCGGCCCGGTCCTGTTCGACGGCACCGTCTTCCTCTACATCACCTACATCGTGCTGGCCGGGGTGCAGATCGGGCTCACCAGGACCCGCTGGGGCCTGCGCACCCGGGCGGTCGGCGAGCACCCGGTGGCGGCCGACACCGTGGGCATCCGGGTACTGGCCTACCGGTACCGCAACGTCATCATCGCCGGGCTGATCGCGGGCATCGGCGGCGCCTACTTCACGATCGGGTCGGTCGGCTCGTTCGGGCCCGACATGACCTCGGGCGAGGGCTACATCGCGCTGGCGGCGATGATCTTCGGCCGCTACACCCCGTTCGGCGCGATCGGGGCGGCGCTGCTGTTCGGCTTCACCACCCAGCTGCAGTCGGTCCTGTCCAGCATCAACGTGCCCATCCAGTCCAACCTGCTGCTGCTCGCGCCCTACGTGGTGACGATCGTGGTCGTGGCGGGCCTGGTCGGCAAGGTCCGCGGCCCCCGCGCGGAAGGCGTCCCCTTCATCAAGTCCTGACATTCAAAACCGTTTTATCGAACGGACCGTTGCTCCGCCCAACCCGCCCAGCCACAACCCTCAGCGTGGCGTGGCGTGGCGTGGCGGGGGCCAAAAACCCACCCCACCCGTGGCGGCGCACCGCTCCCACCCCGCTCCCAGGGGATGAAGCAAAACCCACGTACACCGTGCGCGTCTCTGGGCCGCGAGCGGCAAGATCATTTTTAGAAATCCATGGCGTTTCCGGGACTATAGCACCTGAAACGCCAAGTTTCTTTTCGATCTTCGCCGTTGCGCGACCAAGTTCCGCGGCGAGAGCGGCCAGACGGGCCAAAGTGACGCGGGTCAAGCAACTGAGGGCGCGGATCGCGAGCCGAATGACTCGCGATCCGCGCCCGCCCCCGGCTTGCTATCTCAGGGCAGCAGAGCCGGGCTCGCGTTCTGGGCGAGGGTGAGCGCCTGCTGCGAGAACCAGGCACCCGCGGCCGGGTTGGTGAGGACCGAGTTGGTCTGCACGCTCCAGAGCGGGTCGAAGGTCTGGAAGGCCGCGCTTGCGCTGCTCGGCCAGCCCGCGATGGAGGGCGTGTCGGCCGCGTCATCCCAGCTGCGGACGCCGCCCGCGGCATCGCACTGCCCGTCCGACTGGCCCGGCGTCTTGACCCACAGGTAGGCGTCGAGCAGCGGCGGGCTGCCCGGAAGGTAGCTGTCGAGCGAGCTCAGCGACACCCCGGTGTTGGCCGTCGGCTTGAGCCCGAGGCCGGCGCTCGGCGGGTTGCACCAGTTGCCGCTGGCGAGGCCGCTGGTGACGCTGGCGGGCTGGTCGTAGGGCGCGGCCGCGTAGCTCGCCATGCTGTCAGGGCCGAGGCCGTTGCGGCTCGTGTCGACGACGAAGTGCGTGGTCGGCACCGTGCCGGCCAGGGCGCTGGCGTAGCTCGCGTCGATGCCGGAGGTGTTGAGGTCCGCGGTCGCGGAGGTCTCGCTCCAGACGCCGTACGGGCTCAGCGCGACGCCGGTGTAGGCGCCGGCCAGCGTGGCGATGTTGGTTCCCGGCGCGCCGCCGTTCCAGTACTGGGTCGCGCAGCCGCCGGGCGGGGACGTCGGGGGATAGGCCGGGCCGGCGAAGGCGCCGGTGGGAACGGAGGTTCCCGAGAACGTGGCCACCGCCGCCAGCGCGTCAGCCGGGGTCTGGGCCTCGTTCACGGTCGCGTAGGCAATGCACGCCGACACCCAGGTGCCGTAGTAGTCGCTGTTGGTGTCGTACTGGTAGTTGGAGACGTTGAGGAAGAAGCCCTGCGACTGCTGGACGTCGGCCGCGGTCAGCGTCTCGGCCATGCCGCCGACGTTCTGCCAGGCGCTGTTCCCGCCGTCGAGGTAGAGGCTGATGTTCGGGTCCGCCTCCAGCGTGGAGACCGCGTAGTGCACGTCGTCGACCCGGGTGGTGTTGGTGATGCCGGGGAACGCGGCCGCGTAGGCGGCGCCGCAGTAGCCCGGAAGGTCCGCCAGCGCGTCAGGCTCCTCGAGCACGACCGCCTTCGCGCTGCCGAGGGCGCCGCCGATGGCGTCGATCCAGGCGTCGTAGGCGGCGTCGGTCGGCGCCCCGCCGGCCGAGTACTGGGAGCAGTCGCGCCCGGGGATGTTGTAGGCGACGAAGATCGGAACGGCGTTCTCCAGCCGGGCTGCGGCCAGCGTGAGACGAACCTGCCGGGCGACGTCGGCGTCGGCCTGCTGCGAGCCCTTGTTGCCGGGCAGGGCCGCCTGGGCGGAGGTCTCGCCGTCGAGCCAGACCGCGGACGGCACCGACTCCATCGCGGTGATCAGGCCGGCGTTCTTCAGCTGGCCGCTCTTGACCAGCTGGAGGATCTGCCGGACCGAGCCCTGGGCCGGCGGCGGCACGTAGAAGCGGGTGTTCGAGGCGAGCGCGTGGGCTGCGGGCGCCTGGGTCGCCGCGGCGGCGAGGCCGGGCGTGAGTGCCAGGGCTGCGCTGCCCAGGACGAGTGTGCTCAGACAGGCGAGATGCCGCCGGAGGGTACGACGTTGCACATTGGCTCCTGATGGCGGGGTGGTCGCGATTCCAGTGGAAGCGCTTCCACAATGTCCAGTCTGATAGATATTGCTTCCCGGGCCATTGCCTGTCAATACGCGAAACGCGGTTTCTGCACCAAAACTGGAAGCGCTTCCACTGAGTTGGCGCGGGTCAGTACGATGTTCGAGACCCGACCAGAACCGGAAGCCAGGGACCGATGACGACACCGCCCAGACGCCGCCCGACGCTCGACGAGGTCGCTCGGCTGGCCGGGGTCTCCCGCTCGGCCGCGTCCCGGGCGATCAACCAGTCCGGGCACGCCAGCCGGGCCGCCAGGGAGGCGGTCGAGCGTGCGGTGCGGGAACTCGGCTACGTGCCCAACCCCACCGCCAGGGCGCTGGCCACCCGGCAGTCCGGCGCGGTCGTGCTCGCCATCTCGCACCACGACTCGGAGCTGTTCGCGGACCCGTTCTACGCGCAGATCATCGCCGGCGTCAGCGCCGCCCTCGAGCGCACCGACCTGCTGCTGACGCTGGCGCTGGCCGACTCCGAGCCCGGCCGCGCCCGGCTCGAGCGCGTGCTCCGGTCCCGGCACGCCGACGGCATCATGCTGATGGGGCTGCACGGCGACGATCCGCTGTACCACCTGGCCGGCAAGCTCGATCTGCCCGTGGTCTACGGCGGGCGCCCGCTGAACGCCGAGCCCGCCTGGTACGTGGACGCCGACAACC
>Ga0208356_1000386_pt1 | contig 11823 bp, 9 predicted proteins | sample NGESurshal072012_4_FD_184467 | JGI IMG/M metagenome (GOLD analysis project Ga0208356, IMG submission 184467) | Arctic peat soil microbial communities from Barrow, Alaska - NGEE Surface sample 53-1 shallow-072012 (SPAdes) | ecosystem: Environmental > Terrestrial > Soil > Wetlands > Peat ... | reverse complement strand
GCCGCAGTGGACGGCGGGGGCGGGCGTCGTCGGCAACTGGGGCGGGTCGTCGACCGCGGTGCTCGCCGCCTCCAAGCACCAGCAGGCCGCCGCCGAGTTCGCGGCCTGGCTGAACACGAGTCCGGCGGCCACCGCCGCGCTCGCCGCCGACAGCGGCATCTACCCGGCCGACATCGCGGCCGAGAGCTCCCTGTCGACGCCGCCGTCCTACTTCGCCAGCCAGTCGGACTTCTGGTCGCTGGCCAAGCAGTACGCGGCCGAGGCCTCGCCGGTTGCCTGGGGCCCGGACGTGGACGTCGCCTACACCGAGTTCACCACCGCGTTCGGCGGCGCGGTCACCGGCAAGGCGTCGTTCCTCGGCCCGCTTGCGCAGGTCCAGTCGGCCGTGCTGAGCGACATGAAGAAGAGCGGCTTCACGGTTGCGGCCGGCTGACGTGAGGCAGGCACGCACGCGTACGGCGCCGCGTCTGGCGCCGTACGCCTTCGTGGCGCCCGCGGTGGCGCTGTTCGCGCTGCTGCTGCTCATCCCGATCGGCTACACGGTGTACCTGTCATTTCAGAAATCGCAGGTCAGCGGCCTCGGCCTGGGCCCGGGGAATCGACGGCAGGTCTTCGCGGGCCTGGCCAACTACGCCACCGAGCTCAGCGATCCGACCTTCCTCGCCGCCCTGCTGCGGGTGCTCCTGTACAGCCTGATCCTGGTGCCGGTGATGCTCGGCCTCGCCCTGGTGTTCGCGTTGCTGCTGGACGCCGAGCGGGTGGGGTTCCAGCGCTTCGCGCGGCTGTCGATCTTCCTGCCCTACGCGGTGCCGACGGTGATCGCCTCGCTGCTGTGGGGGTTCCTCTACCTGCCCACGGTGTCGCCGTTCCCGGCGATCCTGGCCCGGCTCGGGCTGTCGATGCCCAACCTGTTCGCCTCCCACCTGGCGCTGTTCTCGGTCGCCAACATCGGCGTCTGGGGCGGCACCGGGTTCAACATGATCGTCATTTACACCGCGCTGCGGTCCGCGCCGTCCGAACTGTACGAGGCGGCCAGGATCGACGGGGCGTCGCAGGTCCAGATCGCGCTGCGGATCAAGATCCCGATCATCGCGCCGGCCCTGGTCCTCACCGGGGTCTTCTCGATCATCGCCACCCTGCAGGTCTTCAACGAGCCGCAGACGCTCGCCCCGCTCACCAACACGATCTCCCCGGACTGGATGCCGCTGATGAAGATCTACGATCTGGCGTTCAACGACAACAACGCCTACGCGGCCGCCGCGCTCTCGGTGGTGATCGCGGCCGGCATGTTCGCGCTCTCGTACGGGCTGCTGCGGCTGAGCAACAAATACGTGCTCCAGGGGCGGTGAGGGGCCATGGCGCTACTGCGGATCGACGGAGCGCTGACGGAGGCCCCCGCCGCCGCCGACGAGCGGCGACGGCGCCGGGGCCGACGGCGGGCGGCGCTGCCCACCGCCGTCTTGGTCCTCGGGGCGGCGTACTGCCTGCTTCCGGTGGCGTGGGTGCTCATCGCGTCGACCAAAAGCACCGCGCAACTATTCAACACGTTCACCTTCGCGCCCAACGGCTCGCTGTGGTCGAACATCACCGCCCTGTCCTCGTACGCCGACGGCGTCTTCTGGCACTGGATGCTCAATACGGCGCTGTACGCCGGCGGCGGCGCGGCGCTGTCGGTCGCCGTCTCCGCGCTGACCGGGTACGCGCTGGCCAAGTACGAGTTCCGCGGCCGCTCGGCGCTGTTCAACCTGCTGCTGGCGGGGGTCCTGGTGCCGCCGGTGGTGCTGGCGGTGCCGCAGTACCTGCTGCTGGCCAAGTTCGGGCTGACCGACAGCTACTGGTCGGTGCTGCTGCCCTCGGTGCTGTCGCCCTACGGGATCTACCTGGCGCGGATCTACGCCATGGCGGCCGTTCCCGACGAGGTGATCGAGTCGGCGCGGGTGGACGGCTGCCGGGAAGGACGGCTGTTCGCGCGGATCGCGGTCCCGATGATGGTGCCCGGCCTGGTGACCGTCTTCCTGTTCCAGTTCGTCGCGGTGTGGAACAACTTCCTGCTGCCGTACATCATGCTCAGCGACGAGAACAAGTTCCCGCTCACGGTCGGGCTGTACACGCTGCTGAACCGCGGGTCGACCGCCCCCTCGCTGTACAGCCTGGTCGTCACCGGCTCGATGCTGTCGATCCTGCCGCTGATCGTCGTGTTCCTGGCGCTGCAGAGGTACTGGCGGACCGACATCGCCTCCGGGGCGGTCAAGCAGTGAAGAACAAGCAGTAAACAAGAGGTATGAACGGACGGCGACGCCCCACGATCGAAGACGTGGCGGCGGAGGCAGGTGTGTCGCGAGGCACCGTATCGCGGGTGTTGAACGGCGGGCACTACGTGTCGCCGGGAACCCTGGAGGCGGTCAACCGCGCGATCAAGAAGACCGGCTACGTGGTCAACCAGCACGCCCGCTCGCTGGTGACGCAGCGCTCGGAATCGGTCGCGTTCATCCTCTCCGAGCCGGCCGAGCGGCTGTTCGCCGACCCGAACTTCGCCGTGCTCCTGCGCGGCTGCACGCAGGCGCTCGCCGAGCACGACATCGGGCTGTTCGTGTGCATCGCCGCGACGCCCTCGGAACGCATCCGGGTGACCCGCTTCCTCGCCGCCGGGCACGTGGACGGGGCGCTGCTGGTGTCCGCGCACGCCGGCGATCCGCTATTGAAGCTGCTGGCCACGGCCGGCGTGCCCGCCGTCGCGATCGGCGCGCCGCTCGGCTACGAATCCACCATCGCCTACGTGGCGGCGGACGACCGGAGCGGGGCGCGGACCATGGTCGGCTACCTCCGGTCGCTGCCGCGGACGCGGATAGCGACGATCACCGGCCCGCTTGACACCTCCGGCGGGCAGCAGCGGCTGGAAGGCTACCGGGACGTGATCGCGGGCTCGTTCGACCCGACGATGACCGAGCCCGGCGACTACTCCCAGGATTCGGGCGAACGCGCGATGTCCGTGCTCCTGGAGCGCCATCCTGACCTGGACGCCGTCTTCGTGGCGTCGGACGTGATGGCGCTGGGCGCGCTGGTCGCGCTGCGCCGGGCCGGCCGCCGGGTGCCGGAAGACGTGGCGGTGGGCGGATTCGATGATTCGTCAGCCGCGATCGCCGCCCGGCCCGCCCTGACGACCATGCGGCAGCCGCTGAAGCGGATCAGCGGCGAGATGGTGCGCCTGCTGCTAGCCGCGCTGGCCGGGGAGTCGCCCGCCGCGGTTATCCTCCCCACCGAGCTGGTTCGCAGGGAAAGCGCCTTACCGGGAGGCCGGGTATCGGTTCTTCCCCTGGAATGTCAGTACCCCCGCCTATGGTGGGCACGTGGCAGAGACAGCGACTACCAGTAGTTTCGGAAGTGCCGACCTCGAGACGTACCGGCGTGAGCTGACCGGGTACTGCTACCGGATGCTCGGTTCGGCGTTCGAGGCGGAAGACGCCGTGCAGGAGACGATGCTGCGCGCCTGGCGGGGGGCGGACGGGTTCGAGGCCCGGTCCTCGCTGCGGTCGTGGCTGTACCGGATCGCGACCAACGTGTGCCTCGACGCGCTGCGAGGTGAGAAGCGGCGGGCGCTGCCGATGGACCTGGGGCCGTCCTCGCCGCCGGTCGAGTCGCTGCTGCGGCCCGGACCGGCCGAGGACATCTGGGTCACCCCGATCCCGGACGCGATGGTCGTGCCCGAGCGCGGCGACCCGGCCGAGATCGCGGCCCTGCGCGACTCGGTGCGGCTCGCGTTCGTGACCGCGCTGCAGCATCTGCCGGCCAGGCAGCGGGCGGCGCTGATCCTGTGCGAGGTGCTGAAGCTGTCGGCCGCCGAGGCCGCGACCGCGCTCGAGGCCACCGTGCCGTCGGTCAACAGCGCGCTGCAGCGGGCCCGGGCCACGCTGGCGGAGCTGCCCGATCACCAGCGGCCCGAGTCGGTCGACCCGGAGAACGCGGCCCTGCTCGCCCAGTACGTGGACGCGTTCCAGCGCTACGACATGACCGCGCTGCTCACGGTCATCCGCGAGGACGCGGTGATGACCATGCCCCCTTTCGAACTGTGGATCAGGGGCGCCTCGGACATCACGACCTGGATGGTGCAGCCGGGGCCGAGCGCGTGCGCGGGGTCGGCGCTCGTGCCGGTGCGGGCCAATGGCGTGCTCGCCTGGGGGCAGTACAAGCCGGACCCCGAGCACGGCGGGCTGGCGCCCTGGGCGCTGCTTGTGCACGAGGTCAGCGGCGGGAAGATCAGCCGGATGACGTTCTTCCTCGACACCGGGCGGCTGTTCCCGCTGTTCGGGCTGGCGGACCGGATCTTCGACGATCGTTAAACGTCCGTTATCCTCGCATCCGTGCAGGTTCTCTTCGTTAAGCAAGATCACGCCTCGCCCAGCGGGCTGGTCGGGGATGCGTTCGCCTCGTTCGGGTGGGATGCGTCGGAGCTCATCGTCGTTCCGGAATCGCGCTTCCACTCGCCCGACGTTCAGGCGTTTTTTCCGTCGCCCGACCTGTTCGACGCGATCGTGTTCTACGGTGCGCCCTGGTCGGTGTACGACACGGCGGCGATCGGGACCTGGATCGGCGACGAGATCGAGTTCGCGCGGTCGGCTATCTCGCTCGGGGTGCCGGTGCTCGGGATCTGCTTTGGCGGGCAGATGCTCGCGGCCGCAGTCGGCGGGGCGGTGTCGCTGGCGCCGACTCCGGAGATCGGCTGGGTTTCCGTGTCCACGTCGGCACCGGACCTGATCGAGGTCGGGCCGTGGTTCAGCTGGCACTTTGACCGCCTGACAGTGCCGTCCGGGGTGGACGTCGTGGCGCGGACCCCGCTCGCGACCCAGGCGTTCACCGTCGGACGGGCTCTGGGGGTGCAGTTCCACCCTGAGGTCAACGAGGAAGTACTTGAATCCTGGCTGGCGACCGGCGGGGAGGCACAGCTGGCCGAGGCCGGCGTTGCCGCCTCGCCGTTGCTTGCGCAGACCCGGCTCCAGACCAGCGCGGCGGCGGCGCGCGCGGAGGCGCTCGTCCGACGGTTCCTCACTGACGTGGCGCACCGGCCCGTGGTGCGAGTGCCTTTGGCCCCAGGGGCGGGCGATGCGACGGTTCTCACACCGACGCGGTAGCGACTCGGTCTGCCCGCAGGCTTAGCGTGTTCGTGTGCCGCACGATCTCCTCAGAGCCCTCGCTATCTTCGCGGTCGGCCTGGCGGCGGGCACGATCAACACGGTCGTCGGCTCGGGAACGCTGATCACCTTTCCGACCCTGCTGGCGTTTGGGTATCCGCCGGTGCTGGCGAACGTGTCGAACAACGTCGGGCTGGTGCCGGGCGTCGCCAGCGGCGTGTACGGCTACCGGTCCGAGCTCGGCGGCCAGCGGCGCCGCCTGATCCGGCTCGGCTCGGCCTCGGTCTGCGGCGGGCTTGTCGGCGCGATCTTGCTGCTCACGCTCCCGCAGAGCGCGTTCAAGTCAATCGTGCCCGCGCTGATCGGGCTGGCGGTGGTGATGGTCATCGTCCAGCCCCGGCTGGCGAGATGGGTCGCCGGGCGGCAGCGGGCGCGGACCGCCGCGGCGACGCCGGGCGGCGCGGGCGCGGACAGAGACGGCGCAAGCGGTTCCGGTGACGGCGGGGCGGGCGCGGTTGCCGCTCCCCCGGCCGCCGAGGAGGCGATCGGCGGGCCCGTCCTGTGGGTGCTGGTCTTCCTGGCCGGCATCTACGGCGGCTACTTCGGCGCGGCCCAGGGAGTGCTGCTGATCGGCATGCTCGGGATCGCGCTGAACGACTCCCTGCAGCGGGTCAACGCGGCTAAGAACGTCCTCGCAGGCCTGGTGAACGGGCTCGCGGCGGTCGTGTTCATCCTCGCCACCCACGTCGACTGGGGGGTGGCCGGGCTGATCGCGGCCGGCTCGATCATCGGCGGTCAGGTCGGCGCGCGGATCGGCAAGCGCCTCCCGCCGTGGGGGCTGCGGGTGCTCATCGTCTGCGTCGGCACTGTAGCGCTTATTAAGCTCCTGGCCTGACCGGGCCGTCCGCGGTTTGTGGCCAGCGGGGGTTGCGGGGCTCCGGCCGGCGGCGGAGATTAGGGGCATATCCCCGGTTATCATCGCAAAGGAGACGGACGCCCATGGCAGCGAGCATTCAGCCCGCGGACATTCACGCCGAGCACGTCGGGAGCCTGCTGCGGCAGCCCTGGCTGCTGACCGCCCGGGCCGGGTACCGGGCCGGCTCGATCCCCGAAGGGGAGCTGCGGGCGGCCGAGGATCGCGCGGCGGCGGAGAACATCGCCATCCAGCGCTCGGCCGGGATGCGGGTGTTCACCGACGGCGAGGTCCGGCGGACCAACTGGATGACCGGCATTCTCGAGTCCACCGGCGGGATGAGCCCGATCGACACCCCGGCCGTCACCTGGCACCGGGAGGACGGCGAGGTGCCGCCCGAGGAAGAGACCGACTTCGTGATGACGGTGGCGACGGCGAAGGTGTTCCGCAAGGACCACCTGACCGCCGTCGAGGCCGCCTACATGGCGACCCAGGTACCGGGCCAGTTCAAGGTCACGATGATGTCGGCCGCGATGGGCGGCATGACCTGGCGTCCCGAGGTCAGCGCCGACGCCTACCCCGACCCGGCCGACCTGGTCCGCGACCTGGTGGCGCTGCAGGTCGAGGAGATCTCCGAGCTCGCCGCGCTGGGGACCCGCTGGGTGCAGGTCGACTCGCTCTCTTACAACCAGGTGTTCGACGACGAGTTCCGGGCCGCGACCCAGAACCCGCTCGACCCGGCGTTCATCCTCGCCGCCTCGGTCGCGGCCGACACCGCGATCGTCGGCGGGGTGAAGGCCGCGCACCCGGACGTCACGGTGGGCATGCACATCTGCCGCGGCAACAACCGGAGCGCGTACATGGCCACCGGCGGCTACGAGCCGGTCGCGGAGCGGCTGTTCGGCACCGTGCCGGTCGACCGGTTCCTGCTCGAGTACGACACCGAGCGGGCGGGCGGGTTCGAGCCGCTGCGGTTCGTCCGGCCCGGCGCGATCGTCGTGCTCGGCCTGGTCTCGTCCAAGACGCCGGTCCTGGAGTCGCTGGACGACCTGCGGCGGCGGATCGACGAGGCCGCCCGCTACGTGCCGCTGGAGAACCTCGCGCTGTCACCGCAGTGCGGGTTCGCCTCCACCTCGGCCGGGAACGTGCTCACGCCGGACGAGCAGCGGGCCAAGCTGGCGCTGGTGGTCGACACCGCGCAGAAAGTCTGGGGCTAGCGACAGGCCCGCGCTAGCGGGCGGGCGAACGCAGTCAGCGGCGCCCGCCCGCTACCGGGCGTCGCTACGATGGCGGCGTGGGAAAGAAAAGCCGTCATTCGGCGATCAAGGCGGGCGCTGCGGCGCGTTCAGGTGCGGCAGGACCGGGCGGCGGACCCGAGGAGGTGCTCGACCGCGCCCTGGCGGAGTTGTGGAAATCGATAGCGGCCGGCGATGTGCTGAACGCGGAGTTCCAGACCTCGGCCTTCGTGGCCCTGCCGGAGCTGACGGACGGCTCGCCCGAGCAGACGGAGACCCTGGCCGACGCGCTCATCGGCGCCGCGTCCAACCATCCCTCCGGGACAGACGGGTCAGAGGCGCCCGCATTCTGCCGTCTGCTGATGTCGCTCGGCTCACGCTCGGTCAAGCGGGCCGCCAGCCAGGCGCTGGCGGACTTCACCGCCGATGACATCTACCCCCCGGGCTGGGTCACCAGCATCGGGAGGCCGGCCCCGGGCCGGGCGTGGCGCCAGCACGACGTGTTCGACGAAAGCGAGGTCATCGCGGTCACGTTCGGCTATTCCGGCGCCGAGCACGCGCTGCTGGTCGCGACCGACCTGGCCGAGCTGCCGACCGTCAGCATGATCGCCATGGGCGCTGACGCCGACGGGATGCTCAAAACCCTGCAGGACGCTGCCGAGCCCCACCAGCGCTACGAGGAGATCGCGCTGGGCGAGGCGAGGCGGCGCATCGAGGGACCGCTCGCCCAGGCCGGCGCCGACCCGGACTTCGAACTCGACGCCTCCTCGATCGTGTTCCTGCCGCTCGCCCGGTCCCGCGTCCGCCGCCTGCCATCGGACGATCCCGGCCAGGCTGTCGCCTACACGGCGGCCGACCGCGCCGCCGCCATCGAGGAGTTCCTCGGCAGCCCGGAGGCCGGCCAGGCCGGCGACCCGGATGTCGCGCGATTCTGGGCGACGGTGCTCACCGGCTACAGCAGCCGGGTTCCCGGCGAGCCGCCCGCCCGGGTCGGGCCGCACAAGCTCGCCGCCATGCTCCTTGTGCACGTCGCGAGCACGTTCACGCTCACCGACGGGCAGCGAGCGGGGATGCAGCCGGCGGTGACCGCGTGGACCCGGTGGGCAGCGGGACGTCAGGGGCTGGACGAGGCGGCGATCGACATGGTCATGACGCGGCTGCCGGAGCTCCTCGACGAGTTCCCCGACGCGTACGACCACCCCTACAGCGCCGCGTCTCGCGGCTACCTGCGCGACGTGGCGACCTGGGATGTCGACCTCCCCTGGCTGGCGGACCAGCTCGCCCGGCGGGAGTTCGCCGTGCCGCTGCCGGGGGACCGCGATCCCAGCGCAGACGGAATTGACGCGACCGACGCGCACGGCCGGGCCGAAATCGTCATCGCGGAGTTCGCGGAATGCGGCGGCGGGGGCGCCGACGCGATAAAACTGCTGACGGCGGTGCCCCGCATCGTGGAGGAAGTGTGGCACGACAACCCGAGCACGACCTGGGAAAAAGCCAAGCTGCTGCTGGCCGAGGGACACAACCGGCATGACGTGATTCACCGGCTGGCGGGTTAGTTCCCGGCGCCGCCTTCCCTGCCTCTGCGGGCAATTTGGGCGGAAGAGTCGCCCGGGACCGTTCGATATGAGCGGATTTTGGTCTTTGATTTTCAGTACAGGCCGACGATGTTGCCGTCGTCGTCCAGGTCGATCGAGGCGGCGGCCGGGTTGCCCGCCAGGCCGGGCATGGTGCGCATGTCGCCGCAGATCGGGTAGATGAAGCCGGCCCCGACGGAGGCGCGGACCTCGCGGACCGGGAGCCGGAAGCCGGTCGGCGCGCCCTTGAGGCTCGGGTCGTGGCTCAGCGAGTACTGCGTCTTGGCGATGCAGACCGGGAGGCTCCCGAAGCCGTTCCGCTCGTAGCCGTCGAGCTGGCGGTCGGCCAGCGGGGCGTAGTCCACGCCGTCGGCGCCGTAGATCTTGGTCGCGATGGCCTCGATCTTCTCCCTCAGCGACGCCTCGGCCGGGTAGAGGAAACGGAAATCGGCGGGCTGCGAGGCGGCTTCGGCGACCGCCTCGGCGATCTCGGCCGCGCCCCGGCCGCCGTCGGCGAAGTGCGTGCCGACCGCCGACCTGACCCCCATCGACGCCGCGACCTCGGCGATCGCGGCGCGCTCGGACGCGAAGTCGGATGGCATCGCGTTGATCGCGACGACCGGCTCGATGCCGTGGGCGCGGATGTTCTCCAGCTGCTTGCGCAGGTTCGCCGCGCCCAGCAGCACGTCCTCGGGGTTCTCGGCCAGCATGCCGTCGGGCAGCGGGCGGCCGGCCACCACCCGGTACTTGCCCGAGTGGCTCTTGAGCGCGCGGACGGTCGCGACCACGACGGCGGCGTCCGGGGCGAGGCCGGAGACGCGGCACTTGATGTTGAAGAACCGCTCGGCGCCCATATCGGCTCCGAACCCGGCCTCGGTGACGAGGAAGTCGCCGGTGTGGATGCCGATCAGGTCGGCCACCACGCTGCTGTTGCCGTGCGCGATGTTGCCGAAGGGACCGGCGTGCACGAAGACCGGCGTGTTCTCCAGCGTCTGGAGCAGGTTCGGCTTGAGCGCCTCGCGCATGATCACGGCCGCCGCGCCGGCCGCCTTGAGCTGTTCGGCCGTCACCGGCTCGCCCGACTTCGTGTAGCCGACGACGATGCGGCCGAGGCGGGCGCGCAGGTCCTTGAGGTCCCTGGCCAGCGCGAGCACGGCCATGACCTCGCTGGCGGCGGTGATGTCGAAGCCGGCCTGCCGGGGCACGCCGTCGCCGGCCGCGCCGAGGCCGATCACGATGTTCCTCAGCGCGCGGTCGTTGACGTCGAGCACCCGCTTCCAGGTGATCTGATTGAGGTCGAGGCCGAACTCGTTGCCGCGGTAGAGGCTGTTGTCGACCATCGCCGCGATCTGGTTGTGGGCGGCCGTGACCGCGTGCATGTCGCCGGTCAGGTGCAGGTTGAGCAGCTCGAACGGGACCGCCTGGGAGTAGCCGCCGCCCGCCGCGCCGCCCTTGATGCCGAACGTCGGCCCCATGCTGGCCTGGCGGATCGCGATCGTCGCCGTCCGGCCGATGTGCCGGAACGCCATCCCGAGCCCGATCGTGGTGGTGGTCTTGCCCTCGCCCAGCGGGGTGGGGGTGATCGCGGTGACCACGACGTACTTGGCCTTCGGGCGGTCCTGCAGTTCTTCGATCGCCGTGAGGTCGATCTTGGCGACGTGCTCGCCGTGCTGTTCGACCAGCCAGGGCGGGATGCCGATGCCCTCGGCGATTTCCGTTATCGGCTTCAGCGTGGCCTGGCGCGCGATTTCCAGCGCGGTTGGCATCGTCATGACGAGTAATCCTCCGGCCCCAGTGACGGCATTACTGCTGGCGATTCTGGCTTCGCGCCGACGCTTGTCTAGCTGCGCCGCGACCAAACCTACGGCCGGATTGTTAGTAATAAAGCACAATCGTGTTGCGCGCGGCGGCACCGTCGTTCCCCTCATCCTTCGGGATGAGGGGACCGCCGGTCGGCACCCGCGCCCCCTTCGTTCAACTAGTCTGGTCTGGTTGTCGGCAGGTCAGACCTCGGTGAGCCGCGTGAGCCGCGTGAGCCGGTTGAACCGTGGGGTGCCGGAGTCGGCACGATCCGTCCAGCTGAAGCATTGAAACCCCGAGACCACGGAAGGGGCGGCACGCCCTATGTACCACCTCACATACCTCCAGGCGGTCGTGACCGGACTCGTCCAGGGTGTGACCGAGCTCTTCCCGGTCTCCAGCCTCGGGCACAACGTGCTGCTTCCGGCGCTGATCGGCGGGAGCTGGGCGAAGACCCTGAACGTCTCGGCCACCGGCTCGCCGTACCTGGCGTTCATCGTGGGACTGCACGTGGCGACGGCGATCGCGATGATCGCGTTCTTCTGGCGGGACTGGCTGCGGATCGTCCGCGGATTCTTCTCCTCGATCGGGCAGCGCCGGGTGTCCACGCCGGACCAGCGGCTGGCCTGGATGATCATCCTCGGGACGATTCCGGTGGGCCTTGTCGGGCTGGTGGTGCAGAAGGAATTCATCAAGGTGTTCGCCAAGCCCGAGCTCGCGGCGACGTTCCTGGCCATCAACGGCCTGATCCTGCTGGCGAGCGAGCGGATGCGGCGGCGGAAGCAAGACCGGGACGGCGGCGGGACGCGGGCGGCGTTCGACGGGCCTGGCGGCGGGCCTCGGCCTGCCTTTGACGGGCCTGGCTTCGGTCCTGGTCCCGGGCGTCCGGGTGGCCGGCCGGCCGGCGGGCCGCCGCCGGGGTACTCCCAGCAGCCTCGGCAGCAGCAGTGGCAGGGGCCGGACCCGCGCTACGGGCAGGACGACCGGCAGCGGCAAGGCGGCGGCGGGCGGCATGGGCGGGGCGGCCAGGGCGGGCAGGGCGGGCAGTACGGGCCTGACGGGCAGCCGATCCGAGGGGGGCAGTACGGGCCTGACGGGCAGCCGGTGCGGGGCGGGCAGCCGGGCCGGGACGAGCAGTACGGGCGAGAGCAGTACGGACGAGACCCGCGGGGCGG
>Ga0208356_1000383_pt1 | contig 11846 bp, 10 predicted proteins | sample NGESurshal072012_4_FD_184467 | JGI IMG/M metagenome (GOLD analysis project Ga0208356, IMG submission 184467) | Arctic peat soil microbial communities from Barrow, Alaska - NGEE Surface sample 53-1 shallow-072012 (SPAdes) | ecosystem: Environmental > Terrestrial > Soil > Wetlands > Peat ... | reverse complement strand
TCTTGGAAACCTTTTTCCTGGCGGAAGAAAAGCACGCTGGGCGCGTGCAGAACCTCCGCGGAAAAACAACCTTCCAAGATCCTTAAGGCCTTTCCGTCCGCCGGCGGGATAACAGCAAGAAGCGCAGGGCGCATTGCTTCGGCCTTCACGTTGGCGGTCATCCGTCATTCCTGATGCGCTTGGGCGGGAAGCCTAAACGCCGCGGATCGGTGCATCCGTGGCTAGGGTGGCATCCGTGGATGCACGCACCGAAGAACTAAGGGCCGCGCACGACGTTCTCTCCGAGTTCTACGCCGAGCGTCTGGCCGGCGCCCTCGACCGAATGCCGGAAGACCGGGCGGTGCTCGGCCTCTTCTGTGACCTGGTGCTCGATGCGGACATCGGCGCCAGCGTCGGGGACATCGGCTGCGGGACCGGGCGGCTCGATCCGTACTTGGCGGCGCGGGGGTTGTCCCCGCGCGGGGTCGATCTGTCTCCTGAGATGATCCGGGTGGCCCGGCGCGAGCAGCCCGGTTTCGAGTACGAGGTCGCCGATCTGCGCGAGCTTCCGTTCGCGGACGGCTCGCTGGCGGGCATCGTCTGCTGGTACTCGCTGATGTACCTGGCGCCGTCCGATCGGCCGGCCGCCTTCGCCGAGCTCGCGCGCGTGGTCAAGCCGGGCGGCTATCTGGTGACCGCATTCAAGGCTGGCGACAGCAGCCTCAGGCGCGGCGGGCGCACCACCGGCCTCGGCGTCGAGTTCGACATCTACTGGCTGTCACCGGTTGAGATGGAACGCCGGGTGAACGACGCCGGATTCGCCACCGTTTTCTGGGGCGGGATTCCCCCCGAGAAGGACGGGGCCTCCGCCCAGGGATACCTGATCGCCCGTAAAGCCTGATGCTGAGGAGGCAGTGATGGAAGCCAGGTACCTGGACCTGATCGAGCGGATCAGGAACGCCAAGTTCCGCACGACCAGGTTTTCGCCCGGGTACGACGACCAAGAAGTGGACAACCTGCTCGACCGGCTCGTTGCGACCCTCCGCGAGTCCGAGCTGCCGGACCCGGAAGAGCTGCACAACGTCCAGTTCACTACGAGGCGGCTGCGCCCGGGCTACGCCATGCCGGACGTTGACACCCTCCTGCAGGAGATCGCGGAAGCCTCCACCCAGAGCTAGCGCGCCCTGGGCGGCCCCGACTGCCGCAGGCGCCCGGTCTTGGCGCACTTTGGCGCGCTGCGCTGTGCGTGTTGTGCCAGATAGAGCCATGACAAACAGAATTGGCGTCATCGTGGCTTGTAATGGTGCCATCGTGGTGCCATACTGGAGCCATGGACCTCGGAACGTATGTCAGCAACATCCGCCAAGAGCTGGCCTTGGCCGCCGACGCCGGCGGCGATGACGCCCGCGCTCTGGCCGAGCGGCTCGCCGCCCCGCTGGAGTCGGCCCTGCGCCTGGCCCTGCTCGACGCCCTGTCCGACGCGGCGGACGAGATCACCCGTGACCTGGCGCCGGGATCGGTGCACCTGCGGCTCCGCGGCCGCGAGCCCGGCTTCGTGGTGACCCCGCCGCCCGCCGAGCCGGCCGACCAGGTCGACGCCCCGCCCGCCGAGCTCCCGCCGGTCGCGCCGCAGGACGACGACGGCGCCATGGCGCGGGTCAACTTCCGCCTCAGCGAGAACCTCAAGGGCCAGATCGAGGAGGCAGCGGAGCGGGCCGGCCTGTCAGTCAACGGCTGGCTGGTCCGGGCGGCCGCCGCCGCCCTCGACGGCAGCGGCCAGAGCCGCCGCAGCGACCGCACCGACCGCGCCGCCCGCGGCTCCCAGCGCTACACCGGCTGGGTCCGCTAGCCGAGCCAGCCGCCACCCGCGGCCCGCGCCGCGCCATCGAACCACCCGGCCGAGCAGACAACAGGCCACCAGCCGCCCCCGAATCCGGTAGCGGACAGCACAGCACACCCACCAGGAGATTCCGTCATGCCCACCTTCGCCACTCCCGAGCCGATCACCGTCTCCATCGAGCTGTCGGTCGGTGACGTCCGCGTCGTCGCCTCCGACCGCACCGACACCATCGTGCAGGTCAGGCCGTCCGACGAGTCCCGCGAGCTGGACGTTCGCGACGCCGAGCAGACCCGCGTCGAGCACACCCCGGCCGGCCTGGTGATCAAGACGCCCCGCCCGCGCGGCCTCGGCCTGCTCGGCAAGCCGGGCTCGGTCGACGTCACGATCGAGCTGCCGGCCGGCTCCAGCCTGCACGGCGACTCCTCGGTCGCCGCCTTCCACAGCAGCGGCCGCCTCGGCGAATGCCGGATCAAGACCACGGCCGGCAACGTCGACCTCGACGAGACCGGCCCGCTCGACCTGCACACCGGGGCCGGCGCGGTGAGCGTGACCAAGGTCGGCGGCGACGCCGAGGTCACGACCGGCACCGGCCGCATCCGGCTGGGCGAGATCGAGGGCGCCGCCGTCATCAAGAACTCCAACGGCGACACCCGGATCGACGCGGTGGCCGGCAACCTGCGGATGAACGCCAGCAACGGCGACCTGACCGTCGGTCGCGCCGACGCCAACGTGACCGGCAAGTCCGCCAACGGCGAGATCAGGATCGGCCAGGTCAGCAACGGCACGGTCGAAATCAAGACCAGCAACGGCGAGATCGAGATCGGCGTCCGGGCCGGCACCGCCGCCCGCCTCGACCTGTTCACCAGCTTCGGCCACGTGCGCAACCACATGGACTCCGCCGACAGCCCCGAGCCGACCGACTCCGTGGTCGAGGTCAGCGCCCGGACCAGTTACGGCGACATCGTGATCCGCCGCGCCTGACGACCAACGAAAGCCCGCCTGCCGCCGCCCGCCCGCCCTGCCAAGAGGGAAGGGCGCCTTGAAAGGAACACGGAATGACCACCACCCCCGCCGGGCTGGCCATTGAGGCCACCGGACTGCGCAAGTCCTACGGCGACCAGGTCGTGCTCAACGGCATCGACCTGGCCGTCCCCGAGGGCACGATCTTCTCTCTCCTCGGCCCGAACGGCGCCGGCAAGACCACCGTCGTCCAGATCCTGTCCACCCTGATCAACGCCGACGGCGGAGAGATGCGCGTCGCCGGGCACGACCTGGCCACCGCGCCCGACGCGGTCCGCGCCGCGATCGGCGTCACCGGCCAGTTCTCCGCCGTCGACAACCTGCTCACCGGCACCGAGAACCTGCTGCTGATGGCCGACCTGCACCACCTCGGCCGCGCCGCCGGACGACGCCGGGCGGCTGACCTGCTCGGCCAGTTCGACCTGGCCGACGCGGCGGGCAAGCTGGCCGGCACCTACTCGGGCGGGATGCGGCGGCGGCTCGACCTGGCCATGACCCTGGTCGGAAACCCGCGGCTGATCTTCCTGGACGAACCGACGACCGGGCTGGACCCGCGCAGCCGCCAGACCATGTGGCAGATCGTCCGCGACCTGGCCGCCAGCGGGATCACCATCCTGCTCACCACCCAGCAGCTGGAGGAGGCCGACGAGCTCGCCGACCGGATCGCGCTGCTCGACCACGGCCGGATCGTGGCCGAGGACACCCCCGACGAGCTCAAGCGCCGCATCCCCGGCGGTCACATCGAATTGCGCTTCGCCGCGCAGCGCGAGCTGGAGTCGGCCGGCACGCTCCTGGCCGCCACGTCCCGCGACGAGGAGGCCCTGACCCTGCAGGTGCCGAGCGACGGCAACGTGCCGGCTCTGCGCGCCCTGCTCAACCAGCTCGAGAGCGCCTCCATCAAGGTCGAAGGGCTGTCCATCCACACCCCCGACCTCGATGACGTCTTCTTCGCCCTCACCGGCCAGCCCGACGACGACTCCGCCCGCCCTTACGCCCAGAAGGTGAGCCAGTGATGAGCACCATGTCCTACGTCGCCGCGGACTCCGCGACCATGCTGCGTCGCAGCCTGCGGCACATGATCCGCTACCCGTCGATGACCCTGCTGCTGGCCTTCATGCCGATCGTCCTGCTGCTGATCTTCGTCTTCGTGTTCGGCGGGACCCTCGGGTCGGGGCTCGGCCACGTGCCCGGCGGCGGCGGGCGGGCCGCGTATATCGGCTACGTGGTGCCCGGCGTGATCGTGCTCTCCATCGCCTGCGTAGTGCAGGCCACCGCGATCTCGGTGGCCATGGACATGACCACCGGCATCATCGCCCGGTTCCGCACGATGGCGATCTCCCGCTCCTCGGTCCTGACCGGACACGTGCTCGGCACCCAGATCCAGGTGCTGTTCACCATGGCCCTGGTCATCGGCGTCGCGTTCGCGATCGGCTTCCGGACGGACGCCGGCCCGGGCGCCTGGCTCGCGCTCATCGGCTTCCTGATCATGACCAGCTTCGCGCTGACCTGGCTGTCGGTGGCGCTCGGGCTGGTCGCCAAGACGGTGGAGTCCGCCAGCAACCTGCCGATGTTCCTGACCCTGCTGCCGTTTCTGAGCAGCGGCTTCGTGCCCACCGCCTCGATGCCGATCGGGCTGCGCTGGTTCGCCGAGTACGAGCCGTTCACCCCGGCCACCGAGACCGTGCGCGGCCTGCTGGTCGGCGGCCCGGTCGCCAGCCACGCGATCGTCTCCGCCGCCTGGGCGGTCGGGATCGCGCTGGTCAGCTACGTCTGGGCCAAGCGGCTCTACAACCGCGGACCGCAGCTGCCCGGGTGAGCCACCGCCGCAGCCGACCACAAGGCGCGCGAGCCCACTGAAGCCAGGAGACCGGACAACCCCGGTCTCCTGGCTTCACCGTCCCCTGCCGCGAAGGCATGCGATCACCAGCCGTAAGCGCACGCGCCTGTGTCACGTGTGGCATTGTTGGGTGCCGATTCACCTGTCGCGACTACCGACGGCTTCGGCTACCGGCTCCTGCCAGTGGCAACACATTTGCGGCTGAGTCTGGTTTCGGGCCGCGACCAGCAAGGCCCGGACGGCGCTGGCAGCGGAGCTGACCGGCTTCGTGATGAACGGCATCGTCGCCACACCGCACGACAGCCGGCTGATAATAGGCAGATGACCGCGTCGTCGTCCCCTGCCTCAGAGTCGTCACTGGGCACTCGGCCGCGCCGGCGCGACCAGATCCTCGGCACGGCGGCGAAACTGTTCGCGGCCAAGGGCTACACCAGGACCTCGATGCGCGACGTCGCGACCGCCTCGGGAATCCTGGCCGGCAGCCTGTACCACCACTTCGAGTCCAAGGAAGCGATCGCGGTCGAGCTGGTCGAGAACTACTACGCCGACCTCGACGCCGCCGTCCGCAGCAGCGAAGCCGAAGAGGAAAACCACGACGACGCCGACCCGCTGACGGCGCTGCGCCGCTTCACCACGGAGATCGCCGAGCTGTCGTTCCGGCACCAGGCTGCCCTGCAGATCCGCATGTTCGACGCGCCGTCCGCCTCCAGCCCGACCTTGAAGGGCATCGTGCACGCCGCCCCCGCGAGCCTCGGCCGGCGCTGGCAGGCGCTGATCGACGCCGCCGTAGATGATGGCGCCATCAGCTCGGACGTCGACCCGAGGCTGCTGCGCGCGGTGCTCTATCGGGTGACGATCCAGGCCGGGCAGCTGGCCGGCCAGCTCGAACGGCAGCAGCCGGAAGGAACGCCGTCGGGAGGGACCTCGCCGGTAACCGACTGCGTCACCACGATCATCTTCGACGGCCTGGCCACCGCCCGGCCCGTCGACGACGCCGACTCGGCCGCGATCACCGTGGTCAACGAGGCGAAGGCCCGGTGGGAGGCGGACGCGGCCGAGCGGCTGGCCGGCCGCCGCGGCGCGGTTCTCGCCGCCGCCCGCGACCAGTTCGCGCTGCGCGGCTTCGAGTCGACGACGATGCGCGACATCGCCGACGTGGCCGGCCTCACCGCCAGCAACCTCTACCGCTACTTCGAGTCCAAGGACTCGATGATCACCGAGATCCTCGGGGGCTTCTCCGACCGCCTGCTGGCGGCGTACAAGGACGTCATCGGCGCGGGCGCGACCGTCACCGAGACCCTGGACGCGATCTTGTGGCTGCTCGAGCAGGCCAGCCGCCAGTTCGGGCCGGAGATCGAGATCCTCCAGGGCTTCGGCCACCTGGTCGCCCTCGGCCTCGGCGACCACTACGAGCAGGGCGCCCGGGCCCGGCTGGCCCTGCTCGCGCAGCTGATCGACACCGGCGTCGCGGCCGGGGAGTTCCGGCCGGTGGCGGCGCCGGAACTGGTGGCGACCTGCGTCCGCGAGATCATGTGGTCCCCGATGCGCGACGTCGCCTCGGTATCGCCGCTGCGAGCGAGGAAGTTCTTCCGGCGGACCGTCCTGTCCGGTGCCGCCGCGCGCCCGAGCTGAAGACAGTCACCTCGGTCCGTTCGAAATTCCAGATCTTTTCCTCCGAACGGACCGAGGTGACTCCCTTCCCTCGATGACACCGGTCCGGTGAGAGACTGGCGCGCGGTACTCGACGATGATCTCCGGCTGCCGGACGGGCTCTCCCTGGTGGCGCCGTTCGCAGGCTGAGGCGGCAGGGTAACTGCCCGCGGTCACCGGCTGGCATTGGCCAGGTTTCTCAGCTCCGCCACGTCGTCAGCGGCGAGGCGCTCGGCCAGGTCGACGGCGTCGAGGGCGGCGTCGATCTGAACCGGGGCGGTGGCGCCGATCAAGGTGGCGGCGGTCCGCGGATGCAGCAGGGTGAACGCGATCGCGAGGGTCGCCGGGGTGGTGCCAAGCGCGGCGGCCGGCCGACGGAGCGCGGCGCCCAGTTGCAGCGCGGCGGCCCGGCGCGGGTCGCCCAGCTCGTCGCTGAGCCGGCCGGAGGCGCCGTCGACGTACTTTCCGCTGAGCGCGCCGCCGGCCAGCGTCGCCGACGGAATCAGCGACGCCCCGGCCGCGCCGAGGGCGTCGTCCATCGCCGGGTCTTCGACCCAGTCGGTCCGGGCCAGGCTGTAGGGGAGCTGGGCCGCGCACGGCGGCGGTATCGCCGCCCGCGCCGCCTCCGCGGTCGCCGCCGCCAGGTCGGCCGCGCTCCAGTTGACCACGGCCCACGCGCCTGCCCGACCGGTCGCCAGCACGCCCGCGATCTGTTCGACCGCGATCGGCACCGGAACCTCGGCCGGGAGGGTGGAGGAGTACAGCAGGCCGAGGCGATCGAGCCCCATCCGCTCCAGCGATGCCTCCAGCTCGCAGATGGCGTTCTGGCCGGGCCAGAACTCCCACCAGAGCTTGTTGGAGATCGTCAGCCCGGCCGGGTCGGCTCCGACCGCGCGTAGCAGCTCGCCGAAGAGCACCTCCGAGTAGCCGGTGGGGATCGGGGCGTTCCCGGTCTCGTCGTCGTAGCGGGCGTCGTCGAGGAAATCGATCCCCCGCTCGAGCGCGTGGGCCAACAGCCGCTCGGCGTCGGCCCGGGGCATCCGCTCGAACGTGCGCCACGATCCAAGCGCGATCCGGGAGACCTCGATCTCGGATCCGCCGAGGCGGCGGTGGGGCAATCCGGCTGCCATGGCTGTCGTTCTCCTACCCCTGCGCTGCCGGGGCCTTGATGGCGGCGACCGGGGGCTGACCGGAGCTGTCGCCGGTCGTGTTGACGACGATGTCGACCGCGCCGAACGCGTACAGGCCGGACTGGCCGGACTGCAGCACTCCCTGGGTGAAGTAGCCGAGGGAGCGCAGCGTCCCGGTCGCGACGTCGACCTCTTCCAGCGAGTAGGCCGGGTCGGACTCGTCGACGAAGACGAGCTCGCGGCCAAGCAGGGCCGCGTCGTTGACCTCGTCCGGTGTGTCCACCAGAAACTGCCGCCTGCCGTCGGCCAGCCGGTAGCCGACGATGGCGTCGTCGCCGGAGCCGCTGGGGTTGGTCGCGCCGACCAGCATGCCGTCGGTCACCGCCACCGGGATGCCGAGGCCGCCGGTTGACCCGGTGTCGAGCGCGACCGTGCCTCCGCCGAGGGGGATGCCGGAGACGCTGAAGGCTGAGGTCTCGTGTCCGTCAGGGCCGAACACCCGGACCGTGGACGTGCCCCGCGGGCCGGTCAGGTCGTCGTTGATCACCACCGGGCTGGCCGACAGGATCTGGAACTGGTAGCTGTCCGACGGCTCGGTCACGTGGTACCGCCAGGCTGCCTTACCGCTCGCGGGGTCGACGCGGACGACGTCGTAGCTGCCGTCGCAGGCGGCCAGCGCGACGACGCTGCCGCCGGAGGCGGCGAGCTGCTGGAAGGTGCAGCCGCCGGGGGAGGCGAGGGTCCAGCGCTGAGCGCCGGACGCGGCGGTCACCCCGGCGATGCCGTCGTCGGTCAGCACGATCGCGGTGCCGTCGGCGACCGCGAGCGCGCCGGCCGCGGCGTTGCCGCTGTAGGGGCTCTGCACCGAGTCCGCCCAGACCTGGCGGCCGGTGGCGAGATCGACCGCCATCACGTGGTCGCAGGTCGTCGAGTCGGCGCCGTAGGCGATGAGCGCGAGGGCGCCGCTGGAGTTGGTCCCGCTCGCGCTGCAGGCCACGTCCACCCCGGGCATCGGCAGCGTCCACTGCCTGGCCCCGGTGGCGGCGCCGTAGCTGACCGCCTCGTCGACCCGGACCCGGATCAGCGAGTCGCCGCTGGCCCACGCCCCGACGGTGGTGAGCTGCGACGAGCTGTCATCGGGGGCGACCCAGGCGATGGTCAGGTCGGTGCCGTGCCAGACGCCGAACAGCGTCTGCCCGGCCAGCAGACCGCCCGCGATCCCGATGGCGACCACGGCGCGCCTGGCCCAGCCCCTTCTGAACAGCAGCGCGATGGCCGCCGGGATCATCGGGATGCCGATCACGAACGAGGTGATGAGCGTCGGGGCGATCCCGCGCGGGCACGCGCCGTAGGACACGCCCTGGTCGCTGGTGCCGCACGCGCCGCCCGCCTCGCCGCCGAGCGTCGTCCAGCCCTTGACCTGAAGGATGATCGCCGCGCCGGCCAGGACCCCGATGATGAGGGCGAGGATGAGGCGGCGCGCCAGCTTGCCGGGGCGCACCCGGCCCGGCATCTTCTCCGGGGTGTCATAGCCGGTCTCGGCCCGTGCGTACACGGTCAGGAAGTTATCACCGCGGACTCAGCCAGTAGCGGAAAGAAACTTGATCGACGCCCTATGGTCACCGGGCGTCCAGGAAGCGGCCGGCAACGTAGGCGCGGACGTCAGCGACGCTCCACCAGTCGTCGGGGTCCGTGGCGGTCAGGGTGATGCGAACGTATTGGATAGCGTTGCCCGGCAAGTCGACGGTGGTGAGCTGACCGGTTCCTTGTCCGTCGGACAAGACGGTATTCCAGTCCGTCCCGTCGGCGCTGGTTTGCGCGATATAGCCGCGCGGGTAGTCGCCGGTGTTCACGCCGGTGTCGATGACGATTTGGCGTGCGCGGATCGTTCTGCCGAAATCGACCTGCAGGTACTGGCCGGGAGCCTGGCCCTCGCCGGTGGAGTACTGGGTGCTTGCGTCCCCGTCCACGGCGTTGGCCGCGACGTCACCAGTGCAGCAAGAGTTTGTTGGGCCGCTGGGGTTGGCGGTAGCGGTCCAGCCTGAGGGGGCGACCTGCCGCAGCGGATCCCGCCCGGCGAGATTGCCCTTCCAGACGAAGGTGGCCAGCGAGTCGCCGGGCAGGGTATAGGCAAATCGCTGCTGGCCTTCCTGGACGGCAAATGCCTGGGCGTTGTCATTCTCGTTATGCGCCACCAGCACCGTCGAGCCATCCGGATTTTGGAACGCGACGTCCATCACCTCCCCGTTCCATCCGGTGGTGCCGAACGAGGTGCTGGCGATGCGCAGGGCGCCGGGCTGGACGAACCGGGATAGCTGTCCGAGCGCGTAGTACTCGGCATTGGGGGTGACTGTGTCGCCCGGGCCGATGGTGACGATGCCGGTGCAGGTGCTGCATCCCCCGACATGCGGGCCGCCGGTGGGATCGAGGGCCAGGTTCCAGTTGATCACGGTGCTCGACCAGTTGCGGGTGGAGCCGATCTCCAGATTCCTGGCGTGCCATTTGAGCGTGTCGGAGAAGGTCTCAGCGGGATCGGCGGACTGGCTGCCGGAGCACTCGTCCATGAAGATTTGCAGCTTCGGGTATTCGTTGTGGAACGTCGTCATCGCGCTGGGGTCGCCGTAGTAGCAGTGGAACGCGATACCGGAGATCCATCTGGCGGCCGGGGTGGCCAGGACATTCTGCGGGTACGCATTGATATCGCCGACCTCGTCTGGCGGGGTGGAGGCGATGTCGTTTGGGTGCTCCGCCCAGTTGTGGTCATAGGCGAAGATTTCGGTTCGCAGGTGCGCGGCCTTGATCATCGGGCCGAGGTCCTCGATGACCGCGGCTTCCTGCGCCGACGGCATGTCCGTACCCGGGTAGTTGTCGCTGGTGCGATTCTGCGGCTCGTTCTGCACGGTGATCGCGTTGACGTCGACTCCGTTGGCCCGGTACGCCTCGATGAACGTCAGCAGGTACAGGGCGTAGGCCTGGTAGACCTGGGGGGTGGCGACGAGCCGCCCGCCGATCAGGCTGCCGGAGGTTTTCATCCACGCGGGCGGGCTCCAGGGCGAGGCGATGATCTGCAGCCGCGGATTGAGCGCCTTCGCCTCGCGCAGCAGCGGCAGGACCTGCGCCTGATCGTGGGCGATGCTGAAGTGCCGCATGCCGTAGTCGGTCTGCCCGGCGGCCAGGTCGTCGTAGGTGTACGGCGCGGTGGCGACCATGTCCGAGCCGCCGATCGGCTGGCGCAGGTAGTCCAGGCCGTCGCCGGTCGTGGGGCTGAAGAGGGACGCCATCACCTGAGCGCGCTGGGCGGCGGGCAGCGTGTACAGGACTGACGCCGAGGAATCGGTGATGGCTCCGCCGAATCCCTGCATCGTCTGGTAGGTCAGGGTGGGATCGACCACCACCGTCGGGGCGGTGCTCGGCGCCGTGGAGAAGTCCACTGTGCCGAGATCGCTCAGCTTGTCGGCCCCGTCGGCGGTGGTGATCCAGATGTGGGCCGAGGTCGTCGCCGGCGCGGGGGCAGCGGCGGCGGTTGCACTCAGACCTCCCACGGCGGCCGAGGCGACGATGGCACCGGTCGCGAGTAGGCGTGTCGACAGGGCCATCCACCGCTTTCCCGGTATCGGTGAGCGCAGCGATCCGGCTGTTTTCCGCATGGGATTGACCCTCCGATTCGACTGGCTCACGACTCGGGGATGAGCTGGAATGTCTGGGCGGTGTCACCGGCGGTGCAGGCCCATTGCTGGAGTTGCGTGCCGTTGGATGTCGAGCGGTTGGTGACGTCCAGACATTCATTGCCGCTGTTGCGGGCGGTGAAGGTGTAGGTGCCGTTTGATTGCGGCGTGGGCAGCCACTGCTGGTTGGTGCCGCCGGTAGCGCTCCACAGCTGGATCGGGGTGCCGTTGCTGGTGGCGGACGTTCCGCCGGTGACGTCCCATGCCTCGCTGGGGGCGTTGCGGGTGACGACCTGGTAGTAGCCGCCGCTGGTGGGCTGGAACTGCCACTCCTGGTTAGTGCTGCCGGGGTAGCAGGTCCACTGCTGGACGGCGGTGCCGTTGGAGGTGCTGCCGTTGGTGTCATCCACACAGTCGCCGCTATTGGTGTTGACGACCTCGTACCACGCGCTCGAGCTGATACCGCCTCCGGAGGACGCCGACGTCGTGACGGTCGCGGTGTTGGAGGCCGTGGAGGTGTCACCGGCCGTGTCGGTGGCGGTGACGTTGTAGGTGTAGGTGGTCGAGGGGCTCAGGCCGGTGTCGGTGTAGCTGGTCTCGGTAGTGGTGGCTACCTGAGCGCCGTTTCGGTCAATCGCGTAGGTCACCGGGCCGGATCCGCCGGTGGAGGCGCCCCAGTTCAGGGTGGTCCCGGTGGTGGTGGTGTTCGATGCGGTCAGGTTCGA
>Ga0208356_1000382_pt1 | contig 11854 bp, 30 predicted proteins | sample NGESurshal072012_4_FD_184467 | JGI IMG/M metagenome (GOLD analysis project Ga0208356, IMG submission 184467) | Arctic peat soil microbial communities from Barrow, Alaska - NGEE Surface sample 53-1 shallow-072012 (SPAdes) | ecosystem: Environmental > Terrestrial > Soil > Wetlands > Peat ... | reverse complement strand
TGGTCGCGAAACAGGCCAGTTGTTCAGCCGGGTGTTCGCTCATGTCGTGGCTCCAGGTGCGGGGGTTGTGGCGATCATGGCGGCTGCTTGCTCGACCGTTTCACAGAACAGAACGCTCGGGTGCTTGATCCACGATCCGAGGGGGCGGCAGTTTCGGCCCTCGATTGTGACGCCCGGCGCGACGATGTAGATTGGGACACCGGCGGCGAGCGCCATTCCGATCTCCACGAAGGCCCCTTTGAGTGGGAAATCGTCGGGCTCGACGTAGAGGATCAGCCCCTTGGCGCGGGTGACTTCGGAGCGGATGCGCCGCCATAGACCGGCAAGGTCGCGAGTGTCTTTCGGGCCATCCTCGTCGATCCACGTCGAGTTGATCGGAACGCCGCTGGCCCGAAGCGCCCGCCACATTTCGCCGCGCTCCAGAATGGACGCTCGACTAGCGACGTAAATCTCCCACCCTTCCGCCTTCCCCACGCCAGGGGAGGAGGCGGCTCGACGGTTCCACTTCTCGACAAGCTGGTCCTCGACGGGTTCCTTGATCGCGAACATGACGCACGACGAAGCGGCGCAGTTGCGCGTCTGACACTGGACGGCGTAGGCACTATCGCCCGCCTCGTCGTCCTCTATGATCTCTGCCGCACCACCGCAGAATGGGCACGGGGCCAACTCACCTTCGTCCAATTCCGCCCTCTCCACCACGCCAGCGGAAGGTTGGATCAGGGCCATGATCTTGTCGCGGAGAGTGTGGGCGCCGATGATGTCCTCTTCGACGAGGAGCGCCAGCACCGCCTCCCGCTCAATCGCGTCGGGGGGAGTCATGGCCTCAATACTCCTTGGCGCGCATGAACGGCCACGCCGCTTTGAAGCGCATCGCGTTGATTGTCAGCCCCGGTTTGCAAGATTTGAGGCGACCGCCGTCTGTAGGCTGCCAAATAAAGGCTATCAGGCCCCACAATGATAGCATATAACTAGAGCACCAGTCATCGTTTGGCCATTGCCTATTCCAGTGGACATGTATGCCGATGGCCTTCACGTGCCCGGCACGTTTGTTGAGCGCGCCCTGACAGACCAGTGGGAAGGCAAAGCAAGTGTGCTCGCCCTGTTCGTAGACACCTAGCTTTCCGTGGATCACAACGCCATCTCCTCTACCGTCATCTTGCTCATGCTCTCTCCTGGGCGAGGAAGGGTGTCAGGCAACGGACCCGGCGTACAGTTCATCTCGCCCATCATCTCCTCCATCGCCATGACGGCTTGTGGTCGCCGGTGTGCTTGGTCACGCGACCGATCTCCACGTTCTGCGGAGCGCCACGGAATTGACCGTCTGAAACGTGACACCCAGGTCGTCCGCGATGCGACGCTGGACAATGCCGGCCGCATGGCGGCGGCGGATTTCCCGCACCGTCGCCTCTGTCAGCTTGGCGCTCGGGGAGGCCTCGCCGGTGCGAAGGCGCCCCTTCCGCCGGGCATCTTGCATATTGTCCGCGCGCGTTCCGACAAACATATGGGCCGGGTTGACACATGGCGGATTATCGCACCGATGGCAGAGGTCCATGCCGGCGGCCAGCTCATTCCCGAACAGCATATAGATCGCGCGGTGAGCCGCCATCCGGCGCCTACCGTAGCAAGCCATCCCGTATCCCATGTTGTTGATCTGGCCGGTCCACAACCAGCAGCCGCTATCGTCTTCGTGGATATTGGCCAGAAGCCGCTCGCGGTCGGAGCCTTGGTGGTCGAGCCTTCCTCGCGCCTCCCCGGCCGCCCGAAGTATCGGACGAAGGGTTTCACGCCCGACGCCTGTGGCGGCTTCCACGGCGCGTAGGGACTTGCCGCTGAGATACAGCAGCCTCGCCTCGTCCACCCGCTCTGCCGCTCGGGCGCGATCCACGGCGCGGACGATGGCCTTGGCCTCGCGGTAGGATTGGTCGCGGATCACGCCGCCACCTGTTGCCTAGTAGGATCGGAAAAAGTGAGGCCGGCGCGCCGTTCGATTTCCCGCATGGCCAAGTGTCGCTCCAGGCCGGGGCAGAAATCCCGGCACAGCACGTCCACCGCGCGGGGAAACCAGGCGTTGAAGGCGTCCTGGTCCATGCTCTCGAAGCTGATCGACTTGGGGAGCGTCAGAACCTCTCCGCTGGCCATGCCGATCACGTTGACATGGCCGGTGCGGAGCTTCAGCACCTCCTTCACGTTCTCGGTGGAAATGGGCTCGGCGTAGTTCTCGCGGGCGATCCCGATCAGGGCGAACAGGAAGCGATGATGGCGGTTGGACCGCCGCCCGATCCGGGTGCAGACGACGCGATAGTCCGCCTCGCCGGACATGGCGCCCATCGCCTCCTCCTCGGCGGCATTGACCGGCCCGATCCCGCTCTTGTAGCGGCGCCCGATGAACTCGACGGCCATCACTTCACCCGCAAAGTCAGTCGGGGCTCGGCGTTGGATAGCGACATGCCGGGCACGTCGTATCCGTCCTGCAAAGCCTTCTTGATCAACGCCCGATCTGGAGAGCGGGTGATGCGCACGTAATCCTCGGGGAGGGCATTGACCTCGGGATCGCCGAGGAGTTTGGGCGAGCCGTTCCCGACGCTCACGGTGGCCTCGGGGAGTGGGAGCGTCTTCTCGCCGATCTCCAGCATGAAGCGAAGGAGCGCCCCGCGAAGCCGATCCTCGCGGGCCTCCGTCGCCGCCTTCCTCTCCGAATAGGTCTGCATCAGGGATTTGAGTGCGGCCGCGTTGGCCGACGCCTCCATGATCTGGCGCACAACGGCCCTGGCGGCGCCCACAGCCGATGTTTCGCCCTCCAAGGTGTCGAGCCATGCTTCGTCGTCATCGCCCGCCACGGCGCGAATGTGGGCCGAGAGCGCCGCGATCTGCGGGCCGACGAGACGAAGGGTGTTTGCGGCGGCGGACATCAAAACGGGATTTCGTCGTCGATGTCGGCCGCGAAGGTCTCTTTCGCGTAGCCATTCCCGCGCCCGGTGACGGTGAGATACTCCGGCGAGCGCTTGACGATCTCCTTGAAGCGATCGGACAGCTTGTCGAGTTGTGCGGGCTCGAAATCCACCGCCGTCAGAGCCACATAGATCGGCTCATTGACGGGATCGCCGGCCTCGACGCCCTTCATCTTCATGCCTACGCTGGCCACGCGGGCGTTGCCCTTTTCGTTGTGGATCACCACGAGGGTGCAAGGCTTGCCGAGAAGGTTCTTCGTGTTGAAGGCGCCCTTCGGTCCCAGGTCTTCATCCTTGAAAGGCGCGTTGCGCCACGCTTCCAGATGCTGGCGCAGTTTCGCCTTCTCGTTCATCGACCACGTGTAGAATTGGCCGATCGTGAACGGGCGCCCATCCTCCATCAGCTCTCCGGGCAGTTCCCAGCGCAGCACGACTTGATGCTGCATTTTCGTCTCGCCCTGGTATTCATTGGGCTGAGTGCCAAGGTCGATGAAGGCGCAGCAGATCGCGGTATGCGTGCCCGCCGGGGGTTGCTCGTAGTGGGAGGATTCGGGAAGGTTCATGCTACTTTCTCCAGGGGTCGATCTTGCTCGTAAGCCGCGAGCGCGGCGTCCAGATCGGCGACCATGCGCCGGGCGTAGTCTTCGGGTTCCAAGGCGAGGGAGGCGCGCAAAGCGGTGAGCGTCCCCGGCAAATGGTAGGTCCACCGCTCGCCAGACCCGCGCCACCAAAGAGCGCCGTCCTCGTATTTGCAGGCGCTCATTTCCCGCGCTCCTTCGAGTTGCGCGCCCCGGCGGCATGGTCGCGGACGGGTTGTGAGCGCGGGTAGCGGGGTCCGGGCGTCCACAGACTCCAGCATGGGTGGCCGGGCATTTCGTCGCGGCCTCGGAAGGCGGGGGCGGTCATTGGGAGCCTCGGGCGCGTGAGAGGGCGGCGCGGCCTGCTTCGATCAATTCCCAGTTGCGGTAGGCGACGCTCTTGCCGCCATCGATAGTCGCGGGAGGTGGTTGCACCGAGCGGCCATCGATCAATGCGGCCAGCGCCTCGTAAAGCTCAGGCGCGGCAGCGATCAGGTGGGCGTTGGCCTGTCCGATGGTATCGGGCGCGTCGTCATCGTGCCCATACGCGACCGCAATCTGCGACCGGGAGCCACTCTGCGCGGGCGCGGTGATCAGGTGGCCGAAACCTATGCGACCGCTGTAGAACCAAGGCCCCGGCGTCCATTTTGGTTGGTCGGTCATGCCACGCCTCCCATTTCATCGGCCAGCTTCGTGGCGAACTCACTGGCGTGGCGGAAGGCTTCGAGACGGGCCTTGCGGGTCGCCGAGCGAGCATAGAAGGTCGCCGCACGGGAGCCGCCGACGTTGACATCGACCATCACGTCGAAGGCCACCACTTCCACGTCGGGGGTGCGGGCCATCAGGCGCACTCCCATTCTTGTTCCGGCTCTTCGTGATTGCAGAGGATTTGCTCGACGGCGCGCTCGACTTCGGCGACGGTCAGGCCGTCGTCGTTGGCGATCTCAACTTCGTCCGGGTCCGGCGGATTGATCGGGGGTTCGAAGCGCGATCCGCCCCATGCTGGGCGCCCCCAAGTGATCGTGTAGGACAGGTGGCGTTCGGTCTCGCCGTCGTCCAGCAGGAACCACATCGTGCCTTTGGATGGGGCCATCAGACGGCCTCCCGTTCCATCTGCGCGATCCAGTGATCGGCGGCGGCACTGATCGGGGCCACCATGCCCATTGTCTCGGCCTCCCGGAGCGCTCGCGACAGCGCTGGGCGGTTCGGAATGATGGACGGGAAGGTCTCGCGCACCCGGTCGGCCCACAGCAGCACGTCGGCCAGCAACAGGGCGCGCTCGGCAATGGCGCGGTCCGCGTCCGGCGGGAGGTGATCCAGCCGCGACAGGGCCTTGGCCAGCTCTTGCGGGTTGAGCATCACGCTACGTCTCCAGAATCCGCCCAGGCAAGGACGGCGAGGATGAAAAGGGTCAGGGCGGCAAAGGCGAGGATGTCCATGTCAGGTCATCCTCCCGACGTGGGCGACCGCGCCGGCGAGGCGGAACCAGTGGTCGTCGCGCGGAGCCGGGTCGTCTTCTTCGTCCTCGAACTCCTCGGCGAAGCACTCTTCGCAGACCAACTTGGTCGGCTCGTATGGATGCTCCTGACAGCCGTCGTCGGCGTCACGGTAGTTGTCACAGACGGCGCAGATGTAGATGCTCATTGGTCCGCTCCCGGAACGTCGCGCCCACCGAGCTTTTCGATAGCGGCGCACGCCTCGTTCAGCGCCTCTCGGTAGCCGTCCTGATAGCCCTCCGCGCGCTCATCGAGCGGCTTCGGCCATGTCCCACCGAGGGCATCGACGGCGCGCCATGCACGGTCCAGATCGGTGACGGGGGCGCTGGCCATCACGCCGCCGCCTTCATCGCCGAGCCGCGAAGCTCGCTGGTGCGGATGTTCAGCCACTTCCGATCACGGATGCTGGGATTGCACTGCGCCCAGCCGAGCAGCCTAACCGCGTTGGCCACTTCATCCGGCAGGATGGCGATGTGCCAATAGACCGTTGAGACGAAGGCATGGAGCGCATCGGGCTCATCGTGTGGAAAGCCTATCCAGCCCGTCATCCATTCCACCGCCGCGTCGATGGCGGCCGGCGAGGGATGGGCGAGGTCTGCAGCGTCCAGAGCGGCGCGGTAGTCCGCCACCTTGAACGCCCCTTCCCCTTCCTTGATGGGAGTGGACATCAGGCGGCCTCGCACATGCGAATGGCCTCGCGATGCGCGGCGAGGCGCTTCATCGGGCCAGTGACGGGGGCGAAGGTCTCGCGGTCGAACACGGCCCAAGGCGCCGTGCCGTCGATGCGGCTGCGGTAGTGGCGGCCCTCGGGCGTGCTCAGGATCAGCGACGGGCCGGTCTTCGTGGCGGCTTGCGTGGTCATCTCTCTGTCCTTCCGGGTTGGTGAGTCAGGCGGCGTCAGAACGGGATGTCGCAGTCGGCCATCTGAGCCGCCGCGTTCCCGGCGATGCCGACCACGTTGCCGCCGTCGTCGATGAGCGCCGTCACCTTGTCCTGCTCGACTTCCGCGCCGGCTTTCTCGAACTCGCGGGCGGCCTCGCCAGCGTCGTGGGTGCTGTCGTAGTAGGTCGCCTTGGAACCGAAGATCGGATGCTTGACCGTGACGCGGTGGCGCTCGGCTTCCTCGAAGGGCTGTTCGATGAGAAGCGCGAGATTGGAACTGTAGGCTCCGGCGACCTTCACGCGGACCTTACCGGCCAACACGACTTCGGTGATGTTGCCGTCCGTCTTGATCAGCTCGACGCCCTTGATGGGCAGCTCGGCGGCGGTTTTGATGGTCTTGAGGTGCATGTCAGGGCTCCAAAGCCCCCGGTGCGGAGGCGATGGGCCATGTGTCTCATATTGAGATAGACCCTGGCAAGCGATATCTCACATTGAGACAAATTATTTTTGGGCGCGGGTCCCCGGCGCTCGAATCACTCTCTGTTTTTGAGGGTCGCTACCGCCGGAAGGTGCGGAGGATTTCGATCACCTGGGCGCGGTTGGCCGGCGCAACGTCCAGGGCGGCTTGAAGGAAGTCCCCGGGAAGGTCGTTCGGATCATGATCTAGCAGGAAACCCGGCGTCGTGCCCAATGCGGGCGCTAGGCGCCGGAGCCATTTGTCCGACAGGCCCCGCACGCCGGACTCGAGTTGACTGATCACGTTGGCCGTCGTGTCTACGCGCTCCCCAAGCTCGGCCTGTGTCAGTTTGCGGAACCGCCGCCACGCGCGAAGGTGGTTGACGCTCTCCGTCTTCGTTTTGCCTGCCATCCCACGATTATCGAATTGATGGCCGGAAACGTCGTCGGCGAGATCGGGACAAAAACCGCTTGCGCCTTGTATCTCAGTATGAGACAGATGGCGCATGGATATCGACGCACTCCGGAATGAGCTGGGCGCGGAGACCATGGCCGACCTGGGCCGGAAGCTCGGCGTCTCGACAACCTATCTGCATGACCTTCGCAAAGGACGGCGCGGGATCACCTTCCGCTTCGCCGCCGCCGTCGATCGCCTCCGGGGCAGGGATGAATTGGTCCCCGCGCTCGTGGAGCAAAAGACCGCCGATCGGGCCGCCGCATGACCCTCACATGGCAACCAATTGAGACGGCGCCGGGGGACGGCCGGCGCATGCTGCTTGCCGGCACCGCTGAGGGTTTCTCGTGGCTTACTATCGGCAGCTTCGACACCGCCCGCGACGCCTGGGTAAGCGACGTCAATCTGCGGCTGCGTGAACCTACCCACTGGATGCCCCTCCCGGAGCCTCCGGCATGAACCCCCACGTCCTCTGTCTCCTCGCCATAGTTGCCGCTGGTGGCTTTGCCCTCGCGATCCTGATGGGCCTGGGCTTCATGGCCATCCGTGAGCTGGGGGGCGTGCCTGATCTGACATTCCGGCGGAGGTGGCGATGAGTGGCCTCGCTCCAGACGATCTCGCCAGGATTCGTGCCCGCTTCGACAGCCCGGCAAAGCGGCGCTTCAACTTGCTCCAGACCGTCGAGATCGCCGAGGCGTGGGAAGCCGGTCAGAATTGCCATGCCATCGCGCCCCGGTTCAGGTGCGGCGTCCAGTCCGTCGCCATGCTCATCGGGAGCCTGAAACAGGCCGGCGTTCATCTGCGACTGGCCGCTGGCGCGCGCGCCCCGACTCTTGCCGCCGCGCCTGTCGTCGACGCCGACGCATTCGATGAGCCGGCCTACCGGCAGACACCCAGCGCGCCCCGCCGCTTCTCTTGGCAAGAGCCAGCCTGACGATGCTCGGGGGCTCAATCATTCCTCTCCAGGGCGAGCGGGGTTTGTTCATTTCCCCCTTCCGAGCCGTGCCCAGGCGGCTGCTCGCCTTGTGCCTGGGCAGTCTCATCCGACGCGACGGAGGCGACGGCCCCGCTCTGCGAACCGCCAGCGGGGGGGCGGCCGTCGCGCTCGGCCCCCGCACCTATTCCGAAGGCCCTGCTTCGGCTGAGAACCCCTCCCGCGTAGCCAAGCCCCGGAGGGTGGGGTGAGCGGGCAACTGGACCTGTTCGCCTCGCTCATTCCGCCGTGTGCGTCCTGTCGCCACCTTGACCGCGAGCCGATCGAATCCGGCGTCGCCTACTGCCATCGCCTTTCGACCTGGGAACGCCCCGACGAATCCGGGTGCGAGCATTGGGCCGATCTTAGCGCGCCGACCGAATGGCGCATGTTGCCGGTGGCGGCATGAACCGCGCCCCCGTCGCCTGCGGTCTCACCGGCTACCGCTACGTCCCCCAGGACCGCCCTGATCACTCAGACGCCGCATCATGCCTTGCGAGGCGTGGAGCGGCTCTACGGGCTTCCAGGGCCCAGCAAAAGCGGGATGCAGTCCACGCGGAGCTTGCGCGGGAGTTGGGGCGGTGAGCGCGTTCAACGAGGGCGTCCTGACCGGCGTCTATTTCGTCGGCGCGATTGCCTTTGGTCGCTTGGCGCGCAGCACTGGCGGTTCGTGGTGGCGCGCCATGGTCATCGGGACGCTGTGGCCAATAATGGCCATCGGGAGCGCATTTTACGCCACGCGCGACTCCGAGGGCGAGCCGAAGTGAAGCGCCTCCCTCCGCCAACGGAACGCAAGCGCCGCGACCTCGAATCTCCGATCCAGCGCGCCATCCTTGAAGCGATCTGGGCGGCGTTCCCTGACGTGCTGGCCTACTCGATTCCCAACGGCGGCTACATCCTGGACCCGCGCACCGTGGCGAAGCTGAAATGGCTCGGCCTCCTTCCCGGTATGCCCGACCTCGGCCTTCTGTGGACGCGCGGCCACGGCTTCATCGAGACCAAATCCGAGCGCGGTGTTCTCTCCGACGATCAAAAATCCGTCCATGCCATTCTACGCGCCAAAGGTCACAACGTCGAGGTTTGCCGATCCGCCGATGATGCGATCCGCGTGCTGACAGGCTGGTCCATCCCCTCCCGTATTCAGGGGCGCGCGGCATGAACCGAACCCGCCGCCGCCAATGGTCGATCAGTGACTTCGACATCGCCAAGGAATTGCGTGAGGCCGGCTGTTCCCTGGACGCCATCGCCCGGCAGTTGGAAAAGCCCCGTGACGACGTGCGCGACACTCTGTCGGCCCACGGAATCGAAGCCCCGGCCGGCCGCTCCGAAAGCTGGCGCGATGCGGCTCGGGAATGGGGCGGAAACACCACAAAGGGCTGGCCCCGCGTCCCGCTCGATCCAGACGACTGCTACGACAAGCATTTCGACGCCATCATGGCGCAGACCGGGAACCGTGGGTTTCAGATCGCCACGCGCTCCGGCCGCATCTGGGGGATGACGGGGAGGGCGGTTTGAGCCGGTGGCGGACAGAGACCATCGGGGATGCGACGCTGATCCTGGGGGATTGCCGCGAGGTCCTACCGACTCTCGGGCGGTTCGATGCGGTGGTGACTGATCCTCCGTATGGCGTGGGATATGCGGATTGGGACGAGGAGCCGGGACTTGAGTGGCTTCCCGAAGCGCGCGAGCGATTTCCATTGTTGCTTGTTACGCCGGGGATCAAGAACCTTTTTCGGTGGCCAGCGCCCGATTGGGTGGCCTCCTATTCGATGCCTTGCGCCACAAAGCGCGCGATGGGCGGCGGCCTGAATGCGTGGGAGCCAATCCTGATCTATGGCCGCAATCCGTTCGCCTTAGATCATAAGCAATTCGCTCCGATTGTCAGTGAGAAAACGACTCACCCCTGCTCAAAGCCGCTCCTGCCGTGGACGTGGGTCTGCGCCAATGCGGCAGCCGCAAGTGGCCACGTCCTCGACCCCTTCATGGGCTCGGGCACCACTGGCGTAGCCTGCATGAACCTGGGCCGCGCATTCACCGGCATTGAGATCGACCCCGGCTATTTCGACATCGCCTGCCGCCGTATCGAAGCTGCCTACAAGCAGCCCCGCCTGTTCGCCGAGCCCACGCCCAAGCCCGTGCAAGAGGCGCTGCTGTGACCAGCCCCGCTGACTCCTACGCCCGCATCACCAGGGACACCCTCGGCCTCATCGGGCGATCGGCGATCCGGGACAGGCCCAAGGCGGCAAAGCTGGTCGCCAGGGCCGCACTCCTCGCGCTTTGGCAGGGCGATCCGGCCGGCGCGAAGGAAGCGGCGCAAGCCCTCGCCGATGAGATCGCGTGGCTGAAATAGATGCCCCTCGCGCCGGCGCTTGATCTGAGGGACGAAGCCAAATCGACGGCCGTTCACGCTTGGCAGTCCGAGGCGGCGCTGATCGGTGCGGCGATGTTCGACCCTGCTTCATGCGCAGACATTTTTGCGCGCGTCCAGCCTTGCCATTTTTTCGAGCCTGTCCACGCTTTGATGTGGGAGGCCCTGGCCTCCGGGCCGGCCCTTGATCCTGTTCTGCTCGCCGAGAAGATGGCTCCCCATACCGCGTTCGCCGAGTTGGGCGGCGTCCGCTATCTCGCCGATCTGATCGACCACGCCTACACTCCGTCAATAGATTCCCACGCCGACGCGGTGATCGACGCGGCCATGCGCCGGTCCATCATCGCCCTGGCCGAACATGCGACGGCCAGTGCCAGAACGCCGGGGCAAGGTGAGGCCGTGGTGGCGATGATCGAACGCTCGTGCGCCGACATAGCGCGGGAAGGCTCGACGGCATCCAGGGCGCGCCATTTGGGGCTCACGGCCCTTTCCAATCTCGAAGCGGCCATGCGTGGTGACTTCCGCGGCGCCTCGACGGGTCTCGCCGGCGTCGATCGCGTGACCGGCGGGATCAAGGCTGGGGACGTGTGGTCCATCGCCGGCCGGACTGGCATGGGCAAGACGATCGCCGCCGGTGTCATGGCGCGATCCATCGCGCGGGACGGTCGGGGCGTCCTGATATTCAGCCTCGAGGTTCCCGAGCGCGACATGCAGGCCCGGATCATGGCCGACTACGCCTTCGGGCTGGGCTCTCGCGAGCGGCTCCGCTTCTCGGATATCCTCCAGGGCCGATTGAGCCACGAGACAGCCGACATGGCCAGGGAGGCGGCGAAGCACGTCGCCACCCTCCCGATCCAGATCAACGACGACGGCGGCCTGACGATAGAGGACATCCGGTCTCAATCGCTTCGTCAGGTCCGCGCCTGGGAAAAGGCCGGCGTCACTCCCGGAGCGATCCTCATCGATCACCTCGGGCTGGTGAAGCCCGTCCGCAAGACAGATTCCAAGGCAGCCGACACCTCGGACACCGCCAACGAGTTGAAGGCCCTCGCCAAGGCCGTCCGGTGCGCCGTGGTGGCGTTCAGTCAGATCAACCGGGCCACCGAGAACCGTTCCGACAAGCGCCCCACGCTGGGCGATCTGAACTGGTCCAGCAGCATCGAGCAGATCAGCGACGTGGTGTGCCTGCTCTATCGCCAATCCTACTACGACGCGCGCTCGCCGGACCCCGACGACAGGGCCAGGGCCGACGCCAACGAACACGATCTTGAATTGATTGTGGCGAAGAACCGATCCGGCCCGATCTGCACGACGAAGGCGTTCATCGACCTTCCGAGCAGCGCGATCCGGGATTTGCAGGATGATAGGGGGATGAACCGATGATCTTTGCGCCCATCCTCCGCGAGCTGATCGCGGCTGGCCTGACCGGGGATGCTCTGATTGCGGCCATCGAACGGATCGAAGCCGCACAGCCCGAGCCTGACACACGAACGCCCGGAGCGAAGAGGCAGGCGCGATACCGCGAGCGTAACGAAAAGCGTCACGAAACGTCACAAGGCGTCACTCGTGACGCTCCCCCTCCCCAAGGTTCCGAGACAAAAGTTTCCCCCGAACCCTCTTCAAAAACCCAACCTCCTATCCCATCCCCCACCCCCCCTAAAGGCCCCCCGCCCCTTGAAGGCTCTTTCGCCACGTTCTG
>Ga0208356_1000379_pt1 | contig 11886 bp, 9 predicted proteins | sample NGESurshal072012_4_FD_184467 | JGI IMG/M metagenome (GOLD analysis project Ga0208356, IMG submission 184467) | Arctic peat soil microbial communities from Barrow, Alaska - NGEE Surface sample 53-1 shallow-072012 (SPAdes) | ecosystem: Environmental > Terrestrial > Soil > Wetlands > Peat ... | reverse complement strand
CGACTTGTACGAGCAGTGCTCGCTCCACATCACCGAGTACATCGCGAGCTCGGACGAGGTCGGGCGGCGCCCGAGGATCTCGCGGATGCGCTCGTACTCCTGGTCGCGCGCGGCCTGGAGGCCGGGTGGCTGAGCGTCGCAGCCGGCCCTGGCCGGTGGCTGCCCGGCGAGTGCGCGGCACCCTGACTCAGGGCCCATGCGGCGCCCCCCAGCCCGGCTCCGGTCACCGCGGCCAGCCCGAGGAGGACGCGCCGCCGGGTCACCCAGGGCACGGTGGGACCAGGCCCCGTCGCGAGCACCTGATCGGCCGGCAGGGCGGGCCCCCTGTCCCCCGGCTCCCGATCCGCTCCTGTGGCCGGCGCGGTGTCTCGCTGTGTCTTGGCTGCCACCTCCGCCGGCACTGTCCCCGCCGACACTGTCTCCGCCGGTACTGTCTCCGCCGGCCTACCCCCCGCCGGCCCAGCCCGCGTCGGCACCCTCCCTGCCGCCAGCTCCGTCGGCGGTGTCCCGGCCCGTGTCGTCTCCGCTGGTACCGTCCCCGCCAAGGCCGACCCGGCAGCCCCAGGCGCCGGACCTCCGGCTGCGGCCGTCCGCGGTGCCGTCGCCGCGGCCGCTGTTCCGCTGACTCTCGCCACCTTGCCCGCAGCCAGCCTGGCCACAGCCGCCCGGTCCCCGGCCGGCGCAGGTCCGGTGGGTCCCTCCCGAAGCTCCATGATGAGCCGGAGCTCATGCGCGCGGATGAGCCTGGTCACCGGCAGGGACCAGAAGGAGGCCAGCTCATCGTCGTCACCGGGGACCCGGCCCGCGGCGATCGCCGCCTCCAGGGCGGCCAGCCCAGGACGGTCCGCGGGCACCTTGGCCAGGCAGCCCTTCGCGAGTTCCCGCAACCCGCCAGGAACCTCGGTGATGGCCGGTGCCGAGTGAACCACCCGGTAAAGCAGGGACGCCTGCGGGCCCTGGCCGAACGGGCCGGTCCCGGTCGCCGCGAACACGATCACGCAGCCGAGGGAGAACACGTCGCTGGGCGGACCCACCCGGGCGTCTTCCGCCTGCTCCGGTGACATGAACGAGGGGGTGCCGACGATCATCCCCGTGGAGGTCATCGCCGTTTTCTCCAGCGCGCGGGAGATCCCGAAATCGATGACGCGTGGGCCGTCCAGAGCCAGCAGAACGTTGGCGGGCTTCAGGTCCCGGTGCACGAGCCCGCAGGAATGGACCGCCTGCAGGGCCTCAACCAGCCCTCCGGCCAAGCGCCACACCGACGCCGTGGGTAAGGATCCCGCGGCGCCGGCCGCCTCGGCCAGGGAAGGCCCGGGAACGAACACCGTGGCCAGCCACGGTGGATCGTCGTCCGGTCCGGCCGCGACCACCGGGGCGGTATAGGCCCCGCTGACCGCGCTGGCTGCGGCGACCTCCCGTCGGAACCGGGTGCGGAACTCCGGGTCACGGGCCAGTTCGCGGTGGATGACCTTGACCGCGACCGCCCGGCCCGCCGGGGAGTAGCCCAGGAACACCTGCCCCATGCCGCCGGCTCCCAGCCGGGCGCGCAGCCGGTATACCCCCACCTGCCGGGGATCCCCGGCTGCCAGTGCTTCCACGATCCGCCTTACCGCCCACGCCGGATGGCTCCGGCTGCCCTCAACACGTGGCCAGCCGCAGGGCAGCAGGGGGTGCTCAGCCTCCTCGCGGCCGACTTAGCGGCTGAGACCCGCTGACGCGCTGACCGGGACAGGATGGGCCAGGGACTGGTACACGACGCAGTAACGCTCGGTCAGCCTGAGCAGCGTCGCGACCTGCTCGTCGGTGGCGTCGGTGTCGAGCTCGAAGCTCAGCCGGACGGCGGTGAACCCGACCGGGGCGTCCTTGGCGACCCCGAGCGTCCCGCGGAAGTCGAGGTCACCCTCGGCATGCACCGTCCCGCCGGTGACCGCTATCTCCAGCGACGTGGCCACTGCCCGCAGCGTGACCCCCGCGCAGGCGACCAGGGCCTCCAGCAGCATGTCCCCGGAGCAGAGCAGGGACCCGTCGCCGCCGGTGGCCGGGTGCAGCCCGGCGACTGCCAGGGCCCGGCCCGTGTCCACCGAGCAGCTGATGCCCTCGTCGCCCAGCTCGCCGCGGGCACTCAGGGTGACCACCGCCTGCTGCGGATCCTCCCGGTAGGCCTCCTTGAGCGGCTGTTGCACGGCGCGCAGTCCGGTGCTGTCCACCGGCGCCTCCTTTCTGGTGCTCAGCGACGGTCGCTGGAGTAGAGATACGGCCCGCGGCCGCCGGGGTCAACGGGGGCGGCCGCGGTTTCACCGCGCAGCCACCGGATCGCGGCCTGGATGCCCTCGCCGTACTGCGGGGGCGGGTACTGGCCAGGGTCAACCGGGACACCACCGGGACGGCCCTGCATCACGACCACGTTGGCCGCGTCGGCCTCGTAGTGCAGGTCAGAGGTGCTGGGCAGGTCAACCGGGCGCCCGCACAGCGGACCGGCCGCAGACTCACCCAGGACCCAGTCGAGCAGGTCGCGGACGCCGTGCAGCCAGGCGGCGTGCATCCAGCCGGCTTCCCAGCGCCACGGGTGCCGGGCATCCGAAGCGGACATGGTCCCGGGCAGGTCACCCTCCCGCAGCGCGTCCCGGGTGATCTCGCGGACCTCGCGCATCTCGTCGTCGGTACGCGCGTAATCGCCGCGGGCCCCGACGAAGCGGCCGCGGTTGTCCGCGTGCACGGGGATCTCATCGGTGCCGCCCGCGAGCCAGGCCAGGACCGCGCGGGTCTCGCGGAACTGGTCGCGGAAATCGGCCGGCACGCCGGGCGGGGCGGTCGAACCCTCCGGCCCCGCCGCGGCCTCGGCCAGGATCTCCTGCCGGGACGGCGGGCTGCCCGGGGCCAGGGACAGGGTCACCGGCGACGGCCGGGTCCCGGTCAGCGCCCACTGCCAGGCCAGGGCGGTACGGCCACGCGGGCCCATCTCGCGCAGGCTCTGCGCGAGAACCGCCTCGACGTGCGGGCGTGGCCGGACGATCGCGGGACTGAGCTGGTCGGGCAGGTACACGGTGGTCACAGGTTCCACGGTACGGGTGAGCGCTGACAGCGTCAGCCTGGTCCCGGTAAGCTGCGAGCGGGCCGTGACTGGCGCGCAAGGATGGGTAACCATCGGGGAGCGGCCCCGTCATCGGGACGTATGCCGGGCGCCTGGGCCTCTCCGCGAGCACATTGACACCGCGCCAAGTTTTGCGGCACCGGAGGTTTCCATGTCGTCACCGAGCACCGAATCGGCTGCCTTCCGCAGCGCACTGGACGTGGTCCGCACCGTTGAGCCGGGTGTGGCGGACGCGATCGCCGCCGAACTGGCCAGCCAGCGGGCCTCGCTCAAGCTCATCGCCAGCGAGAACTACGCCTCCCCCGCGGTCCTGCTGGCCATGGGCAACTGGCTCAGCGACAAGTACGCCGAGGGCACCATCGGGCGGCGGTTCTACGCGGGCTGCGCCCAGGTAGACACGATCGAGACGATCGGGGCGGGGCACGCACGGGAACTCTTCGGTGCCCCGCACGCCTACCTGCAGCCGCACTCGGGCGTCGACGCCAACCTGGTGGCCTACTGGGCGATCCTGGCCCGCCGGGTCGAGGCCCCGGCCCTGGAGCGGGCGTCCGTCCGGCAGGTCAACGACCTCAGCGAGCAGGACTGGTCGCAGCTCCGCCAGGAGCTGGGCAACCAGCGGATGCTCGGCATGTCGCTGGACGCCGGGGGGCACCTGACGCACGGCTTCCGGCCGAACATCTCCGGGAAGATGTTCGAGCAGCGGTCCTACGGCACCGACCCGGACACCGGCCTGATCGACTACGCCGTGGTGCGCGAGACCGCGCGCGAGTTCCGTCCGCTGATCCTGGTGGCCGGCTATTCCGCGTACCCGCGGCGGGTCAATTTCGCGGTCATGCGCGAGATCGCGGACGAGGTCGGCGCGACGTTCATGGTGGACATGGCGCACTTCGCCGGCCTCGTCGCGGGCAAGGTGCTGACCGGGGACTTCGACCCGGTCCCGCACGCGCACATCGTCACCACGACCACGCACAAGTCGCTGCGCGGGCCGCGCGGCGGCATGGTGCTCTGCCAGCCTGAGTTCGCCGAGGCAGTGGACCGGGGCTGCCCGCTGGTCCTGGGCGGCCCGCTGCCGAACGTGATGGCAGCCAAGGCCGTCGCCCTGGCCGAGGCGCGCCAGCCCAGCTTCCAGGAGTACGCGCAGCGCATCGTGGCGAACGCCCAGGCCCTGTCGGATGGCCTGATCCGCCGGGGAGCCCGGCTGGTCACCGGTGGCACCGACAACCACCTGGTGCTCATCGACGTCGGCGGCTACGGGCTGACCGGGCGGCAGGCCGAGCAGGCCCTGCTGGACGCGGGCATCGTGACCAACCGCAACGCCATCCCCCGCGACCCCCACGGGGCCTGGTACACCTCCGGGATCCGGATCGGCACCCCGGCGCTGACCACCCGCGGGCTGGGCACCGGGGAGATGGACGTGATCGCCGGCCTCATGCACGAGGTGCTGAGCCAGGCCCGGCCGGGAACCACGGCCAGCGGCGCACCGTCGAAGGCCACCTGCGCGGCGGACCCTGCGCTGGCCGAACGGGTCGCCAAGCAGGCCAGCGAGCTGCTCGCCCAGTTCCCGCTGTACCCCTCGGTCGATCTCGGCTGAGCACACCGGCGGAGCCAGCCCAGCGGATCAGCCGGCGAACTCGCTGAGCATCTGGCGGGCGAGATCGGGCCGGGGGGCGCGGCACCCCGGACAGCGCGGGCCCTGCCCCGGGACGTTGAGCCAGTAACCGGACACGGCCGCGCTGCTGGCCCGGATGGCCGCGGCCAGCTGCCGGCTGCTCACGAGCGGGCCCGGCGGGTTCGTGGACAGCCCGGCCAGCACAGTGACGTGCGGGTTGGCGGCATGGGCCTGAGACGCCGCGGCCCGGACGAACGCCCGGTAAACCGGCGGGTCGCGCTCCAGGCTCTGGGCTTGCACCTCAACCACGCCGGCCACCTTGGCGATCTGGCCGACCAGGTCCAGATGGAGGTACTGCCGCCACATCGGCCCGCCGGAGCGGGGCTGGGCAGAGACCAGGTCCAGCGCAGGGGCCACGATGAGGGTCAGGTGATGCGCCCGGGTGACGGCCGCGGCCTCCTGGGCAGCCCGGACGGGGTTGCGCTGCTCGGTCACGGGCGTGTACGGCCAGACCTCGGGATCGTAGAGGACGGCGCGGGTCCCGGCCGGGAGCTGTCCGCCCTCCACCGCCTGCCTGAGCGCGCTGACCGCCGAGAACGCCACTACCGGCTCGGCCCCGGCGGCCGCCAGCGGCGGCTGCCCGGGGAGGAGGATCTCGTAGACGCGGGCCCCCTCCAGCCGGGCCGCCACCGGGGGGTCGGACAGCACCTGGGCGAGGGCGCCACGGGCCAGCATCCAGGTCGAGCGCTCCCCCGGCCCCGTGCTCACCGGCCCCGGGCTCTCGGCCGACGGCGTCCCGGGGACGGACGAGGCCGACGCGGACGAGGCCGGGCCGGCCGCGCTGGAATGCGCGGAACAGCCGGCCAGCACGCAGCTGACGGCCGTGGCCAGGCTAAGGACCCACGCCCCTCGAGCGGTCAAGAACCCAGCTGCACGTTGGCGGTCATGCCGCCGAGCGGGGTGACCCGCTGGTGCCCGGTGATCCGCACGATCGCCTGGTAGGCCGTGCCGATGGAGGTGCTCACCGGCGTCGGCGAGACCTGCTGGATGGTGCCCCGGATCCCGCTCAGGCCGACCGCAGGCACGGCGACCGTCACGGCCTGGCCAGCATGGACCTGCTGGATTCCGCTCTCCGGCACCAGCATGGTGACTTGCCAGATACTCGAGGTCCGCAGCGCCATCATGGGCAGCGCGGACTGCGTCGAGCTGCTCTTCACGTTGGCCGCCGGACCCTCGGGAAGCAGGGAGAACGGCGGCGACTGCGACCCGGACGACTGCGACTGCGTGGCGTAGCTCCGGATCCCGGCCGCGGTGACGGTCTCGCCGGTCTGGCCGTTGATCGCGATAACGGTCCCGGCCGAGGGAGCGATGATCTGGGTCTCGGCCAGCTTGACCTTGTCGGAGGCCAGCTGGGCCTGGTCCTTGGCCAACTGGGCCCCGGCGGCCGCGACGCTGGCCGCCGTGGTCGTCGTGGTGCCGCTCGCCTTGAGCTCGGCCAGACTCGCCTTGTCCGCGGCGATCGCGGCCTTGTCCGCGCTGATAGCGGCGGTCGTGGCCGGCGATGTCTCGGTGGCGAGCACCTGGCCCGCCTTGACGGTCTGGCCCAGCAGGACCGGGACCTTGCCGACCAGGCCCGAGTTCGCGAAGTTCAGGTTGGTCACCCCGCTGCTGCTCACCGTCCCGGTAAAGGCCCGGCCATCGGCGCGGACGATCCGCGGCACATACCAGACCGCGGCGGCCACGATGATCACGGCGATCAGGATTCCGCCGACGATCTGCGGAGCGGTCACGGGCCGCCGGGCGGGCTCGTCGGCGTCGGCCACCGCCGGTGCCGCGATCACCGTGGGCGTCGAGGTCACCGTCGCTGATGCCGGTGCGGCCGGGCGGCCTCCCCCCCGGACTTGCTCTAGCTCCCGGGCCTCCTGCTCCCGCGCCGCACCCTGGGCCGCCGCACCCTGGGAATAATCCAGGGCCTGGCTCCCCAGCGTCATGTGCGCGCCAGAAGCATCCGTGTCCGCGCTCCCCGTCAGGGCCATGGTCCTCCGCCTCAGAATCAGTTCCCTCACCGGACATCGCCCGCATCAGCGCGGCGAGATCCAACGACCGGCAGGCCGACAGCACCGGCATGCGTCCCCGCATGACGGCAAGAGGCAACCGGCACCGGATATTCAGCATCCGCGCCGTGCCATTCGGGCTGACTTTCGCAGCAGTCCCGTACGGGACTCCACCTATCCCCGCGAACGCCTTCCCATTCTCCGCCGATCGGATCATACCGGACTCAATCACATTTGATAGCGCAGCTAATCTATTGCCTTCATGTCGCCCGGGTTAATTCCGTGTAACCAGACCTTACTGACATTCTCGACATGCAATATAGGAAAGCGCCTCTGGCTCCTGCCTGTCCGGCTATCGGGCTCTGAACAGGCACTTCGCCACGCTCTGTATAAGAGCGTTAACTCAATACACCATTAGTGACCTCCGTTACATCCGGCCTTACCCCAAAGGAGCAGTAAAGACGTCAGGTCAGCTCGGATGGCGGCGGAAATCGCTTCATGTGCGCACCACCCCTCATTTACGCTCCGGACATCATCGTCTGGTACGTTTCCACGCCATACGTTGCGAAAGAACCTTCTGACGGACTGCAGAGGATTTATGGATATACCGCTGCTCTTGGTGACGGCTGCCCTGCTGGCCGCGCTCGTGGTCGCATGCCTGCTGCCGACCTACGCGGACAGCGCGGACGACCGGGGTGACGGGCGGACGGAGGTCTTCATCCCGGGCCACGTCCGCACGCCCAACCACCGGCCGAGGACCTGGGCTTTCCTCGCCATCTCCGCGGCGGCGGGCCTGCTCTTCCTCGGCTGGAAGCGGCCTTCCCTGCCCCTCCTGTACTCCGAGGGCATGCGCGACGTGGCGGTAGCCCTGACCCACAATGCGGCCGCCGTGAACGGGTACGTCGCCCGGCTCCGCCCGGCCCTCGCGTTCTTCGCCGTCGCGTACATCATCGCCATCTCCCTGGTCGTGCGGGCCAGGCTGGGCCGGCGACTGGTGATGCTCCTGCACGTCCCGCTCTACCTCGCGATGACCCTGCTCACCCAGGCGCTCATGATCGCCATCGGCATCACCACCGGCTGGCCGGTGGGCCCGTTCGGCATCGAGGCGACGCTGGCGAACCTGCTCATCGGCGGCCTGGTCATGATGCGCATCACGTTCACGGCTTTCGCCCTGCCCCGGTCGACCACGGTTCCCTTGGTGCGCCGCCCGCGGCTGTGGGACAACGTCCTCACCTGGTGTGCCCTGATCACCGTGATCACGGTGCTGGTGGGCCTGTACGCGTTCATCTCCCAGCAGGCCAACCTGGGCTCGGTGTGGCAGGTCTTCGTGCCGCTGTACGCGGTCAGCATGCTGTTCCTGCTGATGTTCGCCCCGCTCTGGCTCCTCTGGTGGGCCAACCGAACGATGCCGCACGCGGGACCGGACCGCCCGCCAGTGGACATCATCGTCCCGGCGTACAACGAGGCGGATAACATCGTCCGGCTGCTGCGGTCGATCGACATCGCAGCCGGGCGCTACGGCGGCCCGGTCCGCGTGGTGGTCTCCAACGACGGCTCGCTCGACAACACGGCGGAACTGGCCGCGGCGGAAATCGCCACGTTCCGGTACGCCCACGCCGAGATCCTGACGAGCGAGAATGGCGGCCAGGCCGCCGCGCTGAACCGAGGCATCAAGATCACCGACGCGGAGATCGTCATCCGGATCGACGCCGACTGCGTGGTGGGCGAGGATGCCCTCGTCTACGCCGTGCCGTGGTTCCGGGACCCGGAGATCGGCTGCGTCGGAGCGATGGAAGCGCCGCGGACCGACTCAGTGACCTGGTTCCACCACATGCGGGCGCTGGAAGCGCTGTTCGTGTTCCGGTTCGCCCGACTCGGCCAGGCCCTGGTGGACGGAATCGTGGTCATCCCCGGCACCTTCACGGCGTTCCGGCGCGGCCCGGCGGTCACCTGCGGCGGTTTCCCGGTCGGGATGAACGGTGAGGACACCGACCTGACCATGCAGATCGGCCGGCTCGGCTACCGGGTGATGATCGACCCGCGGCTCATCTCCTACGAGGACGTGCCGCGGAGCCCCGGCGAGTTCGTGGAGCAGCGCACCCGCTGGGCCCGGGCCGGGTTTCACACGTTCGCGCGGCACGTCCCGATGCGCGCCGGGTCGGCCGGCCCGCGGGTCTGGTTCTGGACCATGCGCCGGGGCTTCTCCTGGTTCTCCATCCAGGCCGGCCTCGTCGCCCCCATTTTCCTGCTGGAACTCGTCCTCACCAACCCGACCTACCGGCAGAACGTGGCCACGTTCGCGCTGCTTTACATCATCGGCGGTGGGCTCGAGCTGGCCATCAGCATTCCCTACGCGATCAAGTACCGGTATTGGCGCGCCATCCTGCTCTCACCCTCGTGGTTCATCTTCGCGTTCCTGCGCCGCCTGGCCACCCTGGAGGCGGTCATCTCCCTGCCCGTCCGCCCCTTCCCCGCGCGGCTGCGGCCCTGGAGGAAGGACAGCCAGCCCGAGCCGCTGCCGGTCCGGGTCGGGCCGAGCGGGGTCAGCGTCGGCGCCAGCGCGCGGTGAACGGCTCCCGTTCGGCTGACCGGAACGCCGGCCGCTGAGCGGCCAGCCCAGACAATTGGCCAGATCGCCAGCCGGAGGCGCCCGCCCGTCACCCGGGGTTGACAGGCTGGCGGTCATGTCCGCGACGGGGCCGCAGCGGGGGGCCCGGTTCACCGCCGTGATGGCCGCCGTCGCGGCCCGGCTGCCGTTCGGCCTGACCGGGTCGTGTCCGCGCGGCTGGCCGGTTTCGCGGTGATCAGCTCGATCACCTTCCCCGTGGACCTAGCCCTGCTGACCGCCTTTCACGGCGGGCTGAGATGGCCACTGCCCGTAGGCATTACCGCGGCTTACGCGTTGGCGTCCGGCCTGGGGTACATCCTCAACCGTTCGCTCAACGTCCGCTCGCACGGTGCCCTCGGCCCCCAGCTGACGGTCTACACCGCGGTGGTGACGGTCAACTTCCTGGGCCTGATCCTCGGCGTGACCACCGGGCTGGCCGCGCTCGGCCTGGACTACCGGCTGGCCCGGCTGGCCGCGGCCGCGTGTGAGTGCGTGTACATGTATGCGGGGATGCGCTGGCTGGTCTTCCGCGACGTGGCCAGCCCGGCACTGGGGGATCGGCGCCCGCAACCTGTGCACCCGCCGGCCCGAGCCCAGGATCGCTCATCTCAGTCAGCTTCCCTGCCTGGCTCCGGGCCCGTCCCGGGACCGCGCCATCCGTGCCACCATTCGGCCAGCGCCAGCTGCAGCAGCCCGGGCAGCAGGTCCCGGGACCTGCGGACCATCCAGCCGGTTCCCTTGGTGGCCATCCAGTGGGCCTGCCGCCAGGTGCTCGGCTCCGGGTTGGCGGGCTCGGGATCGGGCGGGGCGAGCGGCGGCATGCCCCGCTCGGCCAGCCGGGCCGCGAACATCCCGGCCAGCATCCGGTGCCCGCGTTCGCTGGGATGCAGCCGGTCCACTCCCCACATGCGCTTGTCGTAGATCTCGGGGCAGGCCGCGAGGTCCACGTGGACGAGGTCGTAGCGCACCGCCAGCTGGCCCAGGGCCGCGTTGATCTCATGCGCCCGGCGGGCCAGCGGCCGGCGCATCGAGGCCGGGATCCGGAGCAGCAGGCCGGGGTCGGGCAGGCTCGCGGTGAGCACCACTGTCCCGGCGTGCTGGAGCGCGGCGACGATGCTCTCCAGGTCCGCGGCGATCGCGGCGGGGTCGAACTTCCCGCGCAGCGTGTCGTTGACGCCGACCAGCACGGAGGCGAGGGCCGGGCGCACCGACAGGGCCAGGGGCAGCTGCTCACTGGCCACGTCCCGGACCAGGGCGCCGCTGCGGGCCAGGTTGCACAGCTCGACCTGACCCGGGGGGGCCAGCGAGCCGGCCAGCAGGGCGGCCCAGCCGCGCCAGCCACCGTGCGGCATCTGGTCCCCGATCCCCAGCGTGACCGAGTCGCCCAGGGCCGCGAAGCGCATCACCGGATCCGCCGCCCCGGCCGGCAGATCCGCCTGAGTCTGGCGATCCGCCTCAGCCCGGAGGCCGACCTCAGCCCGGAGGCCCACCTCAGCCCGGGGATCCGCCCCGGATGTGCTGGTCATCGCGGGGTTCCGCCCTGGCCGCGGGCTCCGGCGACGGCCGCGGCCGCCCCGGGAAGGCCAGGCTCCGGGGCCAGCCCGTGGGCGTGCAGGAAGCCGTGCACCGCGGTTGGCCAGGCGAACCGCTCGGCCTGCTGGCGGGCCAGCCGCCGGCGCCCGGTCACGTCCCGGTCCAGCACGCGCTGGACCGCATCGGCGCACGCCGCATCATCGTCCTCCGTGGTCTGGCCCGCCGGCCCGACGATCTCGGGCAGGGCACTCCGGCTGCTGACCACGACCGGTGTCCCGCTGGCCAGCGCTTCCAGGGCAGAAAGCCCGAACGTCTCGACCGGCCCGGGCGCGATCACCACGTCGGCGATAGCGAGGAGCCGGGCCAGCCGCCCGCGATCGGAGATGTGCCGCAGAAACCGGACGGGCAGGCCGCGGGCCTGGGCCTGCAACGCCCGGCGCTGCGGGCCGTCCCCCGCGACCACCAGCACCGCGGGCAGGCCGCGGCGGCGCAGCTCGGCCAGGGCCCCGATGGCCCGCTGGGGGCGCTTTTCCGGCGAGAGACGGCTGCAGTGCACCAGCAGGGCCTGGCCGCCCGGGGCGAGCCGGGCGCGCAGGTCCTCATCGCGGCGTTCCGGGTGGAAGCAGGACAGATCGACGCCGAGCGGCACCTGGAGGAGATTCGGCACGCCCAGCCGCCGGAACTCGGCCGCGGCCCACGCGGTGGTGCAGACCACGACGTCGTAGGAGGCGGCCGTGCGGCGGTTGAAGCGGTCGGCGAGCCGGGCCGCGGGGACCCCGGGCGGGCTGAACATCGCCATCAACCCGGCCAGGCTGTCGTGCGACACCATCATGGACCGGATCCCGCGGGCCTGGGCCCAGGCTCCGGTCCAGCGCAGCGTGGTCCGGTCAGACACCTCCAGCCGGTCCGGCTCCAGCTGGTCGAGCAGCCGCTGCAGCGGCCGGCGGGTGAGGATGGCCCGGTACCCGCCGGTGGCGGGCACCCGTGACAA
>Ga0208356_1000374_pt1 | contig 12109 bp, 7 predicted proteins | sample NGESurshal072012_4_FD_184467 | JGI IMG/M metagenome (GOLD analysis project Ga0208356, IMG submission 184467) | Arctic peat soil microbial communities from Barrow, Alaska - NGEE Surface sample 53-1 shallow-072012 (SPAdes) | ecosystem: Environmental > Terrestrial > Soil > Wetlands > Peat ... | reverse complement strand
GGAGACGAGAATGCTGACGCACTCGATCCGCCCCACCCCCCCCCCTGACCCCTCCCCGCAAGGGGGAGGGGAAAGAAAAGCGCAGCGAGATATTACGATCGCCGACGTGACTCTGCTCGCCGATCTATCCGGCGCGTTGTTGTGGGAGGAGCAGAGCCTGCTCGTCGTCTCCGATCTGCATCTGGAAAAAGGCTCGAGCTTCGCCGCCCGTGGCGTGCTGCTGCCGCCCTACGATACCGTGGCGACGCTAAGCCGGCTCGCGGCGGTGGTTGCGCGGCATGATCCGCGCATGGTGATCGCGCTCGGCGACAGCTTCCACGACCGCAACGCCCATCGCCGGCTGTCGGCGCCGGACCGCGACGCCCTCGCAGCACTGCAGCTTCGGCGTGACTGGATCTGGATATCGGGCAATCACGATCCGGCGCTGCCGACCGATCTCGGTGGCGTGGTCGCGACCGAAGTTGCGATCGGGCCGATTGCGTTTCGCCATGAGCCGAGCGGCGCGGCCGGTGAGATCGCCGGCCATCTGCATCCCAAGGCGCGGATCAGCACCCGCGGCCGTTCGATGGAGCGGCGATGTTTCGCCTGCGACGGCACGCGCGCGGTGATGCCGGCGTTCGGCGCCTATACCGGCGGCCTCAGCATTCGCGACGCCGCGTTTGCGAAGATATTCCAGACCCCCGGCTTGATGGCGCACGTGCTCGGCGACAACCGGCTCCACACCATCGCCGCCTCGCGCTGTTATTGAACGTCACGTTCAACGTCGGTGAGGCATCGCGGCCTCGTGGTTCGAGACGCGCGGCGTTGCCGCGCGCCTCACCATGAGGTTTTAGACCTCATCCTGGGGAGCGCGCTCGCGCGCGCGTCTCGAAGGATGAAGCCACTCTGCCGGAATCTGCTCCGGCTGGATCGACGGCGCGACCGCGATGTGTCCGCGGATGGCGTCGTCTTCGCGCTGCAATCCTGGCTCATCGACCGCTCTTGCGGCAGACACGTCCATCCGGATCGCCCGGCGGCTTACGACGATCGTCAGGGCGCAGACGACATAGAAGCAGACGCCCAGCGCGTAGGTCCTGGCGATTCCGAATTCGATCGACAAGGCCATGCCCAGCACGGACGCAAACATCGATGTAATACCGTTTGCGCTCCAGAAGAACGGCAGCAGTTCCGAGTGGCGGCGCCACAGGCTCAGCCCGAGCGGGAACATCATCCCCATGCAGAATGCCGGGGGCGCCAGCAGCACGATCGACAACAGAATGCGCATGTCGGTGGCTTCCGATCGCGCATAGGCGGTAAGCCACGGAGTCGCCAGCCCCGTCGCCGCGAGGGTGGCCAGAAGAGCTACCAGCCTGGCGAAGACCGCGCCCGGCCGAGGGGCGTGCGCGCCAACCGTGGTGCTGCCGATGCCGCTGGCGAGAAGAATCGTGAACAGCACCACGCTCAGCCCGTACACCGGGTGTCCAAGGAAGACCATCAGTCGCTGCATCTGCGATATCTCGATCAGCATGAAGCCCATGCCGATCGCACAGAAATAGGTGACGGGCGGAGTAAGTACCGACAGCGGCATCCGCCTCGCCAGCCTGACAAAGGGGCCGACGATGTAGTAGACACAGGCGCAAAGCGCCGTCGCGATCAGGATCAGCGTCATGCTGATCGCCGCGTTGTTGTTGGAGAGAGTCGATAGCGGCTTGCCGGCAATATCCCCGAAACGCGCCGTGTAGAAGAAGAACGGATTGTCATCGGTCGAGGGGCTGATGTTTTGTGGCAATGACGCGAAGAAATCCGCGTTGGCCTTGCCGGACATCAGCGTCGATGTGACGGCGTCGAAGGTGACATCGGGGCCGAGCAGTATCTTGAACCCCTGAGCCAGAAGCCGTGTGCGTGCACCCTGCCATTGAGCCGTGGTGAAGGCGTCAGGTCGGGTAATCACGGTTACGATGTCGCCGACGTTCAATGCGATGACATGGTCCGGCAATTCGGCGGCGGGCACACCTTTGCGCTGGAGCGCGCTCGCGGCGATTGCGACCAGTCGATAGAATTCGGCGCTATGACCGTCCGGGTCGTACCAGCGCGATACGGACAATAAGCCGCCAGGTTTCAGCGCCCGGTAAAAATCGCCCCATGCCTCTACGGTATAAAGCCGGTTTTCGGTGAGGGTCAGTCCGCCGGCGGCCGTTGCGGCCCAGGTGTCGATCAGCGAGATCTGGACAAGGTCATATCGGTCGGATGAGTGATTGATGTAGCTGCGGGCTTCCGCGTTGACCAGCGAAACGCCGGGTTGGCGATCCAGATGGCCGGAAAAATCGGCGAACTTGTCCGTGAGAACTTCGAAGATCGCGGGGTTGATTTCAATTCCGTGGATGTGCCTGGCGCCGAAAAGCAACCCTGAAAGGATGTCGCGCCCGCCGCCGACGCCAACGACGGCGACGTCGGTTGGCGGTTGCACCAGGTAGGCGGCATTGATGACGTCATCCTTGAGGTAGGAGAGCTTGCCGATATCGCCATTGTACCGGGTAATGACCGTGGCTGCGTCGGCGTCGATATCGAGGTGGTCCTGGTCTATTTTGGTGTTCGGGGTGTGGGTGAAACCCCAACCGAACGGCGCGGTCTTCCCAAGTGCCGTCACCCTGACGCGCGAATAGGTATTCCAGCGCTCGAAGAGGGTTCCAAGCTGCTCGGTGCCCTTGGCCCAGAACACGCCCAGATGGCCTTTGCCGGACATATCAAGTCCGGTTTGCAGCATGGTTACGGCAGCCAGCGTCAGCGCAACCGCGCCGCTCAGACGCAGACCGCGGATGTCGCCGCTGCCGCGCACGACGGTCCAGCCTGCACCAGCGGCAAGCGCGCCGATCCCCAGCGTGGCGCTCACAGGATTGACGACAAGCAATACGAAAATGACCCCAAGGCACCCGAGCGCCGCTCCGGCGAGGTCGGCCGCATACAGCCGTCCCCCGCCATAGGGCAGGCGGGTCAACAACAGCGTGATGCAGACGCCGCTTTCGGTAAAGGGCGCCACGAAGCCGACCGTCGCAATCGCCAGCGCCACCAGCACGTACTTGCCGGGGATGACGAGCGGCACGCACAGGAAAGCAATCATTGCGGCGGCGCCGCTGATCGCAAACCACGACGCATGCCGTGCGAATTCCTCGCGCACCCGTTCGGGAACATAGCGGGCCGGTTTGCTGTAGACTTCCATCGCGCCGCGCGTCAGTCCGAGCATGGCGAGTGAAATGGCAGCAAATGCAAAATGGTAGTACAGCATGACGCTGAAGAAGCGGGTTATCAGTATCTGGTAGGCCAGCGTGGCGGCGGCCAGAATAAAAATCGCGAAATAGTAGCGGCCTGGAATCCGGGTGAATGACGGCAAGAGAATGTCCTCAGTGAAAGCTGGCCGACCGATGCAGTCGTTCCATTACGCCATTCTCTGTAACGTTTGCTTAACAACTCACCCCGAATACCGGGCGATCCCGGCTTCAACTAGTCCTTGCGGAAAACGATCGACGCCATCCAGCCGGTCATCAGCGCCATCAAGACCGTCACCAGCCCGTAGCTGAAGCCGTCCTGGCGGGCGGTGGTGGCGACGAACTGCTCGAAGCCGACCTTGACGATGTCGAATGCGGTCTCGGTCCGCGTCACCAGGCCACCATCGGAAAACAACTTGATCTCGACGTGATAGGTGCCGATCGGCACCTCGGCCGGAAGCGGAATGCCAGTGCGAAACAGCGTCGGCGTCAGGAAGCTCACCGCGGAAGTCGCCTCGCGATAGAGGCCGTGGTCGGAGCGCAGCCGGACGAAGGCGCGGCGAAAGGCGTCGTTCGGCACCACGTCGGCATAATCGGGCCCGACACGCTGGGTGAGCAGCACATTGTCGAGGCCGAGCTGCTGGCGCCGCTGCACCTCGGCCGATGCGATGGCGCCTAACGGGCGGTTGGCAAACACCGCCAGATAGGCCGGCACTTGCAGGAACTGGCGGTAGTCGGTATTGACCCAGATGCCGAATTTGCGTTCCTTGCGCCGGGTCACCATGTCGGCACGCGGGCCGCTCACGGTGACGACCAGATCATAGGCGGTGCGATTGCCAGGGGCGGCCGCATCCTTTTCCACCGAGCCGAACAGCACCAGCTCTTCGCCGGAATAGTTCGGCGTCACCGTCACCCGATGATTCGAGACCGACACGATCAGCCGTTCCGCGCGCGCCGGCGCCGCGCCCAGTACCAACGCAAGACCGGCCGCTGCGAGGGACGTGCGCACGCTCATCCGGCGCCCCCGGTTTCACGGATGGTGAAGAGATCGTCGGGGCGGATCACCAGTTCGATCGCGAAACGGATTCCGACGGCGAGAATCAGCAGCCCGAGCAGCAGCCGCAGATGCTCGCCGCGAATCTTCTGGCCGGCGCGGGCGCCGAACTGCGCGCCGGTCACCCCGCCGACCATCAGGATCAGCGCCAGCACCGCATCGACCAGATGGTTGGTGACGGCGTGCAGCATGGTCGCGAACAGCATGGTGACCAGCGTCAGCACCATCGAGGTGCCGATCACGGTCGCGGTCGGCACCCGCAGCAGATAGATCATGATCGGAACCAGGATGAAGCCGCCCCCGATGCCCATGATCGCCCCGATGAAGCCGATGATGACGCCTACGGTCACGACCGGGATCACCGACAGATAGATCTTGGAACGCTTGAAGCGCATCTTGAGCGGTAGGCCATGGATCCAGCCATGGCTGCCGGAGCGGCGCATCGGTATCACGACGCCGCGCCGGGCCCGCATGATCGCGCGCGTCCCTTCCCAGAACATCAATCCGCCGACGGTGGTGAGCAGCAGGACATAGGACAGCGCGATCAGCAGATCGAGCTGGCCGAGCGAGCGCAGCAGCGTGAAGGTAAAGACTCCGAGCGTGGTACCGACAATGCCGCCGCTCAGCAGCACCATTGCCAGCGCCGGATCGATGGCGCGGCGGCGCCAGTAGGATAGCGCGCCGGAAAACGATGAGGCGGCGATGTGGCTCGCGACCGAGGCGACCGCGACCGCGGGCGCGATGCCGACGAAGATCAAAAGCGGCGTCATCAGAAACCCGCCGCCGATGCCGAACATGCCGGACACGAAGCCAACCGCCGCGCCCATCGCCAGGATGAGGAAGATATTGACCGGCAGGTCGGCGATCGGAAGGTAGAGCTGCACGCGCGTCTGTTTCGGAATAAGCCGGCAAGGCCGGCCGAAACCGCTCGCGGCATGGTTTCTCAGGGGGCGCGGATCAAGAGCCGCGTCCCTGCATAACCGAAATCATCCCTCGGAGGGACTCAAGATTCCACTGGCGGCCGCTTTTTTGAAGCGGCCCGCCGCATCGCTTGCGACGTGGTGAACAGTTCAGATTAACGGGCCGCGCGCTTGATCGAAGCCGGCTTTGCCGGGGGCCTTGCCGTATTCGCCTGCGGCGCACTGTCCCAGCCTCCAGCCGGGGCCGGTGCGTTGACGGCGCCGTCGGGCTGCGGCTCGACCGTGAAGGTCTGGATCGCGAGCTTGGCCGCGGCGAGCGACTGCGCGTCGAGCCGCTTCGCAATATCGTCGCGCTTGTGGGCGGAGTCCGCATCGCCCTGCGCCGCCGCCAGGCTGAACCATTTGTAGGATTCGGCGAGATTCTGTTCGACCCCGATGCCGCGGGCGTAGAGGATGCCGAGGTTGAACTGGCTGTCGGCGACGCCGCGATCGGCCGCCTTGCGGAACCACTGCGCCGCGCTCTTGTAATCGGCGCCTTTGCCGCCGCCGTCGGCATCGAGCACGGCGAGATTATGCATCGCCTTGGCGTTGCCGCGCTCGGCCGCCTGCATGTAATAGCGGCGCGCGATATCGATGTCCTTTTTCACGCTCAGACCCTTTTCATACAGGGTCCCGAGCCGGAAGATCGCCGGCACCACGCCGGCCTGGGCGGCGCGGCCATACCATTTGGCCGCTTCGTCGAGGTTCGACGCCACGCCCTTGCCTTCGGCGAAGCGGACGCCGATCTCATAGGCCGCGGACGGGTCGCCCTTGAGCGCGGCGGTGCGCAGCACCGGGCCACCGATCGCGTCCGGCAATCTCTCGGTCGGCGGGATCTGCACCAAAGGCAGCTTGCCGGCGGCAGGCGCCGGCGCAACAGGGATGGCGCCGGTGACATCGCTCTCCGGGGCCGGCGCGGCCGGGGCGGCGGTCGCGGCCGGCGGGATCGCGTCCGACGCGCTGCCATCGGCATCGGCCGGCGCAGAATTATCGAGCGATTGCCGGCCGATCGGTGTCGGCGAGGTCATCGAAGGCGCCGCCGGCGCAACCGGGCTGGCGGTGTCTTCCGCGGGCGCCTGCGCCGGCACCGGCGATGCGCTCGAATTCTGCACGGCCGGTGGCTGCCGCGCGCTGCCGCCGTCGAGCATGGTCATCGCCATCTTGAACGAACCGAGCACGATCACGACCACGCTCGCTCCGACCAGCAGCGAGCGAATCTTCGAGGTGATCGTCGATGATTCCCTGGCCCGGCCGATGCCGGTGCTCTTGAGCGGGCTGCGACTCGCCTTGTCGGCCGGCGGTGAGGCCGCGGCGGCCTGTGCCGCGCGGCGTGCCGCGGCGATGAAATTCGTCGCGCTGGCCTGCTCGCGCGTGCTTGCCGCGATTTCGCTGATGGCGCTTTCGGAGGCGGCGATGCGTTCCGACGGCGAAACCGCCCGCCCGGCCGGTCGCGTTCCTGGCTCGAGCGGATGATCGGGTGGCAGACCTGGTTCGATCGTGGCGCGCGGTGGCGCGGCATGCGGCTCGAGAATTTCACTGATGGCACGCGGCGTGATCGCGGCAATGGCCGGCGCGGCAGCATGGAAATCGCGCGGCGCGGCCGAAAAATACGGCTCGGCCGCAACCGGATTGGGCAATTCCGGTTTGACTTGCGACGGTATCGCCGCGGCGGCCGGCGGGACAGGCGGGCTGGCCGAGGCTGCTTGCGCGGGCGGCAGCACCGGCGCGGCGCGCTCGCTGCGCAGATCGCCTTCGATCATCGCCAGCCGATCGACGACATGGCCGAGCGAGTTGTGAACGGCCTCAAGCGAAACCTGGGTTTGGCGGTCGCGTTCGGTCTGGCTCAAGCGGATATCGGACAATTCGCGCTTGACGATATCGGCAAGGCCGGAGTCCTCGGGCGCGTTGCCGGAGCCTCGGCTTTCGGTCAGCGCGGCGAAACTGGCATGCTGGGCTTCGAGATGGCGCAGGATGTCCTGCAAGCCGTCCTCGACGCGGCCGAGATTGCCGGAGCGGTGATCGGTGGACGCCTCGAGGCGTTCGAGCAGATAGGACACGCGCTGCTCGAGATGGGCGAAGGCCGACGCGCTGTCGTTGGCGACGGGCATCCGATCGATGCGGTCGGACAGCCCCCGTAGCGCGCCTTCCAGCTGTTCGGAGTTTTGGCTGGCCGCCGGCCGCTCGCGGCTTTCCAGCGATGAGGCCAGGGTGGCGATGCGCTGCTCGATCGCGGCGAAGGAACCGCGGTTGTCGCCGGCGCGGGCAAGCTGGTCGACCTTGGACGAAAGTGTGTGCACGTCGTCGCTGAGCCGCGCCAGCGCGTCAGTGGAGGCGACGTTGGAAACGATGGAGCGAAGCGCGGCGATGGCGCTTTCGAGCTGACGGACCGTCGAGGGGTCGTCGCCGGCGCGCAGAATTGTGTCGAGCCTGGCGCCGAGATTGCGGATCGCCTCGTCGTAACCGGCCAGTTGTTCCGCCGGCTTCAGCGAACGCAGCGCTTCGCGGATCTCGTCGAGCGCGCGTTCGACGCCCGCCAGGGCCTGGCCATCGATGCCGCTTTGCCTGGTGTCGTCGATGCGGCGGGACAGCGACCGGATCTCGCTTTCGATCGATTCGATCGCCCGGCGCGGCATCGCCTCGGTAATGGCGGCGCGAATCTCGGCGAGTTCGACCCGGAAGGCGGCGACCGATGGCTCGACCCCGCCGGGGCGCTGCAGCGCTTCGATCTGGCTGGTGATCTTGAACAGATGACGCTCGAGCGACCCGAAATCGGGCCCGGCCGGCGTCGCCGGCGCCACGGCCATGGTCGGTGCCACCGGCGGCGCACTGCGCGGCGGTACTTGCCGCGGCGTAGCATTGTCAAGTTCACTCTGGCGCGCGGTGATTTCGGCGACCGCCAGGTCCAGCGAACCCGGGCTGAGCGGCGGGGACGGACGATAGACCTCGGCGGCGGCGCGCTCGACCAGGTCGGCCTGGTGCTGTGGGTCCTGCGAAAAGGCCTTTCTTGCCGCAGCGGGATTTGAGATCTGCGACAGGCGCGCATCAAGTCGCGAGATGGCGTCGTTCAACTGCCGGGCGACGCCGGGTTCGCTGCGCGGCGATTCCTGGCGCGGCGCCGCGCGCGAGATATGTTCGATCTGGCGGGTGATGGAATCGAGCCGCCGGTGAATATCGGCAACATCGCCCGACTCCCGGCCCGGCATCGGCCGTTGATCGGAGGCGCGGGCAAAATCGGGTGGCGCGGATTCGCCGATGGTGGAATTCAGCCAGTCGCTCAGTGACATGCCGGCGCGGCGCGCGGCGGACTCGGCCCGTTCGCGCACGGATGGATCGATGCCCTCTACATTCCACGACACGCGCGAATTCATGCTTTCGTCCGGTCCGACTCCGGCGCCTGCCACGCGCCTTCAGCCTCCCCGCGCGTCCCTGGGAAGAGACAATCGAATTCCGCGCAGAGCGTCTGCCTCTGCGGTCGACTTTTTCGTGTTACGGTAAACAACCGGTTAAGATTCGGTCATCCCGTCTGGAAAGTTGCCCGGCGACGGGGCGTCGGATGGCCGATCGAGACCGCGACCGCCCGGCGCGCCGGTCAAGGCGCTCGCCACGGGACCCACTCGGCCAGTGTGCCGCGGCCTGAGGGCCAATTCTGGAATTGAACAATTGCTGCGCTGCAAAATCTCCCCTAAATGAGGCCCGCCAGCCAGCCGAGAGGTAACCATGCCGACCTACAAAGCTCCCCTCGAAGACGTCAGCTTCCTGCTCAACGACGTGTTCCAGATCGACCGCTACGACAATCTCCCCGGCTTTAGCGACGCCTCCGCCGACGTGCGCGAGGCGATCCTGGGCGAGGCGGCCAAACTGAGCGAGGAAGTGCTGCAGCCGCTTAACCGGGTCGGCGATCTCGAGGGCTGCATCCGACATGACGACGGTCGGGTGACGACCGCGAAGGGCTTCAAGGAGGCGTTCGCCCAGCTCGCCGAAGGCGGCTGGCTCGGCCTGTCGGCGCCCACCGAATATGGCGGGCAGGGGCTGCCGGTGACGCTGACCCAGGTGGTCACGGAATTCCAGAGCGCGGCGAACATGGCGTTTTCGATGTATGGCGGCCTGACCCAGGGCGCGACGGCGGCCTTGCTGGTCCATGGCCGGCCGGAACAGAAGGCGATGTTCGTGCCGAAGATGGTGGCGGGACAATGGACCGGCACCATGAATCTCACCGAGCCGCAATGCGGTACCGATCTCGGGCTGCTGCGGACCAAGGCGGTCAAGCAGGGCGACGGCAGCTACAAGATCACCGGCACCAAGATTTTCATCTCCGCCGGCGAGCACGATCTGGCGGAAAACATCATCCATTTGGTGCTCGCGAGAATCGAGGGCGCCCCGAGCGGCATCAGGGGCGTGTCGCTGTTCGTGGTGCCGAAAATCCTGGTCAATGCCGATGGATCGCTGGGCGCGCGCAACGGCGTGTCGTGCGGCTCGATCGAGCACAAGATGGGGATTCACGGCAACTCCACCTGCGTGATGAACTATGACGGCGCCACCGGTTGGCTGATCGGCGAGGAAAACAAGGGCATGCAGGGCATGTTCGTGATGATGAACGAGGCCCGGCTTGGCGTCGCGGTGCAGGGGCTGGCGCAATCCGAGGTCGCCTATCAGAACGCGGTTGCCTACGCCCGGGACCGCCTGCAGGGCCGCGCGCTGTCCGGGCCGCAGGCGCCGGACAAGCCGGCCGATCCGATCATCGTGCACCCCGACGTGCGCCGCACGCTGCTGACGATCCGTGCCTTCAACGAGGCGGCGCGCGCGATGGTGGTGTGGACTTCGCTGAAGAGCGATGTCGCGCATCGCTCCAGCGACCCCGGGGATCGCGAGGCCGCGGACGATCACATGGGGTTGATGACGCCGGTCATGAAGGGCGTTCTGACCGATGTCGGATTTTCCAACGCGGTGCTGGCGCAGCAGATGTATGGCGGCCACGGCTATATCGCCGAAAACGGCATGGAGCAGTTCGTGCGCGACGCCCGCATCGCCATGATCTATGAGGGCGCCAACGGCATTCAGGCGCTCGACCTCGTGGGCCGCAAATTGCCGCGCAACGGCGGCCGCGCCGTGATGTCATTCTTCGGCGAAGTCGCCGCCTTCGCCAAGGAGCACGGCGCGGAAGAGGCCATGAAGCCCTATGCGGCGCCGCTGAGCACGGCGCTCGGCGATCTGCAGCAGGCCACCACCTGGCTGATGCAGAATGCGATGGCGAAACCGAACAATGCCGGCGCCGGCGCCACCGATTACATGCAACTGTTCGGGCTCGTCACGTTCGCCTATATGTGGGCGCGCATGGCGAAAGTCGCGCAGGACAAGATTGCGGGCAGCGGCGCGACGCCCTATCTGACCACCAAGCTCGTGACCGGCCGCTTTTTCATGGAGCGGATGCTGCCGGAAACGGCGCTGCATCTGGCGCGCATCCAGACCGGAAGCGCGACCACCATGGAACTGGCGGCGGAAGCCTTTTGATCGGAGAACTTCTTCCGCGAGCCCGGACGATCCGCGACAATTTCCGATCGCGCCGATATATTATGATCCTCATACCAGGAGGGCGTCATGCCTGAGGCATATATCTACGATCACGTTCGCACGCCGCGCGGCCGCGGCAAGGCCGATGGCGCGCTGCACGAGGTGACCGCGCTGGCGCTGGCCACGGCGCCGCTGAAAGCGCTGAAGGAACGCAACCGGCTCGGCGAGGACGTCGTCGACGACGTCGTGCTCGGCGTGGTCGATCCGGTCGGCGAGGCCGGATCCGACATTGCGCGCTTTGCGGCGCTGCAGGCCGGCCTCGGCGAATCCGTCCCCGGTGTCCAGATCAACCGGTTTTGCGCCTCGGGCCTCGATGCCGTGAATTTCGCCGCCGCCCAGATCATGAGCGGCCAGCATGAACTCACCATCGGCGGCGGCGCCGAATCCATGAGCCGCGTCGGCATCGGCGCCTCCGGCGGCGCCTGGCCGATGGACCCCTCGATCGCGGTGCCGGCCTATTTCATGCCGCAGGGCGTGTCGGCCGACCTGATTGCGACCAAATACGGCTTCTCGCGCGACGATGTCGACGCCTATGCGGTACAGAGCCAGCAGCGCGCCGCCAAGGCGTGGGACGAGGGCCGCTTCAAGAATTCGGTGGTTGCGGTGAAGGATGTCAACGGGCTGACCATCCTTGCCAAGGACGAGCACATGCGGCCGACCACGACGATGCAGTCGCTCGGGCAGTTGCAGCCATCCTTCGTGACCGTGGGCCAGATGGGCGGCTTCGACGCGGTGGCGATCCAGTCGCACCCGGAAATCGAGCGCATCAACTACGTGCACCATGCCGGCAATTCCTCCGGCATCGTCGACGGCGCCGGCGCCGTCCTGCTCGGCAGCAAGGAAGCCGGCGTGAAGCACGGCCTGAAACCGCGGGCGAAGATTCGCGCCTTCACCAATATCGGCTCCGAACCCGCGATGATGCTGACCGGTCCGGTCGATGTGACGAAAAAGCTGTTTGACCGCTCGGGCATGAAGAAATCGGACATCGACCTGTTCGAACTGAACGAAGCCTTCGCCTCGGTAGTGTTGCGCTACATCCAGGCCTTCGACATCGACACCGCCAGGATCAACGTCAATGGTGGCGCGATCGCGCTCGGCCATCCGCTCGGCGCCACCGGCGCGATGATCCTCGGTACCGTGCTCGATGAACTCGAACGCACCAACAAATCGACTGCGCTGGTCACGCTGTGCATCGGCGGCGGCATGGGCACCGCGACCATCATCGAACGGGTTTGACGAGCTCTACTCCCTCCCCCCTTGCGGGGGAGGGTCGGGGAGGGGGGGAG
>Ga0208356_1000368_pt1 | contig 12320 bp, 15 predicted proteins | sample NGESurshal072012_4_FD_184467 | JGI IMG/M metagenome (GOLD analysis project Ga0208356, IMG submission 184467) | Arctic peat soil microbial communities from Barrow, Alaska - NGEE Surface sample 53-1 shallow-072012 (SPAdes) | ecosystem: Environmental > Terrestrial > Soil > Wetlands > Peat ... | reverse complement strand
CGCTCGTGGCTGCTCGACCTCATCGCCGATGGCCTGTCCAGGGACCCGCAGCTCGCGGGGATCAGGGGTTATGTCGAGGACACGGGTGAGGGGCGGTGGACGGTGGAGGCGGCGATCGAGGAGTCGGTACCGGCGCCGGTCATCACGCAGTCGCTGTTCGCCCGGTTCCGCAGCCGGATGGAGGACACGTTCGCGGACAAGATGCTGGCAATGATGCGCAACCAGTTCGGCGGGCATGCGGTCGTAACCGAGAAAAAGTGACCGGAGCGCGGCTGCTGGACCACAACCCGCTGGCCGAGGGGCTGATCGACTTCAAGGTTCGCGACCCCTCGCTCATGGTGATCTTCGGCGCCACCGGCGACCTCAGCGGTCGCAAGCTCCTGCCCGCCATCTACAACCTGATGAAGCAGCGCCTGCTGCCCGCCGGCTTTGCGGTCGTCGGTGCCGCGATCGACGACCTCGACGACGCCGGCTTCCGCAAGCACGCGTCGGACGTCGTCACCAAGTTCTCGCGCACCCAGCCACTCGACCCCCAGGTCCTGCAGGCGTTCCTGCAAAGCCTGTTCTACGTGAGGGTCGACTTCAGCAAGCTCGAGGACTTCAGGTCGCTGGAGCGAAAGGTCGAGGAGCTCGACCGCACCCGGCATCTGGGCGGTAGCCGCGTGTACTACTGCGCCACACCGCCGCCCACCTACGAAACCATCGTCGAGCAGCTGAGGGACGGCGGCCTCACCAAGAGCACCGGTTTCCACCGCATCGTCATCGAGAAGCCTTTCGGCTCGGACCTCACGTCGGCGCGCGAGCTGACCCAGATCCTGCAGCGCGTCTTCCACGAGGACTCCGTCTTCCGCATCGACCACTACCTGGGCAAGGAGACGGTCCAGAACATCCTCGCCTTCCGTTTCGCGAACGCGATCTTCGAGCCGGTGTGGAACGCGAACCTCATCGACTCGGTCCAGATCACGGCCGCGGAAGAGATCGGAGTGGAGCTGCGCGGCGGGTACTACGAGAAGGCGGGCGCGCTGCGCGACATCGTCCAGAACCACGCCCTGCAGCTCGTGGCCCTGGTGGCGATGGAGCCGCCCACCAGCTTCGAGGCGACGGCCGTGCGCGACGAGAAGGTGAAGGTGCTGCGCGCGATCAGGCCGATCCTTGATGGCGAGGTGGCGACCTCGACCGTGCGCGGCCAGTACAAAAAGGGCTGGGTGCTGGGCGAGGAGGTGGCCGGCTATCGAGAGGAGCACGCCGTCTCGCCCGGCTCCCTCACCGAGACATACGCCGGGATCCGCCTGTTCGTCGACAACTGGCGGTGGTCGGGCGTCCCGTTTTACATTCGGGTTGGCAAGCGAATGCCCAAACGCGTGACCGAGATCCACATCAGGTTCAAGCGGCCGCCCCACAACACGTTCGTGTCGGCGCGCGACCTGGACCCCAACGCGATCACGCTGCGCATTCAGCCGGAGGAGGGCATCTCGCTGCGGTTCGGAGCCAAGGTGCCCAGCGCGGGCTTGCGCCTGCGCAACGTGTCGATGGACTTCACATACATGTCCTCGTTCCTCGTCGAGACGCCCGAGGCTTACGAGCGCCTGCTTCTGGACTGCATGATCGGCGACCCCACGCTGTTCACGCGCGCCGATGAGGTGGAGGCGGCGTGGACATTCATCGATCCCATCGAGGCCGCATGGCGCGACGACCGGCCGCCGCTGTCCTTCTATCCATCCGGCACGTGGGGCCCGCCCGAGGCGGACAAGCTGGTTCAAGCGGACGGCAGGGAATGGCACAGGCCGTGACCGCCGTGCCGGTGCCGGATGTGGCGTGGCACGGCGAGGCCGTGACGATCGGCGATGTCCTGGGCGCGCTGAGCGGCATCCGAAGGAAGTTTGCCCACGCCGAGGCGGGCGAGGACGAGCATCCTCGCGCTCGCAACTGTGTGATGACGCTGGTCGCGGTCGCCACCAACAGTGCGGACGAGGCTCGCGCGCAGCGCGCCAGCGTTGCGATCGCGGCGCATCACCCGCACATGGCGATCATCGTGTGCGAAGAGGTCAGTGTGCGCGCGGGGCGCATCGATGCCACCATCGCCACGCACCCGCTGAGCCCGTCGTCAACGGTGCACGCGGAGTGCGAGGTCGTCGGGCTGCACGTCCAGGGCGCGGCAGGGGAGCACCTGGCCGCCCTGGTCGACCCGCTCCTGCTGAGCGGCGTGCCGGTGTACCTCTGGTGGCTCGACACGCCACCGTTCGGCACCCGCGAGCTGCTCGACGCCACCAGGATCTGCGACGCCCTCGTGGTCGACTCGGCGCGCTTCGACCGGCCCTACCAATCCTTCCTCGGCCTGGCGGACCTGGCCCTCGGCGCGCACAACCACCTCGGGGTTGCGGACTTCCAGTGGGCAAGGCTCGAGCCGTGGCGCGAGGCCATCGCCGAGTTCTTCGAGCCCAAGGACCGGCGCGATTACATGAAGGGCATCGCCGAGGTGGGAATCGACTACGTCGGGGAGGGCCGGGGCAACCGCATCGCGGCATCGCTGCTGGTCGGCTGGCTCGCGTCCGCGCTGGGCTGGAAGGTCAAGCGGGCGGTCGGCGGTAAGGGCGGCGTGCTCGTGGCGCACTTCGAGATGGAGGGCGGCAGGCAGATGGAGGTTGACTTCAGGTCCGTGCCGAAAACCGACCTGGCCGGGGGCGAGGTGAGCGCCATCCGCATCGCCGGCGCGTCTGCCGGCCGCACGTTCCAGCTGACAGTGCAGCGCGACCCGGAAAGGCACCACCGGCTGACCTCGGAGGTCGGACCGAGCGAGCTGAGCCATCAGCACCGCCCCGGCGGTGACGACGACGCAGGCCGGGAGGTGGCGCTTCGCTCGGCCACTCGGGACCACGAGGTCCTCCAGCGCAACCTCGAGGCCCTGCACCACATGGCCACCGGCGACCTGCCCGGCGATGAGCGGCGGCACAGCTCAACTGTCCTCGCCCGCGAGCGGCGCCGAGGCGAGAAGCACGTCCTGCTGACGATGATCGACATCGGAGGCGCGGAGACGCTGCGCCACGTACAGCAGGTCGACGTCGAGGACGAGGCCACGCTGCTGCTCAAGCTGCTGTCGACGGGGGCGAACGACACGGTGTACACGCGCTCCCTGACGGCCGCGGCCGAGCTCATGCGCGCCCTGTAAGCGTGAGCGAGTTCACGGTCCTGGAGACCGAGGAGGACGTCGCGGAGGCCGGCGCGAAGGCGATCGCGCAGGCGCTCCAGGAGGGCTCACGGACGCTTGTGCTGGCCGGTGGCACGACGCCGGCGCGCTGTTACGAGCTGCTGGCAGACATGGAGGTCGATTGGGCCAGGGTGACCGTGCTGTTCGGCGACGAGCGGTGCGTGCCGCCCGACCACCCGGACAGCAACTACAGGATGGCCAGAGAGACCCTGCTCGACAAGGTGGCCCCGGCGACGGTGCACCGCATGCCGGCCGAGCTCGGCCCCGATGAAGGCGCGGCCGAGTACGAGTCGACCATCAAAGCGCTGATGCCGCTGGACGTGGTCGTCCTGGGTGTCGGCGAGGACGGCCACACCGCGTCGCTCTTTCCCGGCCACCCACTCCTCAAAGCGAAAGGCTTGGTGGCAGGAATAAGGAACTCCCCGAAGCCTCCACCGGAGCGCGTGACGCTGACGCTGCCGGCCATCCAGGGCGCGCGCCTGGTGATCATCCTCGCGACAGGCGTGGGCAAGGCGCAGGCCGTCGCCATGGCGAAACGGCAACAGGTGCCATCGGGGATGATTGCGGGCGCACGATGGCTGATCGACCGCGCGGCGGCAGGCAGATGAGCAAGGTCGAGATCGTCCCCTCGATCCTGTCCGCCGACATCACAAAGCTTGGCGAGCAGGTGAAGGAGGCGGCGCGAGCGGGCGCCGACCGCATCCAGGTGGACGTGATGGACGGCCACTTCGTGCCCAACCTCACGTTCGGCCCGATGGTCGTCGAGGCGGTAAGGCGCGTGACCGAGCTTCCGATTGAAGCGCACCTGATGATCGACAACCCCGAGCTGTTCATCGAGGCGTTCGCGAAAGCCGGCGCCACTCTGATCGAGGTGCAGGTCGAGTCGACGACATCCCTCTATAGAACCGTGATGCGCATCAAAGAGCTGGGCGCAAAAGCCGGAGTCGCCATCAACCCCGCGACCCCGGTCGAGACGCTGCGCGAGATCCTGCCCTTCATCACAACCGTCAACGTCATGACCGTCGAGCCCGGCTTCGGCGGCCAGAAGTTCATCGCCTCGAGCCCGGACAAAATACGAAGAGTCAGGGCGATGTCGGCGGACGTAGAGATCGAGGTCGACGGCGGCATCGATGCCAAGACGGCGCCGCTGGTGGTCAAAGCCGGCGCGACGGTGCTGGTCGCGGGCAGCTCGGTGTTCGGCCACAAGCAGGGTATTGGCGCCGGGATCAGAGCCATCAGAAGCGCAGTTGTCTGAACAGAATGATCACAAGCGAGCGGCCGCCGAGAAGGCGCTGGAGCTGGTCCGCGACGGCATGCTGATCGGCCTGGGCAGCGGCTCCACGGCGAACTACTTCACCGAAGGCCTGGGACAGCTGGTCAAGGAAGGCATGAAAGTAAGGGGCGTTCCCACCTCAAGGGCCACGGCCAACCTGGCGGCGGCCAACGGGATCCCGATCGTCACCGAGCTCATCGGCCAGATCGACCTTACCGTCGATGGGGCGGACGAGGTGGACCAGGCGCTGAACCTCGTCAAGGGAAGGGGCGGCGCGCTGTTCCGAGAGAAGCTCGTGGCCGCGGCCTCAAAACGATTCATCGTGGTCATCGACGAATCCAAGGTGGTCAAGAAGCTGGGGGTCGGTGTGCTGCCGGTCGAGGTGTCGGGATTTCTGTGGCGGACCACCGCCCACCGCCTGGCGTCGGTGGCGACGAGCCTGACGGTGCGAGGTGGGGAAGAGGCGCCCTACATCACGGACAACGGCAACCTGATCCTCGACCTCACGCTGGCCGAAGGCATCGACAATGCACCGGCCCTAGCAGCTGAGCTGAAGGCGATGGTCGGTGTGGTCGAGCACGGCCTGTTCATCGGCATGACCGACACGTGCATCGTGGCGGGCCCGGACGGCCCGCTGGTGGTGGGAAGACAGTCAGGAGCCGCAGCGAGCCTGTAGGGCAAGTTGGCGGAGCATCGTAGACGTCTTTCGAACTCTTGGCACCTTCAGCGTCCCGGCGACGGTCGATCGTCCCAGGGATTGAGGCAGTCGATGCCACGGCCGGCGACGTCGGCCATGTTTCGAGTGACGAACGTCAGCCCATGGGTCACGGCGGTCGCGGCCATCAGACCGCCGACGACGCTGATTGGGTCCCCCGCGTTAAGCCTGCCCCATGCCTCGGCGACCGCCGACGTGATCGGGAGGACACGATCGGCGTACTCACGCTGAAGGGTTCCAAGCCAGGCGTCGTACGGCACCGCGCGGACTGGATCGCGGCGTCGCAGCCGCTCGACGCCCTGGCGGATCTCACCGATCACGAGGACGCTGAGGTGAAGATCGGCTCCCCGCACTAAGCCGAACCATGCCTTCACGTTGGTGTCGGGCCGCGGCTTCCGGAGCTCGGACAGAACATTCGTGTCCAGGAGATAGCTCATCAGCGTGGTTGCGGCGAGTCGATCAGTGCGACCGTCCTGGCCGGAGTCCTGTCGCGATCAAGGTCCAGTAGGTCCCAGTTGGGCCCGCTCGCCAAGAAGTCCTTGAAGGCTCCTTCGTCCTTGCTCAGACGATGGAACTCTTCGGTGGCGATGACGACTGCCACCTCGGCGCCGTGCCGGGTTACCACCTGCGGGCCATCCCGCTGGGCCCGGTTGATCAATTCGCTGAATCGCTGCTTCGCTTCCTGGATCTGCCATCTCATAATGTCTAGACAGTCTAGACCGTTTGCCACGTTCATAACCCGGGTCGCTGGCGTTCGATTTGGCGGACAGGTTGGGATTTGAACCCAAGATAGCCTTGCAGCTATACAGCATTTCCAATGCTGCGCCTTCAACCGGACTCGGCCACCTGTCCGTCGAATGAAGTTTAGGTTGCGAGCAGCCGGATCCGTATCAGGACTCGGCCGCCCACTCCATCGCCTCAGACACCGTCGTGAAGGTCCGTGTTGAAAACGCCTTCATCCCGACCTGACTGAGTATCTGTTCCGAGGCAATCTTGCCCAGCCCGCGCTGGGGCACCACCACCGCAATGCGTGCCAGGCCGGAAGCGACTGCGAGTGGGGTCCAGGTATCGCGAATCCATAGCTGATCTTGTTCGGTGACGCCTTCCAGCCTGCGGTTGTCGCTTATCAGCGAGGCCGCGCCGATGGCTCGAATGGCATCGAGGATTCGCGTCGTACCGGCCCGGAACTCGCCGCTGTTGGCGAAGCCCTTCCACTCTGCATAGACGCAACGGCTCTCACGATCCGCCTGAACTGAGAACCAAGGTTCGTCCGCGAACACGCCGCCCTGCGAGGAGGGACTCACGGCACGCTGACGGTAGCACTGCGCTCACGATCCTGCCGTGGCCGAGCGTGCAGCCAGCCGGACGGCGGGTGTTCAGACCTTGGGGGCGGTGATCACCGGGCTGATGTTGAATGCGTTGAAGCTCATGGTGAGCTTGCCCGAGGTGCTGGCGTAGACGAGCTGGACAGGGTAGCCATCCGTCTCACGGACCCAAATGTCGAACGTGCTGCTGCCCGAGGTTGAGCGAGCGTGCCACACAGCGTCTTTGCCAATGATCTCCTCGCCCACATAGACGGTGGGCGTGGTGGGCGATGCAGTCTCGCGCTTCTGGGCCCACTTGCCCTTGCCGGTGCGGATGAAGAGCCTGGTCCCGATTGCGATCTCCTGGATCTTCAGCACGCCCAGCGAGCTGTAGGTCTGAACGCTGAGATTCATCAGGAGCGCCTCAGTCGGGCGTTGCTGCAGGACGCCGTCCCCGGTGACGGGGAAGTAAGTTCGGTTCTGGATGAGGGTGCCATGCATCTTGAAATGACCGTTGTCCATGAGCGAGTTGGCGAAGGCCATGCCAATTGAGTCGGCGGTGGCGGGACCAGGGGTGGGGGAGGCCTCGACGGCCCCGGCGGCAGGCGTACCGCAAGCGGTGGTCGCAAGGACAACGACGAAGCCGGCTGTCGCCAGAATCCGCCGGTAAACGAAAGGTGTTTTTCTCATTGAATTCCCAGGCACACCGAACCAGCCGCACGTGATCGGCTCTTACCGGAGAACGAGCCAACCGGCGATACCTTGCGCCAAGGGGCCAAAACTCACACTCGATTCACAGCCAGTTTTGAGGTTGGGCCAGAAGGATGGCGCGTATGAACAAGGCCCGTACCCTGCCCTTGGATCGCCGGTGGCCGGCGCGATGCTCGTTGGAATCGCGCTGGGCGCCACAGTCCTGGCGAAGTCGTCATTCGGCCCGGCCAACGTGTCCGCCGCCAGCACGACGCCGAGCCCAGGCTTCAAATCGAACGAGGACCCAACCCACGAGAAGAGCGAGTCGGCCGCCCGAGAGGCAGCCGAGAACGCGGGGACGAAAGTAAGCCCGACCCCGTAACAACCAACCGCTCTTCAACGCCAGTGGCGGCGCCTACTACCCAGGTGTCGCCACTTGCATTTCTGGCGTTACAACGAGCCGAGGACCTAGGCTGGGTCGAATCGGTGCACCGAGCCGTTGTTGTCGATCACGTACAGCTCGCCTGCGTCGTCCTCGCCGAACGATGAGATCAGGTACGGCGTGTCGCGCAGTACCGATCGCCTCCACATTCCGCGCTACTTGACGAGCGTCCACAGCTGGCCCGTGCAGTAGTCGCCGAAGATGTAGAAGCCGGACAGGGCCGGGATCTGAGCTCCTCGGTACACGTAGCCACCGGTCACTGCGCAGACGCCGGCCCCGTGGGGGTACTCTGCGATCGGCTTCGTGTCGCCGGCCCTCGCCGGACCCTGGCGGTAGCGGTGGTTGCCCTCCCAGCTCGGCCAGCCGTAGTCCGCGCCGCCCTTGGCGGCCGCGGGCTGGAAGTCGACCTCTTGGGCTGCATGGCTGGCCTACGATGCTGAGGTGGCGATAGAGGGCGGGCTTGCCGATGAAGTTGCTCGCGGCTATGAGACTCATCAGCGCCGGCTGGTGAAGATGATCGCGCCGCTTGATCAGGCTCAGCTGGATATTGTCGCTGCGCCTCCCCTCATGTCCGTGCGGACGCTGGCGTGCCATATCATTTCCGCACGCGCTGGGTGGATGCACTCCTGGATGGGGGAGGGGTCGCCTGAGTTTGGCGCGATGACCGATTGGGATGAGGATGAGGCGCTGGCCACGCGGCCTGCCGCCGAGATCGTCAGGGGGCTCGAGGAGAGCTTCGCAGTGATCAAGTCGGGGTTGGCGCGGTGGTCGGCGGCTGATCTCACTGAGGAGTTTGTCCGGCCCAGGCCAGACGAGGCCGGAGAGCGGCCCAAGCGTTCTCGCCAGTGGATCATCTGGCACCTTGTCGAGCACGACGTTCATCACGGCGGCGAGATCTCCTTCAGCCTTGGGATGCATGGGGTGCCTGGTTTGGATCTCTAACCCGGCCCTATTAGCCGCGCTGTGCGCGGCCCGGACCTCCCCTCCGGCGGGCTCTGCCGGCCACCTCCCCGGCAAGCGGGGAGGACTGGGCTCATTCAGCCTCGCGGTAGCGCACCCCGCAGAGCGGGAGCTCCCGCCTCTTCCGGCAGAACCTTGCAACCGATCGCGCCGGTGGTGCATCGAATGGTTGAGACATGGTTGGTGTTGTGGTTGAGCAGCGGCCTCAGATGATCGCCCGTGCCGCGTCGGGTGATGCTCACGCTTTTGCGGCTCTCATCGAGCCATTGCTCAATCCTGCTTACCGCTTGGCTGCCGTCATGCTCGCCGACCGTTCCGCGGCTGAGGATTGCGTGCAGGAGGCTTCGATCAAGGCCTGGCGCAAGCTCGGTCAGCTTCGCGGTGACGCCAGTTCGCTGCGCTCCTGGTTTCTTTCGATCGTCGCCAACGAGTGCCGCATGGTCCGCCGCCAGCGCTGGTGGGCGGTGGCGAAGGTGGCCGAGGTCCTGCCCCTTCCTGGTGGGCGGGATCACTTCTCGGAGACCTCGTCCGACCTCAAGACCGCCCTCCTTCGGCTGAGCCCTGACGAGAGGCTACCGCTGGTCCTCTATTTCTATCTCGACCTGCCGCTCGACGAGGTTGCCCGCACCCTGGGCCTCTCGCCCGCGGCCGCCAAGTCCCGCATTTACCGAACAGCTCGCAAGCTGCGCTCGGATCTGACCCTCGAGGAGGTGTTCTGAAGTGACCCGTGAAGATTTCCGCCGCGAGCTCGGCGACGCCGTCGATTCGATCAGCGGGTCGCCCGACCCAGCCCTTCCTGAGCGCGTGCGGGCGGCCCTCGTTCACGCTCCGGAGCAGCGCGGACCGGTGTGGATCGGCGCCCTGGCGGCGGCCGTGATCGCCGTCATCATCGTCGGCGTCCTCCTGGTCGGCAATCCGCTCAATCGCGGGCCGTTGGTCCCCGGGTTGGTTGTGCACCCGACTCCAACTATCTGTTTTCCGACGTGCCCAGGGCCGCTGCCCACTCCCACTCCCGCGCCCAGCGTGTTTCCATTTGTGTGCGAGTCCGGCCCGACGACGTTGACGAACCAGGCCGCGCAGCCGGTAGAGCAGATCGACGCGGTCCGCACGGGTAAGCGCCCAGGTGCCGATCGCATCACCATCGAGTTCAAGGGCACCACAGCCGGCACCACCGTCGGCATAATCCCGCAGGCGAATGCCAAATTCGTCACGGACGGGAGTGGCGCCACAGTATCGCTCACGGGCAGGTATGGGCTTTTGATCAGGATCACGGGTGCCGACAACCACACCGCTTTTAGCGGGTCGACGGATCTCAAGACGCCGAACTTTCCTGAAATCCGGGAGGCGCGCGAGGTCGGAGACTTCGAGGGCGTGGTTCAGTGGGGCGTCGGGCTTACCCTCCCCGCTTGCTACCAGGCCACCATCATCAGCAACCCGACGCGCCTGGTGATCGACATTCGGTGGCCCCCGACAGATTAATCAGGTCCCGCCGGGAGATAGCTCGTCTCTGACGCCAGGGGTTGCCTTCGGCGTGGCCACGGAGCATCATCGCGCCGAGGCGAGAGAAGACGGCTCTAAGTTCCGATCTGCGGGTTCAGGAGCTCGTCGCCACGGTGCGTGGCGCGCTGATCGAGCTCGCCTGGAAGGCGCCGGACTTCGACCCGGCAACCCGGCAGCTGGTCGGCTTCGAGCTCTTCCGGGATGACACGTCCACGGAGCCGCCGTCGCGCCTCACGTCGGCATTGATGCCGAGCCACATTCTCGAAGCCCGCGAACTGGAGGTCCTGCAACACAGCGAATATGGTGTGCAGCCAATCTGGCGCATCGCCGAGGCAGGTCCGCCTGCCGTTATCGCGTTTGGTCCCCCGCGTCTGACCAAAGACCTTGCCGGGCCTGGAATCTTTGTGCCCCCCGAGGAGCGGATCCACTCGCTCGCGTTCTTGCAGCGCCAGGGCGCCATCACGTCGGAGGAATTGGAGCAGGCGGTGGAGAGATTCCTTGGGAGGGCCGAGCCGGCGCTAGAGTCGCCGCCCATACGGACGGCGGCGGCGATTGGGGCCGGTGTGGCCGGCGCCTCCTCCTCAAGGTCGAGACGGCTGGCGTTCACATACATCGCGATCGCTTTCGTGATGGTCCTTATCCTGGTTGGGGCCGGAACGTTGGTTGGCCGCAATCTGTTCACTCAGCGGCCGGCTGCAACTGTTGTCACATCCCCAACGCCTGCGCAGCCCTCGCCCTCTGATCAGCCCACGAGCTCGCCCACTCCAACAGCTCTGCCCGTGAACCTGGGCCCTGTCCTCATCAGCACGGCCGACCTGAGATCCGGATACGTCGCGGGTCAGTCCAGCTCAACGGCCCTTTGCCCCAAATGCGTGCCGCAGCTCTCCAGCCTTTCTGTCGGGATTGCGAACAGCCAGCTCAAGCGAAACATCGTCAGCGCGGCGACCGTCGCTACGAGCTCGCGCTTTGCCGCAGCGATTGCCAAGGCCCTCGTGGCGTATCTGGCCAGCCGTAATGTTTGGACTGCCGTGCCAGGCCTTGGCGACCAGTCGTATGCGACCACGATCTCCTCGCCGGGCGCCGGATCTCTACGAGTTTTTTACGTGGTGTGGCGAACCGGCGTGATCACGAACGAGATCATGCTGCGCGTGCCCGCAGGGACCCTGACGATGCAGAACGCGATCGATCTGGCAAGGGTCCAGCAGGCGCGCGCGGCCATAGCCCTCGGCTGATCGTGTCCCACGGGGCTTGAGTAGCCCGAAACCGTAGAGTGAGTTGATCCCTAACGACCCAGACCAAGGAGTCAGCTCATGACGAGTCTCGCCTTCGATCCCGAGGAGACAACCCATTGGGAACAGGTTCAGCCACGGACCGTCAGCCCTGAAAAGTGGAAGAAGTTCGAGGCCAACGCTGCTGAGATGTTCGAAGCCTTTGGGATGGACCTCGGCACGCCCGGAACCCTCCAGACGCCAACCCGTTTTGTGCGGGCTCTGTACGACGCCACCATCGGCTATGAGGGCGACCCCAAGCTTCTCACCGCATTCCCCACGGAGTGCCGCGGCGGCCCCGACTGCAGCATCGCGCAGGTCATCGAAGGGCCCATCGAGTTCTTCTCCCTCTGCGAGCACCACGTTCTTCCTTTCCACGGCCACGCTTACATCGGCTACATCGCGCATGAGGAGATCATCGGCATCTCCAAGCTGACGCGGCTGGTCCGCGTTTTCGCGCGGCGATTCACCGTCCAGGAGAGGGTCGGGGTGCAGATCGCCGATGAGCTGGTGCGCGTGCTGCAGCCTCACGGCGTCGCCGTGCACCTTTCGGCGATGCACCTGTGCACGCAGATGCGGGGCGTGCGCGAGGACCACTCGCGCACCATCACCTCGTTCTGGCGCGGCAACTACGAGACCGACCCGCAGCTGAGGACGGAGTTTCTGCAGGCCGCCTCGCAGTCCAGGCACTGAGTGCGGGCACCATTCGAGGTCTTGTTCGAGGCCGACGGCCTTCCCGAGTACGCGCTGCCCGTCGACCTGAAGCACCTTTACGGGCGGCTCGGGTTTCCGGATCGCGTGGTCTATGCGAACTTCGTGTCTTCGATCGATGGTGTTGTTACGCTCGGTTCGAAGCCCTCGGCTGGGTCGGTGATCAGTGGCAAGTCTCCCGCCGATCGCTTTGTGATGGGGTTGCTCCGCGCTTGTGCTGATGCCGTGGTGCTTGGGGCCGGCACGCTTCGC
>Ga0208356_1000367_pt1 | contig 12453 bp, 14 predicted proteins | sample NGESurshal072012_4_FD_184467 | JGI IMG/M metagenome (GOLD analysis project Ga0208356, IMG submission 184467) | Arctic peat soil microbial communities from Barrow, Alaska - NGEE Surface sample 53-1 shallow-072012 (SPAdes) | ecosystem: Environmental > Terrestrial > Soil > Wetlands > Peat ... | reverse complement strand
GTCTGCAGCACCGGGCCGTTCCAATAGGAGATACTGCTGTCGCCGGAGGCGATTTCGAGCGAGTGGTTGTCTTCGAGGAAGACCGCGACCCCGGGGGAGTTCTCCGAGCTGTCTTCGTGGAGTTGCTGGATGATCTGCCAGGGCGCGTTGTAGGTGTTCCCCGCCGGGACGCGGATCTCGTCGTGGATGTAAAGATCCTGGCCTTCGTCGAACATCGGCGGCGCTACGACCTCGGCGCGCTGCGATCCGGTCTGCGGCTCGATGTCGCCTTCCCGGACTTCGAAGCGGGCGGCCTGGCCGCCTTCGTTGCCGGGCACCATCGAGACGCGCGAGGAGATCGCCTGCTCGTACCATTCGCCCAGGCCTGAGGCAAAGCTCCCGTTGAACAGCAGGGCGCCTGCCTGACCCGGTTGACCCGGCGTGGCTCCGGGCCCGCTTTCGCCCCCGGACGGTGGGGCGGGCGGAGTCGAGGGCGGAGACGGCGGCCTGCTCGAGGACCCCGACGAATGGGACGAGCCGGAGGATGCCGACGAGTCGGCCGGGTTCGAATTGCCGATGCCGGACCTGTCCGGCGAGGTCGGCTTCTGGTTCTTCGAGACGGGCGTGCGGTACGGCGGACGGTGCTGCCCGTGCTTCCGCTTGGCGCGGCGGCGGATGGTGCCGCCGGTCGGGTCCTTGGCACCGGCGTGGGGCGCGTGGCGCTCCCTGGCACCGGCGGGCGGCGTGGCGACGGCCAGACCCGTGGCAAACGCCAACAGTACGAGGAGGATGAGACGTCCGGCGCGGATGCTTGCGATGAGGTCCATGGCGAGGGTGTCGTCGCCGGCCGCCCCGCGCCGCACTCGGCACGGTCTGGCTGGACAGACGTCCGCCTTCCGCCCTGGACGAGTGTCCATGTCGGCCTGCAACCGCTCGCCCGCCGGGTGCCGGGGTGACGGCTAGACTCCGCGATCGCCGTGGGCCTAAGCTCGAAACTCCGCAGCATCGCCGACTCCGACGCCCCGGGGTCGCTCGGGAACCGCAATCGTTCCCGCCGCTTTGACGCATTCGAACGCCTCTTCGAAGAGGTGGCGGCTGGACTCTCGCGGCCCGTCAAGATCCTCGACGTCGGCGGAACCAATTCGTTCTGGCAGCAGCGCGGCTGGACGGGGCGCGACGACGTGGTCATCACCACGGGCAACCTCGACGAAGAAGAGAAGGTGTTCGACAACGTCGAGCCGCGGGTCCTGGACGCGACCGATATGAAGGAGTTCGACGACGGCAGCTTCGACATCGTCTTCAGCAATTCGGTGATCGAGCACCTGCGCACGCTGGACGCGCAGGCACGGATGGCCGCCGAAGTGCGGCGATTGGGCGGTGCCTACTGGGTGCAGACGCCCAACTTCTGGTTTCCGATCGAGCCGCACTTCCTGACCCCGGGCTGGCAGTGGCTGCCGGTCTCGGTCCGGGTCCAGCTGCTGCGTCGCCGGAGGTGGGGTTGGCGGGGACCGTGTCCGGATCCGGTCGACGCGCGGACCTTGGTGGAGGAGATCCGTCTGCTGAAAAAGAACGAAATGCGAGCGCTGTTCCCGGACGCCGAGTTGGTCGAGGAGCGCTTCGGCGGTCTTCTCAAGTCGTTTGTCGCGGTTCGCTCCTGAGCGGCGCGCTCGGCGTGCCCGCCGTGGACCTAGTGGGCCTCGTCGGAGGCGTGCGCCGGGGGGCGCGACTCCTCCGCGAGCGAGGTGATCTCGAGCTGGCCGTGGGCGGCCTCTTCGAGCACCTCGGTCGCCTCCTGCGCCGAGCGGGCGTAGAGCTCGACCAGGAGGTGGACGACGATCTGCTCGTCGTCGTGCTTGTGGAAGCGGACGTGGGTGAAGAACTCGCGCACGCCGGCGTCGCCGAAGGCGCCGTAGGTGAGGAACTCGATCGCCTCGGGGCCGGAGCAGGTCTCGACCCGGTCCTGGTCGACGCGGACGGTGCAGGAGGCGACCCAGGGGGTGCCGGCGACCATCCGCTCCCAGCGGTCGCCGATCGGGACCACGCGGTCGTCCTGGAAGGTCAGATGCGGCTGGTCGTGCATGCAGTCGAGGCACTGCACGACCGATTCCTGCACCTCGTCGATTCCTTCGGCGAGAACGCCGGAGTCGGGATCGACGCGACGGATCGCGTCGTAGTGGATCTGGATCTCGAGGCTCTGCGACCAGCAGCGGTAGCAACGCAGCCAGGCCGACCGGTCCCCGTTCAGCTCACTCATCCATCCATTGTCGCGTGCTTGCCGAGTCGGCGCGCGCCAGCCGTCGCTGGAGGCCGTCACCCATGCTTTGGCCGTGGCGGCAGCAGGAGTCGCGCTCCGCTTTCGTCGGCGACGTCGGGCGGCACGAGCGCGTTGGTTTCTTCGAGCATTCGCTCGGCGATTCGCAGGTCGCTCCAGTCGATCGCAGCTGCGTAGCGTTGGGCATAGTCGAGAACCCGGACCAGCGGCCGGGGGTCGCCATTGCGGGAAAGTGCGCGAAGGCTCTGAAGGTACTCATCGCGGTAGACGAGTGGGATGACGATGCGTTGGCCGTCGACCGAACTCAGCGCGGCGTTCATCAGCACCCGTCCGACCCGTCCGTTGCCGTCGGTGAATGGGTGGACCTCGGAGATCAGGAACATCAGGAAGATCGCCCGACTCAATCCCTGTGGCAGCCCGTCGTAGTAGCGGTAACCCTCGATCAGCGTGCCGACGACCAGATCCGGATGAACGAAGGCGGTGCCGCCGGCCTGATTCGTTCTTTCCTTGAATGAGCCGGGGTTGGCCTGGGGCCGCCGCTCAAGCATGAGGGCATGGTGGGAGCGCAACAGGTCGAGCAACTCGTCTGGTCTACCGGGTAGTTGGGCCCGTTTGACCGGGTCGTTGACGAGATCGAAGGTTCCGAGTACATCGTGGGCGTCTTCGATCCGACCTTCGGGCATCGCCCGCTGGAAGACGATCTGCTCCGCCTCGTCCAGCTCGAACTCGGTGCCCTCGATCCAGTTCGAGAAGTAGGCCTCGATGAAGGAGAGTGCAGGGAACGAGTCCGGCCGCGCATCGCGGTCGGGGATGGGGTTTCGCAGCAGCTCGGCCTGAAGGATCTCGAACAGCTCCAGGCGGCGACCGTCAAACCCGATCCCCTTCCGGTGGGCACGGGCGGCATCGGTGGCGAGCGGAGCATCGCGGGTGCCGAGCACCGACCCGATCAGGTCGTCGAGCGCCGCCATCTCCTCCTCTGCGCCGAGTGGCTCGACCAGGTCGCGCGCCTGGTCACGTATCTCGTTGAGGGCGTCGACACCACGCATAGAGGCGGTCCGGACCAGCTCTTGCTCGATCTCGACGGGGGAGAGGGTCCGTCGGGCGGTGCCCTCTCGCGCCCGCGAGCGGCGCATGTTGTCGAGCATCCTCCTGCCGGGACCAGAGAAGTGGAGGCCGTCCATGTAGGGCATGTCTCCGACAACGGGGCCGGGTCCCGGGCGCGGCCGCAGGGTGAGGCCGGGGAACCGCGCCTGGCGGCGCCCAGCGTAGTCGGGGCCACCATCGAGGAACAGCGATCCGTCCGCCGACGGCATCGCCTCGAAGGCGCTGCGGTCGACGACGACGGCGCCCGGGAAGAAGAGGGCCGCGATCCGCTGCCAGTTGCGTCGCACGATCTGCTCGAGCGGGTCCTCGAGGTTGCGGGTGTAGAGGCGCCCGGCTACTTTGCGCGCCGTCCCTGCCGCGACCGCACGCTGTATCGCCGCCGAGGTCTCGGTGGCAGTAATGAAGACCTCCGGCTGTTCTTGGAGGGAAAAAGTGCGCGTAGGGGGAGCGTTCACGCGCTCAATAGTAGATTAACCGCGCGTAAGCAGCCAAAAAGCAAGAAAAACTGCGCGTAAAGAGGTCAGGCGGGGGTGCCGGCGCGCTGGCCGACCAGCTCGACAATCTCGCCCATGATCTTGTTGATGTCGAAGTCCTTGGGGGTGTAGACGCCGGCCACGCCTTCGTCGCTGAGGCGCTTGGCGTCGGCGGCGGGGATGATTCCGCCGACGACGACCGGCACGTCGACGCCCTCCTCGCGCAGCAGCCCGACCACTTCCGGGATCAGCGCCAGGTGGGAGCCGGAGAGGATCGAGAGGCCGACCACGTCGACGTCCTCCTGCAGCGCCGACTCGGCGATCTCGGCCGGGGTCAGGCGGATGCCCTGGTAGATGACCTCCATGCCGACGTCGCGGGCGCGCAGGGCGATCTGCTCGGAGCCGTTGGAGTGGCCGTCGAGGCCGGGCTTGCCGACCAGGATCTTGATCCGGTGGCCGATCCGCTTCGAGGTCTCGTCGACCCTGGCGCGGATCTCGTCGAGCTGCTCGCGGTCGGTCGCCGGCGCGGCGCCGCTGACGCCGGTCGGGCCACGGTAGGCGCCGAAGGCCTCGCGCAGGACCTCGGCCCACTCGCCGGTGGTCGCGCCCGCCTTGGCGGCGGCGATCGTCGCCGGCATCACGTTCTGGCCGTCGTCGGCGGCCACCCTGGCGAGCTCGGCGAGGGCGGACTCGACCGCCGCGCTGTCGCGCTCGGCCTTCCACCTCTCCAGCGCCTCGACCCGTTCGCGCTCGACCTCGGGGTCGGGGGTGAGGATGCCGCCGTCGGCGCCGTCGGTCAGCGGCGAGTGCTCGGTCTCCTTGAAGCTGTTCTGGCCGACGACCTTGAGCTCGCCGCTCTCGATCCGGCCGACCCGCTCGCGGTGGGACTCGACCAGGCGGGCCTTCATGTACGGCACGGCCTCGACGGCGCCGCCGTGCTCCTCGACCACCGCCATCTCGGCCTCGGCGCCGGCGGTCAGCTCCTCGACCAGGCCGTCCATGACGACCGAGCCCTCGAAGATGTCGGGGTACTCGAGCAGGTCGGTCTCGTTGGCCAGGACCTGCTGGATCCGCAGGCTCCACTGCTGGTCCCAGGGGCGGGGCAGGCCCATCGCCTCGTTCCAGGCCGGCAGCTGCAGCGCCCGGGCACGGGCGTCGCGGCTGAGCGTGACCGCGAGCGCCTCGAGCACGATCCGCTGGATGTTGTTCTCGGGCTGGGCCTCGGTCAGGCCGAGGCTGTTGACCTGGACGCCGTAGCGGAAGCGCAGCATCTTCTCGTCGCTGACGCCGTAGCGCTCGCGGCCGATCTGGTTCCAGAGCGCCCCCATCGTCCGCAGCTTGGCGATCTCCTCGACCAGGCGGATGCCGGCGTTGACGAAGAAGGAGATGCGGCCGAAGACCTTGGGGAAGTCCGCCTCGGCGACCTGGCCGCGGGCTTTCACCTCGTCCAGCACGGCGATCCCGGTCGAGAGCGCGTAGGCGATCTCCTGCACCGGCGTCGCCCCGGCCTCCTGCAGGTGGTAGCTGCAGATGTTGGTCGGGTTCCAGCTCGGCACCTCGTTGACGCTGAAGGCGACCATGTCGGCGATCAGCCGCATCGAGGGCTGCGGCGGGAAGGCGTAGGTGCCGCGCGAGAGGTACTCCTTGATGATGTCGTTCTGGGTCGTGCCGGTGAGCGCGGAACGGGCGACGCCGTTCTCCTCGGCGACGGTGACGTAGAGGCCGAGCAGCCAGGCGGCGGTGGCGTTGATCGTCATCGAGGTGTTCATCGCGTCGAGCGGGATGCCGTCGAAGAGCTGGTGCATGTCGCCCTTATGGGCGATCGAGACGCCGACCTTGCCGACCTCGCCGCGGGCGAGGACGTGGTCGGGGTCGTAGCCGGTCTGGGTCGGCAGGTCGAAGGCGACCGACAGCCCCGTCTGGCCCTTGGCCAGGTTGCCGCGGTAGAGCTCGTTGGAGCGCTTGGCGTCGGAGTGGCCGGCGTAGGTGCGCATCACCCAGGGGCGGTCGGGCTCCGGCAGTCGATGGTTGCTCATGTGGCACATGGTATTTGCCTGCGCTCGAAGCGTGGGGGAGGGGCATTCACCTCTCCGCTCGGCAGTGGGTCAGTTCGGCTACTGCTTGACAGCGGCCTGGGCTGGCTGATCCGCACTGTCCTCGCCCTTCAGTCCCTCCAGGAGGTCGAGCCGCATCGAGACGCTGCGCTCTCTCTTCGTCCGTTCAATCTCGCGTTTCGCCTGGTTGAGGACGAAGCCGGCAGATTCGTAGAACTCGATCCTGCGGACGTTGGCGTCCGCGAGCAAGAAGCGAACAGCTACATCGTCGGAGATCCTGCGGGCCAGACCGGTGATGGCCTCTAGGAGTTCCCTGCCGCAATGCGTGCGTTGGTGGCGATGGTCGATCCCGATCATCTGGATACGGACAGCCCCGAACTGGGCAATGCCGACCAACTCCTCCATCTCCTTCTTCTCGGTGTTGGTCAGGCGAACCGAGTCGAACGTCAGCGTCGCGTAGCCGACAAGCAGCGGGTCCTTCTCTGGATCGATGAAAAGGTAAGTGGAGCTGATGCCGTGTGCGAGGCCGGGCTTGTATCGCCCGTCGGCCAGAAAGCCATTGACGTTTTCGGCCACAGGGTCCTCGTCATGGCTCTTCCCGAGGCAGTCAAAATTGGCTATTACTCGGGAAAGTTGCTCGTCGATGGGCAGCGCGAGGCGCCGAAGCTGCGGCGCCAACTATTACTCGCCGGCCGGCAGTTCGCTGATGGGCTCGGGAGAGAAGAAACGCTCGTATGCTTGATCGGATCGCGCAAGATGATCAAGGCGTCGCTCGTCCGTCGAGGGATTTGCAACCTCGCTAACGAACCGTGCAGCGTCCTCCCCGTGGAGGGACACGTACTCGCCAAAACCGCCCGTTGCATTGATCTCGACTGCCATTTGACTACCGACCTTATCGGCGCTGCGCCGATTTAGTCAAGGGAAATCCAGACACCGAAATCCAGCGTTCAAGGTGCCGCGGCCCGCATCTTTCTCCCCCACCTGTGTTTAGGGTCCGGACTATGAGAATGCGAATTGCAGCCATTCTGCTCGCCGCCGCGGTCGTCGCGCTGCTGGCATCGGCCTCCGCCGGGGCGGCGATGATCGGGATCTACCGGAACGGGATGGAAACGACGGCGCAGCGGGCGCAGCTGGTCAAGCTCTCGGGCGGCGCCTGCACCCGCGGCGGCTCCGAAGGCGCCCTGCGGATCGCGATCGGCAAGAAGACCGACGCCTGCTCCTACCGAACGCCGGTGCTTGGAAGGAACCTCGAGATCTCCGCCACCGAGCGGCTGCTGAGCGGCACGCCGCCCGCTGTCCAGCACAAGGCCTACCTGGCGCTGGAGCTGCGCGCCGGCGGCGGGGCGAAGTACCAGATGCTGGCCTTCCCGCTGCAGCGCAAGGTGCAGCTGGTCAAGATCACCGCCGAAGGCAGCGAATACCTGGCGATCCAGAAGGACGTCACGAGTCTGCTGGGGATCAACAAGGCCAACGCCCTGCGGCTGCGGGTGCTCAAGCCCGCGCCCGGACAGGCACAGCTCTCCGCCTACGTCGGCGGCGAACTGGTCTCCGAAGCGACCGACGAAACCGCCGGCGACCTCAGCGGCACCGCCTCGTCCGTCGCGGTCGGCGCGACCAAGAGCGCCAACGGCGTGATCGCCAGCGTCGACGACGTCGTCGTCCGCATTCCCAGTCCCTTCTAGATCGTCCTATTTTGTAGGCTTAACTCTGCTTATCTGATGAGTTATACTGGAAAATTGTTCTAACTCATCTTTGGAGAAGAGTTATGAGAATAGAAGCGGAAAACAGCGACGAAACTGTCTTGCGAGAGTTGGGAACTCGCTTATCCCGAACTCGCCTGGAGCGCAACCTGAGCCAGGAGCAGCTGGCGAACGAGGCCGGCGTTGCGAAGAGCACCGTCGAGCGGATTGAGGCCGGGCGCGAGGTCAAGCTCACGAGTTTCGTGCGAATCCTCCGTGCTCTCGGGCAGCTCGAAGACCTTGATCGCCTGATTCCGGAACCGCTTCCCAGTCCGATCGAGCGGATCCGCATGCAGGGCAGACGTCGACAGAGGGCCACTCGAGCGCGCGATCGGGAGGGCGCTGATGAGGCGGGCCCCTGGCGCTGGAACGTCGTCGACCCAGCGGCAGGCGACGATTGATGAGCGACAGCGCCGAGGTCCACCTTTGGGGGCGAATGATCGGGGCTGCTTCGCTGGACGAAGGCGTGCCGGCAGTGGTCTTCCAATACGACCCGGCCTTCGCCCGGAGCGCCATCCAGGTCGCTCCGCGGCACTTCATGACGAAGCGCTTCGATCGCCCCACCGGCAACGCAAAGCTTCACCTGCAGTCGCTCGGCGCCATCGCCCACTACGACTTCAATCAGGCCGGCGCCTACTCCTATGAGCAGGCGATGATGACGATCCGCCGGCTGGGCCTCTCGATGGGGGACGTCGAGCAGCAGTTCCGCCGCATGGCCTTCAACATCGTTGCCCGCAATCAGGACGACCACGTCAAGAACATCGCTTTCCTGATGGACCAGGGTGGTCGCTGGTCCCTGGCTCCGGCCTTCGACGTGACCTTCGCCTACAACTCGAGCGGAGATTGGACCGCCCAACATCAGATGACCCTGAACGGCAGGCGTGATGGCTTCAACATCGAGGACTTCGAGCACTGCGCCGACGCTGTCTCGATGAAACGGGGGAGGGCGGCCACGATTGTCGAAGAGGTTCGCGAGGCCGTTGCCGAGTGGCCGGTGCACGCTGAGGCCGCCGGCGTCGATCAGGGCGACATCGCGCGCATCGGTAGCGCGCATCGCCAGACCCTGACTCGGCGCTGAGCCCGGCAGGGCTTCGACAGACGACCCACATGTCTAGCTGAGCGCAGCGGGGAGCGTTTTCAAGCCCTCCTCGCCGGCGGCGCGGTGCAGGCGCACGTCCCAGGTGGCGAGGGTCAAGTCGTCTGAGGGCAGGACAAGTGCCGCGGCCAGGTGCAGAGCGTCGAGGCTGCGCAGCTCGGCCGCAAGCGCCAGCTGTGCGGCATGTTCGGCAAGTGCTGTGTCGACCTCGATCACGTTGAACGACAGCCAGTCGCTTTCGACTCTCTTGACGACTTTCCGACCGCCCGCCAGGGCGACGGCGCGAACGGTCTCCACGTAGCCGATCCGGCACATCGACCAGGCACTCGCGCCGTCCATTGCCCGCAGCACCGACTCACTGCCCTCCTCCTCGACGTAGCGCTTGACGAGCGCGCTCGCGTCGAGGTAGAGCATCAACGCTCGTCGTCGCGCTCGGCCAGGACGATCGCCGAGGCCGAGTGTCCGGTGTCGAGCGGGCGGGGAGAGGACACCGGACGCGGTCGTGAGGCTGGGGTGAGCCTTCCTTCGGCCACGAGCTCACGCAGACGCTCGCCCCCTCGACGCATTCCCGTGGGAACGATGTCGGCCACGGGACGGCCGCGCATCGTCACCCGGATCTGCTCACCCTCATCGACCCGGTGCAGCACGCTGCTCAAGGTTGTCTTCAGCTCTCGAACCCCGATCTCGCGCATGTGACTACCTTAGCAGCAAGGTGACTACATCTTATGCTTGGGGAAGGCGATGTCTTCGTGCACGACCCGGGAGACCAGGCGGGCGTAGACGCCGGCGCCGCCCGGGGTCAGGTGGATGCCGTCCCAGAGCAGGTTTTCGTGGGACGCCGCCACCGGGCTCCAGTCGATCAGCGTCGTGTGCGGCCAGTCACGGGCGGCTTCGGCCAGGGCGTGGTTGGACTCGTCGATCCAGCTGACCGGGGCGTGGTCGTCGATCAGGAACAGCTCGCCGACCTCGGAGGTGGCCTTCCTGATCGCCTCCATGTCTTCGCCGTAGAGCGGGCCGTTGTTGCCCATCTGGATGACCATCGCCTCGGGGCTGTGGCCCTCGCGCTTCAGCTTCTGCACGATCGCGACGAACTCGTCGGCCTGGCGGCCCACTTCGGCGCTCATCGAGAAGCCGGGGCCGAGGCGGGCCGCCAGCTTGTCTTTGGCACCGATCATCACCGAGTCGCCGAGGGCGAGGATCCGCGGCGGGGCCTTGGGGCTGGGGGAGACCTGCTGCGCGACGACTCGGGCGGAGGTGGCGGTCGACGCGGCGGCTGAAGTCGGAGTCCCGCCGTCCTCGGCGAAGAGCCCGCTCCAGCCGACCGCGGCGACGATCGCCAGCACCGCGACCAGCAGCGCCGGTCGCGCCACCCGCAGCCAGCCGTCCGGGAAGGCCGGCTTGCCCCGGCCGCGGAAGGGCAGCTCGACGAAGCGGTAGGAGAGGTCGGCGAGCGCCAGCACGGTGAGCAGCTGCAGCGGGATCAGGATGCCGCGCGGCATCGAGACGTCGACCCCGGGGCGGGTCAGCATCAGCACCGGGTAGTGCCAGAGGTAGAAGCTGTAGCTGCGCAGGCCGAGCCAGAGCACCGGAGCGTGGCCGAGCAGCCGGCCGAGCCGGGCGGCGGGGTGGGCGAGGACGGCGAGCAGCAGGGCGCTGACGATCGCCAGCCAGAGGTAGCCGCCGTAGTAGAGCGCCAGGTCGTAGTCGTGGACGTGGAGGAAGCTGAGCACGATGTAGGCGAGGGCGAGCACGCCGACGACGTCGAGGACCGGGCCGACGAGCGGGCCGGTGCGCCGTCGCCGCAGCTCGATCGGGCTCCAGACCAGGGCCAGCGCGACCCCGGCAAGGAGCCCGACGGCGTGGGTGTCGGTGCCGTAGTAGACGCGGGAGGCATCGCTGCCGGGGTCGAAGAGGATCCAGGCCAGCGCCACCGACCCCAGGGCTCCGGCCAGCACCCCGATCAGCAGGCGGCCGCGCCCGAACAGCTTCATCCCGGCGGCGAAGACGAGCGGCCAGAAGAGGTAGAACTGCTCCTCGACCGAGAGCGACCAGAGGTGTGTGAACAGCGACGGCCGCTGGAACTGTTCGAAATACGACTGGTGGCTGAAGATGAAGTGCCAGTTGGCGACGTAGAGGAGCGAGGCCAGCGCGTCGGTGCGCAGGGCGTCGATCCGGTCGGGCTCGACGATCGCGGCGACGATCATCGTCACCGCGATCAGGACCCCGACCGCGGGCAGCAGCCGGCGCGCCCGGCGCAGCCAGAAGCGTCCGAGCCAGACGTGGCCGCCGCCGCGGAACTCGCGCAGCAGCAGCGAGGTGATCAGGTAGCCGCTGATCGCGAAGAAGACGTCGACGCCGAGGAAGCCGCCCGGCATCCAGCCCACCCCCGAGTGGTAGAAGAAGACCGCCAGCACCGCCAGCGCCCGCAGTGCGTCGATTCCAGGGAGATATGGGAAGCGGCTGTCCTGCGGCCTGCTCACACTCCGTCACCTGTTCGCAGCGGCGGCCCCGGTTCCCCGGCCTATGCGCTCAGGGCGGGCGTTAGCTCAGCAGCGGGCACGGCGCTGGACACCGGCAGGGTGACGCGCAGCTCGCCGTTTCGCTCCAGCAATCGCTTAGGGCGCACCAGGGTCAGGCCGACCAGCTCCCCGCTGCGGTCGAAGCGAACCGCGTGGCCCTCCGGCGTCTCGTCGTAGTCGACGGCGCGGGAGGGGTCGCCGACGTGGAGGTAGAGAACGTCAGCGTCAGCGTCGTACTCGACGCGGTCGAACTCGATGTCGGCGATCGTCACGGTCATGGCTTCCTTCGTCGTGCGAATGCAGTGATGATACGCCCGCTGCCCTCGCTGTCGAAGACAACGACGACCTTCAGCCATCGGCTCGGTCCAGCGCCCTCCAGGTAGAGCCACTCTTCGTCGGGCTCGCGGCCCGCCAGCGCGGTCGTCGGCGACTCGACCGCACGCAAGACCTCCTCTTCGTAGATCTCGATCTCGGGATGCGCGCTGACGATGTGCACCCAGCGCTCATTGCTGAGCAACACATCGCGACCCTGGCGGTCTCGCATCTTCCTTGACTTGCTCATCGCGCGGGCCGCGTATGCCTGGTTGCCGAGTTGACCAATCGCGCTCAGCGGCGACGCTGGGCCAGATCAGATCCGGCGGCGCTGCGAGCGGCTTTCGAGGCGGTGGGAGAGCGCAGGATGCGGCCCGCGGCGGAGGCGGCGCGAGGACTGGTCTGTGGCGATCTTTTGATTCGAGCCATGGTGAACCTTTGGTCTGTTTGAGTAGATACGAAGGCGATCATACGTTCGGGTGCGGATGGACTTGATCTGGATGACAGAAATTGCGACTCGCGTTGGGTTCACGCACAGTGTCCGGATGATGGAGCCGACCGCAAGCCCGAAGACCCGCCGGATCGAATCGTCACCGCGATCAGGACCCCGACCGCCGGCAGCAGCAGCCGCGCCCGGCGCAGCCAGAAGCGGCCGAGCCGCACGTGGCCGCCGCCACGGAACTCGCGCAGCAGCAGCGAGGTGATCAGGTAGCCGCTGATCGCGAAGAAGACGTCGACGCCGAGGAAGCCGCCCGGCATCCAGCCGACCCCGGAGTGGTAGAAGAAGACGGCGAGGACGGCGAGCGCGCGCAGTGCGTCGATTCCAGGGAGATATGGGAAGCGGCTGTCCTGCGGCCTGCTCATGGGATGCATAATGGCGGGCGATGTCCACGGCGACCATCGAG
>Ga0208356_1000363_pt1 | contig 12475 bp, 12 predicted proteins | sample NGESurshal072012_4_FD_184467 | JGI IMG/M metagenome (GOLD analysis project Ga0208356, IMG submission 184467) | Arctic peat soil microbial communities from Barrow, Alaska - NGEE Surface sample 53-1 shallow-072012 (SPAdes) | ecosystem: Environmental > Terrestrial > Soil > Wetlands > Peat ... | reverse complement strand
CTGCAGACGCGAGCGACGCCGCGCTCGTGCCCGGCCCGCAGCTCTCGCGGCGGCAGGCTGACAACGGCAGCGCCCCGAGCCCGGTGCGGGCTCGGGGCGCAGCATCGGCCGTTCAACGGGCTACTTGTTGACCTTGACCCTGTGGGTCGCGGAGCCGGTGCCGCCGTAGTTGTCGGTGACGGTGAGCGTGATGGTGCGGGTGACTCCGCTGGTCTTGTAGGTGTGCGACGCGGAGTTGGTGGTGGTGGTGGTGCTGGTGCTTCCGTCGCCCCAGTTCCACCCGTAGCGAGTGGCGTGGCCGCCCGGGAACGGATCGGTTACCGCGGCCTTGAACTTGGCGCTGCTGCCCCTGGTCACTGTGGTCGGCCCGGCGATGGCGACCGACGGCCCCGTCCGGTCGAACATGGCGGCCCCGTTGGGCGTGCCGACCCCGGTCGGGCCGTCGTACCCGGTGAGGGCGTCGCAGGCCCGGTCGCCCACGGCGACCGTCCCGGCGGCGGTGTAGGCGCAGTCCACCACGCCGAACCCGAAGGAGTTCGGGTTGGGGCACTGCGAGGCGCCTTCTCCGTCGCACCAGCCGTTGCCGCCGTTGGTCACGTCATAGGCCTGGGCCCGGTGCCCGTACAGGGTGAGCGCCGGGTAGGCAACGCCATGGGCACCGCCGGCCAGCCCGAAGGCCGCGGCGATGAGCGGCGACGACAGGGAGGTGCCGCCGACGGTGAACCAGCCCGGGGCCGGGCTGCACGCGTCGCCGCAGGCGTAGGAGTCGTAGACGTCGAATCCGGTGAGGTAGTCGGCCACCGCCGAGACGTCGTTGTCCAGGCGCTTGGATCCACATCCGGTGCTGTTCCAGACGCCCAGCGACGTCTGCCACCCCCTGGCGCTGAACTCGGTGCTGCAGCCACCTCCACCGGCGCCGAGCGAGCGCTCGAAGGCCTGCTCCCAGTAGTCCCGCGGACCGTTGTCGTTCCATACCGACTCGGATTGCCGGTGGCCGCTCTGGTCGAGGTAGAGCGAGGTGCCGCCCACGCTCACGGCGGTGTTGTACGAGGCCGGAATGCTCGCCTGGTTGGTATCGTCCAGGTGGTCGAAGGAGTAGTAGCCATCATCGCCGGCCGACGCGGTGATAACGGTCCCTGGGTGGTTGAAGTCCGCCTGGTAGGCGGCGTCCGAGCCCTCCTCGACCTCCCCGAAGGAGTTCGATACCTCGTTCGCGCCGAGCCGGACGGCGGTGTCCTCGGCCGCGCCGAGGTCGGCGTTGCCGTTGGTCGTGCCCTCGACCAGGATGATCTTGCAGCTCCGGCAGACCGAGTGCACCGTCTCCACGTCGAGTGACTCTTCGACCGACCATCCGCTGGTGTCGTTCGGTGGCAGCGTGGTGCTACCGGTTTCGCTGACCACCCGCAGGCAGCCGTTGCCCTCGCTGCACGTGGGCAGGCCGTACTGAGAGTCGAAGGTCTGCAGGTCGGCGTTGATGTTCGGGTCGTTGTAGGCGTCCACGATGCCCACCGTCTGCCGCGACCCCCCGGTTGCGTTCAGGCCGTAGGCGGTGGCCAGGTCCTGCGGCGTGAGGCCGCCGGCCGGGCCGATGGTGCCATTGCCCTTGGCGCCGGCACCGACCGTGTACTGGTGCGCGCCGTCCTTGGCCGCCTGCGACGCCGGGACGTTCACCCGGACGATCGCGTCGCAGGTCGCAGCGCCCTTACGCGGGGTCTGCGCGCACGCCGCCTTGCCGACGGCGTAGCGAACGGTGCCCGCGGCCGGCGGCGAGGCGGGCGCCGGGTGCGAGGTCGCGGTCGCCGCGGACTCCGTCGTGGCCGCCGTCGCGGTCGCCGCGGTGAGTCCCGAGCCGGCCACCGCGGCCGCCACCGCCGCCACCGTCAGCCAGTAGCGGGATCCTCGACCCGATTTTTCCCTAATCTTCTGATAATGCGTCATTGACTTCTCCCGTACGAGGGTTGGATAGGCCGAATTAACGCCAGCCGTCCGCGCTGGTGATGACTTGTAAATACCATAAACGGCCAGGTCGGCAGTCTACGCTGCCAAAATAGAATTGCGCTGGCAGCTTTCGGATAGGGCGAATAAGAGAGCATTGAGCGGAATCAGCAGCGAATTACGCGGCTCACGGCGATAGGTGTCGAAGAAATCCGCTACGGGTGCGATGCGGTAATCTATTCTTCCGAACGGACCGTTGGTTCCCGGGGAGCGCAGGGGTGATCTCATGAGCGTCGGCGAGTCGTTCCCGAGCTGGCGGCAGGTGGTGCTCGACACGACCGACGCCCGGGGACTGGCGGAGTTCTACCGGCAGCTGCTCGGCTTCGGCTACCGGCCGGGCGACGAGCCGCCGGAGCCCGGCCGTGATGACGAGCGCGGCCGCGACTGGCTCGTCATCTGCCCGCCGTCCGGTGGCTTCCCCCGCATCGCGTTCCAGCAGACCGCCTCGGTGCCGGAGACGACCTGGCCCGAGCCGGAGATCCCGCAGCAGCTCCACCTTGACCTGTCGGTCACCAGCAGGACCGAACTCGACGATCAGCACGAGCGAGCGATCGGGCTGGGGGCGCGACTGCGCTTCGACCGCTCCGACGACGCGGACGAGCAGCTGCGGGTCTACGCCGACCCATCCGGCCACCTCTTCTGCATCTTCCTCGCACCCGAGTAATCGGCCGGGAAGAGTCAGCCGGGTCCGTTCGAGATGATGGATGTGCGCCTTTGACTGACTTACGCGGCGACCGCGACGACCGACGAGTTGATCAGCTCCCAGTCAACGTCGGCGCCGAGGCCGGGGGCGGTGGGGGCGTGCACGTTGCCCTCGGGGTCGACCGTGAACGGCTCGGTCAGGCCGTAGCCGAAGTGGGCCAGGCTGTGGTCGCCGGATCGGTTGAAGGCCAGCACCTCAAGCCAGTCGCAGTTGTCGATCGCCATCATCACGTGCCGGGCGGCGACGTTGTTGAGCGCGTTGTAGGAGTCGTGCACCTCGCAATTCATCCCGAACGCCTCCGCCAGGTGCGCTATCTTCATCAGGCCGGTGATGCCGCCCTTGATGACCACGTCGCCGCGCAGGAAGTCGGTCGCGCCGCTGGTGATCCACGGCGGCAGCGCGGTCAGGCCGCCGGGGGTGATCTCGGTCGCGAGCAGCGGGATGCTGAGATGGCGGGCGAGGCGCGCGTAGCCGTGGATGTCGTGGTCGGGCAGCGGGTCCTCGTACCAGAAGTAGCCGAGCTCCTGGATGGCCTGGCCGACGCGGAGGGCGTCCGGGTAAGAGTAGGACCAGGACGAGTCGAGCATCAGCGTCATGTCGTCACCGACGGCGGCGCGGACCGCCGCGCAGGCCTCGATGTCGAAGCCGACCGGGGGCGATTCGCCCGGCGGCAGCCACGGGCCGCGCGGCGGGTGCAGCTTGTAGCCGCGCCAGCCCTGCTCCCGCCAGTAGACGGCCTCGTCCGCGTACTCGGCCGCGGTCTGATGATGGGCGGTCGAGAAGTAGGCCGGGATGCGATCGCGGCAGGTGCCGAGCAGCCGGTGGACCGGAAGCCGGGCTGCCTTGCCGGCGATGTCCCAGAGGGCGATGTCGACCGTGCCGACCGAATGTGGGCTGAGGTAGTGGACCAGGCTCTGCATCCGCCGCCAGTGCTTGCCGATGTCAAGCGGGTCGGCGCCGACCAGCCACGGCTTGATGACGGTGACGATCTGGTCGGCGATCTGGGCCGGTCCCGGCCCTGGGCTGGAGAGGAACGCGTTGCCCTCGATGCCCTCGTCGGTGGTGACGCGGAGGACGCCGAGTGGGGTCCGTCGTCCGGCGGGGCCAAAACTGGCCGCGCCGGACGCGGACCGCTCGTGCAGGACGACGGTCACATCAGTGATACGCACGTCCCGTCACGTTACTCTTGCGCTGCTGTTTAGCTAATCCCGATCGTCTTCAGGAAGGCGGTCGCGACCGTGTCGTAGTTCTGCTTGTCGGTGATCACGGCGTTGTCCATCTGCAGCAGGGCGGACGTGGTGAGCTTGGCCGAGATCGCGTTCAGGGTGGTGCTGATGGTGGAGGTCGTTTCCGCCTTGTTGACCAGCGGGATGACGTTCTGCGCGGCGAAGTTGAACTTGGGGTCCGACAGCGAGACCAGGTGGTCGGTGATGATCTGCGGGGTGGTCGTGAAGACGTCCGCCGCCTGCACCTTGCCGCTGGTCAGCGCGGCCAGGGTGAGCGGACCGGACTCGTCCAGCGGGTCGAACGCCTTGAAGACGATGCCGTAGTTGGCCTTGAGGCCGGGCAGGCCGTCGGGACGGGTCTTGAACTCCGACGGAGCGCTGAAGCTCCAGCTCGCCGCGAACGGCTTGAGGTCGGCGATCGTCTTCAGGTGGTCCTTGGCCGCGGTCGCGGCGGTGACCGTCACCGAGTCGGAGTCCTGGGCCGGGGCCGGGTTCAGGATCTCGAGCGAGGACGGCAGCTTGGCCGTCAGCGCCGCGTCGACCGCGGCGGTGGTCTTGGCGGTGGAGGTCGGGTCGACCTCGCCCGACAGGAGCGCCCCGTTGTACTCGGGGAAGATGGTGATCGCGCCCTTGACGACCTGCGGGTAGTACACCTCGCGGTCGCCGATGTTGAGCTTGGTGGTGGCCTTGACGCCCTTGTCCTGCAGGCCGATCGCGTAGATCTCGGCCAGCAGCTCGGACTCGGGGAAGTTCGCCGAGCCGACGACCACCGAGCCGGACGCGCCGCCGCCGGACAGCGGGTTGGAGCCGGAACTGGCGCTGGCGCTGGTGCTGGCGCTCGCGGCGGCCGAGCTTGGCGCGCTTGATGAGCTTGAAGAACTGCTTGAGCAGCCGGCCACCGCGGCGAGGGCGATGGCCGTGACGGCTGCCATCCCCGTGGCGGTGGCGATCCTGGTGACCATTATGTGTTTCCCTTTCGGTGTACCCGACATTAGTGGTCAATTTTACTGGTTATCCCTGCCCGTCCCGCGCAACCCCGCCGGGACGAGCAGTCTGGACAGCAGGGAGAAGAGCCCGAGGACGAGCAGGGCGAGGATCACGACGAGCAGCGCGCCGCCCGCCACCGGCCCGTACTGGCTGTTCGCGAGGCCGTCGATGATGAAGCGGCCGAGGCCGCCGAGGCCGATGTAGGCCGCGATCGTCGCGGTCGCCACGACGAAGATCGCCCCGGTGCGGAGGCCGACCAGGATCAGCGGCAGCGCGATCGGCACCTCGACCTTGACGACCTGCTGCCACGGGGTCATGCCCATGCCCTTGGCCGCGTCCTTGACCCCCGGGTCGACCCCGGCCACGCCCTCGTAGACGTTGACCAGGATCGGCGGGATCGCCAGCACGACGAGCGGGATCAGCCAGGTGAAGAGCGTGAACCCGAAGTACACCGCGAGCAGGATGAGCAGCCCCAGGGTGGGGATCGCCCGCCAGGCGTTGGCGACGTTGACGACGACGACCGCGCCGCGGCCGGTGTGGCCGATCAGCACGCCGGCCGGGACGGCGATCAGCGCGGCGATCAGCAGCGGCAGGCCGCTGTAGCCGAGGTGCGCGACGAGCTGCTGCGGGATGCTGCCGGACCCGTGCCAGTTGGCATCGGTGGTCACCCAGTCCCAGGCGTAGTAGAAGAAGCTCATGCGCGTTCCTGAATGATCGGCGCCAGCGCGGTGGCGAGCGCCCACCGCGGGCGGGAGCCGGGCACCCGGTTCCGGCCGGCCGCCCATGGCGTCAGCGCCCACCGCACGCCGACCAGGATCAGGTCGCAGACCACGGCGAGCGCGATGACCATGAAGAGGCCGACGTAGATTTCGGTCGGGAAGTCCCGCTGCTCGCCGTCGATGAACAGGTAGCCGAGGCTGGAGACGCCGATGATCTGGCCGACGCTGGCCAGGCTGACGCTGGACACCACCCCGACCCGGAGCCCGGCGATGATCACCGGGGTCGCCAGCGGCAGCTCGACGGTGATCAGGCGGCGCAGCGGGCCGTACCCCATCGCGGTCGCCGCCTGCTTGACCGACGCGGGCACGCCGAGCAGGCCCGCCACCACGTTCGGCAGGATCACGCAGAGCGAGAACACGGTGAGCCCGATGATCACCGTCGTGTCCGTCAGCCCGAACGCCGGGATCAGCGCGATGAACAGGGCGAGCGAGGGGATCGCGTAGACGACGTTGATGAAGACCAGCGTGGGCGGGTAAAACCAGCGCCAGCGCGCCGCTACGACCCCGAGCGGCAGCGAGATGGCCAGGCCGATCAGCGGCGAGACGATCCCGAGGAAGGCGTTCTGCCTGGTCAGTTCCCAGATCTGCGACCAGTTGCTGGGAATCCAGGACCACATCATCGGGTCGCTCCTGGGCTCTGTCCCTGCTGCGCAGCCTGCGCGTCGAGGACATCCCGGGCGTCGAGCGCGTCCTGGGCCGCCTGAGCCGCCTGCACGGCCGCCCGGAGCTGGTCGAAGGAGGCCATGCCGACCACGCGACCGTCGCCGTCCACGCCGATGGCAACGCCGGCGGGCGAGAGCACGGCCGCGTCCAGCGCCGCCCGCAGCGAGTCGTCGCCGACGGTGAACGTGTGCCCGAAGCCATCGGTCGCCACGTCTTTGAGCTGGGTGCCGCCGTCGAGTCCGGCCAGGCGCTCGGCCGACACCCAGCCGCGCGGAGTCAGGTCCGCCTCGCTGCCGACGATCAGGAGCCACGGCTCGCCGGTCTTGATCGCGGACGCCACCGTCGTGGTCGCGGGCAGCACCGGGCCGGCCGACAGCGACAGACCGTCGGTCCGGAAGAACGACAGCCGCCTGATGCCCCGGTCGAACCCGACGAACCCCGCGACGTAGTCATCGGCGGGCGCGCCGAGGAGCCGTTCCGGCGGGCCGAGCTGGGCCAGCGTGCCGTGCGGGTGGTACAGCGCCACGATGTCGCCGACCTTGATGGCCTCTTCGATGTCGTGCGTGACCAGGACGATCGTCTTGCGCAGCTCGTTCTGGAGTGAGATCAGCTGGTCCTGCAGCTGACCGCGGACGACCGGGTCGACGGCGCTGAACGGCTCGTCCATCAGCAGCACCGGCGGGTCGGCCGCGAGCGCGCGGGCCACGCCGACCCGCTGCTGCTGGCCGCCGGAGAGCTGGTGGGGATAGCGCTTGGCGAGCGCCGGGTCGAGCCCGACGGTCGTCAGCAGCTCCTGGGCGCGCGCCCGGGCCTTCGCCCGGCGCCACCCGTTGAGCACCGGCACGGTGGCGATGTTGTCCTCGACCGTGCGGTGCGGGAACAGGCCGGTCTGCTGGATGACGTAGCCGATGCCGCGTCGCAGCCGGGCCGGGTCCTGGGCCCTGATGTCCTCGCCGCCCAGCAGGATGCGCCCGTCGGACGGCTCGACGAGACGGTTGATCATCCGCAACGTCGTGGTCTTACCGCACCCACTGGGCCCGACGAGAACCATCGTCTTGCCGTCGGGCACGTCGAGGTCGAGGTTGTCGACCGCCACCGTCCCGTCGGGATAGCGCTTCGTCACACCTTCGAATGTGATCAACCAACGCCCTTCCGCGCCCCCGGCAAATGCATCCCACAACACTAACCGCGACGCCTGCGTGTAATCGGGATTTACCGTGCCGGTTGCGTTACAACGCGGTTCCGAAACTCGGTCAATCCGACAGAGTTTCCCCACAATACGTGTAGACCATGCGTCTTGACGAGGCGGGCCGGCCTGGCGAAGCGGGCTGGCCTGGCGAAGCGGGTTGACGCGGCCGGGCTGGCATCCTATTGTGCTAGTTAACTAAGACACTAGGAGCCGTGATCATGATCAGCTTTCGGGTGGACTCCCGCTCGGGGGTGCCGCCGTACCTGCAGATCGTGCAGCAGGTACGGCAGGCGCTGCGGATGGGCGTGCTCGACGCGGGCGACCAGCTGCCGACGGTCCGCGAGGTCGTGGCCGAGGTCGCGGTGAACCCGAACACGGTGCTCAAGGCCTACCGCGATCTGGAGCGCGAGGGCCTCGTCGAGGCGCGCGTCGGGCAGGGCACGTTCGTGCTCCGTCGCCCGGCCGGGCCGCCGCCGACCACGCATTCGCGACTCGGCCGGTCGCTGGCCCGGTGGGTGCGGGAGGCGCGCGACGCCGGGCTTGATGACGAGGCGATCGAGTCGCTGCTGCGGATCACGATGCGGGCCGCAGAAGTAACGCACTCGGCCGCCGAGGAGGAGATCGCATGACGCACCCGACCGGGCGGCTGGCCGCTGCCCCTGACGCCGACGGCGGGCACGGCGCGCAGCCGGCGATCGAGACGTGCGGGCTGACCAAGCGGTACCCGCGGGTTACCGCGCTCAGCGATTGCTCGATCACGGTGCCGGCCGGCCGGATCTCGGCCCTGGTCGGGCCCAACGGAGCGGGCAAGACCACGCTGCTGCGGATACTGGCCGGCCTCGCCCGCCCCACCGGCGGTACCGCGGCCGTTCTCGGCGGCGCGCCGCGGCAGGATCCCGCGTTCCTAGCCGAGATCGGCTACCTGGCCCAGGAGATCCCGCTCTACCGGCGGCTGTCAGCCGAGGACCACATCCGGGCCGGGACGCACCTGAACCCGCGCTGGGACGCGGCGGCGGCGCGGGCGCGGCTGAACGACCTGCGGGTGCCGCTGGCGCAGCCGGTCGGCACGCTGTCGGGCGGGCAGCGAGCCCAGGTCGGGCTCTCGCTCGCGCTCGCCAAGCAGCCCCGCGTGCTGCTTCTCGACGAGCCCGTCGCGGCGCTCGACCCGCTGGCCAGGCGGCAGTTTCTCGCCACCCTGACGTCGGCCGTGGCGGACGCCGATGGCGACCTCACCGTGCTGCTGTCCTCGCATGTCATCGCCGACGTGGAGCGGGTCTGCGACCATATGGTCCTGCTGGCCGCGTCGCGGGTGCAGCTGTGCGGGGACATCGACGAATTGCTCACCGGTCACAAGCTGCTGGTCGGCCCGCGCAAGGACACGTCCGCCCTGGAACGCGCGCACACGGTGGTCGACGCCACCAGGACGGACCGGCAGTCGACCATGCTGGTCCGCCTCGGCGGCCCCGTGCTCGATCCCGCTTACCAGGTCAGCGACGTAAGCCTGGAAGACCTCGTGCTCGGCTACATGGGCGCCGAGGCCGCGCCCGGGCACGCGCACCTCACCACGGTTGGAGAAGACCAATGACCTGGCTCGTCTGGCGACAGTACCGCGTGCAGGCGGCGATCGCAGCCGCGCTGCTCGCCGCGTTCGCCGCGGTGCTGCTCGTAACCGGGGTGCAGATGGCGTCCCAGTGGCACTCCGCGCTGATCGCGTGCACGGCCCATCACTCCTGCGGTTCGCTGGTCAACTCGCTGTCCCTGGGCAACCACGCGGCGTACGACCTATGCTTCCTCAGTCTGGTGGTGCCGGGTGTGCTCGGGCTGTTGATCGGCGCGCCACTGGTCGCCGGCGAGACCGAAACCGGAACCGGCAACTTCGCCTGGACGCAGAGCATCACCCGCGGCCGCTGGCTGCTGGCCAAGGCCGGCTGGCTGCTGCTCGCCGCCGCCGTTTGGGGCGGCGGCGTCGCCGCGCTGGTCACCTGGTGGTCGGGACCGCGCAACGCGCTTTACGGCAACGCGTTCCAGGCCAACGACTTCGACATCCAGGGCATCGTCCCGATCGCCTACGCGGTGTTCGGCGTGGCCCTCGGCATCGCGGCGGGCGCGATGCTGCGCCGGACGCTGCCGGCCATCGCCGTTACCCTGGCCGCGTTCGTCGGGGTGCGCGTGCTCGTCGCCCAGGTCTTCAGGGCCCATTTCCTGACCCCGGTGACGACGTACTACAGCCTCACCAGCAACTGGCAGCCGGCCTCGGGGTCCTGGCTGCTCGGAAGCGGTCTCGTCAACAAGGCCGGGCAGGCCGTCCCGGTGAACCCCAACGGCAGCGTCGTCCAGGGCATCCCGGTGAGCGCGCTCTCGGCCGCCTGCCAGAGGCTGATCCCCACCCTCCAGAACGGCACCTCACTGGTGCAGGGCGGCACGATCACGCGCGGGCTGCACGTCAGCCGCCTCGCGGCTTGCATCAAGGCGGCGGGCTTCCGGCAGTTCAGCACCTACCAGCCGGCTAGCCGCTACTGGGCGTTCCAGTCGATCGAGGCGTGCATCTTCCTGGCGCTGGCGGCCGCGCTGGTCGCGGTCACCGTCGTCGTCGTCCGCCGCCACGATGCCTGACCAAGCTCGCGGCCTGACCCCGGCGCGCGTGGTGTTCTTGCTGCTCAGCTGACAAGGCGGGTTCTCACCAGATCCGGCCAGGAGCGCCGGCGAGCTCCGGGCTGGTCCGCCGGCCCGCCGGCCGGGGCCTCGAAGTCGTAGGTCCCCTCGTCGTTCAGCCACACGGGGATTCGCCGCCGCACCGGGTCCAGGAGCCGAACGGGGACCAGCCGCGGGTTCTCCCACGACCACAACCAGATTCCGTGGTCGTGCAGGTCCTGGTCGCGCTGCTCGCACAGCAGGTGGCACCCGCCGGGGCTGGCGGCCGACCCGCAGAGGAGAGTCAAATTCCACAGGGCACTGGCTCCGGCGCGGGAGATGCCGCCCGCTGCCCGCTCGACGCGAGGCGCAATCGTGTACGGCCGCCCGATGACGCTGGACCCGCAGCTCTCGCAGCAGCCGAACGCGCGGGCGAAGACCAGTCGACGAGCCCTCGCCGACGGGTCCGTGTCGCGGGGCGATCTCGTCGGGGCCCTCAGCGACCAGTCCGGGGCCTGCGGCGTCCCGATCCTGCGGCGTGGGGACAGGTGCCTGCGCCGGTCCGTCATGAGGGGTCGCCTTCCCTGGAGCTGGGGCAGATTGCGCAAACTGTATTCATGCTGATAAATCATGCAATGAAGTCTTCTGAGCAGGGTGGATGCCGGGAATTACGGCCTGTCTACCTGTTGTCATGAAAACATACCCTTTGTCATGACATTTTTACGGACGGTGAGGCCGCATGAGCGGGTAGCCGCCGGGCCCGTGGGCGTCAGCGCTGGCTGGCGGCGGCGAGCGTCGGGGTGCGCCGCAGCCAGGCCGCCAGTACTCCGGAGATGACGAGCAGGGACAGGGACAGGACCACCACGGCCGGCCAGGCGCCCGCGGTCCAGGCGCGGCCGGCCAGGTTGCCGAAGACCGAGGAGCCGAGGTAATAGGCGAACAGGTAGAGCGACGCGGCCTGGGCGGAGGCGACGCCACCGGCGTGCGCTCGGACCGGCACCCAGCTGCTGGCCACGCCGTGCACGGCGAAGAACCCGGCCGTCATCACCGCCAGGCCGAGCGCGATGCACGGCAGGCTCCCCGGCAGCGTGAGCAGCACCCCGGCCGCGGTTATGAGGCAGCCGACCGGCACGACGGCGCGGCGGGAGAAGCGCTCGGCCATCCGCCCGGCGATCGCCGAGCTCACCGTGCCGATCGCGTAGACGAGGAAAACGAGGCCAGCGGTGCCGACGCTCAAGCTGAAGGGCGCGGCGGTGAGCCGGAACCCCATCACGTTGTAGACGCCCACGAACGCGCCCATGCAGCAGGCGCCGATCCCGTAGAGCGCCAGCAGCCCCGGGTCGGCTACCGCGCCCTTGAGCATGCGCATCAGATGGCCGGGCAGGGCGGGGGCTGGGGTGAAGTTGCGTGACGCCGGCAGCGTCACCGCCACGATGCCGGCGCAGAGCAGGCCGAGCAGGGCGACCGACGCCAGCGCCCAGCGCCAGCCGGCCACATCGGCGACCGCGCCGGTGAGCAGCCGGCCGGTCATCCCGCCGAGAGCGTTGCCGCCGATGTAGAGGCCGGCCGCACGGGAGTAGGTGTCGGGATGCAGTTCCTCGCGCAGGTAGGCGGTGGCGGCGGCGGGCAGCCCGGCCAGCGCGATGCCCTGCGCCAGCCGCAGGACAAGGAGCCAGCTCCAGCTCGGGGCGGCGGCGCAGGCCAGCGCCACGACCCCGGACGCGATGACCGAGAAGCGGATGAGCCCGGTCCGGCCGAGCACCTCAGAGGCGGGGCCCGCCACCAGCAGGGCGACGCCGAGGCCGGCCGTTGTCAGGGAGAGCGACAGCGTGCTCTGCGCGGCCGACACCGAGAAGGATCGGGCAAGCTCGGGCAGCAGGGCCTGGGTGCTGTACAGCAGTGCGAACGTCGCCACCCCGGCCGCGAACAGGGCGACCGCGATTCGCCGGTAGCCCGGCTGGCCGGCCCGGTAGCCCTCGTGCGGGGCCGTCAGCCCGGGAGCTGCCGACGTCATTTTCGCGGAAGAGGTCACCTAGCCACTCTGCGGCGGCCATTTTCATACGTCAAATGCATGTACTTCATGGAGCTAATACGTAACACGTATACTCAATGGTCATGGACATCGATGAATTCCGGCGACTCCAGGTCCTGGCCGAACACGAGCGGATCACCGACGCCGCCGAGGCGCTGCGGATGAGCCAGCCGACGTTGTCCCGGCTGCTGGCCCGGGTGGAGCGCGAGCTCGGGACCCGGTTGTTCGAGCGGGATGCGGCCGGCGCGCGGCCCAACCCCTACGGCGAGG